>Ga0302324_100003875_pt1 | contig 33577 bp, 29 predicted proteins | sample Palsa_T0_1_FD_201949 | JGI IMG/M metagenome (GOLD analysis project Ga0302324, IMG submission 201949) | Peat permafrost microbial communities from Stordalen Mire near Abisko, Sweden - Palsa_T0_1 | ecosystem: Environmental > Terrestrial > Soil > Palsa > Peat permafrost | place: Sweden: Abisko...
GTGTAAGGAACCGAAATTTCAACCTGAAATTTTCATTGCAACATTGGATCGGTACTGGCAAGCCATTTGAGGCATGTGCATAGACTGTCGTTTATTCATTAACATCTTTTTTGTCGTCCTCGACCCCAATTCTAATTTAACGTTTTTGTTATGAATTTGGAATAGGGGTATAACTGTTCATCAACCCAATAGTCTAATTTTTTGTCATTATGAATGAATGATGAATTTTCCCAGTCTATATATATCGGTCTGTCAATTTTGTTATAAATCGAAATCGACATGACTCCTTTATTTCCCCAAAATTCGTAAGTAACCTTTATGGTATCGCTCTCATATACCCAGTAGCCATCCGTAATTTTACAATTCGTTGCAGCGGTGTCGTAGACCTGAACTCTGTTTGAGCAACCTAACAGAATCAGGGAAAGGAATATGAAAATAATTATTGCTCTCATACGTTTAGTTGACCACCTGTAGCGTCTCAATAAAGCATTTCTCCTTTGGTAGAGTGAAGGTAATCTGGACGCAGTCCGAACGCATACCGCTATAAGGTCGCGTAAAGGTCCCGCTAATGTCGCTGAAATGTCGCCCTTTCCAATGTAGATTTGGAGAGTAAAAAGTGATACTTGGCATTGATTTGCTATATCGCTATACTTACGCCAAAGAAGTAATTTTCAACGAACTATAGATCAGCTCCTACCTGATTGGGCTAAAGCCCCTTAGCCCCAATATAGTACTGAACTGATAACCCCAAGCCTGAAGGCATCAAAAAACCGTAAATGAATTCTTGTGAAAGGAAAGTGCTCTTAAGGAAATTCCAAACATGATCTCATTGGTGGTGTAGGGAATAGCGGACTTGGATCCCGGCACCTCCATGGCATAAGCGAGCTTGTAATTCTTAACGATCAACTGCAAGAGAAAACCATAGGTATTGAAATCCCGGGTGAACACGCCGACCGAATAAAAGTCTTCGATTTGGAGGTTCAGGTTGAGGTCTACGGCGTTTTGAAGACGGTCAGTCGTTCTAAACAATACTGCCGGTCGCAGTCCGACACGTTCGTTCAAATCGAACACATAGGACGCCAATAAATAATACGTGCGTTGATACACCAGAATGCTGCTCACGCCCTGATGCAAGATAACCGGAAGCAGTCGCGGAACTGAGAATCCCAACATGTAGCGGTCGCTCTTGAGCACTACACCGGCGCCCGTATTAAAACGGGAGATGTTGTACGCGTTGAATGATGGGTCGCCCGTTTGTTGAAAATTGAGCAGACTGTTATTGTTTGAAAACGTCATCATACCAGCCTGCAAGCCGAAGGAAAGGACGCTTTTTCTGAAGTCAATCTTGTACGAATAAGCCATCTCGATCTCATTCGTTTTGTTCTCTCCCAATTTATCCTGAAGGGCTATCAATCCAACACCGACCTTATTTTGTACCAGCGACATGTTGGCATTAAAGTTATACGTTTCGGGATGTCCCTGAATGGCGCTCCATTGCGAGCGGTCCTGGATGTTCATATTGAGTCGGTCGTTGATTCCTGCATAGGCAGGATTCAATACAAAGGGATTGTTGAGGTAAAGTGCATAGAGGGGATCCTGTTGTGCTTGTCCGGCTACACTCGCCAGGATCCAGGATGAAAGGAGTAGCAACGTTTTCATTCCGTTATTGTTTAAGTGAAATAAACCCGGTTTGTGTCGGGCGACCGCTATCGAAATCAATACGATAAAAATAAATTCCGGGGGGAAGCCGGTTCCCATGGTTGTCGAAGCCGTTGAAAACGCGGGTTGTATTGTCGTAGTCGGTGATATCAAAAACGAGGTTTCCCCACCGATCGACAATCGTGACCTTATTCTGCTTTGCATTGGCAATCAAGTCAATGAATTTCAGATAGAAGAAATCATTCTTGCCGTCACCATTGGCCGATACTGCATTGAATGCCTCCACGGTGCCCACGACATCGATGGAAAGAGCTCTCTGCGTGCAACTGTTGAGCGTGTCACATACTTGAATTCCAATGCTGTCGATCCCCACGAAAACAATTCCCTGATAGTTCAGGAGGAGCAATGTAGAGTCGAGGGTAGCTTTGGCTCCGCTGGCAGGTGCCTGCCTGATCCGGAGGGTGCCCCATGCAATGGGAGCCGTGCCTTTCCTGATCAGGCCGGCCAGTGGATAAGTGACCAATGTTTCCGTAGGTACTTGTATGGTCGCCGACTCAATGGAAGGAGGAATGTTGGAGGTATTTCCGCCCGAACCTCCGCCCGAACTTCCTCCACAGTTGCCGGTGGCAAGTGCAACGCTCACGGGGGCCGAACTTTCACTCAGACAATTTGGTGCGGTGCCAACGATGAGAGAATATTGGCCTGGAGCGGTTACCAGAATTTGTGCTGTTGTATCGCCGTTATTCCAATAGTAGGTAGCAAGTCCGACGGGACCGGACAAGATCACCCTGGCATTGGTGCCGCAAAGAATGGTGTCGCCAATAACCGCGACGGAAGGAATTGATGGTGCAGTCACCGTTTTGATCGTCACGGGATCCGAGGGATCACTGGCACATCCGTTTTCGCTGACGATGACCGAATATGCACCTGAAGTAGTGATGATCACTTGCTGAGTAGTCTCACCCGAAGACCAGACGTAACCTAAAGGTCCTGACGGTGCACTTAATTTCACTGAGCCGGCGCCACAGATGGTGGCGCTTCCGCTGATTTGAATAAGCGGTTTCGTTGGCTTGGGGATAATGGTCAGAAGAAGAGTGTCTGACGGAACGCTGCAGGTGTCGTTACCCGCAGAGACAAAGTAGCTTCCTGATGCCGACACGGTAATCTCCTGGGTCGTTGCGCCAGTATTCCAATGGTAGCTCAAATAGCCGGAAGGCGCCGAGATGGTTACAGAATTGTTTTCACAAAGACCGAGCGAGCCATTGGGACTAATGATAGGAGAGGCCAGCTTGGTAATTTTGGCTGTTACCGCCGTCCTGCCGCTTTCACAGGTTGTTGTGGGGTCATAAATGGATACATAAAAAGTCGTATTGGCCGTCAGGCTTGGGCTATAGGCTGGCCCGATTAAGAGGATCGTGTCGGATGTTGCATTCTTGTACCAGTGATATTGTTGCATTCCGGTTGCACCGGAGGCTGAAAGCGTTACTGTGCCATTGCCGCAACGATTAACTCCTGTAGCGCTCGGCGCCGATGGGGGAACACATCCGAGAACGGTGAACGGAGCGCTCGCCAACGTACTCCAGTTTCCGTTCTCATCTTTCGCGCGGACGTTCAACGTGTGACTTCCGCTGGGTGTTGTCGTCAGGTCTATCGTAAATAACTGATTAATCTGTGGTGACGGTGCAAAAGCTAACGGCATTCCCAATCCGTATCCCGGGTCGGTGTCAATAAAATATTCAATTCGTTTCAGGGAATTGACGGAGGGATTCGTACTTAAGATGTAGAATAAGTGATTGGCGGCTACCGACCACCTTCCAAGATTGTCCTGGTAGCGGATACCTACATAATGAAATCCGGGCGCACTTGTGCTAACGTTGAGCACAAGGTTGTTGTTTTGGGGGCTTCCCGCCGTGATAGCGATCGAATTTCCATGGCCTGTTCCCGGATCAGCGTCAACAAAATATTCCGCTTTGGTCAGAGAAGTTGCTTGCGACGTTCCGCCGACCGGAATAATATAAAGTGTCCGGTTTGCAAATAAAGACCAATGGTCGCGGTTATCTGCATAGCGAATACAAACCTGATGGAAACCCGGGCTAAGGGATGTTAAGTCGAGAGCAAACAAGTTATTTTGAGGATTTGCTGACGTGATGGCCAAAGACTTGGCAAGCCCTGTTCCCGGGTCGGTATCAAAAAAATATTCTGCTTTTACGATCGTTGAGGAAGCGAGCGCGTTGCCGGGTGGAATTATATAAAATGTTCTATTTGTAAATAGCGACCAATGACCGGCATTATCCTTGTACCGTATGGCGAGTTGATGAAACCCGGGACTTAGCGAAGTCAAAGGGACAGTGAACAAATTGTTTTGTGGGTTCCCAGAAGTTATTGCAAGCGGACTTGCCAGTCCGGTTCCCGGATCGGTGTCAAAAAAATATTCGGCTTTTACGATGGATGTTGCATGAGCCGAAGCATTAGGAGGCACAATGTAAAATGTTCTGTTGCCAAACAAGGACCAATGACCCACATTGTCCTTATATCGTATTCCCAATTGGTGAAACCCTGTTGCCAGGCCATTCAGGCTTATGACAAACGAATTATTTTGCTGGCTGCCCGAAGAAATGGTCAGCGGAGTGGCGTTTCCGGTTCCCGGGTCTGCATCAAAGAAATATTCGGCGTGCGTCAGTAAAGTAGCCGGTGTTGTGGTCGACGCTGACACAATATAAAAAGTGCGGGAAGCGAAGAGGCTCCAGTGTTCATTGCTGTCGATGACTCTGAAATTAAAAGTATGTACCCCCATCGTTAGACTGTTGACATTGAATAACAAGGTTTGATTGATAGTCGTACCGGGAGTTACACCGATGGGTGTACCCTGCCCGGTACCCGGGTCGGCATCGAAGAAATACTCACCTCGTTTGATGGTTTGTGCCCGGAGGCCAGAGACAGCCAAAGAGCTTCCAATCAGCAGCGCCAGCAGAATCTTGCGACTCATTACGCGGGTTTTGTAGTTATGCGGGCAATAACTAGTTGTTGATGGTGGCCTGAACGGTGACTTTCAGCTGAGCTGCGGGAAGTACGGAAGCATTTTGAATATTCATGCCCGTCACCTGGGGAATGGGGGGTGGCGCACTGGTATCGTAACCGCCGCCCGGTGTTCCGCCGCTGGGAAAAGGGTAGGTACCTCCATACACTCCAAGGTCAGTACCATCGGTGCCGGCATTGTGTCCGGGCGATCCTGACTGAAGCCGGTAATTAAATGAGTAGTTGAAATTATTCAGATCGGCAACCGCCGTAAAAAGGGGATCAACGCCTACCTGATTGCCAGCCCCCGAATTGGTTCCTCCGAGGAAACTATTGGTCGGCGCATCCGGACCGATCGAATTGACGATCGAAAGATTGTCATCAAAAATATTGTAGTTGGTATTCGCATCCATGAAATTTCTGGAGTTGGTCGTCACATAAATATTGTTTGTGATTGTGGCAAACTTCACGGCGGCGATTCCGGTATTTTGAAATATATTATGGTCAATCACGACCGAGCTTTGGTTAAAGTTTTGAATGCCGTTGCCCTCAGACGAAAAAAAGTTGTTCTGAATGATGACGTTAGTTGATCCATTTCCTCCGTCAATGCCCACCGTATAGCTCCCGCCGCAGCAGTTAATGAATATGTTATTGTAAATCAGCCAATTTGAACACGTACTGCAAATGGATACAACTGTAAAATTATTATTGGGCCTGAAGAAATTCCGAGTAAGCGTTATGTTGTTCACGGCGGAACTTCCGCTCGCTAGTCCAACCTGGTCGTAGATCATGAATCCCATGATCACCGTCCCGGAAGCGTCATTTTGAACTAAGGTTTTATTCAGCGAAATATTGTTGACGGTAGTGTTTAGGTTGAGCTGATTACTGGAGTTGTACCCCGCACCAATAATGATAGCCTTTTTGCTGACTTCAAAATCAGGATACAGATATTGCGTGCCATTGACATAAATGGTGTCTCCGGCGTTGGCGGCATTCAGCGCGGATTGTATATCGCTGAATTGCGCCGGGTGATTAACATCGTTGCTTACGGTGTGTATGGTGCACCTCGCTTGCAGGGCCCCTAAAATCAAGGCGAACGTCAATACGCTTATTTTCATACGGATTTGTGTTTGGTTGAACCTGACATAAAGAAAGAAACGGACATACTTTTGTGCATCCCCTGAACAGGGGATTTTCGCGGAGTAGGGATTGGGAAATTAGAAGATTTTTAAACTCACCCCCTCCCAAAGTATGGGATTGATTCAGAAAATGACCAAAGCCAGATTTTTTTGCGGTTTCAGATCGTAAAATTGAGAATTGGATTTTGGCAGGGTTTGGCTACATTCAGGGAGGGTTCTGAAACTTAAGATTCCTGAAATATGCGCCTCCGGTTGGTCGTGATGTTTGCTTTTGGGTCGCTGGTTGCCAGAGGCCAGGGGGAGCGGGCTATCCATGCATCGACTGTTCCACAATTCTGTTCTCTTGATTCCCTTGCCAACGCGTATTACGATTCATCATCTTCGGCGTCATTCCTGAATCTTTCGCCTAAAATTTTCGATCGTGATCACGTACCTGTTGCGGACTCGGGTACTCCTCGAATACGCTATACAGTATTTTCCATTTACAACGATGGCAAAAATCCGGTACAATTCTCGTTTTACCCGGGCCCATTGCGCAACGTGAAGGTGCGCCTGACGCTTGCCGATGGTGGCGAGCAAGAGGTATTACCCGGTGGCGATCAGCATGTCTTTCTGATGTCAAAGGCCATATTCCTGCTTTCCATTCCACCCGGTGTTGCTTGTCGGTATGTAGTGCGCTGCGAGGGATACGGCTCTCCCTATAAGCAAGGCGCTGGCTGGCTGATAACAGGAACTCGGCTCGACTCTTTTTTTGCTTTCTATGAAGGTTTGTTCATTAACGATTTAGTGGAATTCGCGACCATGGCGGGGATGTTGCTGATGATGCTGATTTACATCAGCGCGAAATACATACAGATAAAAAAACCGGAGTATGCCTACTATGCCGCCTACATCGGGTTCCTGTTGTTGTATGTGCTCTTAAAAACTGAAGAACAGATTGAGGCTCATCTGGTGGTGCAATTAGGTCCATGGTTCTCGTTTTTCAATAACCAGCTGCAGGTTTGCGCTTATTGTATGTATTTTCCTTTTTTAACAAAATTTCTGGATACAAAACAGGCTCAACCGCGACTCCACAGACAATTACTTTTGTTTCCCATTGGTTTGTTACTCTACATGGTCGTGGATGCTGCTTTGATTCGGTACAACTTGTTTCAGGTTCATGACCTGATCTGGAACTGGCTTCGACTTGTGCTGTTCATTTTTGTTATTACAATATCCTTTAGGGTTTACCGGATGCGCCACCCGTATGGTATTTTTCCAATTATCGGCGGACTGTCGCTGGACTTCTTTGCTCTTGCGTCCATGATCTTCTCTATTCATCATGAGTTCATCCGGACGTTGCCGGCTCCTCTTAACAGCAAGTTGTTGTATTATTTCCTTGGGATTATTATTGAGCTGCTCTTCTTTTCTCTCGGGTTGGGATACAAGAACCGGCGTGATGAAGTGGAAAAGGTGGAGGCCCTTGAGTCGTTGAAGCTAGCGCAGGAGCGGCAAAAATTTGATCATCTGAGATCGGTTGTTGAAGTACAGGAGAAAGAGCGTGCGCGAATCGCCAAAGACCTTCATGATGGTGTGGGAGGACTTCTTTCGGGGATTTCCATTTCATTGTCTAACCTAAAGGAAAATCTTCTTTTGAATCAGGCACAACGCCTTCAATATGAACGATCCGTAGACCTCCTTAACGGTTCCGTCCAGGAGTTACGAAGAGTAGCCCACGACATGATGCCTGCTTCACTCCCCGAATTCGGATTTGCAGCGGCGGTGGGAGATTATTGTAAAGCGATCAACAGCATGAAGAGTGTCGATGTTGTTTTTCAGGTTTTGGGGAAAGAAGTAAGGCAGGACGCCTCCCGGGAGGTAGTTATTTACCGGATTGTTCAGGAACTGATTAATAATATTTTGAAGCACGCGCAGGCACGTCAAGCGCTGGTCCAGCTATCTTTCGAACCGGATCAGATTTCAATCACGGTGGAGGATGATGGCGAAGGATTTGACTATGCGAGGGAAAGTGCCAGAGGGTCGGGACTTTCCAATATCCGGTCGAGGGTTGAGTACCTGAAGGGCGTTATTGATATAGAATCTGCTCCGAAAAAAGGATCTTCTTTCCATATTGAAGTTCCGATTAAGATGGATTAGGAGATTGGAAAATTAGAAAATTTCCCCTATTCGGGGGATTTCTTTTTGTGAGGTTGCCAGTAGATTTGAATCGTTTCACCTTTGGTCGGCATGAAAGAAATTCGAGTTTTTGTGGTAGACGATCATCCCATGGTAGTGGAGGGACTAAGGACCATGCTTTCCGATCAGCCCGGGATTGAGTTGGCGGGATATGCGATGACGGCAGCGTCCTGCCGGGGTTTTTTTATGAACAACTCGGCCGATGTGGCGCTGTTGGATATCAACCTTCCCGACCAAAGCGGAATCGATTTGTGCGCGGAATTAAAGAAGATGTTTCCCGCAATAAAAGTTCTGGGGATCAGCAATTTTGAACAGGGAAGTTTTATTGAGCGCATGATGGAAAAGGGAGCATCGGGATATGTTCTGAAAAACGCTTCACGGGGCGAACTGGTTAACGCTATTCGAACGGTTTATTCCGGTAAGAAGTACTTTAGTCCGCAAGCCGACCATCAGCTAAAACAAGAAGTTCATCGCAAAGAACGCGCTCCTATCCTGACCACCCGCGAAAAAGAAGTGCTGAAGTATATAGCGGAAGGATTTACCAATCCGCAGATTGCCGCTAAATTGTTTGTCAGCCCTTCTACGATTGACAGTCACCGGAAAAATCTTCTCTCCAAACTGGAGGCATTCAACACCGCATCGATGCTTAAGGCAGCGGGAGAGCATGGGTTTTTGTAAATTTAGGGAGATTCCGCCGACCCAGACTGGCCGAAAATTAAATTAAGAAACTAAAACTACCATTTAACCTGCTATGCCTCTCTGGCTCACCGCGTCAGTATGTGCGCCGTTAATAACCCATTTATCAATAGTCCAAACAAATGTGCGATAAGTCGCCCCATAGCTCTTTCTTTTTTGTTTTTAAAATTATCATGTCTGTCAAAAATCAATTCGTCCAATGGGAATAATTAGAAATTCAAGAAGAAATGTCAAAGGCGGTGTATGTGAGTCAGTGAAACCAAGAATGAGTCCGTATGCAAGTGCAATAATGAACGCAGCATTACCGGCTCACCGATGGGCCAGCGTTTCTTATTTTTCGTCCCTGGGATCAACCGATAGGGCACTGCGGTCTTCCTTGTGTTTGCTGTGGATTTGTTCTGCTTGACTATCATTTTGCCATGAAATATTCAAATGTGCATTGAGCACAGGGCGTTTGATTTCACCGCTTTCCATAACAAATGTCGGGTAGTGGCTGTTTTCTTCGAAATAAATTTCTTTCACTTTGTTCATAACGAAATATTTAGTGGGTTGTTCGTTTCCATAACATTTTTGCTTTAAACAGCCCCTCATAAGCAGCTTTCAATTGTTCCTGAACTTTTGACAACGGGGCACCGTTTGGCATACTTATTCCATCTCTAACGAATAAAGCCACTTTTTGAAACATCTGACGCATTAAGAGGTTCGCCATAAAAGGATAGCAATCTTTCTATCGCTGATTTTTCCTGTATTGTATTCGTTTGTTTTCGTTGTTATCAACAGGTATTGTGACTCCTGAAGCACGCAAAAGTGAAATTCCTGTAGCAATTCATAGGCAGCTTTCAGGATGACGAAAAAAAACTGTGCCAGTGCAGAACGCTTGGGAAGTGGCTGATCAACACAGTGATTGCGAAAAGCCGGATGGAAATGTGTAATAGGGTACCCAATCAAATTCATTGAGACCTTATTTAGGATTTGGTGAAGTAATCCAGGGAGGACGAAAATGACGCTGGGCCACAGTTACACTCTCACAGAATGAGCACAATAAGCAAGGTGAAGCAGGTTTTACTGGAGGATTACAGATGATCCATTCCAGAAAGAAGTAGAACGAATGTATATCGACGTATTGAAGAAATGCTAGTTTGCCTTCTCGTAGCCGAGACACACAACGCCGTTGTGGAACGTATGTGTTTTTAGATGCTTGAGTCTCGTGGTGTCTTTTATACCACTGAACATCGGCACACCTTTGCCTAACAATACAGGGTTTACAAACAACCAGAACTCATCAACAAGACCAAGGCTCAGAAGAGCATGCGCTGTATCCATCCATCATGTCCCATGTCTTCCTGCCATACAATGCCGAGTCGGAGTTGTTGGTTCTCGCTGCAACCATATCAAAGATGATATCATCAACGAGGATCCAATCCATTTCTCCGTTAGGTCCACACACGAATCCATCGAGACTTACATGCATGAATTGAACTACTTTCCGCATTGTGTTATTGTTTTATTTTTCACTTACTGTATTCGGGTACAGAAATTTTCATGAGGCAATTTGAAAACTACGGCTTTACTATTTCGTTTATTAGTAATCCGGATTAAGTATCACATATTCCAACCCCACCTACCTCCAGAATAATTACTTCGCCTTCATCCCGGAACCAAAAAAGGCAGCTAGTTCGCATTCTACCGGTTGATCAGAAAATCGTTCAATGATGGCTTTCTCCATACGTCGAGCAATAGCTTCAAATTCTTTAGCGTCGCGGTCAGCCACTTCCTGACCGATAGAATGGGTAGTATAAAAACCTCTGACCAAATCGGCAGCCGAATGCCCCACACCTTTCAGCGAAACCTGCTCAATTTTTGGATTACTAAAATGACTACTGCTCAAAAAAGCCTTGAGCTGATCAGGATCATACAGTGAAAAAGGAACCAGAAAACGGCTCAGGTCTTCCCCGGCAAAAAATGGAAGAACATGTTCGTTGTACACCAACTTGAAAATACCAACATGGTCAGTTTTGTCCCAGGTACTGAATAAAAATAAACCATCCGACCTTAACACGCGATAGGCTTCGTCAAACACTTTTTGTTTATCCGGAGGAAACATGATTCCGAACTGACATACCACTACGTCAAACACATTCGATTCAAATGGCAGGTTTTGCATATCGGCTACCACAACCTCAACGGCATCGGAATTCATGAGCTTACTTTTGGCCACCTCCAGCATATCAGGGCTAAGGTCGGAAGCAACAAGCCTTACAGAAGAAGGCATACGTCCGCGGAGATGACGGGTTACCCGGCCTGTGCCGCACGCCAGTTCCAAAACGGAATTGATATTGGTGGCAGGGACCCGGGAAGCCATCTCAATGCCGAACGGTTCGAACAAGAACGGACCGAGGTAGGTATCGTAGTTCAATGCCCGATCACCACTGAATTTAAAAACACCGTTTGACATGGCGGATCAATTTTGTTGCCTATAAAGGTAACGGGTTTCCGTGGAGATTTATTTGCTGGCTGGGGTTTTCAAATCTTCGCTCGATCACTCTATTACTAAGGTTTGTAAGGTCTTTCCCTCTTCTCAATCAATAATAATTTTATTGGTTTTGTCTCAGAATATGCTTTTCCTTTTTCAACATTCCAAATCACCGGTCTTTCCTGGGTATGTGGCAATCATTTTACCTGGCTCCATAAAATGCGCTATGTATTCTGTGGGAATGGACAGCCTCTTTTTTTCTGGCTGAAGAGTTATCTCCACCATTCGAAAGTGATCATTGAAATTCATAGAACCTTGATTGCATTGATGCGGATTCAGAACCACTCTGCTTTTTCGAAACTCTTTTCAAATGATGCAGATCCTCCGCCATCGCAAAGTCTACTTTCGCTGACTGTCGCAGCTTCAACCCTTCCAGTAAAATTATAAAGCAACAAGGTATCCTCCGAGCAATTACTTCCAAGCACTTTGATTTCTACAAGCCGCACCTGTGAAATTTTGGTATCCGATTGTGGAGTAAGCTAAGACACTCTCTTGAGATAACCAGAATATCCCCCACCCTGTGGCATCAAAACGTCCAAAAATAAGCGAACCTTGCGTGTCAAGTATTTAACCGTAAATTTTCTATACGAACAGAGCAAGCCCGCTCTCATTCAGTGTGAGGGCAACATTATAACACCAAAACTAAAAAAGTATGAAAACAACTAAACTCTTTGCTGTATCCATTGTCGTATGGATAACTATGTGCTCCTATTCAAGTTTTGCTCAGAAATCACCGGACATTATGAAGAACGAGAAAGCCATTAAAGAATATTATGCCGCGTATGAGAAAAAAGATTGGCATATGATGGAGATGATTCTCGCTGACGGGTTTACGTTTACCAGCCCGGCGGGTGATGACCATATTGATTTGAAGCTATACAAAGAAAGGTGCTGGCCAAATTCAACGAATACAAAAAAATTTGATTTGGTAAAGGTTACTATCGATGGAGACGATGCCTTTGTATTATACAATGGCTGGACTACCGGCGGTAAATTATTCCGGAATACCGAGCATTTTAAATTTAAAGAAGGAAAAATAGTGGAGAATGAATGTTTTTTTGGAGCTGGTATAAATTTTCCCAATTCAGGAAAATAAAAACTCAAGTCAGTGAAATGATTTTTGCCCTGACCAGAAAGGCAACGCTTAGTTGCCTTTCTTTTGCGGCTCATTCAAATGATAGCTTCCATTCGACACCGGGAATGCGCTCACGGTTTTTCGATATCCACACCGGTTACCTCTATATCCCAATGGGCCTCCAGGATTTCGAAACGATGCTGCTCGTCCTTTTTGAGTTTTTCAAGGTCAGGATATAAGGCTTTTTTATACGGCTCAGTAAGGTTTGGATCGAAGGCCGCCCGGCTGTTCTTGAAAACAATCGTGATCCGGTAATCCCAGCGACCATCTTCGGTTGCATGTTGCCGCGGTTTTTCTGCCTTGACTGAAATTATGTCTCCCTTCTCAACCGCTTTCTTTAATAAGGGATAGTGATTCTTCTTCCACAGGGAAATGAACTCGTCGGCGAATCCCCATTTCGCACGGTAATAATTTTCAATAATAAAGGTGTCGTCGGCTGATTGTCCTTTTGAGCTCAGCACGGAGCCAAGTAGAACCAGAAGTAGCAGATATCTTTTCATGGGATTTGGATTTTATGATGAAAGGGGCATTACGGGAAGCACCCTTTGTCTGTTTTCGCAGCAAATTAGTTATATTTTTCCTATAAATCAGTTTAGTCTATAGCTATAATGGATTAATATTGCGTGCCTTTGTTTCGCCGCTGATTTCCGGGAATTTAAGCGGCTCCACGGAATTTTTTTAGTGCAGGACACATTGCCGAAATGAAAGCAGTATTTTTATATCTCTGACTTAATTTTTTAATCAAACAGACAGTGTATGTCCTCTTTTGTAATTTCTCACGAACATCCGGACTGGTTCAAACCTTTATTTGCTGAGCTGGACAAGCGCGGAATTCCCTACGAGACGGTAAACCCTGCAGCCCATCATTTTGCTATCGAAGGACCGAAGCCTGATTTCGATTTGTTTTTTAACAGAATGAGCCCTTCCGCTTATTTGCGTGGAGGTGTGCAGGGAACTTTCTATACCCTGAATTATTTGAAATTTCTCGAAGATCAGGGCGTAAGAGTGATCAACGGGTACCAGGCTTTTACCTATGAAACATCAAAGGCGCTTCAATTGCTGCTGATGCAACGTCTCGGTATCCGCTACCCCAAATCAAGAGTAGTTAACCATGTGTCGCAGATCGAGGTCGCAGCGGAAGGCCTTCGGTTTCCAGTTGTTGTCAAGGCGAACATCGGCGGAAGCGGCGCGGGCATCGAGAAATTCAATACGATACAGGATATGCGGGAGGCAATAAAATCAAATAGGATCGACCTTGGTATTGATCACACTGCCCTTGTACAGGAGTTTATTCCCGCACGAGGCGGTTACATAACACGGGTGGAGACCTTGGGAGGCAAGTATCTGTACGGCATCCGAGTCTATACCACTGGCGAAAGTTTTAATCTGTGTCCGGCGGACATTTGCCAGACTACCGCAGGACAGGAACTGGTGCGTAACGCGTGCGCCCTGGATGCACCAAAGAATGGATTGAAAGTCGAGGCGTTCACTCCTTCAGCCCAAATCATTTCAGCCATTGAGACAATCGTAAAGCACAGCAAGATCGACGTGGGAGGGATTGAGTACATCATTGATGACCGTGATGGTGAAGTTTTGTATTACGACGTGAATGCGCTGTCAAACTTTGTTGCCGATTCGGTAAACGTCATTGGCTTCAATCCGCACGAACGGCTCGTCGATTTCCTTGAGCAACAGGTAACGGAGAACGTTTTAACCCGATAATATGAAATACGGATATTGGTTGCCGGTTTTCGGCGGGTGGCTGCGCAACGTGGAGGATGAAAATATGCCGCCGACGTGGGATTATGTAAAGCGTCTTGCGATCAGAAGCGAGGAAATCGGATTCGATCTCTCTTTAATTGCCGAATTAAACCTGAACGACATCAAGGGTGAAGGTGCCCCGTCGCTGGACGCCTGGTCGACCGCTGCTGCTCTGGCGGCCGTGACATCCAAACAGGAACTGATGGTCGCCGTAAGACCCACGTTTCACAACCCGGCCTTGCTGGCCAAGCAGGCTGCCAACATTGATCACATCAGCAACGGAAGAATTTCTCTGAACCTTGTTTCATCCTGGTGGAAAGATGAGGCAGAAAAATACGGAGTGAATTTCGAGCAGCACGATGACCGCTATGGGCGCTCGTCGGAATGGCTCGACGTGCTGGACAACGTTTGGAAGAAAGATCACTACTCTTTCGAAGGCAAATATTATAAGGTCAAAGACAACGTTCTGCAGCCAAAACCTTTAACCACTCCGCGGCCGCCGATCTACGCCGGCGGTGAATCTGAAGCAGCAAAAGAACTTATCTCTTCCAAGTGCGACGGCTATGTTATGCATGGCGATTCACCCGAGCTGATCGCTAAACGGATCAATGACCTGAGTGAACGACGGGATAAAAAGAATCTGCCGCCAATGAAATTCGGCGTTGCCGCCTACAGCATTGTCCGCAGCACGGAACAAGCGGTAAAACAGGAACTCGACAGGATTACCAATGTGAAAGAAGGCAGTTCAGGTTATAAAAATTATCAGCAATGGCTTTCCGGCACGCAGCTCGACCAGCATGTTTCGCTCTACGACTACTCCGTTTCGAACCGGGGCCTCAGGTCGGGACTGACCGGGACGCCTGCCCAGGTACAGGACGGGATCGGAGAATTTGAAAAAATTGGCGTTGATTTTTTTCTGCTGCAATGCAGTCCGCAGCTCGAAGAAATGGAGCGTTTTGCAGAAGCTGTGATTGATTATCGGCATGCGTAGATAGGCGCACAATTAAGCTAGAAACGCACGGCCACCATTCAAACTTCGCTGAGTGCTACACCGGTAAATAACTTCCCTTTTGCCTTCATGCAAGCCCCGCTAAGAAATAAACAAAAGGTGAAATGAAAAATAACACAAAAGGAAATGTTTGGCTGGTGATCGGTGCTGGCAGGGGAATGGGTTTAGATATCGCAAAGGCAGCATTGGCCGCTGGTCACAAGGTGGTTGTAACCGGCCGTAATAAGGACCGAGTTGCAAAGGCCGTTGATCAGAATGAAAATCTTTTGGTAGTGCCGTTGGATATCACCAAATCAGCCGATGCTGAAGCCGCCGTTAAAGCAGCCGTTGATCGGTTTGGTCGCATCGATGTACTCGTGAATAACGCCGCGAACTTTGTTGCTGGATTTTTTGAGGAGCTGACTCAGGAGCAAATTGGTCAGCAACTTCATACAAGCCTGGTCGGACCGATGATTGTAACACGCGCTGTTCTTCCGGTCATGCGCAAGCAGCTTTCCGGGCACGTCATTTCAATCTCGTCTACTGCTGGCCTCACCACCTTTGATTTCTGCAGTGCCTACTCTGCGTCGAAATTCGGGCTTGAGGGCTTTATGACAGCACTGCAATCCGAGGTTGCGCCGTTTGGCATTAACACAACCATTGTCAACCCCGGTTTCTTCCGCACCGAATTGCTTACCCAGGAATCGACAAATTATGCCGATCATCCAATTGACGACTATAATGAGCGAAGGGAGCAGCAAATGAAATTCCGGAAAAGTGCGAATGGTCAGCAATCGGGTGACCCAGCGAAACTCGCCCTGGCTTTACTTAAAATAGCGGCAGAAGAAAAACCTCCTTTGCGCTTCATTGCTGGGGCAGATGCAATTGGAACGGCGGAGCAGGTAGCAGCTACTCTTCAGCAACAGCTCAATGCGTATCGGGAACTTTCTTCGTCTCTTTCCTTTTGACAAAGCGATCGAAAATACATTTTGGGTAATTTCTCTAAAAAGGATGTAAATGAAAGGCCTCAGAGCTATGGCAATCTGAGCAATTGTAAGTCAAGCCCCGGGATTTTCGAGAAGCCTTTATCAGAATCGGTAAATTCATGGTAACTTTGTTGGCAGGCGGGTGTTCGAGGATTTATTTTCCTTTGCCCTTAGAACGTTCCTATTCTTTTCGTATTTCATACCATAGTTCTACCATTCCGCTCTTATAGGCTGTCACGTTTTTCAGGTGTAATGCCTGTTCCAGTCCGATGCGGTCAAAAAATAGGGTTCCGTCACCCAAAATAATCGGCAAAACCGATAACCTTATTTCGTCTGCCAACTTCAAACAAATGAAATCTTTGGCGAGCATAGCACCGCCTACAAGCCATACATTTTTGTAGTTTGGTTTTAGTCGTTCCTTCACAAGCTTGGTCAGGCTGCCTGAATAAATTTCAATGTTCGGTCTGTCAATCGGCAGCTTTCGGTGAGTGAGTACCAGGGTCGGCACATCTCCGTAAATCCACCCGTACGATTTTGAAAGGGCCAAAGCATGTTCATAGGTCCGGGAACCCATTACATAGCAGTCTATTGTTTTGAGAAATTCCTCCGCATTTTGTTCGGTAACTCCCTTCTCGAAATAGTCGGATGTCTCAAACCACGAAACGCTATTGTCTTTTTTAGCAATAATGCCGTCAACACTTGAAACCATATGTATTGTCACTTTACATTCGTCGGCTGTCATTTGTCAATAGATTTTGTCGAACGGTTGCCTTGTTAACGTTACACTAATTCAAATATACTTATTATGTGGAGCATGTTCTGCGGAGGTGCCAGCTCAACAAAGGCGGAAGCCTTGGCAGGTAGGCTTCGAGAGTTCTAAGCCACCGAATTTATTCTGAAGAGGGCTTAATGTCTTTTTACCGTGCCTTGCAACATTTTTCGAACAATGCGCGTCATATCGGAAAACAATCAATCATGAAACTCCTGCTCGCGTTTTCGTTGTCAATTTTTATCCTATTTGCTCATGCCCAGAAATTGTCGCTACCCGCATTGAAGGATTCGATAAAAAAAGTGATGGAAGAAAAGCACATTCCGGGCATCATGATCGCCCTGGTAAACACAGACTCCGTGATATGGGCTGGCGGGATTGGAATGGCCGACTTGGAAAAGAAAATCCGGGTCACCGAAAACAGTCTGTTTCGGATCGGATCTATTTCGAAAAGCTTCGCAGCGTTGGCTATTCTCAAGCTGATCGGCGAAAACAAATTCAGGCTGACTTCGAAGCTGGCCGACCTTGCACCCGAAATTCCTTTTAAGAACCCTTGGGAAAATATCGCGCCCGTGCGGGTCATTAACCTTTTGGAACATACTGCAGGTTTTGATGACATGCACTTTGCCAATTTCGAGAACGAGGAAGGTTCGCGGAGGTCAACCTTGCAGCAGGCCCTTCAGCATGTCAACACCCTTCGCTCACGCTGGAAACCGGGAACACGGATGTCATACTCCAACCCCGGATATGCCATCCTCGGGTATATCGTCGAGAAATATTCAGGAATGAAATATGAAGACTATATCGCAAAGGTTGTCTTTGCACCTCTGCAAATGACCCAAACTAATTTTGAGTATGCCACCCAGGCCCCCTATGCGAAAGGCTATTCGTTCGACGGGAAGAATTATCATGAAGCGCTGCCGGTGGCCATTAATGGAAATGCGGCGGGTGCCATCAGCTCATGTGCGACTGACATGGCCAATTATGTGAGAATGTATCTTAACCAGGGTCGCGTGGATACCCTACAATTATTTCCGGCGGCCATCTTTCGAGACATTGAATCCAGCCACAGCACGCTCGCCGGCGAGGCAGGGATGCACACCGGCTACGGGTTGGCCAATTATTCCAAAATGATAGGCAAGAAAGTGAAGGAGTATTTCCGCGGGCATAACGGCGGCATCAACGGATTTACTTCTGATTTTGGATACAGTCGCACATGGAAAGTTGGCTATGCGATCAGCTGTAATTATGAAGGCGGCACCGGCCGGATTGCCGGACTTGTCGTGCAGTATCTCCTGCAGGGAAAAACCAGCGAAGAACCATCGCCGCATCAACTCAATAAGAAACTGTTGGCAGGATACGAAGGAACCTATGTGCTGAACAGCAATCGCAATGAGATCTTGAAGTTTGGGGAAGACGTCATGGCTACCGCCAATCTTTACATCCGTAATGATACGCTTTTCTACCATGAATTTCTAAGCCCTCGAACAGCGCTGATCCCGGTCACTGATTTCCAGTTTAGAAAAAAAGGCGAGCTCGCCCCCACGTTTATGGTGACTCACGATGAAGGTGCCGATGTTTGTTTCAATGGCACCGATTGCCTCATCCGGGTAAGCCCTGCCAAAATATGGACACTTAGAATTGCCATTGGACTCACTCTGGTGCTTGGACTGAGCCTGGTTCCCTTCGTAATCTCGTGGATTGTCATGGCAATGGTCAGGAAATTGAGTGTCCGTGAGTTGCTCATTCGCTCTCTGCCGCTGATGGCATTCCTGTCGTTTGCGCTCATGCTTTATGCGACCGCCAACCTTCTAGACCTGAAGAACATCGTGACGGCCAGTAAAATAAACGGGCTGACGCTTACCATCTTCATCTCAAGCCTGCTATTGCCGCTGTTCGCCTTTGCCGCTATTTTAACGGCTGTCATGAATTTTTCGCATGTCCGAAGCCGCTTGGCATGGTCGTATGTCTTCGCGTCCGCTGCCGGTTTCTGTTTTCTAAGCCTGTGGTTGTATCAATATGGGTGGATAGGTCTCAGGATGTGGACGTATTGATTTGGGGAGTACCTGTTAGGCTGCTTGGCAATGCCGCGTATTGCAAATAGAGAACATTTTCTTACTTTCGATAAACGTTCCGAAAAAGTCGAGGAACTATCCCAATGAAGAAAGATCCAATAAAGTAGCCTGAACCATAACTTAAATTTCAGAAACGATGAGCAAACCTGTAGACAATGTCCCCAAATGGGTCCGGATAGTGGTTGGTATTTTAGCGCTCATGAATATTGCTTTTGGGCTGGCAAGCTACTTTGATATGTCGGTGCTATATAAAGATGGGGCGGGACTTGACCTCACCAATGCAATTCTCAGAAATGCAAATTTTGAATTTGCCGCAAGAAACCTCGCCATTGGTTTATCCCTGGGATTTGTAACCGTTATTAAGGGTGCTCCTGAAGCCCTGATAATTTTAACGATTACGAGAGCGTTAATAGAGATTCAAACTATTATTATGTCAGTGGTTCAGGGAAACATTCATGTCATGTTGCTGATACCGCTTGCTTTTTTAGCCGTTGAAATAGCCATCATCAGAACTTTAATAGGGGTGATAAAGAAAGCAGAGGAACAACTGAAAAATTGAATCCTACTTCTTTTTCCATAAAATAACCTGACCATTTGTGGTATTGGACCTGGCGGGACTAAAATGCTGCTTCAAAAGACTCAATTGAGTGCACGACTGTTGTAACCGTGAGCTTTATTTTTCTTTCCGTTCAAAATCCAGAGACACTAAAACTGAAACTATAAAAATAATGGACGGAACGATAAAGTACGTATAGTGATCTTTCAAAATGTAATGAGTGCCTATCGCGCCCAGCATAATGATACCAATCAGTATGCTTCCGAATCGCTTTGAAGTGCTGGCGGTCATCAATAGCAGTACGCCGCCGGTAAATTCAATTGTTGCTACAACATAGAAAAACCATTGCGGGTAATTGGCCCGGTTAAAAACGGACTTTGACGCCTGATCCAGGTTAGTGTATTTTAGAAGGCCTATGGCGATGAATGAAATGCCTATTATCCAAATCAAGATTACCCGTATGCGTTTCATATAGTTTTTTGTAATTATACTAAAGGTATCTCTTTCCTCGGAAATTTCTACGTTTCGCAAACAATACCCGTTTTGGCGCAAGGTCTTGGGTTTCTGAGAGGGTAGAGGAGTGTCTTGTGCTTTTTATGGTTTAGTCGTCGGAGGTAATGGGTAAGTTTATGGACGGGTAAAACAGCGCAATAAAATCATTGTCTCTCTTACCGTAGCAGATCGCGAGACAGCGGCGTGTGTGAGCGTTATAGATATTAACTATATTAGTATAAAAATAATCAATTTGATTTATTACCCGTACGGCGGTAATCTTGAAACGATTTAGGAAAGGCACTTAATCAATCAATAAAAAATGGAAAAACATACACATGACGGATCAATACTATCCCACGTTAATGAAAAAGATCAAGTCCAATGCCCTTTTCACGGTGGACCCCTAAAGCAAAGCGCTGGAAACGGCACGAACAACCGCGACTGGTGGCCCAGTCAGTTGAAGTTGAACATCCTTCGCCAACACTCCGCTCTCTCCAACCCGATGGGACAGGCGTTCAACTATGCGAATGAGTTCAAGTCACTCGATTTCAAGGCGTTGAAGAAGGACATCTTCGATTTGATGACAACATCTCAACCCTGGTGGCCGGCCGACTTCGGTCACTATGGGCCGTTCTTCATTCGCATGGCGTGGCACTCAGCCGGAACATACCGCATCGCCGACGGACGTGGTGGCGCCGGCTTCGGTACCCAACGCTTTGCGCCACTCAACAGTTGGCCCGACAATGCAAACCTCGACAAGGCACGCTTGCTTCTTTGGCCGATCAAGCAGAAGTACGGAAAGAAGATTTCGTGGGCAGACCTGATGATCCTCACGGGCAACTGCGCCCTGGAGTCGATGGGCTTTACGTCGTTTGGCTTCGGCGGCGGGCGGGAGGATGTTTGGGAACCTTCCGAAGACATCTACTGGGGTTCTGAAACAGAGTGGCTGGGAGACAAACGTTATACCGGCGACCGCGAACTGGAAAATCCCCTGGGCGCTGTTCAGATGGGTCTGATCTATGTGAATCCGGAAGGCCCTAATGGAAAACCGGATCCGCTCGCATCGGCCCATGACATTCGCGAAACCTTTGGCCGCATGGCGATGAATGACGAAGAAACGGTGGCGCTAATTGCCGGCGGGCACACCTTCGGCAAAACCCATGGGGCAGCTGATCCCGGTAAATACGTGGATCGGGAACCAGCCGGAGCGAGCATTGAGCAACAGGGTCTCGGTTGGAAAAATACATTCGGCAGCGGCCATGGAGTAAATACAATTACCAGTGGCCTTGAAGGCGCATGGACGACGACACCAACGAAGTGGAGCAACAACTATTTCGAAAACCTGTTCGGATATGACTGGGAGTTGACGAAAAGCCCTGCCGGTGCGCATCAGTGGAGACCGAAGAATGGCGCAGGCGCGGGTTTGGTGCCGGATGCGCATGACCCGTCGAAGCATCACGCACCATTTATGCTTACAACGGATATCGCATTAAAGGTGGATCCTATCTACGAAAAAATCTCCAGACGCTTCTTCGAGAATCCGAAGGAACTCGCCGATGCTTTCGCCCGCGCATGGTTTAAGCTGACGCACCGCGATATGGGTCCACGCGCGCGTTATCTCGGACCCGAAGTGCCTGCCGAAGAATTGATCTGGCAAGATCCTATTCCAGGGGTTACACACAAACTGATTGACGATAAAGATATCGCGGCACTGAAAAGCAAAATACTTGCTTCCGGACTGTCTGTATCCCAACTGGTATCTACGGCCTGGGCGTCAGCATCGACGTTTCGCGGTTCCGATAAACGCGGCGGCGCAAATGGTGCACGCATTCGCCTGGCCCCTCAAAAGGATTGGGAGGTAAATAATCCGGCTCAACTCGCGACTGTGCTCAAAACGTTGGAAGGTATCCAAAAGGAGTTCAACAGCGCTCTGCCTGGCGGAAAGATGGTTTCACTTGCCGACGTGATTGTTCTGGGCGGATGTGCAGGTATTGAGAAAGCCACGAAGAATGCCGGTCTTGACGTGAAAGTGCCCTTCATGCCAGGACGTGCCGATGCCTCGCAAGAGCAAACCGACGTGGAATCATTTGCGGTGCTAGAGCCCGCTGCCGATGGCTTCCGCAATTATTTGAAGACCAAACACACTGCATCTGCCGAGGAATTGCTGATTGACAAGGCTCAATTGTTAACGTTGACTGCACCCGAGATGACGGTTCTCGTGGGCGGCATGCGCGTTCTGAATACGAACTTCAATAACGCTAAACATGGCGTCTTCACCAAGCGTGCAGAGGCCCTCACCAACGACTTCTTTGTGAATCTGCTCGACCTGGGCACGACCTGGAAGGCGACTTCAGACTCGCAAAATGTTTTTGAGGGACGCGATCGAATGACGGGCGAAGGTAAGTGGACGGGCACCCGCGTTGATCTCATCTTTGGTTCTAACTCAGAGCTTCGGGCCCTGGCTGAAGTGTATGCATGTGAAGATTCTAGAGAGAAGTTCGTGCAGGATTTTGTGGCAGCGTGGAGCAAGGTGATTAACCTTGATCGCTTTGACCTGGCGTGATTTCAGAAATGTATTACTCTGAGCGTGCTTTTCATGATAGCAGCCTTCAAATTGCCGCGTAAAATTGGTTAGTGGGGGGAATCTTCAGCGCTGAGATAAACCTGCTGCTTACCTCTCATTTTAGCAGGTTTTTCGAAGCCTGAAACTTCCAGGCCGGGCGCCATATGCCGATTTGAAGGCGCGGCAGAAGGCACTCGTATTTTCAAAGCCGCACTCCCAGGTTATTTCACTGACAGGTTTAGTAGTACGTATCAATAGTTCCTCTGCATGTCGGAGCCTGATACCGCAAAGGTATTGATGTGGTGTGGTTTTGAAAACCGATTTGAACTGCCTGATCAACTGAGGAATTGATAAACAGGCCGCGGCACTTACGGCGTTTAAATCCAACTTGTCCTTATAATTAGAATGGATGATGTCTTTGGCGACACATACTCGCTTGTATATTTCGGCTCTGGTATTTGGTTTAAGTGCCTTTACGTTCCCTAAGCGCTTTACGTCTGATTGGTGGACGCGAATCAAATGATGCAATAGGAACACCAAATATTCATCGACTCTGAAATTATCATATCCCCATTTGTTCAGAGAAATAATCAAACCGCACAATTGTTGATGCATCATAGGGTCAATGTCATTGAGAGTCTGAAGAAACTCAGGTGTCTTTCCGCCGGTGCAAAAGGGATTGTCAAGCAACGTTTCCTCATTAGCAACTGCGTCTTGGAATACCGAGGAGGCAAATTCTTTTTTGAAAAAAACAGAAAGGGTTCTTACACTGCCGGCATTAGCAATATGACAGGAATAAGGTTGATCATCATTCAGGATCAGGAATTTTCCTGGCCTGATGGCAAGCCTGCGATGACTGATACCGTACCATTCTTCGCCACTTAGCACAGTTTTAATGGAAAGGCAACCCACATGATAGTCACAATGACTATTGGTGCTTAGGGCGTTGAAAATAATATTATGCTTTCTGAATTTGCTAAAATGGGCTTCCTCATTAAAATCTGACTTCGTGTGATCCGGCAGGCTGATAAAATACATACACGTTGGTTAATCTCAACCTAATTGTTCATGCAAGATATCGGCTTTCTTGCAGTTCCCATCGCCGTCCGACTCATTTTGAGAATTTCGGCACATTCTCTTTGATTTCAAATGTCTAGGTTTGCACTGAATAAACCCAAAATGCAAAATGTATAAAGTACCCACTCTTCTCGGACTCATTATTGGGCTTGGGCTCCTGAATGCTTGCCAACAAAGTGCGCCCACCGATGACCCTGAAAAATTAAAAAAAGTGTTGCAAAACTATTTCGATGGAATTAAGAATAAAGACTTTAAAAAGATGCTTGGAGCGACAACAGATGACTTTGTTCTATTCGAAAGTGGGAAAGTGTGGAACAACGACAGCGCTTTCAAAAATATGAGGAAACACATGCCTTATTCGGTAGACTACAAATTCAGCAACTTCAGAATTAATGTAGACAACCTATCGGGAGACATGACCTATTATAACCATGCGGACTTTGTGTTCAGGGACACAGTGAAAGAGAATATCGACTGGATCGAAAGCGCAACGTTCAGAAAAAAGGATGGAGCGTGGAAGATGAACCTTCTACACGTTACTGAAAGAAGGTAAGCCGGGTTCAACAAAGTACTCGCCCACAAACGGTCAACTGCCACTCAACTAAAACGTTTTAAGAATCGAGCAAGCAAAATGAAGAAATTGGTTACTTGTTTATTGACAGGACATGATTCTAGAAGTTTGTTGTCCTGAGTATTCTCAGACGACTCGTTTCCTGAAGGCGCGCGAAAGAAGTAATCGCGCAATACAAAATCCTCAATACACGGATAGGCTCATTTTGAAATTATTACAGGAAATTGTGAAGGAAATGAGCTCATATTTGCGGGTGGATTAATTAATGTACTGTACAACTTACAAACAGGAAGATTACAGACCATAAAAGAAAACCGCGGTTATTCATAGATTGTTGACGCTCAATTTTCGGAAAAATAAATCAAATAAACCAGCGCCGCGATCTTCCAAAAATCAAATGTCCAAAATAGATGCAGGAAAAGGTATATGGCAAGTGCGCAAATTGTATTATCAGGAACCGGGGCAAATTGTTAATCGCAATCCCGATATTATTTGCCTGCAGCAATACCCGATAGGCTCTTCGCTAAGAGCAAGTTGAATTCGGTTGGCTTCTCGATCATCGGATAATGACCCGTTCCATCGATAATCTGTAAATCATACCTGATTCCGTTGGAATCAAATCCAATCTTGTTTATCGGATTCTTATCACTGTTAATCAAATATACCCTCAACCCAAGTGCCTTGAGTGTTCTGGTTTCCTTTGTCAAATAATTTACATTTTGCCGTAAACTTTCAATGGCAATCAATGGATTCGAATTTTCAAAATCCGTCAGAACTCTCGCTCTGATTTTACTGTCTGTCCTGTTGTAAAACAATGAGTTTACAAAACTTCGCCCCGCTTTCTTGAAATCATTTCTAAACGGCTCAAAGTACCGGTCAATTGCCTCCTGGTTGATTACGTCTTTTCCTACGTCGGTGAAGTTGTCAATACCGATCAGGCCAATGACTCGCTCGGGCGCATGGCTTGCCGCTTCAAGAATAATTTCGCCCGACATAGAATGTCCGATAAGAATAATATTTTTTAGATCCAGCGCTACTATGACAGCCAACACATCCTTGCCAAATTCCTCAACTGTCCATATTGTTCTGTTGGTCCCGGAATTTCCAAAACCCGCTAAGTCCATAGTAACAACCCGGTATTTATTCTTGAAATAATCCACCTGCCCGGACCAGTAGGTTTTATTGATGCACCAGCCATGAACAAACAATAATGTCGTATCGCCGATTCCATTGTCAGTAAAATCGATAGTGACACCCGCGTTCTCGATTTTCGGTTTAGTTGCCGAGGGCTGGCAAAAGTTGTACGTGTTGGTAAACAGGGTGACGGCCAAGATGGGATATAGTATTTTCAACGTTTTCGGTTTATGCCACCCCTAAATGAAGTTTGTCCTAAGGATAGTTTTAATGTTCACGTTTTTTCGCCCACAATCGAAACTGATCAATTACTTTTCCTGTAGTGAATTACTAATAGGCAATTGTTAATTTGAAGTTGTGTTTCGGTCAATATTCCCCCATCTATCTTAAAATTGAATTCTGAAAATGAGCCATCCACGGCAGAATTTAATTTAATCTTGTCCCCATCGATCGAATAGGTTCCCTTTCCTCCGTTGTTGTCAGACCACATGTTGGTGGAAGTAAATACCACCGTTGCACACTGGACACCGTTATCCTTGCAGGGGGAGTCCGCGTAATTGAATTGGCTGTTGCTGCATCCTGAACACGAACTTGTGGTTAATTTCCAGGTGCCTATGATTCTTGCTGAATTAATGTCACTCGGTTGAGGGGTCGCGCCTGATCCTGACTGAACCAGCACCTCGTAGTTCGGAACTACGCGACCGGCGTTTCCATATCCGATGTTGCACGCGTTTATTCCTTGCCAGGTTTTACCCACCTGGGTAGTGCCATCGAACTGGCACCGGCAGCTAAACAAATTGTTCTGATTTTCATGGCCGGTGATGACCGCGTTGTTGGGTACATTTCCTTGGCTGACAGGCGTCCAGCTAAGACCTTCGTTGCCAACGAGAACTTCGTAGTCATTAATATTAAGTTCCTGGCCTCCGTATTCGATGCTCGTCGTGTTCCAATCCCTCCGGGTTTTTCCAGGATGCCAATTTCCCCCATAATTGGCATGGGCAACAAATAACAGGCTTCCGTCGCCGTCTTTGCCCCCCGCTACGGCATCGGAAGGGATCTCACTGCCCGAGTGGATTTTCACCCATCTCTGCCCAATGTCGCTGGATTTTCGAGTCGGGCTTTGGTTAAACGTCTGCTCCTCCCTCGTTAAATCTTTTTTGGGAGAATTGAAGGGGCCTTGAGGCAGTCCGCTGGTTAGCGCCCCGAGGAGGATAAGTACTGAAAGGTTGATTTTCTTCATGAGTATTTGGTATTTAGTTACATTATTTCTTCCGTTCCGCTTTAAAGGTTCCATTCGGTTGAACAAAAGACACCTGATCGATGGTCCCGTTAGGACCTTCGGCAAACTCCAGTTTGTAGCCGGTTAGATTCTTGATAGCAAACTTATTCTGTCCCAGGTAAAGCAATTCATATTCAGGTTGGCCAGGAACAAAAAGAAACATTGTGTTCTCGCCTTTGATAAACACTTTGGCGACGACAGAGCCTAGCGTATACTCGCCCACATATTTCTTAAGTTCTTCCGGTGTGATTTTCTTTTCAGCGGGAAGTCGCAAAAATTCAAGAGGCTTCGATAACGCCTCCATGCCGCTAATGTTGGCACTTTCAATTTCACCCGAGTTACCCGTGTGAAAATTAAAACGCACTTCGCTGCTTTCCGTCGTGTCGATTTGTTCTTTCTTTCCGGCTTCGAATGGCTGGAAGACGTCGTAATGATAGTGCTTCAACCAATACGAAACATGGGGTGTTATAGCGAACAACGAGTCCTTTTTTACCCTGACGATGATCGTGCCATACCCGGGGTTGCTGTATCGGCCTTCAAATTCTTCAAGAAGGTGCGACGGTTTTGTCCCGGTTTTTCGATTGACGGAGACTTTGGCCTTTGCTTCCTTGGCTTCCTTTTTGCCCTTGTCCGCGGCATCTTTAAGTTCTTTACTCCAATCGGTGGGCGTAAGGCCGAGGAGGCGGTCGGCAATGATATTTCGCACGATGGACGGCACCGATGAACCGTTTTGATTCACAAGCACAATAATGCCAATGCTGTCGCTCGGAAAAAAGCAGGTGCTGGCGGAGAAGCCATCAATATTGCCGCCGTGCTCTACCCGATAGTGACCTTTGTAGGACGTCATGCCCCATCCGAAACCATAATTGGCAAACTGCAAATCAGGATGTTCTTTGGAAGGTAAACCGCCCGCAACCACCATCTGCGATGAGATGGCCTCGGTGACATAAGAGTGAGGAAGAATTTCCTTGCCATTGAACTTTCCCCCGTTAATCCATGCCATCACCCAATTTGCCATGTCATTGACGCTGCTGTTAATGCTTCCAGCCGGTGCCATGCCGCGGATTGGGTAGTAATCTGTTTTTACGATGTCCTTGTCATCTTTTACTTTGTAACCGATGGCCGCATCGGGACTTTTCTCCAATTCGGCGATCGATACGTCTGATCGTGTCATGTTCAGCGGTTGAAAAAGTCTATCCTTAATATTCTGTTCCCAGCTTACCCCACTGATTTTTTCGACAATCATTCCCTGAACCATGAACATAAAATTGTTGTACTGCCACCGCTGCCGGACTCCGGCCGTGGGCTCCTGGTACTTAAGGCGAAGGAGCAGGCTATCCCGCGAATCGGTATTGAACAAATACCAGGAAAAGTCGTGTCGTGGCAAGCCGGTGCGGTGGCACATCATGTCACGCACAGTTATCTGGGTATTCATCTCATTGTTAAAAAAACTCAGTTCCGGCAAGTAGAGCGTCGGACTCTTGTCAAAATCTATTTTATTCTCATTGCGCAGCAAGCCCAGCAATGAACTGGTAAATGCTTTGCTGCAAGACCCGATGGCAAAAAGGGTATTCGGTGTGACGGGTATTTTCTTCTCATAATCGCCGTATCCAAATCCTTTGGCGTACAAAATTTTATTTTTATCCACTACTGCCACCGCAAAGCCCGCCACTTTCCAGACCGAAAGTAAGGGTTGCAACTTCGCATCGATGCCGGCTAGTTTGTTATCGGCCCCGGGTTTCTTTTGTGCGATGCTGAGTAGCGGGTAAGCAATGCATAATACCGCGATTAGTTTTTTCATATTTATTTTTTTATACTTCGTTAGTAGCTCACCGATGATTTTCCAGGCTTCGTCCGCCCGGCCGCTCGTTCCATTACACGAAGATTGACGAAAGATAAAACGAAATTCTTATAATTAACCCCAATTACCCCCTCTGCCTTACGTAATGTCAGGCGGTCGCTTCCGGGTCTTCGTCCCTGTCAAGCGTTACAAATCTGGCCCAAAATGAAAATGTCCCTGCAATGTCGGGAACTGGTATAGTTGGCGCCTGGTTCCGGAACGAATTGACCCGGAATCGGGAGCAAACTCCTTTATTAAGTAAATCCCGTAAATTACATTTGCTTATGCCGTAATAACCATTAAAATACATCAGCATGGACAATAGATGCTTTGTTATTATGCCGCAGGGGGAACCCAACGGATACCCTCAAGGGCACTTCAATCGAGTGTATGATTATGTGATCGTCCCGGCTTGCCGAGCGGCCGGTTATTGGCCTACTCGGGCAGACAATGCAACGTATGATAATTCATTGGCCGTTGTGAAAGATATTATTGACTGTGAGATTGCCCTCCTTGACGTAAGCGCGACCAATTCAAATGCACTTTACGGACTGGCGATACGGCAGGCGCTGGGTCTCCCGGTTACGCTCGTTAAAGACTTGAAATCGTTTGTCATGTTTGATACGACAGAACCCGGCTTGGTCGAATACGATGAGTCGCTGAGAATCGACACCGTTCAAAAAGCTATTGAAGTTTTGGGAGAAGCCCTGAAAAAAGCGGTCGAAACCAAAAAAGATAGACACGAATTGCTCAATCGTCTCAGCATAGGACTGCCACAATTTACATCCCAGAATTCAATGGCTGATATAACACTACCCTCCAACCCAATTACGTCGACGGATGAAACCCCTCAGAAAGAAGAGACCAAAGCCCTGGAGGACAGTTTGCCCATAATTTCACCCCTTCCTGATTATGTTGGCGATCCGTTTAATGAGCAGCAAATCGGCAAGCTTAAAGCAGGTGATGATATCTTCCATCTGAGGCACGGCAAAGGAAAGGTGAACTTTGTTAAGAAAATGGGAAGAGAAGAACTTGCGAGCATTCAGTTTGAGTCGGGGCCAAAGTTACTGACGCTGGTTGCTTCCAATTTTTTCCGGAAGGTTAACAAATAGTGTCTAAACTAAACCTACTTCATATTGTCAAAAACCACTTTGTTGAAGAAGTCTGCAGAGTAACAGCGGACTAAAACTTTCAGCATTCGCGGAGATGGCCTGATTTTTTCGCGGCCCCAGCAGGGATTAGGTGAGAAATAATCCAGCCATTAATTTTATAAAATGGATGCCAATCAAGGAACAAAGGGGAGGGCTCGGAGAGTAAGGAAAAACCTGAGGCTAGGAATTGCATTGGCATGGGCAGCTTCTCCGAGGTCGTTAATACGCTATTCATTATTGGGAATTCTGGGAGCTACGATGCCGCCCATTTCCGTGTATCTGGGTGCAAGCCTGGTGAATCACATTTCAGATGCCCGTTTACACATTATTCAGTTTAATGACATCGTTCCGGTAGTGATAGGCTTATGGATTGTTGTTAGCGTGCAGAGAACTGTCAGCGCTTATATGGGGTATGGCAGAAATCTATTTGTACGGCGCGTGGAACTGGAAGCTGAGCGTCGCTTGTTAGTGCAAGCATCGAAGATTGATATCGGGCACTTCGACAACTCCAATTGGCATGATCGATTGGCCCGTGCTAAAAGGGACGTCTCCTGGAGACCCGGTGATCTTACTTGGTCAGTCCTGGGGCTTTCCGGCAATATTGTCACCATCGTCCTGATGACGTCTTTGTTGGCAAGTCTTCACTGGGTCCTTGTCATTCTTGCACTCGTGGCGGCAGGGCTTTCAATCGCGCTCGAGAGCAGGGTTACCTCGCGTCTTTATGCTTTTTTTTATAAGGAAACTCCCGAGCAGCGCGAACGAGAATACATTGGTGACCTGCTCGCGCAACCACGTACGACCAAAGAAATAAGGGCGTACGTACTCTCCGACTACTTGCTAGGAAGGCACCGTAAAATGTCAGAAGATCTTTTCAAACAAAGAGAGCGCATGTACTTGTCGGGTACCCGAACTTCATTGCTTACGGGACTAGTCACAGGAACAACGCTGGCGCTTGCCTATTTATTTGTGGCCATCAAAGGGTTAGCAGGTACCATTGATCCTGGAGGCGTCGTGCTGGTGATCGGCGCTTTCTCATCCGTGTCTGGTACCCTGGGGCAAATTTCAAGCACATTTGTTGCTGTTGATCAGCACACCATCTTTCTTGAAGACTATTTTTCCTTTCTGGCCATGGAGCCCCTTATTCATGTCCCTGCCCAACCTAGCCCTATTCCTGAAAATTTAAAGGAAGGGATTGAGTTCAGAGATGTGGCCTTCAGGTATCCGGGGGGTACCGAATCTGCAGTGATGGGATTGAATTTGCATATTCGCAACGGCGAACTGATGGCATTGGTCGGAGAAAATGGAGCGGGGAAAAGTACACTGGTTAAGTTGATGCTTCGATTTTACGATGCCGATCGAGGGTCCATCAAGGTAGGAGGTATCGATCTCCGGGACGTGGACCCGGAAACACTGCGGCAAAGAATTGGCGTGTTGTTTCAGGATTATCCAAGTTATGAATTGTCCGTGCGGGAAAACGTTGTGATGGGTCGCCCGGATATAAAGGCCGACGACCAACGCGTTCTAAAAGCGCTGCACGATTCGCGTAGTGATTGGCTTTTAAAAAAAATGCCCAATGGCTTGGATTCCAAAGTAGGTAGGCTCTTCGAAGGCGGCCATGATTTATCCGGCGGAGAATGGCAACGATTGGCTCTCGCACGGATCATGTACCGCAATGCCGACATCTGGATTCTGGATGAACCCACTTCGTCGCTGGATCCGGAGGCTGAAGCAGCTATTTTTGCAGAATTGAAAGAGAATCTAAAGGGGCGAATCGGTATCGTAATTTCACACCGGTTTTCTACTGTTCGGATTGCCGATCGAATCGCTGTAATCGGAGAAGGAAAGGTCGCTGAGTTAGGTACACATGAGGAATTGCTTGCTGCCGGAGGCCGGTACGCGAAACTTTTTGAATTGCAAGCGTCCGGTTATCGGTAATCGGTACGGTGAATGAGATTACTCAAAGGCTGTTATACTCTTCATCCGTAACTTTTTGCAGCCAAACAACGATTCCTTTTTGCGTGTTGGTGCTAATAGCGATGTGCGTAAACTCACTATCCGGTGATGCACCATGCCAGTGTACAACGTCAGGAAGAATTTTAACAACGTCTCCTTTTTGGAGCAATTGTATCGGTTTGCCCCTCTCCTGAAAATAACCGGTCCCTTGCGTGGCAATTAAAATCTGACCGCCCGGATGGGTATGCCAATGGTTTCGTGCGCCGGGTTCGAATGTCACATTGCCAATCACGCAATTGAACGTGCGATCATCGGGGACCAATGGCCTTATCCATGCCGCGCCGGTGAAATAGTCCGCCGGAGCTTTCTCACCTTTGGGAAAGATCGGGTTCTGGGTTTCTGATGTTTTCATATTCTATCTAATAGCTCGGCTAATTCACTATGGCCGATAGCCTGGTCCTCTGATAACCCTTCCCGGTTTCGCACCGGTGTACTTTCCGTCGGCCAGCACGATCACGCCATTCACGAGCACCCATTCCACTCCTTCGGAAACGGCTGCAGGTGATTCGAATGTGGCCTTGTCGCGGATCGTATTCAAGTCAAAAATGACAATATCGGCGGCGAGGCCGGGGGAGAGTCTGCCACGGTCATAAGCCATTACTTCGTTGGCAGCCACAGCACTCATACGGTGAATGGCACCCTCCAGCGACAAGGCACCAAAATCTTTTACATAACGAGCCAGTACCCTTGGAAATGCACCGAAGCCGCGGGGATGGTTCGCGTCCTTTGGCAGCGTGGGTCCGGCATCGGTATCAAATGAGGTAAACTCCTCACGCATGGCCTTCATCTTGTTGGCTTCGGACATACTCTGTGGTCCTGCAAAAACATCATGGAGGCACAACTCAAAAAAGACATCCCACGGTGATTTTCCGGTGGCTGTTGCAATGGCGCCAACGCTTTGTCCATTGTATCCGGCATACGGAGTTGATCCCAGGCTAGCAACAATTATCAGGTTCCAATCTTTGCCGGCATGCGCATACCAGTTTTCCCATCCACCCAGGGTTTCCATATCCTTTCGCATCTCCGCTCGGATGACAGGATCTTTAAGCTTGGTCATTAAGGCGGATTGCCCGTCTGCCGCATGCTGCGGATGCAACAGGGCCCGAATACCCAGGCCATTGTTGATATAGGGATAGACATCAACGCCTACTTCCTGTCCTGCAGCCCGTGCCGCTTTTATGCGGGCAATTGCTTGATCCATTTTTCCCCAATTGGCCTGGCCGGCAGCCTTCAAATGGTAGATGTGCACGGGTGTGCCGGCAGCCGTGCCGATGCGAAGCGCCTCGTCGATGGCTTCCAGCAGTTTGTCTCCTTCGTTGCGCATGTGGGTAAAGTAGCGTCCGCCATAGTGTCCTGCAACTTTAGTGAGTTCTGTAATTTCCTGTTCGGAGCCGTAAATGGCCGGAGGGTAAATCAGTGACGTTGATACACCAATGGCACCGGCCTCCATGGCTTCCTGTACGAGAGCACGCATCTGATCCAATTCTGCCGCGGAGGCCGGCCGATCCTTGTCGCCGATTACGATAGAGCGGATCTGTGTATGACCAACGGTCTGGACCATGTTCATCGGCATTCCGGAGGCGTCAAGCTTTGAGAGGAACTGTCGCATGGTTTGCCAGCCCATCCGCTTCGCGTCGGCATCGCTCAGGGGTGCATCCGACTCGCCCTCGCCTGCATTGATCGTCGTAATTCCCTGCGACAGAAGGTTGAATGCGATCGTGGGATCTTTCAGAAAGCCTGCCGCCGTTTGCCCCATCATGTCGATGAACCCCGGTGATACGACCAGTCCGGATGCGTCAATGGTTCGTTGCGCGGTGGCCTGAGTCAGTTTTCCGATGGCAGCGATCTTACCGTCTTTAATGGCCAGATCAGCCGTGTACCAGGGCGAACCTGTGCCATCTACGATTCTGCCGTTCCTGATCAGGAGGTCGTACGGGACGGTCTGAGCATCGCACGCGCAGATGATC
>Ga0302324_100003878_pt1 | contig 33570 bp, 25 predicted proteins | sample Palsa_T0_1_FD_201949 | JGI IMG/M metagenome (GOLD analysis project Ga0302324, IMG submission 201949) | Peat permafrost microbial communities from Stordalen Mire near Abisko, Sweden - Palsa_T0_1 | ecosystem: Environmental > Terrestrial > Soil > Palsa > Peat permafrost | place: Sweden: Abisko...
AGGAGTTCGGCAGCTTCACTTCCGAGCTGGTGCTTGGGAAGTTCGACGGTGGTCAGCCGGGGACGGAAAACGCCGAGCCAGGGATAATCGTCAAAACTTATAAGGCCGAAATCCTCGGGACAGCGCAGACCCATTTCTTCCGCAGCTTTGAGCAATCCGATGGTCATCAAGTGATTCGCGACATAAATTCCATCGGGGCGGTGCGAAAGCAGAGCATGCCCGGCGCGAAATCCGGATTCGATCCGATAATCGCCCTCAATGACGAGTTCGGGTTCGTAGGCGAGACCTTTGGCTTCCAGCGCATCGCGGAAACCTTCCCAGCGGGCCTTGGCGTTGCTGACTTTCATGGGACCGCCGATCAATCCGATGCGCCGACGTCCCGAACGCGCGAGATGGCAGACGGCATCGTAAGCGCCCTGGTAATCGTCGGTAATGACAGCGTCGCCGGTAAGTTTCGGGTAGGTGCGCATCACAAGGACGAAGGGAATATCGACCTCTTTAATCATCTGGCGCAAAGAAGGCCGAAAATCTTCGGCGGCTTTGGTGAGCAGGATTCCATCCACGCGCTTGGAGAGCAACAACTCCAGGGCGCTCTCTTCCTTGGCGAGGATGTCGTCGCTGTTGCAGAGAAGCAGATTGTAGCCATGCTTCTGCGCGGCATCTTCGGCACCGCGAACCACCATGGGGAAAAAGGGATTGGCGATATCGGGCACAATCATTCCGATGGTATGGGTGCGCTGCTTGGCCAGGCTCCGCGCGATGAGATTGGGGCGGTAATTGAGCTTGCGTATGGCATTTTCGACGCGCTGGCGCAGTTTTTTCCCTACGTGGCTCTTATGGTTGACGACGGCGGATACGGTGAACACGGATACGCGAGACTCGCGCGCAACGTCATAGATGCTCGCGGACTTCGCGGATTTCTTGCGCGCGCCTTTTGTGGAGGAAGGCATACTCAGTATTTTATGATAACCGGCTGTTTTGTTCTCGCCGACTGATAGATGGCGTCAAGAATAATCATATCGCGATGGCCTTGCGCGCCATCGGCTTCCACCACGTGGCTATTTTGAATGGCCGAAGCGCAGGCGTCGATTTCGGGCGCAAACTCGTCCACGATTTTGAACTGGCGATCGACCTTGCGCTTTCCGATCTTGCCGGTCAGCCGACGCTCCTCGTCAAACGGGAAGGCAGGGGCGAGCGAGAGCCAGCCCTTGGTTCCCTGCACGAAGATGAATGACGACAAAACCGAACCATACGATGAACTGCCCTGCACCACCAGCCCGCTCGGAAATTTCAAGCGAAAGGAAATGCCTTCTTCCACGTCCCAAAATCTGACGGTGTCGCGGACCCAGGACTGCGCGACAACTTCGACCGGATCTTGGTCCACGAGCCAACGCGTGGTATTCACGCAATATACTCCCAAATCCATGAGCGGGCCTCCGCCGGCCAACCTCGAATCCAAAAGCCAAGGCAATGATGTGTCCGGCGAGTGCAGCTCGCTGAAGGCGGTATGAATCACATCGATGCGACCGAGGCTGCCATCCTGAATGAGGCGCTTCAGATGAAGCGCGCTGGGCTCGTAATACTTCCGATAAGCGGTCATGAGCAGGACACCACTCTGGCGGCAAGCTTCGACCATGGAAGCGGACTGCTTTAGGTTCGCAGCCAAGGGTTTTTCGCACAACACGTGCTTGCCGGCCTGGGCGGCGCGAATCGCGAGCGTGGCGTGGTCGGCGTTGGGAGTGGCGATGTAGACGGCGGATACTTCGGGGTTGGTCAAGCAGGTAGCGTACTCTTCGCTGTGATAGTGGGCGCGGACCTTGAACTCCTGCGCCAACTGGGCGGCCTTCAGCTTGTCTCTGCCGACGAGCGCGACGAGCGATGCTTTTTTGCAATGTGCGAAGGCGGGAAGCACGGAGCCTCGCGCGATGCTTCCGAGCCCCACGACAGCGAAACCGACCTTCTTCGTGTTTTTCTTGGGCGGCATGTTCCGGCCATCCTGCAATGCTCGCGGTTCTGAGTGAGTGTTCGCCTTAACTCTCGCGGTCCGCGCGGCCGAGTTTCTGGTTGCGAATGGCCTTGTGATCGAGCCCGCGCAGCTCTTCGATGTTGGCGAGCACTTTGTGGATCGCGTTGGCGATATCGTCCACGTCCGCGGCACTGCCGAGAAAGTGCTGGTGCGGAAACCATACGGCTTCGTGATAGGCGGCGCGGTCGGACTCTGGACACGAATACATGCTGCGCAGGTCGAGCGGTTTTTCGCGATTCCAGCTCAGCGCCGGAAAATCTTTCGCTTGAATGGGGAAGAGGGAACTTTTGTACACCGGTTCGTAGAACAGGCCGTCGCAGGGTACGCCTTCGAGCTGCAGGGCGGCGACGAAGGCGGCGCGGGGAATGTCCTTCACCTTGTCGGCGAAGTATTTGATCACGTAACCATAGGGCGCGAGGCGCGTGATGCGCGGATCGGGCTTCAAGAGGCCGATTCCCGGAGTGTTTTGCAATTTCTTTTCGAAATGCTTCATGTTCTTTTCGCGGAGGGCGGCTTGCTTGGGGAGGCGGTCAAGCTGAGGCCCTAGCACCGCCGCTTGAAATTCGCCCAGGCGATAATTGAAACCTATGATGCGATGATGATAGTTGTCCGTGAGGCTCGCGCGCCCGGCGTTGATGTAACTTTGTACCAGTTCCATGTATTCGAGGTTGTTGGTGATGACCGCGCCACCTTCGCCAGAAGTGATGAGCTTGCTCGATTGGAAGCTGAAGGCCCCCAAATCGCCCATGGAACCGGCGCCTTTGCCTTTCCACATTCCGCCGTGAGCGTGCGCGCAATCTTCGACAACTTTGAGATTGTGTTTCTTGGCGATGCGCAGGATCTCGTCGATGTCGGCGAAGCGCATACCAAGATGGACGGGGAGAATTACCTTGGTCTTCGGAGTGAGGGCCTTCTCGATCAGTTTCGCGTCCAGACAATATGTATCGGGGTCTATATCCACGAAAACAGGAACTGCGTTCACCAGCAGGACCGGGCCCACCGTTCCTTCCCAGGTGTAGGCCGGGACGATGACTTCGTCTCCGGGTTGGATTCCGACGGCGACGAGCGAGGCCTGGATGGCCACGGTTCCGGTGTTCACGCACTGGGCATATTTTGCGGTGTGAACTTTCGCAAACTTTTTTGCGAACGCCGCTGCGTGCTTGCCGGGGAAAGGCTGGCCGCCCCATTTGGCGCTGGTCAGCACGTCCTTGAGCGCGGCGGCTTCTTCCTTCGTTGACATCGGCCACGAAGTGAACGGCTTCTTACGCGCGGGTTTTCCGCCTGTAATTGCTAATTTGCCCACTGGATAGCCTCCCGTTTCATCGTTGGCATGAATAAGCTCTCGGCCAAGCCGATCAAGTCACGTCCGGGTTCGGGATCAGAACGTCGCGCACCACGCTGTCGAGATCGTGGCAAGCGGTAATGAACTGGCGAAGAGTGCGGCGCGTGGGACCGAAAGAATCGAACTCCGCGATCGCGAGGCCGCCTTCGGTGTTCGCGCGCCGAAAGTCAGCAAATTTCCTGGTGAGTTCGTTCTCGATTTCTTCCTTTACCGGCTGGTCCATGCGAGGGCGAACTTCGATGTCGCTGGCATTGAATCGCACCTGCCAGGAGTAGGGGGGCGAGATGACCATGTCGCCACCGATGAATTCGCTCCAGTGCATGTGATTGCGAAAAGCGGCCGAAAGCAAACGCGTGCGATAGCCTCTTTTGCGGAAGATGCGATAGGCGGTCTTCAAAACGGCGACGCCGGCCCATTCGAGATAGCCGGGGTCGATGGCGATGTTGTCTTTTTCGATTAAAACTTTCAGCCAGTCATCGAGGCGGCCGACCATGATGGTGCAAACGGGACCCATGGAAGCGATTTCCTTGCCTTCGGTCTCGCGGCGCTTGAGGCCACGCTCGACTGCTTCGGCGACGGCGATGGCCTGCGGCACGGTGAAACTTACAGTCGCGTTGATGCTGACTCCGCGATAGGTGGCTTCCTCGATGGCGGGGATGCCGGCGGAAGTGGCCGGGATTTTCACGATCATGTTGGGGGCGAGATTGCTGAATTCGACGGCCTGCTCGAAGATCGCTTGCGAATCGCGAAAAAGGCGCGGGTCGGTCTGAATCGAAAGCCTTCCGTTCTTGCCGTTGTGAGCGCGGAAAACTGGTTCGAGGACGCGGGCCGCTTGAACCGAAATCTCGCGGACGAGCTGCCAGGCGATCTGGTCTTCGGTGGCGGTGGGAAGCTCCTTGATCAAGGCGCTAATGCGGGACTTCCAAGCTTGCATCTCTTTCTTCAGCACGCCGAGGACGATTACGGGATTGCAGGTCGCACCGACTGCGCCGTGTTCGATCGAGTATTTTAATTCTTCGATCGAAGCCGAATCGTTCCACAGGGAAGTCGGCGTAGTCTGCGTCATTTTATGAAGAGGACTTTTGTAAGTAGCGGCTGTGGCCTGGCTCATGTTCGCCTCCCATTGGCCGGATGCAGAAAGCGGCCAAAGTGAACCGTCAGGAGAGAATCCGAGAATCTCATCGCGCTGCCGTCCCGGAAGCCGGACCCGAGGCTTCGAGCTTGACCGCAACGGGTTTGGATTGCTGCTGAGAATTTTCCGCTGCGACGGCAATGGCCAGGGCTCTCCGGCCGTCTTCACCGGAGACTCGCGGCGCACGATCGCTCAAGATGGTTTGAACGAAATCCCTGACCTCTTCGAGGTAGGCGTCGGCAAAACGCGTGAGGAAATGGTCGGCAAGAATTTGCTCGCCGCCGCGGGCGGAGAGGAACACGGCGGGAATCTGCTCGAGGCTTCCGACGAAAATGGAACCTTTCGAGCCGACGATTTCAGTGCGCACGTCGTAAGCGTAAACCGCCTGGACGTAGGACTCGACGTTGCCGATCGCTCCTTGCTGATACTGCAGGTTGACGACGGCGGCCACAACATCTCCATACTTGGCGATTTCGGGCCGGATCGCAGTGGTGGTGAAGGCGTGAACGTTCACGACTTCATCGCGCATGAGCCAGCGGGCCAAATCAAAATCGTGAATGGTGTTGTTGTAGAACACCATGCCGTTGAGATTCGACTGATACGCGGCGAGGGGCGGCTGGTCCTTATCGCGGCCGACAGATTTGAAAATTACCGGAGTGCCGATTTCGCCGGCTTCAATGCGTTTCATGGCGGCCGCATAAGCAGGGTCGTAGCGGCGCATGAATCCGATTTGCAAACGCCGGCCTGCTTTAGCAACGGCGGCGAGGGCCGCATGAGCGTCGGCGAGGTTAAGCGCCAGCGGCTTCTCGCACAAAATATCTTTCCCGGCGCGAGCCGCAATCTCGATGGCCTGCGCGTGGAATTTGTCGGGAGTGGCGATCAGCACGGCTTCGACGTCTTTATTCTCGAGCAGGGCTTCGAGGCTGCCGTAGGAGCGCTCCACTTCCAGTTCCGCAGCGACTTGGCGCGCGCGGTCTTCCGAGGCGTCGGCGATGGCTATGAGCCGAACTTCGGGCACGCGCCGGCGAAGATTCTCCGCATGGCACTTGCCCATTTCCCCGACTCCGACTACACCCACTCCGAGCTTTCGCATTCCTGGTTCCCCTAAACCCGGCCGCTGCGCGAAACGCGACAGCACGCGACTTCAAATTAGACGCGACTAATGCGCTCCGGCAGCTGCACCCAAATCCTTCACAACGCCGCGCAGATACTTCAAGCTCGCGGCAATGCTCTCAGCAGGAGGAATCGGCGTGGCGCCGAATTTCACGTCCTGCTCCACCACGGACCAGCCCGAATATCCGTTCTTCACCAGGGTGCGGAAGAAGGCGGGGAAATCGATGTTGCCCTGGCCGATGACGGTGAAGACCTTGTGCTCGATGGCTTCTTCGAAGGTCCACTTGCTGCGGCGCGCCTGCTCCAGCACTTTCACATCGCAATCCTTGATGTGAACGAAGCGCAGCTTGCTCTTATACTTTTCGGCTTCTTTCACCGAGTCGCCGTGGCCGTACACGCAATGGCCGGTGTCCAGGCACAGGCCCACATTTGTGTGAGAAGTCGCGTCGTAAAAGAGCTCGCACTCTTCGGGAGTTTCCACGTAAGTCGCCACGTGCGGATGAAATACGAGATCGAGCCCGAACTCCGTCGCGACTTTTTCAGCATCCGCGACAATCGTGCCGATGTGCTTCCATTGTGCCGCGGTTAAGGTGGGACAACCCTTGTCGTAAACGCGTCCGGAAAAAGCGTTTCGTTCCGGAGATTGATCGTCGGCTATCACCAGAAACGGAGCTTTGAGAGCGGACAGCAAGCCTCCGACCTTGCGGATTCGTTCCATCACGGCTTTGCTCGCGCCCGGATCGGTCATTTTCACCGGGACGAAGGAAGCGAGCAGCTTTAATTTGCGGCGCTCGAGTTGCGGCTGAAGGATTTTGGGATCGGTCGGAAAGAAGCCGTAAGGGCCAAGCTCCGACCCGGTGTATCCGGCCTGCACCATTTCATCCAGCATTTTTTCGTAGGATTGCTCCCAGGAAGGGCCGGGATAATCGAGAACGCCCCAACTATCGGGGGCGGAAGCAAATAGAAATCGCGCGTTCGTTTCGGTCATGCTCTCCCTCTTTCAGACGGCTTCAAATCCCCGGAGAATCCCGAGAGTCTATTGCCAAGGCTCCAGAACAACCTTCATCGATTCGGGTTCTATAGATTTTTGCATAGCTGCGCGCACGTCACGCAGGCCGAAACGGTGCGTAACAAATTCCCGGAGCGGATAATTCTTCATGTAACGCGTCATTTGCCTCATGCTCGGGCCGTAGGCCGCGGGCTCTTCGCCGCCCACGCAAAGAATGCGCGCGTTTTTCGCGCAGAGCTGGCGGTGCGGGCTGATGGATACTTCGCCCAGATCGGAAAAGTTGCCTGCTTCAACGAGCAATCCACCCACGCGCAGCATGTCCAGCGCTTCAGGAACCGCCTGCGGGACTCCGGCACATTCGATGACCATGTCTGCGCCGCGGCCGCTCGACAGGTCTCGAATGGCCTGCAAGCGCTGCTCTTTCGAAGTATTTGCGGCGTTGATCGCATGGTCCGCGCCGAGCCGCTTGGCAAAATTCAGGCGGTAATCGGACAAATCCACGGCGATGATGGTTCCGGCGCCGAGCATACGCGCTTTCATCAGGAAACACATGCCGAGCGGACCGACGCCGAGAACAACCACGGTGTCGTCGAATCGAAAGGACTCGTTCGGAAACGCGGACATTTGCTTGGCACGATCGAGTCCGACCGAGACGGCAAAAATCTCGGTCAGCACGGCGACATCGGACGGCAAATCGTCCGGCACTTTCACCAGAAAACTTCCGGGAACAATGTACATGTACTGCGACCACCCGCCGAAGAGATGCGGCGGATTCCGGGCGCTGAGGTTGTTGCCGTAATCGGTGGTGTTCTCGCAGCAATAATAAGGAAAATCGTGCCGGCAGTAGTAGCACTCGCCGCAGGCGACGTTGGCGCCGACGACCACGCGATCGCCGACGCGCAGCGGAATGCCCTCGAAGTCAGCGTATTTTCCGTTTCCGCCGATGGCCGCGATGGTGCCGACATTTTCGTGGCCCTGAATGATGGGGAATTCCAGTTTGCGATCGCCGTACTGCGTGGTGAAACCCTGGAAGGTGTGCTTGTCCGTTCCGCAAATGCCGGACATTTCCATTTTGACCAGAACGCATCCAGGGGCGGGATCCGGCAGCGGATACTCCCGTATTTCGTACTGCCCCGGCTTGATTAGCGTTGCCGCGAGTGAACTTTGGGCCGACATGGATGATGACTTTTCGTTTATTGCCGAGTTCGGGCCGGGACAGCCTGTTTTCTCGCGCAGAGACTGCGGGGGAAATTGCAAGCGCTTCCCCCGCAGGGTGCTAATTTTGTGCGTTGCTGCTCGCGCTTCTATTCCGCTAGAAGTACAACTTCAAAGAAAGCTGGCCGATGCGTCCGGGCAGAGTTCCCGGAACATAACCGAACGAACTTGAAGTCGGAAGACCTCCGCTGAAACCGGTAATCCCGTTCGGCGTCAGGAACTGAGTATGATTGAAGAGATTAAAGAACTCCCCGCGGAATTGCAGGTCGAAGCGTTCGGTGATGCGGGTGTCCTTGAGCAAAGCAAAATCAAAATTGTTGATTCCGGGTCCATGGAAGAAACGGCGGCGGGCATCGCCTTCCGTGCCCAGCGCAGAGGGGCCAAACGCAGAAGGATTGAAATACTGGCCGCCGGTCTTTCGCGGGTCCTCGATGACAACTGGGCCAACCTGATTGGGCGTGTCCACGGGAAGAGTGATGGGACCGCCAAAGCCGGTGCCCAACAAGGATTGGTCATCGGTTTCAACCAGCGTGACGGGGAGGCCGGTGGAAAAGCGCGTGATGCCGCTGATGCCCCAGCCATTGGTCAGAGGTTTTGGTCCCGGCAGCTTGTCGATCGGCAGGTTGTAGTTGTAGCTGGCGACGAAATTGTGCGTGCTGTCAAAAGCGGACAAGCCGCGGCTTAGGCGCGAGTTAATAGGATTGATCTGCTCGCCATAGCCGGACGAATCGTCGAACGATTTGCTGAAGGTGTAACCGATCAGCGTCTGGAGGCGGCCGCTGGTATGGCGGTAGTTGATCTGCGCGGAATTGTACGAAGAGGCGCCCGCAGTGATGAAATAGGAGTCGTTACCAAACGGAACGATTGGCGTGCCGTTCGGTAGGGTGGTTCCAGGGAAATTCAAGCGCGTGCCCGGCTGAAACCCGCCACCGGGAAGGGCATACACCAAATTTTCATTTCCGGGTCCGCAAGTCGTGTTGGTTGTTCCTACGGCAATGGCCCCTTCGGCGGCAAGCTGGAGACAGAGGGAAGGACTTCCCGGATTCGCAGACAAGGAAGAAAGCAGCCGGTGGCCCTGCGTGCCCACGTAGCTTACGGTGAGCAAATCGGATCTTGTTATCTGATGCTCGATGGAGAGTTCATATTCTTCGGCATAAGGGAGCCGGTTCTTGTAGTAAAAGGCAGGCGAGCTGCCGATCGTTCCAAAGGCATTGTAGAAATCAGTCAAATTGTCATAGGGAGGCCCGCTCGCCGGATGGCTGGGAGAAAAGTGCAGCGGCGGCTGGGTTACCGGGAAAAAGTTCGTAATAGAGTCGCCGGAAGCGCGGTTAGTGAACGGGGTGCCAAAAGTGGGCTCATTCTGGCCTGTATAGTTTCCGAATGGAGCGTCTCCAATTTCATTGAAGTCCGTAGCACCTTCAAACGTGCTGTAGAAGATACCGTAGCCGGCGCGAATGCTGGTAGTGCCGGGAGCACCGAGAATTTTCCCGAGCAGCCCTTCATGCTCTCCAAAAGAATAAGCAAGTCCAAGCCGAGGGGCGAAATTGTTCCAGCGAGTAGGCGCGAGTGTGCTGGGGACGTGGGGATCGCCCGGGAACACCCATCCTACGGGTGAGCCGGGGAAATCCAGGGACTGCTCGCCAGGAATCAGCGTCTGAAACTGGTTGTACTTTACTTTCCAGGGAGAGCTTACGTCGTATCTGAGGCCATAGTTGAAGGTCAGATTGGATTTAACGCGCCAGCTATCCTGGCCGTACAAGCCGAAATAAAAATTGCGGCCGTAGGAGGGATAGGATTGTCCCTGAACGTAGGAACTGGGGGCGCCGAGGAGAAAATCAACAAAATCGACGCCTGTTTCGCTCGGCTGACCGTTGAAATTGCTGCCGAAGAAGAAGTTGCCGTTTGAGACGTTGTCGATTAGGTCTTCTTCGAGCTGATCGTAGTGATACTGGCCTCCGAACTTCAGGGTATGCGTGCCGATGACCTTGCTGTAATTGTCGAGGATTTGATAGATGTTATCGATGAGGCCGTTCGGGCGGCTGGGGACACCGATCACGAAGTCGTTGAAGTCAATTTCCGGAACGCCTTCGAGAGAGGGAACCAACGGAACAATACCTGGGGCGCCCCCCGCGCCGGAGCCAAAACCGAGACTGGCTAAGCTGACTCCCTTTCCTCCCTGTGGCTGGTTGAAGAGAGTGTCCAAGCGGAAATAGCCGATACGAAATTCGTTCACAGACGAGGAATTAATTGTTTTTGTATCTCCGAGGTTAACGTTGTACGTCTGCCCCTTTCCATCCACGGCGAACCCCGGATACAACGGAGCATTGGAAGGCCAGTATGGATCAATTCGGTTGTAACGGTCCCAATAGAAATAGGCGGTGAGAAGCCCGAAATCGGTGTTGGCATCGCCGCGCCCGCTGAATTTGTTGTCGGTAAGATTTATGGCTTCGGCATTGGTCGAGTAGGTTGGCACACCGGAACTATTAGTTCCGTTGGCGGGGAGAATGTACTTCAAAAGGTTGGCGGAGATGTTGTTAAACGCGGTGGTTGACAATTGGGGGCCAGTGGGACTTCCGAACACGCAACCGCTAACTGGGTTGGTCGTAGTGCATCCTGGAACATAATAGTTTTCGCCAACCGCCACGGGATATCCGAGTTGAGTGGACAATTGTGTGGCCCAAGCTGAGCCAGTCACCGTGGTGGGAGCGCCGCTCGGGGTGATAAAGCTGTTTGCGAAGCCGGAAAGATTTCCCATTTCCTCAGCTGAGGTGGGAGCCCCGGTAATAAGCTGAGTGACTCCCTGTACCAGCCGGTTTCCCTGGTAATCGGCGAAGAAAAAGATCTTGTCCTTTTTGATGGGGCCGCCGAAAGTGCCGCCGAATTGGTTCTCGTGATAAGCGCCGCGTCCAGCGTCAAAGTAGTTTTTGGCGTCGAAGTCCGTGTTACGCAAAAACTCAAACACATTGCCGTGGTACTGGTTCGTGCCGGTCTTGGTGACGACGTTGATGAGTCCCCCGCTATAGTTTCCGTACTCGGCGTCGAAGTTGTTGGTCAGGATGCGGAACTCCGCGAGCGAATCGAGATTGGGAATCGCGCCGGCGCCGGAGAATCCAAGTTCTTGCACCAGCACGCCATTTAGGATGAAGCCATTTTCCGATTCGCGCATACCGTTCACGGAGAGCGCGCCGGAATTCAAATCGCCCGACACCAGCGGAACGGCAAAGCCCGCCGAGACAAAGGGACCGGAGAAGGCTCCGGTCATTTGCGATGCGGTCGGTACCACGCCCGGCTGCAAAGCGAGCAAATCGGTGTAGCTGCGGGTTACGAGCGGAACGTCGGTCATTTCCTTTCCGGTGATGACTTCGCCCATCTGCGTGCTTTCGGTATCAACGTGCAAAGCCGCGCTGGAGACCTCCACTTTGTCGGTGGCTTGCCCGACCTGCAAGGACACGTCCACCACCAGCGCCGAGTTCACGTCCAGGACGAGGCCGGTCTGCACGTAAGCCTTAAAACCGGCCTGCGTGACGTCGATGCGGTACTTGCCTAGTGGGAGAGATTGGAATGAGTAGAAGCCTTGCGAGTTGGTCGTGAGAGTGACGGCAACGCCGGTATCCACGTCGGTGGCCACCACGGTGGCGCCGGCAATGACTGCGCCGCTGGGATCGGTGACCGTTCCGGAAATGCTGGCGGTGACGCCGGCGAGCAGCGCGCCGGACGTGATTAGTAAGAGCGCAAGGACGAGAAAGCCCAAACACTTGCCCAGCTTTGAAATTCGCATTCCACCCTCCCCCCAAATTCGGCGATGATGCGCAGTCGAGTTCGCGGCAAAACCGGTTAGTTCTAACCGCTTATCGTATTGGGGAGGCTTATAATGTAGGCACCAAATTTTGTCAAGATGTTTCGCGGATCGACTCGCTGACCCGGGGTGTTGGAATGCAAGAAGAAAGCGCGGGGGAATGAATTTCCGCAAGCGCCGGAACTACGAAGATCGAATAAATCGCCGATTCTTCTGGGTTATATGGGTTCTGTGTCGCGAATCCGGACACTCTTGGTTTCAAATGGGGAGAGTCCACCAGCGCTGACGAAGCCCTCGAGAGCGTCGCTCCTTTGGCCTTCAGCCACGGCGACTTACATCGGCTCTCCGCGAATGATTGATAACCGTTTAGACGGGCTGGGCCGCCGAGTCTGCGGCGGCGAAGCGGGCGCACAGAAAAAAACAAGCACCGCCGGCGAGGTTGCGAAAACCGGGCGGCTAGTGCCGGATGGTCAGCTTCGAGGGATCGATCTCGTAGCCTTCGTCCCGCACGGTTTGCAGGGCCGCGGAGCGCAACGCTTGATCGTCGGCACTCTTCGGCAAATCGCAATGACGGCGAATGACTTCCTCGCCGTTCTCGATGCGGACCATCCACTTCGATTTCGAGTCATCCCAAGACACGTCTGCACGATCGGCAAGCATAGCGCCCTCCCGGATGCCAATTGGGTGACATTCTACGAAGACGGGTGCCGGGAAGCAAGGAGACAGCGGGAAGGCGGCGCGTTCGCAAAAAAAGTGGGAATGTCGTATAATGGAGGTTTCCACGCGGGCCTAGCGACGCGACTATAGTTCCGAGGTTGCGCAGACCGGCCGGCAGACAGGAGCGTCCCATGAAAGAAGGAATCCATCCGAATTACCATGCCGTGAAGGTGCACTGCGCCTGCGGCAACACGTTTGACACGCGCTCAACGGTGAAGGGCGAAATGATTCGCGTGGAAATCTGCTCGAACTGCCACCCGTTTTTCACCGGCAAGCAGAAGCTGATTGATACGGCTGGGCGTGTGGAGCGCTTCCAGAAGAAATACGCGGACAAAGCTGCCGCGATGAAGAAATAACCGCCAAGCCTTCGTCACCAAGAAACAAGAATCAGAAGCCTCCGGGCGCAAAAACCTGGGGGCTTTTTTTTCGCGAATTTTCCTGGCGTGAAGTGAAGCGCGGCACGGTGTACAATGCCCCAAGAAAATGGCCACGCGATTGTCTCCATCCTCTGACCCGGCGTTCGGAGCGCCAGTGGAAGCGGCCGCTCCGCGCGTCACGCTACGCAACTACTTCGCGCATCCTTTCGATTCGGCGATTGCGGCCGCGCGCACCTGCTATTCGCCGCGGCTGATCGGCGCGGAAGAAGTCACGGACAAGCAGCGCGTGACCATCGGTTCGGCCACCTACTACGGCGGGCACCACACCGTATTTCAGCACGCGCATTTCGAGTTTGGGCTCGAAAATATCAGCCGGCAATTCGTTTGGAGCTTCCTGCACGCGCATCCTTTCTATAACTCCGAGCAGCAGAGCCAGCGTTACGTGCGACTGGACCGCGCGCAAGCCTACGTCCCGGCGGAAGGCGCAAGATTCGGAGCTGCCGAGCGCGCCATCTATGAAAAGGCCATCGCACGAGCGTGGGACTACTATCGCGAACTCACGCAAGTGCTGGAACCGGCGGCGCGCGAAATTCTCGGCGACATCTGGCACCTGAGCTCGATGTCGCACCCGAAGCGCGCGCAGAAGGTGCAAAGACAATCGGAAAAACGCGCGATTGAAGTGGCGCGGTACGTGCTGCCGGTGGCGGCGTGCACCGCGATGGTGCACACCCTTTCGGGCATCGTGCTGCACCGGCTGTGGCGCATGCAGGCGGCGGGCGACACGCCGACGGAAGCGCGGCAAGTAGTCGGCGAGATGGTCGCGCGCGTTCGCGAAGTGGATCCGCAATTCTTCGATCGCTTTGACAATGCGCCCATGGACGACCCGCCCGAATGGCGGGAGCCCGTGCGGGACGGCGAAGCGTTCGCGCGCGAATTCGACGCCAAGCTCGGCGGGCTGACGTCGCGGCTGCTGGATTTTTCTCCTCGCGCGATTGCGGCCATGGCTGAGGCATATCGCGGCGTGATCGGCGCGACAGCCGCGGAATGCCCGGACGCGGAGGCGCTCGACCGCATGTTGAATCCGGCGCGAAATCCCTACCGGCGCGAGACGCTGAACATTGGGGTGCATGCGCCGTTGATGCGCCCGCTGCAGCACGCCCATTTTACGTTTGCAAAGAAAATCAGCCACACGGCGGACAGCCAGGACCAGCGGCACCGCATGGTGCCCGGCTCGCGCCCGCTGCTGACGCTCGCGGACACGCGCTCGCCCGACTACGTCGTGCCCATGCTGATTCGCGATAATGCGCGCGCCCGGGAAATTTATCACCAGGCGATGGAAGAAGCCTGGGCGGTCAAAAACGAATTGCTCGACCGCGGCGTCCCGCTGGAGTTCGCACTCTACCTGCTGCCCAATGCCAAGGCGATTCGGCTAGTGGAATCCGGCTCGCTGCTTCACCTGCTGCACAAGTGGACCATGCGCACGTGCTTCAACGCGCAGGAAGAGATTTATCAGTCGTCCATGGAAGAAATCGAACAGGTGCGCGGCGTGCTTCCCGAACTCGCGCGGTATATCGGGCCGCCCTGCCATCTGCGCGCGGGCATCTCGACTCCGATTTGCACCGAAGGCTCGCACTTCTGCGGCGTGAAAGTCTGGCTCGACTTCCCCAACACCCCGCGGCGAATATGACGCGCCGCGGCAGTCTGGCGTATTACCTGACCGCGTGGATCTGCGGATGCTTTTTTATGAGCCTGGCGATCTGGGCCAAAGACTCGCTGGGCGCAACGCTTGACGCGTTTTCAATCCGCACCGCGTTCGGGCTGCTTTTCTTTTATTTCTACGGGCTCGTGCTGGGAGCGCTCGCGGCATTTTTGGGCGCGTTCCTGCTGCGGCGCGTGATGACCGCGCTCAAATGCAAAACGCCGAGCCATTGGGCGCTGGCCGGCGCCATCTTGGCACCAGGGCTGATCGCAGTTCTGGGGATATGGGGGCGGCATAACGAAGCGGCCCAAAGGCCGGGAATGCGCGCCCTCGGACTGCTCACGTTCGGCCCGAAGACGGTGATCGAAGTCGGCTGGTGGCTGGCGATTCCGGCGGGAGCGGCGACGGCTTATCTGCTGGGCCGCGTTCAGCGCGCGTTCGGGCCACCACAGACCGGACCGCAGGTTAGCGCTTAAGGATGCGCGTCACATTCGGGGTGACCAATTCGTAGCGAATGCCGCGCCAGCGGATGCGCTTGGTTATCAGCGACGCGATAAAATTCCAGGCAAAAAGAAACGAAATGACCGGGGCCAGCGCGGGCCAAACCCAGCTCCATGCCTTAAGTTTGGGTCTCCATTCCGATAGCGCTTCGTCCGCCGCGACAGCACGCAGCGCCCCCTTCATGGCCGCGAGAAGCGGCACGGCCAAGGCGACCAGCAGGAGCTGGCCCCAGGGATCGCCGTCGATGATCGAGTACAAAATCACGTAGGCGGCGAACAACATGGTGAGCGCATAGCTTAAATGTGCGATGGCGCCCAGCATCCAGCGGCGCTGCGAATACACTCGGGTGATCAGGATTTGGCGGTTGGTGAACTCGAGCAGCTCGGAACCGGTCCACGGATGAAGAGTGGGAGCGAGGCACTCGGGACAGAAGACGATGGGCTTCTCGGCTTGCTCGAGCGCATGGGTAATGGCGAAGTCGTCGCTGACGGCTCCTTTCCAGGCGTCCATGACGTGCACGTCGTCAAAAGTTTTCAGGCGAATAGCGGTGCCTCCGCCCCAGCAGAAGTTTTCTCTGGGCTTCCCCAGCATGGTGGCGACGGCGGCGTTCCAGGCAGAGGCAAGCGCGCTGGCCAACGCTCCCGACCCGAAACCTCCGCTGGGAATTATCCAGCGATACGCGGTGGTCGCGCCGATGCGGGAGTCCTGAAGCGGGGCGATCAGCTTGGTCAGCCAGCCACGCGAAAGCCGCACATCGGAGTCCGTAAAAACCAGAACTTCGAACTTCTCCGGCAGCGATTCGACCGCGCGCCGGAGGTTGTACACCTTTTCGCCGCAATCTTCCGGCGGCCCGGCGATGACGATATGCACGGGCCGTTGGCTGGCCGCTTTCACGCGCTCGATAACTTTTAGCGCCGGGTCGAGGCTGGTGGCCAGCGAGAAATAAATCTCATAATTCGGATACTCGAAGCGGGTGAGAGCGGTGAGATTGTCCTCCAGGCCTCGCTCGTTTCCCTTGCAGGGGCAGATGAGAGCAGTGACCGGCGCGTAGAAGCCGGCATGAGACGCCAGCCGGTGGCGCACCATGCGAAACCACTCGAAGCCGCTCCACAGGGAATACAAACCCAGGGCCACTTGCAGGAGAACCAGAATGTAGAAAGCTACCAGCACGGCGCGAGAATAACAAAAATAGAGCGCCTGGGGCGCACCATCGGCGGTTGACTTGCCAAATGCGCAACGATAGACTCCCCCGAATTCGTTCAGGGATTTCCCGGCCAAATTAAAATCGGAGGTCTGCTCATGTCCACGCCCGCTGCCCAGCCTGTGAATGAAGCGAAGCTGCACGATTTCATGATGAAAGCCGTCGGCGAGATGGGAGCGGCGATGAATGCGGCGCTCATCGTGATCGGCGACAAACTCGGAATTTATAAAGCTATGGCCGGAGCCGGAGCCATGACTTCGGAAGAAATCGCGGCGAAAACAAAGACGCACGAGCGCTACGTGCGCGAATGGCTGGCGGCGCAGGCCGCCGGAGGCTTCATCACCTACGACGCGCCGTCAAAACGGTATACGCTGCCGCCGGAGCAAGCGCTCGCCCTCGCAGACGAAAACAGCCCGGTCTTCCTTCCCGGCTTTTTCGATATCGTTTCGGCCTGCGTGAAGGACGAACCCGCCATCACGAACGCCTTCCGCACCGGAAAGGGCGTGGGCTGGCACGAACATGATGCGTGCCTCTTCGCCGGAACCGAACGCTTCTTTCGACCGAACTATCGCGCGCACTTGATTGGCGAATGGATTCCGGCGCTGGGTGACACAGAAGCGAAATTGAAATCGGGCGCGAAAGTGGCGGACGTCGGATGCGGGCTGGGGACTTCCACAATCCTGATGGCGCAAGCCTATCCGAAATCCACGTTCACAGGCTTCGATTACCATCCGCGCTCCATTGAACTCGCGCGCGAAGCTGCGAGCAAGGCGGGCGTTTCCGATCGCGTGAAGTTTGAGGTGGCCTCAGCAAAAGAGTATCCCGGCAAGGGCTACCAGCTCGTGGCGTTTTTCGATTGCTTGCACGATATGGGTGACCCGGAAGGCGCCGCACGCCACGTGCGAGAGACACTTGACGAGGACGGCGCGTGGATGATCGTCGAACCGTTCGCGAACGACAAACTCGAGGACAATCTAAATCCGATCGGGCGAGTTTTTTACGCGGCTTCGACCATGCTGTGCACGCCCGCGTCGCTAGCGCAGGAAGTGGGCCTCGGGCTCGGCGCACAAGCCGGCGAAGGCCGGCTCTCCGGGGTGCTGAAAGCCGCCGGATTCACACGCGTGCGGCGTGCGGCGGAGACACCCTTCAACATCGTGTTGGAAGCGCGTGCGTAAAAACGGAAGAACCACGCTGCAGATTTAGTTCGTGCGTCGGCGGGAGAAGACCTTGTGCAGGACGCGGTCGGCCGCAGCGTTCAGCGTGAACTGGAATTTCCCGGCAGCCCGCCTTGCCTGATCCATGAGTGAGGGATCCAGAAGTAGCGCGGTGCGGTCCACAAACGGCCCCGAAGCCAACGCGCGCGTCGTGCGTCCCGGCTGCCGCCGCGGCTCGCGTTCGGCCAGGCTCTCGTAGAGCGCCAGGTCGCGCCAGAATTCCTGCGCGTCCGCGTCGCTCCAATTCAGAGCTTGCCCGAGCGCGACGAAGAATTCCTCGCGGAAGAGGTCGAGCAGGGGAATCGCGAGATCGAGCCCCGGCTTTTTCGCCCGCGCTGCCTTACGGGCCTTCTTTCCCTTGCTGGCCTTTTTTGTTTTCCGTGTTCGCTGAAGCGGGCGCACGGTTACGCGCACTTTTAGTCGCTCCGGGAGAACCGCTTCGGCGCGCAAGACCATGGCGAGAATGGCCTCGCGGCGAATGGTTTCGAGTTGCTCGCGATAGTGCGAAGGCTGGTCCGCGCGCCCCGGCCGCCGATTTTCCGCCGCGTACATATCCAGAAAGCGCGGGACCATTTCGTTGTGGTCGAGCGCGGCCAGAAGCGCGGTGGCAGCCTCTCGCGCGCGCACGACGAGTTCGCGGGGACGGTAGGGCATTGGAATCCTAGCTGTACGCGATTGCGCGTTGCCCCGCAACAGGAAAGGTTTTCTGCTGCGCCCAAAAGAAAAGGCCCGGGGAACTGGAATGTCCTCGGGCCTTTCCTGACTTTACATTTTTCCCAGACTGCTTTTAGTGGATTGGAGTCGCCGCCGGAAGCACCTCGTCCTGGTGGCCGCCGGTGATTGGACGCAGCGGCTTTTCGAACTTGCCGAGCGCAATTTCGAGCGCCTGCTCGGCGGTTCGGACGAAGTGAATCTTCATACCTCCCAGCATTTCGGCCGGAAGGTCTTCCGCTACGTTCGGCTCGTTCTCCGACGGGAGAATAACTTCGCGAATGCCGGCACGCTTGGCGCCGAGCACCTTCTCCTTGATTCCGCCGACCGGCAACACGATGCCGGAGAGCGAAATCTCGCCCGTCATCGCGACGCGCGGCCGGACCGGCCTGCCGGTCAGCAAGCTGACCAGCGCCGTGACCATGGCCACGCCGGCCGACGGGCCGTCCTTCGGAATCGCGCCGGACGGAACGTGCACGTGCAGATCCAGCTTGCGGAAGAAATCGGGGTCGATGCCGTAGCGCTCGGAGTTCGAACGAACCCAACTCAGCGCCGCGCGCATGGACTCCTGCATCACTTCGCCCAGATGCCCGGTCATGGTGAATTGCTTGCCGCCGCGCATCTTGCTGGCTTCGATGAAAACGATATCGCCGCCCGCGGGCGTCCAAACAAGTCCGACCGACACGCCGGGCTTCGTGACGCGCTCCTCCACTTCCTTCTCGATGCGCACCTTCGGCACACCCAACGCTTCGCGAATCACTTCGGGCGTGACGACGTGCTTCTCCGTTTTTCCTTCTGCCAGGCGCCGGGCCTGCTTGCGCACGAGCGTAGCGATTTCGCGCTCGAGGTTTCGCACACCGGCTTCCCGGGTGTAGTGCGCGATGAGGTCGTGCAGCGCCTCATCGGTGAATTCAATCTGCTCGCCCAAGGTCACGCCGTGTTCCTTGGTCTGGCGCGGAATCAGGAACTTCTTCGCGATGTGGACCTTCTCCTCCTCGGTGTAGCCGGGGAGTTCGATGATCTCCATGCGATCGCGCAACGGTTCCGGAATCGGGTCCATCCAGTTGGCCGTCGCGACGAAAAGCACCTTCGACAGGTCAAAGGGAACGTCCAGATAATGATCGCGGAACGAAGAATTCTGCTCCGGATCGAGAACCTCCATCAACGCCGCCGACGGATCGCCGCGGAAATCGCGCCCGAGCTTATCCACTTCGTCCAGCATGAAGACGGGGTCGAGCGTCTCGGCCCGTCGAATGCCCTGAATGATCTGGCCGGGCAACGCGCCGATGTACGTGCGCCGGTGACCCCGGATTTCCGCCTCGTCGTGCATGCCTCCGAGTGAGATGCGCACGAATTTGCGGCCCATCGCCCGCGCGATGGATTTTCCGAGCGAAGTCTTGCCTACGCCAGGAGGCCCGAGGAAGCAAAGGATCGGACCTTTCATTCCCGGCTGGAGTTTCTTTACCGCCAGGTAATCCAGAATCCGCTGCTTGACCTTCTCGAGGTCGTAATGATCTTCGTCGAGAATGCCCTGGGCGTTGCTGATGTTGATGTCTTCCGTGCCTGAGGTCTTGGTCCACGGCAACGCGGTCATCCATTCCAGATAGGTGCGCGCCACCATGTATTCGGCGGAGGCCGGAGTCATCTTTGCGAGGCGCTTGAGTTCGCGCTCGCATTCTTTTTTGGCTTCGGCGGTCATTCCGGATTCTTCGACCTTCTTGCGGAGTTCATCAATTTCCGCCTGGCCGTCGTCGGATTCGCCGAGTTCCTTCTGAATCGCTTTCATTTGTTCGCGCAGCAGGTATTCGCGCTGGCCTTGATTCACCTGCTCTTGTACCTGTTCGTGAATCTTGGTGCGAAGCTCCAGCACCTCGCGCTCTTTGGTCAGCTCGCTGATCAAGGTCTCCAGTCGCCGGCGCACGCTGAAAGTTTCCAGAAGTTCCTGGCGAATCATGGTCGTGAGCGATGGCAGAGTGAAGGCCACGAAATCCGCCAGGCGGCCGGGCGTATCCTGGTTCATCACTTCCGATTGCAAATCGTCGGAAAGCTGCGGCGAGCGGGCCACCACTTCGCGGAACAATTCCTGCACGTTGCGCTCGAGCGCGGTGAGCTCCGCGTCGCGATCCGCTTCCAAATCGGGCTGCTCTTCCACACGCGCCCGCAGGAACGGCTTCATCGCAATCACTTCCATCACGCGGATGCGGTCGAGCCCCTCGAGAAACGCAACGATGTTCCCGTTGGGCATGCGTACCATTTTGTGCACTCTGGCCAGAGTGCCCACTCCGTGCAGGTCCGTGCCGGTGGGAATCTCCACCCGCGGATCAAGCTGCGCCACAACTCCCAGCAGCTTCTCGGTCCCCTCAAGCGAATTTAGCAAAGCCAGCGAACTCTCCCGTCCGACCGGCAGCGGCATGACCGCCCCCGGAAACAGAACTGTGTCGCGCACGGGAAGAATGGCGAGCTCTGCGGGAATTACTGTCTTTTTGGTTTTAGCCACTTCATCCCCCTTATAACTCCAAATGGCAATGAGGCTCTACGATAGCCTTATCGGCTACCTGAGCGTTTAGATGCAGCGAAGGGCGGAAAGTCTCCAAGTTCCTTCGCGCCAGTGTATCAGGAATGTTGATACTATCATGCTAAATTGTTGTACACAAGTATTAAATACTCCTAATAAGGTCATGAGATATGGACCAAACTATTGATAATACACTGCTTATTGGAAGGGCCGGAGCTAAGGCAGACGGCTCCTCACGAGCTCGAGTGCCTCTTCCTTGGAATGGATGCTCCCATTAAGCTGGGCGTCCTCCACTATTCCCAGGATTTCCTTAAATAGCGGGCCGGGTTGTAACCCCAAAGCAATCAGGTCCTCGCCGGTCACTAATCGGAGTGGCCGCATTTCTTCCGCGGGCGTCTCGGCAATGAAGCGGCGGACAAATTCGTAGTTTTCGAGGTTGCGGTGGCTCGAGAGGCAATCAAGCCGGTGCAGCTCCAGATGCTCGTCAAAGCGGCTGAGCCGCACGAAGCGCTTGAGCGTGGCGGGCTTCATCTGTGGCACGTCCTTAAATTTCAGGTGATTCGCGACCAGCGCCGCGATCTGCTCGGTATCCTCATTCGAAAAGCGCAGACGCCGGCAAATTTCCTCGGCCATGCGCGTGCCCACGTCCACGTGCCGATCGAAACGTATCCGCCCATCAGGTCCGGTCGGCGGGGTAAAAGTCGACGGCTTGCCGACATCGTGCAGCAACACACCCCATGCAAGTGTCGGCGAGCAGCCCGGCTTCAACATTTCGAGCATCATGAGCGTGTGGGTCCAAACGTCGCCTTCGGGATGGAATTGCGGGGGCTGCTCCACGCCCTTCATGGCCGAGATTTCAGGCAGAAGTTCGGCCAGCAGCCCGGATTCGTCCAGCAATTCGAATCCACGGCGCGCGGCTCCTTCGGTCAGGATTTTGGTTAGCTCGTCGCGAAGCCGCTCGGCGGAAACCTGGTTGATATCGGGCGCTAGTTTCTGAATCGCGCGAAACGTCTTGGCCTCGATGGCGTATCGGAAGCGCGCGGCAAAGCGGACGGCGCGAGCCATGCGAAGTTTGTCCTCGCGAAAGCGGTCCTCGGGATTTCCAATCGCGCGAATAATACCGGCGCGGAGATCGTCGCGGCCGCCGGCGAAATCGAGAACTTCATTCGTTTCCGGATCAAGCAGCAGTGCGTTGATGGTGAAATCCCGGCGCTGCACATCTTCCTCAGGCGTCCGCGTGTATTCGACCCGGTCGGGATGGCGGCCATCGGAATAGCCGATATCCGAGCGGAACGTGGCGACCTCGACCTGAACCCGCAGCGCTGGTGGATCTTCCGCACCCTCCGACGCAGAGTCCGTCTCGATGGAATCATTCGTGACGATGATGACGCCAAATTTCGCACCCACGGCCAAGCTGCGCGGAAAAATCTGCAGGACTTCGTCGGGGGTCGCATCGGTGGCGACGTCATAATCGGCAGGCTCGCGCTTAAGCAGAATATCGCGCACGCATCCGCCGACGAGATAGGCTTGGTAGCCTGCTCCTCGTAAAGTGCGGCAGACGTGATGGGCGAGCTCGCGCGCGGTCATGACCGGATTATGCGGGAAAAGCGTGAAGCTGGGAAGTTGGTGATTGGTGTAAATGCTCAGAACGAAAGCTGCCGCTTAGGGGTTCGTCAGGCGACGCGCAGGACGAGTGCGGTGATGTCGTCGTGCTGCCGCGCGTAGCCCACGAACGAGTTCACGTCGTTCATCACGCGCTGGAGAACTTCGGCCGCGTTCAGGGAAGGAGCCGCGAGGCAAGCGAGCAGGCGCTCCTCGCGATATTCCTCGCCTTTGTCGTTCACCGCTTCCACCACACCGTCGGTGAAAATAAACAAGAGGTCGCCGGGCTGGAGTTGCGTGCGGCCGGATTGGTAGGGCACCTCGTCTTCGGTGAACAGCGGAAGACCGAGCGGCGGCCCGCCCGTCGAGAGGCGTTCTATCTGTCCCGCCGCGCGACGCAAAATCGGATCGTTGTGGCCGCAGTTGACGTAGCGCAGCTGGCGCGTTTCCGTATTGATCTCCGCGAGAAACGCGGTGGTGAAGCGGCGCCCTTCGAGGCTGTGCGCGCGAGTATAGCGTTCGAGGCCGGCCACGATTTCATCGAGCGAGGCAGGCGTAGCCGAAAGTGCCCGCAGGCTGGCCTGAAAAGTGGCCATCAAAAGCGCCGCTGGCACGCTTTTTCCCGCGACGTCGGCCACCGCGATAAGCAACGGCGCAGCGACTTCGCCGGTGGCGGACGATGGCCGCAGGAACGCGTCGTAATAATCGCCGGCTACCGTGTTTTGCGGGCGTGTGGCGAAAGCGATGTCTATGCCGGGAACTTCCGGCGCGCGATCGGGCACGAGCCATTTTTGGATTTCGCTCGCGATTTCCAGGTCGCGCTTCATGGTCACGCGATCGGCGAGCTCGAGTGCCAGCAGCAGAAACAAAATCACGGCGCCGAGGAAGCTGTAGTCGAAATTGTCGTTGCGAACGATCATGAGGACCACGGCGGCCAGCAGCAACACGCGCCGCGCGGGCGTGAGCTTCATCAATAGCGCCTGAAAAAGCGCCCAGGCGCTGTGCAGCCAGCGCTTGAATTTCGATTTCTCCCGGCCGATGGCCTCCCAGTCCACGTCCTTCGAGTAAAAGCCGTAGGTTGCTTTGGCCTCGGACTTGAATTCGCCCCAGAGCTCGCTGACTTTCAGGCCGTCGGTTACGCGGTTCCAGAAATCTCGGAGGCTACGCCCGGATTTGCGCGAAGGGTCTGCTGTGGGATTGGGAGTGACGGGCATTTGCGCAGAGATTATAGGACAGGAGACGAGATGCGACGAGTGTGTTCAAGCGCGCTCCGAAAAAGGCCTGGACGCGCAAAGCGAGGCTCAATCGCTTTCGCCCGATTCGTCAGGGCCATCGCCAACCGTAAGCGAGCCGCCGAACTGAACTTTCGAGAATCCGAAGCGGTCGCGGAGTTTGTCGGTGGCGCGCGCCAGGCGTTCAAGTTTTTCGCGGCGCCCGGGATCGAGCAGCTCGAGCTGCCCCGAACCCGCCGAAAATGCGGAAAGCTCTACACCGACGAGCCGCAGCATGGCTATGCCGTTCCAGGCGCGCGAGAAAAGTTCGCGCACGGCTCGCAGAAAAACCGCATCGAGATCGGATGGCTCGGCCAGGGTATGGCCGCGCGTAATGGTCTTGAAATCGGCGTAGCGCAGTGTCAGCGTGACACAGCGCGCGTGGAGCCCGGCATCGCGCATGCGCTTGGCCGCTTTCTGGCAAAGATAACTCAGCGTGGATTCGAGCAGGCTGCGGTCATTCGTGTCGTGGCCGAACGTGCGATTGTGCGAAAGCGATTTGGCCTCGGCGTCAACGAAGAACTCGTAGGAATCAATGCCGCGCGCTTTGCGGTGAAGCGCCACGCCCCATTTCCCGAATTCTTGTTCCAGGCGTTCGAGAGGGACCTCCTGCAATTGCGCAATCGTTTCGACGGCCAAGTTTTTCAGCGCCGCTTCCGTTACCCGTCCGATGCCGGGAATCCTGCGCACGCCGAGCGGCGCGAGAAATGCAGCTTCGCTCCCCGGCGGAACCCAAACCAAGCCGCGCGGCTTGGCTTGTTCGCTGGCAACTTTCGCCACCAGGCGCGTGGCACCCAAGCCTCCCGAGCACGGCAGGCTGGTGGAAGCGGTGATTTCGAGCAGGAGTTTATGCGCAGCGGCAAGCGCAGGGCCGTGCAAGCGTTCTGTGCCCGCCAGATCGAGGTAGGCCTCGTCAATCGAAGCCATTTCCACCACCGGGGAAAACTTTCCGAGAATGGCTGCGACGCGATCGCTCCACGCGCCGTACAGCTCGTGATGGCCATCGAGGAAGACGGCGTGAGGGCAAAGCTTTGCCGCAGTGCGCAGCGGCATGGCCGAGTGAATGCCGAAGCGGCGCGCTTCGTAACTCGCCGAACTGACCACGCCGCGCTGGTCGCGTTGCCCGCCGACAACCACCGGAAGCCCGCGCAATTCGGGCCGCGCCAGCAGTTCCACGGAAACGAAAAACGCATCCATATCAATGTGGAGTATCGAGGCGACGGATTCCGGGGTGGCGGCGGGAGGCGCGCCATGCTTCGCGCGAAAATGAGCCAGTTTCGGCATGTTCGTTGAACCGGGCGAGAGCTAGATTCTACGACAAAAGGCTTGCGGCGGCTCGTCAGGCGCGCTCGGCGGCGGCGACGCGAGGGATGCCGGCGAGGTCATTCGTGAAGGCGACGTTCGTCCAACCATTTTCGAGCGTGAGGATTGAGCGGACGTGGTCCGCGGAATTGTAACCCAGCTCCACAACGAGAAGTCCACCACTGCGCAGCAGCGAGCCCGCCTGTTCGATCAAGCGCGCGTAGATTTCCGTGCCCGAAAGTCCGCCGAATAGCGCGGCGTGGGGTTCGTGGTCGCGGACTTCGCGCTGAAGTTTTGCCGCATCGGCGCGCGCAACGTAAGGAGGATTGCTGACGATCAGATCGAAGCGCTCGGACGCCGAAACAAACGGCTCGAGTAGATCCGCTTGCATGAAATTGACGCGATCGGCGACGTTGTGGCGGACGGCGTTCTCCCGCGCGATTTCCAGAGCCGGCGCGGAAATGTCGGTGGCGAAAATCTCGGCGTGCGGCAATTCATAGGCGAGGGCCACAGCGAGGCAGCCCGTGCCCGTGCCCACGTCGGCCACGCGAAGCGTTTCTCGCGGCGCGCCTGTGTCTAGATGAACCTTAAAGCCGCGCGGTCCGAGCCTTGCCAGGGCGACTTCCATAACGTGCTCCGTTTCCGGGCGCGGGATGAGCACGGCGGGCGTGACCTTGAATTCGAGGCCCCAGAATTCCTGCTTGCCCGTGAGATATTGCACCGGCTCGCCGGCCGCTCGGCGCGCGACGAGAGCGAGATACTGTTGCGCTTGATCCGCTTCGAGCGGCGCTTCGGGATGGGTGTAAAGCCAGGTGCGGTCGCGTCCGAGTGCGTGCATCAGGAGCAGCTCGGCAGCAAGCGTGTGAGAAGAAACGTTCGCCGCACGCAGCCGCGCCATTCCTTCTTTCAAAGCCGCGCGAATATCCGCGGCCGTTGCTTTCGTCGCGTTGTCTAGCGCGGCCATGTGCCAGCCTCAGGCTTCGACGAGTTCCTGTTTCAGGCGTTCGGATTCGTAATGGGTTGAGAGCGCGTCAACGATGGGCCCGAGTTTGCCTTCCATCACTTGATCGAGCTGGTGAAGTGTCAGCCCGATGCGATGGTCGGTGACGCGATTCTGCGGAAAATTGTAGGTGCGGATTTTTTCGGAGCGGTCGCCGGTCTTGATCTGCCCGCGGCGCTCGGCGGCGATGGCTTCGTGCTGCTTGGCCTGCTCCATTTCGTAGAGCCGCGCGCGCAAGACGCGCATGGCCTTCGCGCGATTTTTGATTTGCGATTTCTCGTCCTGTTGCGAGACAACCAGTCCGCTGGGGATGTGCGTAATACGCACCGCGGAATAGGTGGTGTTCACCGATTGCCCGCCGGGGCCGGAAGAGCAGAAGGTGTCGATGCGAAGGTCCTTGGCCTCGATTTTAATATCGATGTCATCCGCTTCGGGCAGCACGGCTACCGTGGCGGCGGAAGTGTGAATACGGCCCTGCTGCTCGGTGGCCGGCACGCGCTGCACGCGATGCACCCCGCTTTCATACTTCAGCTTGGAATAAACTTTGGTCCCTTGAATGGCGGCGACAATTTCTTTCATTCCGCCAATGGAGGAAGCCGAGCTTTCCAGCACTTCCACTTTCCAATTCTGCGTTTCCGCGTAGCGCGAGTACATGCGGAAAAGTTCGCCCGCAAAAAGCGAAGCTTCGTCTCCGCCGGTGCCGGCGCGAATTTCGACGATGACGTTCTTGTCGTCGTTGGGATCCCGGGGCAGCAGCAGGAATTTCAGCTCGCGCTCGACAATCGCGCTGCGCGCTTCGAGCTCGTGCTCCTCGTCGTGGGCCATCTGCTTCATTTCAGGGTCGTCCGTTTCGACCAGCAATTGCTTGGCGCCCTGCAGGCCTTTCTGAATTTCCTTCCACTCGCGATATTTGGCAACCATCTCGGCCATTTCCGCGTGCGTTTTCGCGAGCTTCTGGAAGCGCGCCGAGTCATTGTGCACTTCGGGCGAAGAGAGCTGCTGGGTCAATTCTTCGTAGCGCGATTCGATGTTATCGAGCTTTTCAAAAAGCGTCAGGTTCGCCATGGTATGGCCTCAAAGAAAACCGGAAACCAAAAGGGAAATCGTAAGAACGTGCAAGATCGTGTGCGAGCATCGCCCGGTCGGGGTGGAAGAGGAAGCGCTAATAAAAGGCGGCAAACATTGCAAAACCTGTACACAGAATAGTCGCAAAACAAGGCCAAGTCAAACTTGAGAGTTCCACGCTGATTTACAAGGCGGCGCGCGGGGCTTTGAAGCGAGGCCTGGGTGTACTACGATGGGCGCCGAACATGAACGAAACCCCGCAGTCCGGTTCAGGCAACCACGCAGGCGAGATGATGTGGGGATTCTGGTATCCGGCGCTGCGAACCGAGGAAGTGCGCGCGCGAAAGCTCGTGCGCGCGATGCTGCTCGGCGTGCCGCTCGTGCTCGGACGCGACAACGCCGGAAAACCGTTCGCGCTGCGAGACGTTTGCCCGCATCGCGCCTTTCCCCTCTCGTTTGGCCAGTTCGATGGCGCCGCGGTGGAATGCGCTTACCACGGCTGGCAATTTGAAGCGCACACCGGACAGTGCCGCGCGATTCCTTCGCTCACCGCAGATTCAAAGCTCAAGTGCGAGCGAATTTACGCCGGCGCTTTCCCATGCGAAGAGTGCGACGGCTACGTCTGGGCCTTCATGGCCAATCCCGAAGGCCGCGCGTCCAGCGCGCCTCCGCCTCCAGCGCCTGAGTTGCCGACGTTCAGCCCGCATTATCAGATCGCGCATCTTTGGGCCGATCTTCCCTGCGGCGTGGACCAGGCCATCATCGGATTGATGGACCCCGCGCACGGGCCCTTCGTGCATCAGGCCTGGTGGTGGCGCAGCCGTCACAGCATCCGCGAGAAACAAAAACAGTTTGAGCCGATTCCGAACGGATTTCGCATGAGCGCGCACGCGCCTTCGGCCAACAGCGCGCCGTACAAAATCCTGAAACTCCTGACCGGCGAACCAGCCACGACCATGATTGATTTCGTTCTGCCCAACCAGCGCTTCGAGCAAATTCGCGCGGGACGCTACTGGCTTTCCAGCCGTACGACGGTGACGCCCGTGCGCGCCGACCTCTGCCGCCTCGATTTCTGCGCCGCGTGGAACATCCTCACTTGGTTTCCGGTGGTTTCGTTCATCATTCACGTATTTGGGCCGCGATTTATTCAACAGGATACCGAGGTGATCAAAAAGCAAGCGCTGGGATTGAAATACGAGGAGCGCATGATGCTGGTGGACGACGCCGACCGCCAAGCACGCTGGTATTTCGAGCTGAAAGCCGCGTATCTGGAATCGCAGCGCACTGGCGCGCCCATGCAAAATCCCGTGGCCGGTCCGGTCACTTTGCGCTGGCGATCTTAGTGCGCCGCGGTTAGCGAAGATGGCCCAGGTCGAAGATTGTTTCGACGTCCTGATCGTCCGGAGTATGAACCTTCACGGTCGCCTCATCGTACGAGTCGATTTTATCCGCGTCATACTGTAATTCAATGATGGCTCCGGAAATCTGCGAGATGTTCGAGACAGCGTCGGAGTAGAGCAGGTAAACCTGCGTAGATCTTACGTCAATTTTCTTATCGTGCTGAACGAGCTGGACCTTGAAGTCTCGTCCGAAGTCCGGCATAGGCACGCCTGGAGCAGTCGGATTCCAAGGAGGCGGGCCGGGATAGGTGTCCGTAAGGTCGACTCCCACGCGCACGATGAAGGGGAATTGCTTGCCCGCGAGATCTCTTTCAGCTCCCTGGATATCCGCGTTCAGCACATTTGCGCCGAGCTCGACGACCTGAGCGTAGGGCGTTTTCACGCCGATCGTCGCCACGTGCGGCCCGGTTTCGGGCATCGGAAGCTCGTGCAGGTATTGGGCCAAAAACTCGACCGTGCGTTCATCCTTCCGATTACCGAGCATGTAAGCATCGCGAAGCGATGTGGAAGAAAGCGGGTATTCGTAGGCGAACGCCGGCAGCACGATCGCCGCTACGAGTAAGACGGAGAGCCCGAAACGCTGGGTTGGCTTCACGGCGGCGTCCTCCTGCTTCTGACTATTGAGACGTGTCCGCTCTGCGTTTGGGCGCAAGGTACTCAGTTGGCGATGCTGCTGAGGAACGGGAAATGCTCGGCTGCGCCCATGAAGAAGAGCATGGGGAACGAGAGCCAGAATCCGACGCGTGAGGCGAGAAAGCTCCAGCGCGCGAGCCGCGCGGCGTCATCCGGCATGGGCGTGCCTTGCTCGACGCTCGCACGCGTCCAGGCAATCAGCCGCTTCTGCGCGCGCCAAACCACGCCCCAGGCATTCAACAGCATCAGAAACCCCAGCCCACCTCCGACGCTGATGCACAAATGCGCGTTGGAAACTAGTGGTCCGCTGTTCAGGTCAAGGATGAGCCAGGACGCGGCAATGACGATCGCCGCGATGGCGATCGTGCGCACCCACGGATTATCGAGAACGCCCTTGCTGGGAAGTTGGAAGGGATAAATCAGCGCGTAGGCCGCGAGCCAGACGAGCAACCACTCGCCGAACCATTTCAGCGTGAGCGAGGGATCGCTGGAATTGTGCGCGTCGGGAGTCAGCAGATGAAAATAATAGCGAAGGCCGAGGAGCACGGTGATCATCGCGGACCAGCGAAACCATCCCATCGCGCGCGACATCAGCACGGGATAAACCTTGCCGCGCACGGAAGCCTCGAGCTGCTTCATGGTGGGAAATCCCACGAGATTGAAAAAATAGAGCAGGCCGATCCAGATAGTTCCGAAAATGAAATGAAGCCAGCGAATCAGAATGAGTTCGATCGCTCCGCCTTGCGGGAGACTCAATTGCGGCCCGAGCGCGTGAAAAATATTCGCGAGCGACGCAAAGACGTGCATCGAAAGACCTCCTGGCGCAACGTAATTCCCGCGTGGGCTACGCTAGCGGAACGAGGCGGAACAAGTCAATCGAGCCGGGGAGTTGCAGGCTTCGCGCTGCCCAGGCGCGCGAGCGCCCAGCGCGCGTGTTCGGCGATGAGTGGATCGCCGCCGGCGGTAAGGCGCTCGAGCAATCCGAAAACGCGTTGGTACGCCGCCGTATCGCGCGCGGGATGCGAATTTCCCAGCGCGACGCAGGCATTGCGAACGAGGCCGCGCCACTTCGCGCGCTTCACCGCGCTTCCGCGAAAAAGCTTGCTGAATTCCTCCTGGGTAAGCGAGGCCAGGGATTCCAGTTCCGGCGCCACCAGCGAATCGCCATCTCCGATTTCGCCTTCTGCGTTTTCTTCCGCAGGCCGCATCGCTCGCGGGCCGAAAGCCGCAAGCTGCGTAACAGGCGCCTTGCGGTTCCACGGGCACACGTCCTGGCAGATGTCGCAGCCGATAGCGGCGCGGCCCATTTGCGGGCGCAGCTCCTGCGGAATCTCGCCACGCAGCTCGATCGTGAGATAGGAAATGCAACGTCGCGCATCAATTACGTATGGCTCGGGAAAGGCCTGCGTGGGACAAGCGTCCAGGCAAAGCCGGCAGTTTCCGCACAAATCGGCGGCGGGAGGCTCTCCCGCAGCCAGGCTGGGTGCGAGATCAAGCGTGGTGATGATCACGCCCAGAAACAGCCACGAGCCCAGATCCGCGTTAATCAGGCAAGTGTTCTTGGCGAGCCAGCCGAGGCCGGCATATTTCGCGGCCACACGTTCGAGGATGGGCCCGGTGTCAACGTAGGCGCGCGCTTCGAACGGCTCGAGGAATTCTGCGCGCATAGCCTTGATGAGCGACTCGAGTTTTTCGCCAAGGACTTCGTGGTAGTCGTCGCCCCAGGCGTAACGCGAAATCCAGCCCCGCGGCGAATCGCTGGAATGCCCGGCAGGCTGCTCGGTGGAATACGGCTGCGCTGAGTTGTAATTGAGTGCGACGACAATCAGGCTGCGCGCGCCTTCGAGCACCCTGCGCGGATCCGCGCGCCGCGCATCGCCTAAGTAGCGCATCTCGCCCGCGTAGCCACGCGCGAGCCACTCCGGCAAATGTGACAGCTCCTCGAACGTACCAGCCGCTGAATCGGGCGACGCGCCATCCACGGATGCGACGCCACACAGGTCGAACCCAGAGGCACGTGCCCGCTCGCATACCCAACGCGTGCGCTCAGCCCGATTCATGGCTCCATGATGCCATCATCGGCCTGCCCCGGCCCACTTTGGCGCAAACGGCCCTTCATTCATTGGCCTATGGCTCCCTCGGCTGCTACAATGCCCGGCATGGCAGATTGGCGCCAAATTCAAGCGCGCATCCGCAAGGCCAAGAACAGCCCGGACGCGCACGCAAAGCTTTCCGAGCTCTACCAGCGCACGCGCGATGGGATGGTCGCGTGGGAACTCGCCTTGGTACAAGAGAAGGCCGAGCTCAAGGACGACGCAGTGAAGTGGTACACCATCGCCGCGGAACGATTCCGCCGATCGGAGTGGAGGAAAAAAGCCGAAGAAGCGCTGACGCGACTGGGCGCCATGCTGCCCACGGCGAACGCCATGGCGCAAAACGCCGAAGGAAGCGCGGAAGAACCGCGCGTGATGGCAGCTGCGGAAGAGGAAGTGAGTTTGCCTCTTGCTCCCGGCGAAATTCCTGAATCCGAAGACGAAGCTGATTCCGCGGAACCGGCCGCAGAGACCGGCGTGGCCACGAGCGCTGCCGACGCTGGGAAGAAGAAACGCCGTCGCGGGCGTCGCGGAGGGCGTGGACGCCGCCGCAAAGGTGCAGCCGCAGCTCCCGGTCTGCCCTCGCAAGCCTTTGCCGAACCGAGCGCACCAGCGCGCATCTCGTCGCCGAGAGTGCCGGATCCGAGGACTCCCGCGGCTCGTTCCCAATCCTTCGAGCGTGGTTCGAGTGTAACCGCGGCCGCGTCTGCTCCGCCGGACGAACCCGCCCGTCGCCCGCGCGAAGAAGAATCTGCGCCCATGCTCCCGTCCGAGCGCACCGCTCACGGTCGCGCGGGTGATCCCGCGCTGGCTTCACGGATGTCCCATCTGGAATCCATGCTGCGGCGGCTGGTGGCCAGCCCGCTGCATCGCCTGGACACTGATGAAGCTCCGGCCGGGCCCGGCGTGTTTCTGCTCTCGGATTCCGACCAGATCACTTCGTATTACATTGAAGCTTGCCAGACTCTTCGCGTCGGCGTAGGAAATCTGGCGCGCGGTGGACGCAGCAGCAGCGGCACAAGCAAGACTTCGCGCGGGAGCCGGCCTTCGTTCGATAGTGGGCTCAAGGCCAAACTTGCTGAGCACCTGGGCATCAGCGAAGCGAAAGTCTCACAGTATTTGAAGGATCACTGCGTCGTGCGCTGGATCCAGATGGACGATGACGCTCCCCATCTTGCGCACTTCGCCATCGGCGTCCTGCGCACCCCGCTGAACCTGGACTAGCCACGCCCTCGGCCGGGCGCGAGCCAGAGACCCATGGACAAAAAGTAGTCCAACCGTTAGTACTTGCGCGTCCCATTGGCTGCCCCCCGGCACAGTTCAACCCCCGAATTGCACCTTTGGGCGCACAACCCTAGACCTGATGTCGAAATACGGTCAAACTCTGCTACGGTAACCAGTTACGGGTGTGGCTCACTCGTAGGGGTCAGGTTACGGGGCATCACTGCCACAAATTCAGGGCCATTAGCATTAAAGGAGAGGGAGAGGATTATGCCGAAGACGGTAGGGAATCAACTATGGAAATCGTTCGACTGGGCGCTGTGCAGAACAGCGGGGGCAGCCTTCGACACGATTCAGTTCTTCAACAAGCATAAGCCCAATCCTTCATTCACTCCCAAGTGGTCTGACAAGCCCATGCTTAAGTCCTGGGAGAAGTCCAAGCCCACGCTGGGCTGGCCACGCACGACCGACTCTCTTTGCCCCGAATGTGTGCGCGAAGCGCGCGACCTGATCATGAACGGCGGCAAGGACTGGACCGATCTGGTTCACGAAAAAGTCGGCGAGATCAAGGCGCAGATTATCGAGCGGGACGGCCAGGTCTGGATGGTGAAGGAATGCGCCATTCACGGAAAATTCGAAGACCTGATGGCCGCGGATTCCAAATTCCTCGAATGGATTGAAAAGAATTTCCCCGGCCGCGATATCCCGGCGCACAACGACGAAGACCTGCACCGTCACGGCTCGAGCACGGTCCGCTACGGGCGCGGCTCGGTCCTTACCGTGGACTTGACTAACCGCTGCAACATGATGTGCGACCCCTGCTTCATGGACGCAAACCAGGTGGGCTACGTTCACGAGCTGAGCTGGGAGGAAATCCAGGAAATTCTCGAGAACGCCACCAAAATCAAGCCGCGCCGCCAGATGTCCGTGCAATTCTCCGGCGGCGAACCGACCATGCATCCGCGCTTCCTCGACGCCGTGCGCTACGCCCGCAAAGTTGGCTACAACAGCGTGCAAGCCGCAACCAACGGCATCGAGTTCGCCAAGAGCAAGGAATTCTGCGCCAAGGCCTTCGAAGCAGGGATGCGCTATGCCTACCTGCAATTCGACGGTATCGGCAATGACGCGAACAGCCATCGCCAAGTGGGCAATCTTTTCGACGTGAAGTTGCGTGCGATTGAGAACATGCATGAGGCGGGCATCGATATCGTGCTGGTTACCACCATCGTGAACAACGTGAACAACGATCAAGTAGGCCCGATCGTGAAGTTCGCCATGGAAAACCCGAAGAAAATTTCGTTCGTCTCGTTCCAGCCGGTTTCCTTTACCGGGCGCGACGAAGAAATCACTCCCGAACGCCGCATGCGCCAGCGCTACACGCTTTCGCACTTGGCGCAGGACGTCAGCGCGCAGGT
>Ga0302324_100003885_pt1 | contig 33503 bp, 21 predicted proteins | sample Palsa_T0_1_FD_201949 | JGI IMG/M metagenome (GOLD analysis project Ga0302324, IMG submission 201949) | Peat permafrost microbial communities from Stordalen Mire near Abisko, Sweden - Palsa_T0_1 | ecosystem: Environmental > Terrestrial > Soil > Palsa > Peat permafrost | place: Sweden: Abisko...
GGCGTGCTTGTTGCCCAGATTTGTCCACCCTGTCGCGTAACCAGCTCCTTGCAGATGTACAACCCCAGGCCAAGACCTTTGCGGCCTTCGAGGGAAGGATCCGAGGTCTGAAAGAGGCGCTCAAAAATCCGCTCGGTCATGTCTGGGCTGATGCCGCATCCCGAGTCCGAGACCTTTAGAACGAGAAGACTTGGATCCTTTTCGCAGACAGAAGCTTGAATCTTCACCTCGCCATTTGCCGGCGTAAACTTTATGGCGTTGTCAACGAGAATGATCAGAATTTGTCGAAGGCGGGTAGGATCGGTGCAAATCGACGGTAGTTGGTTCCCCGCATCGGAAGAAAGAACGATCCGTTTTGCGGTGGCGGCGCCCTGGAGCGTGTCGACGGCATACGCGATTGCATCGGAAATAGAGGTGCACTGCGGCTCAATCATCAGTTTGCCCGCCTGCACGCGAGTGACTTCAAGCAAATCGTTAATCATCGATTGAAGTTGTTTAACATTCCTCAAGACAATTCCCATGTACTCGTGCTGCTCGGGCCGCAGTTCGCCGGCCAGTCCGTCCAGGAGGATGGTCACAAACTGACGAATCGCGCTCAGTGGCGAGCGAAGTTCGTGCGATACATGGGAGAGGAACTGATCTTTAAACTGTATCTGCTGGGTGCGGATGAGATCAGTCTCGGTCTGCATGCGGTGGCGTTCGATGGCATGGCGAAGCGCCCGGGGTAGCGCGCGGTTTTCGATCTGGCCTTTGATCAGATAGTCCTGTGCGCCTTCTTTCATGGCCTCCGCGGCCAGTGCCTCGTCGTCCAGGCCCGTCAGCACGATCATCGGGACATCTGGGGCCACGCGGTGGGCGCGGCGCACAGTATCGAGACCATGACCATCCGGCAATCCCATGTCCAACAGGACAATGTCCACTCCACCTTTCGCAAGATGGATCTCGGCTTCACTCATGCGCAAGAAGTGAGTGAGTTCGAAACTGTCTGGCCGCTCTTTGCCAAACATCTCGCGGAGTAAACGGACGTCTCCCGCGTTGTCTTCAACGAGAAGTACCTGGAGGGCCTTTTCTTTCACGCGCTCACTTCGCGTGGCAACCTGACGACCGACAGCCAAAAACTGTCGATGCTCTTCACAACGGTCAGGAACCCCTCGAGGCCCACAGGCTTGGTGATGTAACAATTCGCATGAAGCTGATAACTCCGAAGGATATCCGCCTCTGACGAAGAGGTAGTCAGGACAACTACCGGGATAGTCTTTAGTGTGGGGTGCTCTTTGATGTCCTCCAATACCTCCCGGCCATCTTTCTTGGGAAGGTTCAGGTCGAGCAGGATCAAATCGGGGCGCGGAGCTTTTGCGTACTCGCCCTCGCGCATGAGGAAAGCCATGGCCTTTGCCCCATCCGACGCCACGTGCAAGTTGATGTGCACCTTGGCGTCTTTGAACGCTTCCCGCGTGAGCCGGACGTCGCCGGGACTGTCTTCAACTAATAAGACTTCGATAGGTGCCGCATCGGTTCCAATGGATTCCATTATTTCCCCTCTATCTCCGGCAGGGCGAAGTAAAAGGTTGAGCCCTTTTCCGGTTGTGACTCGACCCAAATTCTGCCGCCTAGCCGCTCCAAAATCTTCTTGCAAATGGCCAATCCGATTCCGGTGCCCTCGAACTCGTCGCGCCCGTGCAAGCGCTGGAAAAGGATGAATATTCTGTCAAAGTATTGAGGATCAATTCCCAGGCCATTGTCACGCACGGAAAAGATCCATTCGTTATTGCCGGCCTTCGTGGCGGAGACATGGACGCGAGGCGCTTCGGCGCCGTGGTATTTGATTGCATTTCCCACGAGGTTCTGAAATACCTGCGTCAACTGGGTTGCATCCGTCGTCAAGGCTGGCAGAAGATCGTGAGTCACGATTGCGCCGCTCTGCTCGATCGTGATTCGTAGGTTTGCCAGCGCTTTTTTCAGAGCGATTTCGCTGGAAGTCTCGTGGAGTGTTTTTGCATTGGTCCCCGCGCGAGAATAGGTCAGCAGATCCTGGATCAACCCTTGCATCCGATTGCATCCGTCGACTGCAAAGGCAATGAACTCGTCTGCATCGGAGTCGAGACGCCCTTGGTAGCGCTTGGCCAGCAGCTGTGTATAACTGGACACCATGCGCAGGGGCTCCTGAAGATCGTGGGATGAGACATAGGCAAATTGCTGCAGTTCGTCGTTGGAACGCTTCAATTCCCACACGGTCTTCACCAGATGCTCCTCGGATTTCCTGCGTTCGGTGATGTCGCGGATCGCTGCCGTGACCAGGATTCCTTCCGCACTTTCAAGCGGACTCAACATGATCTCGATGGGAAACTCGGTGCCGTCCTTGCGCCGACCGACGAGTTCGATTCCGGTGCCAATCTGCTGTGCCAGTGCCTCGGCTGCGCTGCGGGTGCCGTCGGCGATTAGCCTTTCCGCGAAGCCTTCGGGAATGATGTTCTTCACTTTTTGCCCTACCAGTTCATCGCGGCTATATCCGAACTGGGTTTCTGCCTGAACATTTAGCAGGACAATCTCCCCGCTTACGTTGACTACAACCATCGCATCCGGCGCCGCTTCCAAGAGTCCTCGATACCTGGCCTCGGACGCCTTGCTCTCACTGAGATCGTGGCTGAACTCAGAAAACCCCCGCAGATTTCCGGCCGCGTCGCGCAAGGCCGTGAACACGACATTCGCCAGGAATCGTGAGCCATCTCTCCGCACGCGCATCCCCTGCTCTTCGTGGCGGCCGTTGACGGTCGTCATGCGAAGAATCTCCTCCGGTCTGCCACGCTCAATATCTTCAGGAGGGAAAAAGCAAGAAAAGTTGTGGCCAATAATCTGGTCAGCACCGTAACCCTTGATTCGCTCGGCGCCGGCATTCCAACTGAGAATCTGGCCTTGCGGGTCCATCATGAAGATGGCGTAATTCTGAACCCCGTCAAGGAGCAGGCGGTATTTTTCTTCGCTCTCGCGAAGGGCCTCCTCGCCAAGCCGGCGGCTTTCTTCTATCTGGGCTAGATGTTTGTCAGCCAGTTCCTTGAGCTGAGTCCTGCTGATGGCCAGGGCCTGCACGGCTTCCTCGGCACGCCTCGCTTCTGCGATTTCGCGGAGGGTTGCAGTGACGAGGATTTCTTCCACGCTAATGCTCAATGGGACTCTCCGATCATTGCGGAGGGTGATCGGTCAACCGGGCTCTGGTTGACCACGAGCCAATAGAGGCCCAGGGTTTTCACGGTGTTCCGGAATTGCTCGAAATCGACGGGCTTCTGGATATAGCTGTTAACCCCTAAGTTGTAGCCCTCTACCAGATCTCGCTCCTCGCTGGAGGATGTCATGATGACAACCGGGATCGACTTGGTTCGAGGATCATTTTTCAATTCCTTAAGCACTTGCAGCCCATCCACCCTCGGCAGTTTTAAGTCGAGCAAAACCAGTTTGGGAGGATGATTGAAGCATCTTTCGGCAAAAGAGCCGCGGCAGAAAAGAAAGTCCAGAGCTTCTTTGCCATCCCGGACGATAAAAATGTTGTTAGCCAGATTCTCCTCTCGCAGGGCATAGAGGGCGAGATCGATATCGTTCTGACTGTCTTCTACCAAAAGTATGTCGTGGACCGTGTTCATAGTGCCCCTCCGGCTGCAGCCGAGGCACGTTCGGGCACAGGTTCCCGGCCACTCAGCGTGAAATAGAAAATGGCTCCGCGATTGAGTTCGGCGTCGACCCATACACGACCGCCGTGCTTGTGGACGATGCGCTCCACCGTTGCCAGACCAATGCCGGTGCCTTCAAACTCCTGGGCAGCATGCAAGCGCTGGAATACGCCGAATAACTTATCCGCATATTTCATCTCGAAACCTACTCCGTTATCTTTCACAAAGATCACGTTTTCCCCTTCTTTCTTCGTCTGCCCAATCTCGATTACGGCGGGAGACCGGGGCCGGGAATACTTCAGGGCATTGCTGATCAGGTTTTGAAATACCTGACGGACTAACGTTGGGTCGCATTCCACAAGCGGCAGAGCGCCGATCTTCCATTCCACCTGGCGCCCCTCTGTTTCCGGTGCCAGCAGGGTAATGACGTCGTTAACCAACGCGCTCAATCCAGTGACCTTGACTGCCACCGCCTGCCGCCCCAAGCGCGCCAACTTCAACAGCTCGTCCACCAATTGGCCCATCCTCGTCGCCCCCTGTTCGATAAGGTGCAGGTGTTGCTGCGCCTCGGCAGGCAGCGAGGGACCGAATTTCTCTACCATGATCCTGGTGAACCCGCTGATGTGACGCAAAGGCGCTCGCAGATCATGCGACACCGAGTAGGTAAACGCTTCCAGTTCTTTGTTGGCGACTTTCAACTCGGCGGTGCGTTCGATCACCCGCGCCTCGAGGCTTTGGTTGAGCGTTTGAATTTGCCGTTCCGCGGTTTTGCGTTCAGTGATGTCGCGGAGCACGGCGACGCCTCCACCGAGGTTGCCATGGTCGTCCTTCAAGGGCCGCGCTGAAACTTCGAGAAACACCCCTCCGGCGCGCCCAGGTTGCTGGACCACCATTTCCACTTGCACCGATTCCCCATGCAAAGCCCGTACGAGCGGAAGTCGATCCGCTGGACACGGCGTGATTCCATCGGACAGAAAGACTTGGTAATAAGGAGTCCACTCATCGGTGGGCAAGTCGGAGGCGTCACGACCCATCAGCTTTTTGGCGGAGTCATTCCAGATGAGGAAGTGGCCGTCGCGGTCGGCGGCGATCAGTCCCTCGCCCATACTGTCCAAGACCAACTTGAACATCCGGGTTTGCGCTTCGAGGGTCTCGCGGGAGACCGACAGTTCCTGAGCCTGCTTGGCCAGCAGTTCCTGCGCTTTCTTGTGCTCGCTGATATCCGTATTCGTTCCGAACCAGCGGACCACCCGCCCTTCCGAGTCTTTGAGTGGCATAACTCGGTTGAGGAATGTACGAAAGGTGCCGTCAGCGCCCCGCAGGGGGAATTCCATATCGAAGGGCTCGCCGGTGGCGATCGAAGCTTGCCAGCGTTGCATTACCTTGGGCAACATCGCGGAATCGATGACGCTCCGCCAGCCCCACCCCTCCATCTGCTCTGGGGTTGTGCCCGTGTATTCGTACCAGCGCTGGTTGTACCAAGAGAACGCTCCGTCGGCCCCGGCCATGTGGGCTAATTGCGGGATGCCGTTGGCCATGGCCTGGAAGCGTTCTTCACTCTCGCGCAGGCCCTGTTCCGCCCGCTTGCGTTCCGTGACCTCTTCCGCGAAGATTACGATCCCGGCGATTTCGCCAGTCCTGTCGTGCCATGGCCGTACTTCCCAACGTATCCACTGCACGCTGCCGTCGGAACGGTCGAGACGGTCATCCTCTCCCCGCTGTACTTCGCCCGCTAATCCACGACGATGAATTTCCTTCCAGCGCTCGGGAACCTCTGGAAAGATTTCGTAGTGCGACACCCCGAGCAGTTCACACTCTCCCAATCCATAATCACTCCGCCAGCGGCGGCTCACCTGGAGGTAACGCATCTCGCGGTCAAACATGGCCAACGCCGCCGGGGCATGTTCGATGAAAAGCCGGAACCGGTCCTCGCTCTCCCTGAGTTGCTCTTCCTTATACTTGCGCTCGGTGATGTCGCGCGCAATTTTTGAAGCGCCAACAATCACGCCGCCGCTGTTTCGAATCGGAGAGATCGTGACCGAAACATCAATCTTGCGGCCATCCTTCCGGACACGCACAGTTTCGAAGTGTTCGACACTCTCGCCGCTCCTGATACGCCTCAGAATGTCGGACTCCTCATGGAGGCGGTCCAGCGGCATGAGGGTCAGCATCGCCTGGCCCAGCATCTCTGATGCGGAGTAGCCGAACACCTTCTCGGCGCCTCGATTCCACGCGTTAACCGTCCCGTCCAGATCCTTGCCGATGATGGCGTCATCGGAGCACTCAACCACAGCAGCCAATCTTTCGCGCGACTCCTCTGTCCGCTTACGCTCGGTGACTTCGGATTGCAGGGCAGCCGTGCGGCGCTCCACCCGCTGCTCCAACTCGGCATTCAGCACACTAAGTTGTAATCGCGTCCTCGAACTGATGGTAATCTCGCGGTTGACGGCGACCTTGGTTAGCACCCACAAGCCCATCCCAAGCAAAGCACCTAAGACGGCAATGATTCTCGTCAACCGCTGTCCCGCTTGGGCTGTTTGAGTGCGCTGGATCAACAACCGTTCCTCCTCGGCATACATGTCTCGAGTAGTTGTGCGCTCCACCTCGATGAGCCTCTCGGTTTCTATTGCGTCGGCAGGACCGGGATAGGATTGCGACTTCTGGCGCTCGGCAATAACGCTCTCGGCGAATTCGAGTGCGGTGTTCACCTGCAGCCTGAGCACGTCCAGTCGCCGACGCTGACTGAGATTGTCATCGGTCAAATGACGTAATGCTTCCTCGTCCTGGTAAACGTTGTCTCGTGCAGCCGGGTAGTGCTCCAGCAATGATTCTTGCCCAGTCAATGCAAAGGCGCGGGCGCTGGTTTCCGCCTCAAGCACATGCCTGGACGTGCGCTCGATTGTTTCCATTACCTCGTGAGTATGGGATACCCAGTAGCCATCTTGCTCCGCCCGCCGGGCGCCGCGCCAGGAAGAAACGCCGATGAAGATGGTCAGCAGCACGGCTACGATGAACCCGATGGAAACCCTGCGCCTGAGCGGGGCGTCCGTCGGATCGTCGAAGCGCTCGCGCTCGGCGGCTTCTTTCTCGACTTTGCGGTCGTCCTTGCGGTTGTCCCGCAAGCGAATAACTCCCGGCATCGACTCCCCTTCGGAACCTGCGAGATCAGCGGCATAACCGTGATCGGGGGTCATAAAGGGAACCCCAGGCTGAGTAAGATCAAACTCTTTGACCCTAATCCGAGTTGTACCTTCCGCTTCAACGCTGTTTCTCCGCCCGTCTGCAAATATATGGTTTTGTGAAAGTAGCAAGGCTCGCTAAGACAAGGCTGTGGCTTAACGAGACTTCGCCGCTGTTACCAGGCCAGGGGAGGGCCGACACTTACTTAGCAGTTCACGCACCAATCGACTCTCGCGTGGTGCGCTGATAAGCCACATATTCATGCTTTGAAGGGATGAGTTCTCAGGCCGAGTTGTACATAAACTTGAATGCTGCCTGTCTATTGAACAACTCCGCGGGTTATATCCCACGAGGGAGAGCGATGTTAGGACACTGCCGTCTTGGCGGCTCCGCTGGACCCCCAAGTGGACCCCCAAGAGCCCTTTGCCCTAGGGGGTGCTTGAAGAGGAAGTGACAGACCCGAATCGACTCTGATACGGTACAAACAGACAGAACAATACTGAGCGTGTCAGGGTTCCGTATATGCCCGACCCCAAGACTCCCAAACTTCTGGCGATTGACGACGAGGCACAGAGCCTTGAATTGATCACAGACGCGCTCTCGAATGCCGGTGTAGAGGTTCTTACCGCAGGCGATCCCAAGATCGGCCTGGAGATGTTCAAACGGATCCGTCCCCAAATAGTCCTTCTCGATCTGATGATGCCAGGGGTTCGTGGGTTTGAGATGCTGGAGTCGATCTTGGCGGTAGATCCCGGGGCTGAAGTGATACTCATGACGGCGCATTACTCCACAGAATCAGCGGTTGAGTCCATTCAGAAAGGTGCTTGTGATTACCTCGACAAGCCGCTCAATGTGGAAAAACTCCGGCGGCGGATCGCGGAACTGCTAGCTGAGGCTGCGAACCGGCGCAGAACCCAAGAGCTTGAGGATGAACTGCTGGATGCTTGTCGATTTGCTGGGATTGTTGGGCGTAGCCCACTCATGCTGGACGTGTTTTCAAAACTTCGGAGGGCCGCCCCACATTTCCGGACTGTGCTTGTAACCGGACCTACCGGGACCGGGAAAGAACTCGTAGCTCGTGCATTGCACCGCCTCAGCCCGGTCGCTTCAGGTCCGTTCGCAGTTTGCAACTGTTCGGCAATTGTCGAGACGCTCGTTGAAAGTGAGTTGTTCGGCTACGTGCGAGGCGCGTTCACCGGGGCCACGCAGGATAAGATTGGTGTGTTTGAGTATGGGAACCACGGAACGGTATTCCTGGATGAGGTTGGTGAGTTCTCTTTAATCGCACAGGGTAAGTTGCTCCGGGTTTTGCAAAGCCAGGAGATACAAAGGATAGGCTCTCCTGTCACGCGAGCGATTGACATCCGTGTGATCGCAGCAACAAACCGCAACCTCCGAGCGATGGTAAAAGACGGAACGTTTCGGGAAGACCTGTATTACCGCTTGGCAATGGTAGAGATTCCCCTGCCTCGTCTGATGGATAGACGAGAGGATTTGGTTCTCCTGGAAAGGCATTTCCTAGAAAAGTTTGCCGCTGAATACAAGAAACCAGTGGCCGGCATAACGCGCCGAGCGCAAACCAGACTGGCGATCTATTCATGGCCTGGCAATATCCGCGAGCTTGAGAATGTCATTGGCAACGCGTGCATGATGGTGGACGGAAGCGTGATCGACATCGGGGACCTGCCGGAGCCAGTACGAGGTCAATCCGGTGACGTAGTTGGACCGGATGAGATTTTGATGTCGGTGAAGGAATTGCATAAACGCCACGTCATGCGTGTTCTGGAACATGTGGGTGGGAATAAGTCGCAGGCAGCCGACATTTTGGGTATATCGCGCGCAACAATTTACCAGATGTTGGCAGATGCGAAGGTTGGGAAAGCAAGTTGAGATCCCAGTCTTAATCAAGCCAGATCGCGGATCTTGCGTGCGCTTCGGTAGAAATTCCCAGGTCTTTTCATTGCTCCCCATTGCGGGTCTCGGCGAAGGTGTTGCCAGATGCGTTGGAGCCGCCAAACCCATTCTGAAAGCCGGAAAGCATCCAGGAATAGGACAGTCGCCCCGCCCCTCCAGTTCGATCCATCTCCAATATAGTGCTCTCAACTCGCCACTTAGCGACGAAGATAGAACTGGCGCTCCAAGTGCAGGCCGTCAGTCGTGGTCTTGGAGCGTCTCCAACCCGAAACAGCTGACGTCTGCTGGCCGAAGGCGGGTCCGAGTGCCTACCCAGGGTCGGCGGACAAATTGTTCGCCCCGTTGATCATTCGGTGAACGAAGGTCAGAAGATCGCGATCGGGCGGGTTGCAAGATCCGCTCCAGGAAATCAATTCCTCCCTGATACTTTAACGCCGATTGCACCAGTTTAAGTGAGATCCCCATTCATGCATTCGCGAGGCCTGATCCTCCGTCACGCGCTTGTCTCCCTTTCATTCTTGCTGCTATTCCTGCTGCTGAACCGGCCCGAAGTCATTTTCATTTCTCGCATTGGATTCGTTGCCTGGTATCCCGCCATCGGCCTTGTAATGGCTCTTCTGTTAGGCGTCAGTCCGTGGTACTCACTACTGGTTTTTTTCGCCGATGCGCTTGCCGGCAGAATTCTCTACGGCCAGCCCGTCATGTCCTTCAGTTCGAGCGTTGGCAGCGCTGGAAGCGCCCTTTGTTATGGTATGGCAGCCTACGTGTTGCGCAGGTTCCTCCGAATCGATCTTGGCCTGCGTCACCGCCGGGATGTGGTTCGCTACCTTTTCTTGGGTGCGACTGCTGCGGTGGGAGCAACCATCGCTGGCGTCGCTTGTTTGATCGCCGATCACAGCATTACCTGGGGTGAATACAAGTCTTCTGCGGTAGGGTGGTTCTTAGGTGATGCCATTGGCTTGGTGGGCATCGCGCCGTTTCTTTTGGTCCATGTATTTCCACATGTTCGCAGCTGGCTCTCACCCGCACCCTCACAACTCCGGCCTCCTGGAGCGGACTTTACCGCGCCGAAATTCACTCTTGGTGCGATCGCGGAAGCTTGTGGCCAAACTCTTACGATATGCGCCGTCCTCCTGGTGATGTTCGGATCCAAGGATCGGCGTTACGATAATTTTTATCTGAGTTTCATCCCGATCATCTGGATTGCGATGCGTCAGGGGATCCGACGCGTTGTCACCGGTCTGCTGGTCATGAATTTCGGAATCGTAGTCGCAATGAATTTGTTCCCACCCACTGCAGTCGTGTTTAATGAAGTCGCCCTGCTCATGCTAGTGCTATCCGCGGTAGGCCTCATCGTGGGATCCGAAGTCAGCGAGCGCCACCGCCTGACTATTGACCTGAATAGACAAACGACGTATCTGGATTCGCTCATACAGAATAGCCCGCTGGGAATCATTGTTCTTGACCGGCGAGGTGCGGTCGAGCTGGTGAATTCCGCTTTCGAGAGGCTGTTTCAGTGCGATCGGCACGAGCTTGCTTCGATTGACCTTAAAGGTATGGGGATACTCGACGATGGAGCTTCCGATTCCACGCAACTGATTTGTCAGATCCTTACTGGCAAGACCTTGCACAAAACCGTCCGGCAGCGAAGGAGGGACGGAAAGATTCTTGATCTTGCACTTCATGGAGTTCCGCTGTTGGTAGGCAGCCAGGCCGGGGGCGCCTACTTAATCTATGAGGACATTTCGGACCAGATCAGAGCGAATGACGCGCAGCGGCGACACGCGGAGTCGTTGGACCGACTGGTGAAGGAGTTGGAGCTCCGAACAAAGCAGATGACTTTGCTGAATGAAATGGGATCTTTGCTGGCGTGTAGTGGGTCGGTCGAAGAGGCCAGCGCGGTCGTCGCCAATTCGGTGCAGAAGCTCTTCCCGGACGCTCTTTCGGGGGCGCTCTATTTATTCAGGTCGTCGCGGGACCTCGTCGAGTCAGCAGTTCGATGGGGGAATAGAGACACATTAGCGCCCACATTTCCTCCTGATGCTTGCTGGTCTCTCCGCCGTGGCCAACCTCACTGGAGTGGGTATCTGGGAGGTGACATCGCCTGCCAACACTTAGTCAAGAGTACAACAAACGAATCTCTGTGTATGCCGATGTTGGCGCAGGGGAACACGATTGGTGTCTTGCATCTGGAATTCGAGAGCCCGAGGAAACTCCGACAGGACTTTAGCGATGAAAGTCTCCGGAACGCACATCAACAATTGGCCCTTAGTGCAGCCTCGCAGATCGCCCTTTCGCTGGCTAGCCTGCAGCTGCGCGAAACTCTGCGTGAACAATCGATTCGTGATCCCCTGACTCGCCTATTCAACCGGCGATTTCTCGAGGAATCGCTCGAAAGAGAGCTGCAACTGGCAGGCCGCAAGAAGCAATCCATCGCCGTTCTATTCCTCGACCTCGACCACTTCAAGAGATTCAACGACACCTTCGGCCATGATGCGGGAGACTTAGTGCTTCAATCCCTCGCCGATCTGTTTCGCAATTTCTTTCGCTCCACCGACATATGCTGCCGCTATGGTGGGGAGGAATTCGCCATTATCATGCCCGAGTCGACTTCACAAGATGCGGCCGCCCGTGCAGACGCGTTGCGCTCGGAAGTAAAGAGCCTGCGGCTGCAATATCAGAAGGAGTCTCTGGGACAGCTGACGCTTTCGGTGGGTGTAGCCGCGTTTCCGGAGCACGGTTCAACATCCGAGGAGTTGCTTAAAATCGCTGACCAATGCCTTTATGAATCCAAAGCGCGCGGTCGGGATGTTGTTACCCTACCTTTCAAGCAACATGCGTAATAGGTTTGTCGGATCTTGCAATCGGAGCGCCGGGCCAAAAACCGATTCCAGATGATCCATGAACCGAGAGCAAAAGAACTCTTCGCCTGCTATTCCCGAAGCCTTCTGGTAATTGTCGTCCAGAAGAGTCAAGATGATCTCTGAGATGCTTCGATCATGTTCTCTCAACACTGTGCAATTCTGAACAGACATTAGGTAAGGACGGCTGTAAATTGTCTACGATAGCCAAAGAGGCGGAGGAACTGATGCAGCCCTTCCCCGTTGTCCGTCTGTTCCTCCCGGTGGCGCAGCCGAAGGAACGGCTACGCCACTGCTTTGCTGAGGGTGTTAGGCATGATTCACAGAATTCGCTTCGCCGATATATCGCCTGATTCAAGAACACAGGCTGACGAACCCAAGTCGCCTGAGCCTCTCTTTACGAGACCGAAGGCTACGTTCCAGTGGCCGCCAGATTGTCTATGGCCGTTCGTCGATCGAGACGTGGACAGCGACACTTAAACCCCCAATGAGGGGCGGCCTGTTCCACTACTAACGCATATCGGCCCGGAGCTTCAAAGGCGGATTAGATCTTCCCATTGGCCAATTAAAACGGGCCGCGCTGTGGGGAGTCCTAACGGAATGCCGTGTTTCAGGTAGTCCCGTTGTCGTACCGGATCGACGGGAGAAAGTCGGGAGTGTGAAACCTGGGAATCCGACTGCGGTGAGCCCCCTTCAGACACTTGCGGATTCCCGTCGGCAGCCCCGGTTCAAACTTGAGGTTGATGTCACAATCAGTTCCCATACATCCGGCATGCTGAAGGGCTATAGCGTAGACATTAGCGAATCCGGGATCGCTGCCATGCTGACAATCGAGGTTCCGTTGGGCGAGCTCGTGGAGTTGGGCTTCATACTTCCAGGCGGCCCGGTGACGATTTGTGCAACGGTTCGCCAAAGAAATGCTTTTCGCTATGGCTTTGAGTTCCTTGGCTCTGACTTCGAACACAAACTCATTCGTCAGACATGCCGCGATCTCGCGATGGACCAAGCCCTGATGTGCCCTGCTATCCGGTGATGTCGAGTCATACGATGTGACACTCACATTCGACTATCGGGCGACGCGGATTGGCAGCCATGATTTGCCCGTGCACAATCGCTCGCTCAGTCTTTGCAAATCAGGGCAGGCAACGCAACTCCAAAGGTGTTGGTCGTCGGAGCGATCTCGTAAGCGCACGCTCGCCCGAGATTCGTCAGACGGCTAAGTGCAGCCTGCCGATCAGCGCAGATGGGATTTACTTCATGGATCGGCCGCTCGTAGCGGATATGAAATGCTGCGCGATCGCAATTGTCCACATGTTCAGTTGTTGCAGAGTTCTGCCTTTCGAAATTGTTTGGCGACGAATTCCGGGAGCGTCTCTTCCAGCTTTTCGGAAAGCCAGGTCTGTAGTTGGGACTTGTCTACGTCCGACACGGATACGAAGCGAATGCCAAAGTGCCCCGCTTTTGACCAGCAGATCGTTGATTTCGCAAAGAACTGTGCTTCGTGATCCGGCAAAGTGAACTGAACCCGAACCCTTTCTCCGGGAACGAGCGGAAGCTGAGTACTCAAAGCCATTCCTCCTCCGCTGATATTCACGCTGCTACCGTGTATTTCCTCTCTGCTTTCTCTCTGGATAATGACAGGAATAGAGACCGGGTAACGGAAATAGCGTCTCCGCTCTCTTAGGATGAGCCCGTATGCTGGCTTAAGGATTTTGTGGATCGATTGGGGTGAAAGAGGTCGCTCGAAGACAAACTGCGATTTCTTGCGGAAGGCTGCCGTGCCTTCTGTGTCGTTGTCACTGTCACCGATGCCAAACGTCACCGCTGTCCGGTTCGACGAGGAAAGACGCACCTCGTCCAGAACCTGTGCTGACAGCCCTCCCAGTTGGAGATCAACAATAACGGCTTCGAATTTTCGACCCTTCAGGAGGAGGCCTGCGCTTGCAGCGTCCTGACATACATCCGGTGAAATAGACAAATCTCGCAGGGCGAGGCTGAATTGCTGAATGGTGTTTGGATCGGCGGACACCAAGAGTGCAAAGCCTATCGACATAAGCGAAATACCCGCCTCGTAAAGTGTGCTGTCACGGTTGTCTCCTGCTGACTTGCGTAGTTCGAGAGAGTTCCCTCGCAGTTTGTCGGCAACCTTGTCTACCGCCAAGGGCTTGCTAAAGTAATACCCTTGAATCTCGTCACACCGATGTGCTCGCAGGAATGACATTTGCGCCTCATTTTCGACCCCTTCGGCAATTACTTTGAGCCGCAGGCTTTTTGCCATGCTGATGACTGCGGCAGTGATTGCCGCGTCATCGGGATTAACCGCGACATCGCGAATGAATGAGCGGTCAATCTTGAGCTTGCTGACCTGAAACTGTCTCAAGTAGGCGAAACTGGAATAGCCAGTTCCGAAGTCGTCGATCGCGAGCGTCACGCCCATCGCCGTTAATTCCTGAACGACGGATAGCACCACATCTGCATTGGCCAGAAGAAGGCTTTCGGTCAGCTCCAGCTCGAGGTATTGTGGCGCAAGGCCAGCCTCACGAAGTGCTCTTCTGACGATTTCGCAGAAGCCTTCCTGACGAAACTGGATCGCGGATACATTCACTGCGACCTTCACCGCAGGTAAGCCTTCCGCTTGCCATTGCCGGGATTGAGCACAGGCTGTCCTGAGCACCCATTCACCAATTGGCACAATCAGACCACTGTTCTCAGCAATTCGTATGAATTTGTCGGGCGGCACAAGACCCAAGTCCTGATGCTGCCACCGAAGGAGCGCCTCCAACCCGGTGATCTTTCCAGTGACAATATCCATCTGTGGCTGATACATCAAGAACAGTTCCCGGTTCTCCAGCGCCGATCGTAAGCTGTTCTCCAGAGTCAATCTCTCCAACACCTGGGTATTCATCGCTTCCGTAAAAAACCGAAAATTGTTACGCCCATACTCTTTGGCGCTATACATCGCCGCGTCGGCTCGGCTGATCAACGTTTCGCCGTCTCCACCGTGTTCCGGAAAGATACTGATTCCGATGCAACAGCCAATATTGAGTGAGTGGCCCTGCACAACGAATGCAGCAGTCATGGCATCCATGAGGCGCTCGGCGGCAACCGCAACGTCGGGCACGTCCTTTACGCCGGTCAGCATAATGAGGAACTCGTCGCCGCTCAGCCGGGCTACGGTGTCCTGTTCACGTCCCCACTTCTTAAGCCGGTCTGCGATTTCTTGCAAAAGGAGATCGCCGATCCGGTGCCCCAATGAGTCGTTAACCTTCTTGAACCCGTCGAGGTCGAGGAACAAAAGCGCGACTTTGTCCTTTTGACGACGAGCACTAGCGAGAGTCCTGACTAAGCGATCCTGAAGAAGAGTCCGATTGGGTAGTCCGGTCAGAGCGTCGTAGTAGGCTAAATATTGGACACGCTCTTCCACGAGTTTGCGGTCCGTGATGTCGCGAAAATACCAGATTCGGCCGCGATATTGCTTTCTGGAGTCGACGAGAGGCGCAGAGTATCGGTCGAACACTTTTCCATTCTTGAACTTGATCTCATCCCTGCTCTTTTCGTCCCGATGGTCATAGAGATACTTGATCCTCTCAACGAAAGCGTCAGGATCCGCGACTCTGTCGGCTAGGTGCTTGCGCACGGGCTGATCGTTTCGTGTGCGCAGCATTTCATCCGGTATCCCAAAGTGGAGCCCAAATTGCTTGTTTGCCAAAACGATGTGATCGGACTCGTCGACCGCCAGGATGCCATCAATTGTCGTCTCCGATTGTGCCTCCAGCAGGGCAGTTTTGAATAACAGAGCTTCCTCAACTTGCTTGCGGTCAGTGATGTCGCGCACCGTAGCCAGCAGGGTTGGCTGCCCGCTCAGCGTCAACGCTGTCAGGCATACCTCCGCCGGAAAAAGACTGCCGTTCTTGCGCTGGTGCAACCACTCGAAACGCTCCTTACCATTAAGAAACGCTGCGGCAATTTTCCGGTCTGCCGCCGTCCGGGAGGGCGTTCCGTCGAGTTGGTTCGGAGGTGAAATATCGGCCGGGTGCAGCATGGGAGCCTCGGCTGAGTATCCGAACATCTCCAGGGCGGCTGAATTGCAATCCAAAAAGCCTTTTTCATCCATCAGCCAGTTCGCGTCGGCTGAGTCCTCGAACAACACGCGATACTTGTTCTCGCTGTTTTGTAGCATCTCCTCGGAGCGCTTCCGGGCCGTAACGTCTTGCTTGATGGCAACAAAATATCGACTAGCTGGATTGCTAACGTCCCGCGTGACAGGTGTGATCGTCATCTCCTCGATGTAGGTCGTTCCATCTTTCCGCCGGTTGACAATCTCGCCTTGCCAGACCTTGCCTGATGAAATCGTAGACCACAGATTGGCGTAATAACCTTCGGACTGCTCTGCAGACTTAAACATGCGAGGGTTCTTGCCCAGCACCTCTTCTTTGCTGTAGCCAGTCATGATCGTAAATGCCCGATTTGACCACACGATCGTGCCCTCATAGTCTGTGATGACGATAGCGCTCGCGGCCGCTTCCAGAGCGGCTGACTGCAAGTTCAACTGCTCTTCAGAGTGTTTACGAAGAGTGATATCCCGAGCAATTGTCGACGCTCCTGTGACTTGCCCAGTCGCGTCCCTGATTGGCGAAATGGACAGCGACACGTCTACTACGGAGCCACTTTTTGTGAGCCGCTGCGTTTCGAGGCACTCGATGGGGAGCCCATTGTTGACCCGCTCCATGATCGTTCCCATTTCAGATTGCCTTTCGGGCGGCAACAGGAACGTCAGGTCTCGCCCAACCGCCTCCGCTGTCGTGTACCCGTATAGGTTCTCCGCTGCACGGTTCCAGCTGGTGATCACGCCGTTTGTGTCTTTCCCGATGATTGCATCCTGCGAGGACTGCACGATTGATGCAAGCTTCCGGAGTGCTTCTTCCGCGGTTTTTCGCTGGGTGATGTCTGAAAGAAGACCAGCCGCCACTCGGGTGCCGTTTTTGTCATAAGTGACAGAAGCCCTGTCGTGCACCCACAACCATTCCCCATTCTTTCTCTGTACTCGGCACTCAATATCGTAAGGTGTTCCCTCCTTAATCATGGATTCGAACGCATGGCTCACTCGTTGTCGATCGTCTAGATGGATTGACTTGTACCAGGACGAATCTCCCTGTTGGTAAACCTCAGCAGTAGAGTATCCGAGCATCGTTTCGATATGCCTGCCCACGAAGCTTACATTGCCTTCCCAATCGGCCTTCCACACGACTTCTGGTATGTTGGCAACCAACGACCGATACTGCTCCTCACTTGCTCGTAAGCTCTCTTCTGCTTGTCTCAACTTCCTGAGGTCGACGGCAATCCCAAGAACGTGAGGTGACTCATTCAAAACCACACGAACACCCGTAAGAAGACAGGGAATCCGCATACCGGATTTTGACACTAAGACAGACTCCACTTTGGCCATTCCATCAGCAAGCACCGTGGCTATGGTTTCTCGTCCACTCTTCCGCTCCTCCTCGGCAATCGTGTCGAAGGCTGTGATCTTCGCAAGCTCTTCCGATGTGTAGCCGAGAGCCGTTTCTAAATTAGAGTTCCAGCGCTTGAATTTCCCACCGTCACCGATGATGCAGGCAATCTCGGGAAGGATTTCGATAATGTTGTGGAGGAATTTGTCCCGCTGAGCTCTTGCCCGGCAGAGCAATCGGAAACTCAGCAGTAAAACAACGGAAGCGCAGAACACACTTGCGGCAATTGGTAACAGCCAAGAGAGAAGACCGCGAAAATCACCGTGCTTGAGACCGTCAATTCTTTGAGCACGAAGGAGCAGACTTGTCACATAGCAGACTGCCCGAGTCAGGGTGTAATACTTGAGCATGATTTCTCAGGGCGGCGAACACTCGTTCGCTGACGCAGCACCAGGGGAGGGTATGCGACTACGGCAGGAGATGCATCTTGAGAACCAGTCTTAGATCTCAGCTATGTTACTGAGTTGACTTGCTCTGCCGAAAGCGCAGGCTTTCGGACAGGCAATCGATTTTCGCTGACCCAGACATGATTCCAGTTTATGGACAGTGGGGGGCCAGGCCGACTTCATATCCGCGCACAATCTTGAATGGTCACGCCAGCAGTGAGTTTATAGGGGAACAGACTTTGACGGCTTCATTGAAAAAGCGCGACGAACCGTTACCGCTTGCCTTTCGTAACTTTCATTTTCCAGCCATTGTTCTCACACTAGGGTCCTATGTGCGCATTGCATCGGATTGACCTTTGAGTAACGAACTGCATAAGCAATCCCGCACGAAACCCATGCGGCAGGTTGAAACACGTGAGTGGTGGCTCTGGGGATTTGCCGTCACTGTAACGCTGGTATTGACGCTGGGTATTGTGGCGCTTACCTTTCCCGGAAATCACCTCTTACGGAATTCCGAGTTGCTCGATCTTAGGGAATGGGTTCGCGGGCTGGCATGCCTTGTGCTCCTGTTCGATGTCTATACGGTTTACCAGCAAGTTCGGCTCCAGCGAATCCGCCGAGAACTGAGCCAGCGCAATCAGCTCTTTGAAGTCATCACCGAGAATGCGGCCGACATGATCGCCCTCATCGACTGCGCAGGGAATCGGCTTTATAACAGCCCTTCGTACCAGACAATTCTTGGGTATACACCGGAGGAATTAAAGCTAACTTCGTCAGAGGAGCAAACCCACCCCGATGATCGGCGGCGAGTTCTGGAAGCGGCGGAAAAAGCGAGACTCACTGGACAAGGAGAGCGGCTTGAATACCGGATCCGTCACAAGGATGGGACATGGCGCATTCTGGAATCTGTCGCCACTCCCATCCCAAATGAAAAGGGACAGAATGATCGACTGGTCATCGTCAATCGCGATATCACAGAGCGCAAGCGGGCGGAGAATGCTCTTGCGCACAATGCTTTGCATGACGCCCTGACCAACTTGCCGAACCGCACTCTATTCCTGGATCGAGTGCGCCACGTACTCGGGGTTTCTCGGAGGCACACAACCTACAAGTTTGCCGTGTTATTTATTGATCTTGACGAATTCAAGGTTTTTAATGACAGCTTGGGCCATTCGCTAGGAGACGCCCTTCTGATACAGATTGCCCGTCGATTGAGTGTGTCCATTCGAGAGAATGATACGATTTCGCGCCCGGGTGTGATGGAAGATACAAACATTTGTCCGAGCGAAGGGAGTTTAGCCAGAATAGGCGGCGACGAATTCACCATACTATTGGAGGATATCGGAGGTTGCGGTGATGCCGTTCGGGTAGCGGAGCGTATTCAGGAGCGACTGGGCATTCCTTTTATCGTGGGAGAACAAAGGGTGGTAACGGCCGCAAGTATCGGGATCGCTTTTTGCGCGACTTCATACAGCAATTCAGAAGAGTTAGTGCGCGACGCTGAGATAGCAATGTACCGGGCCAAGCGGGAAGGAAAAGCACGCTGCCAGGTGTTTGATAGCGCAATGCACGCGTCGGCGGTCAAGAGATTGCGCCTCGAAACCGACCTGCGCCGAGCACTGGAGCTAGGCGAATTCCGAGTTCACTATCAGCCCATCGTGTCGTTACAGAGCGGAAAAATCGCTGGATTCGAGGCGCTGAGCCGGTGGCAACGGCCTGACGGCCTCCTGTCACCTGCTCATTTCATCCAGGTCGCCGACGAGACTGGAATTATCGTGCCAATGAACCGTCTCCTGCTGCGCGAAGCCTGTCTACAACTTCGTGCATGGCACTCTCAATTTCCCTGCAATCCGCCGCTGACCATGAGCGTGAACATCTCCCCAAGGGAGTTTGGTCAGCCCGACTTGGCGTCTCAGATTAAAAACATTCTGGACGACGTTGGAATCGATCCCAGCTGCGTCGCAGTAGAGATCACGGAAACCATCGCGATGGCAGATCCCCAACGATCGAGCTTGGTTCTTTCGCAACTAAAGGCAACGGGAGTGCATTTGAGTATTGATGATTTCGGAACTGGGTACTCTTCACTGAGCCGGTTGCAAGGATTCCCGGTGGACACCTTGAAGATTGATCGCGCCTTCATTTCCAAGATCGATCAGGACAGCAAAACCAATGAGATGGTGCGCATCATCATCGTGCTCGCTCACAACCTCGGTCTGAAGGTCGTGGCCGAAGGCGCTGAAACGGCTGAGCAGGTCAGGCTGCTTAAACAGCTACAGTGTGAACTTGTACAGGGGTACTTCTTCGCTCGACCCGCAGACCACGCCGCTGCCCAAGCACTGTTGATGAGGGATCATGCAGCGGATGCCCTACCCTCTTTTACGGCAGCTGTGCCATAAATACGCTCGCGGACGAAGCTTAATGGGTATGCTCTGCGAGGAGCCACACACTCCTGTTCGAGAATACTACGACGTCGCATGGCATGCTTATTCCTGGCGCCTAATTACATTCCCGCTGACACCTACTGCACACGACAGCTATATTCGGGCTGTTCCCGCGCGCGAACCTAACTTACTTCACTTGATGGTCTTGTCCGCATCAGCCAGTACACACGAACGCGAGTCGGCGTGCTACAGCCGTTTCGCTCCTCGGCTCCTTTCGGTCCAACGTTCGGCCGAAGCTATCGAAGTAACTCCTGGCATGCATAACGGCTGAACTGTGTTTACTTCCAAGTACAACCACATATAGCCCGATTGTCTGCGCGGTGAGCAATACCGCTCAGACATCAGACTGAAAGCAGCGCTAGCGTTGAACTGTCTCGCTTGGAATGTTGCAGCACGACGCGATTGTTCAGATGGCCCGCTTCGGGTTCTTTGCGGAGGAAATGGAGACATCGATGGTCGTTACCTTTGGAAGCAGCAACGCGCATGGTTGATGCGGAGGGCCATCTACATGCAGTGGTTCGGTGGAGAGTTCATCGCGAAGCTCCGTAGAGACTGGGGCACGGTGGGTCACGGATCGGACAGCGAGACATAGCAGATGACTTGGCAGGAGGCGCGCTGTGGCTATTTTTTTTGAAGACTTTCGAAAGCCGGTTGGGATTATTCTCTCCTGGGACGAAATGAAACGTCGGGCGCTTTGTGACGCGCTAGACAAGTGCGGCGGGAATTTTCTCCTCGCAGCACGTCGATTGGGCCTCGGGAGAACCACGGTATATCGGATGGCAAGGCTGTACAACTATCAGCCACCAACGGTGCAAGGGGGCACCGCCACGTTCTATACCGACGCGCTCGGGGTTACCACCGCTATCGGAACCAAGTCTGCTCCCGCTCCTCTCGGCGATGGGAAGATGGTCAAAGTCTTTCCTATGTGGTTCGAAGATTTCGGATCCGGACAGCTGGCGAGCGGAGGAGTTCGAGTCGATTTGGATCCAGCCTTCGCGCGGACCGTAAACACGTCTTCTTACCACGTATTTGTAACCCCGAAGGGCGAGAACAACGGTCTTTACATCACGAACGAGACGCCCGAAAGCTTCGAAGTTCGCGAATCCAACGGCGGACGCTCGACTGTCGAGTTTGACTATCGGATTGTCGCGCACCGGAAAGGCTATGAACACCTCCGCATGCCCGACGCAGATGGCCCTCCTGCCTCCGAGATAGCGAAAAGGCTGCTGCCCACTGAGATGCCATTACGCTAGACGTGCTTTCCATACTGATCTTCATAGACAAGACTAGCCCATTGCCCAGTCCGGGCCTTTGATCGCATTGCATTCGCCGATTGCCCTCCTCAAAACCGTTTCCTGCGCATGTGCCCTCCAGAGAAAAGCTAAGACAGTGCGCCGCTTCCGGCCAAGCAGTCGATTCTCTCCGGCTCGGTTTGTCTGGAAATAACCGCGAAATATGGGCATCTTCTGCGTATTTCGGCGAAAAAGAAGCTGACTTTCTCTGCAGTTCAGACTGCGTGGCGGAGAGAGAGGGATTCGAACCCGCCTAGAAACGTAAACTCAACAACATGTAGGGCGACGGATGGCACTGAAGGACACGAAAAGCACCGGTAGTTCGGTAAACGGATCGCGAACGGATTGCGTTGGCATGCCTCCAGCGACCCTTGGCACTTAGCGATAATGGTATACCCTTGGGTCGTCTGCAGTGATTATCTTGCCGTATATGCTTACTTTGTCCTGATCTGGTCGCAGCATCGGCCGGCAGAGTCGGCCTAAGAGGAGTCGCTCCATCGCTTCGCTAAACGAAGAGCCCGTGAAGCAAATTGAATCATTCGTTAGGCTCAACACAAACCATCGACCAATAGTGTCCACATACAATTCGCCGTGGGCGTTGTGGACCTCGGCAACGCCAATGAGGCAAGCGTGCAGTTGCTCGGACCAGAACCGCACAAACGAACTGTCGCCTACAAGTTGGCGAAATGCGATGTCGCTTGCTGCGCACTCCTCACCTAACCCAGTTCGCCCGACATTCAGTCCGCCAAATTCGGCTAAGACCTGACACGCAGGATGATGCGCCGGAATTTGCTCGGGTACTGCGATTCGTCGACCTGGGCTCCAACCGGCCGCCAGGAACAATGGTTCGACGCTACTCGGCAGACTGTTAAGCTCATTGTTGGTACCATTTCGTTCAAGAGTCATTCGAACCATCCCATCAGTAGTTCCCCAAGTCCTCCACCCTAGTAAGAAACACCGGCCTTCGTTAAAACATACCCACACGTCCCACACGGTACCATCGGGTTTCCCGAAGCTGGGTTACCCGCTGCCGTGATCTTCGCGGCTGCAATCTGTCCTCCAGCCGGATCTATACCTGCATTATAAGCTTGATTCAAGCAACCTATCTCGGCACAGCTTCCGTGATACTTGCGGGGCATGTTGCATCTGCTCATGGAGTTTGCATGTGGAGCGGTGCGCTGGAGATTTCGCGAAATCCTATTGACCTTGTAGTGGTCAAAGGAGCGACGAAGCGCACTCATCAGCCGCGCAGTTTGACGGTGGATGAGTTCCGAAAGTTTGTGCAGCATCTTGAGGAACCATTCCGCACGATGGCTCTCCTCTGTGTGTGTTTCGGCCTGCGAATCAGTGAATGCCTGGCTCTGAAATGGTGCCACGTGGATTGGCTTAACGGCAAGTTGCGGATTGAACGCGGAATTGTCCGTCAACAGGTCGATGACGTGAAAACAGTCTACTCGCAGAAACGGATGAGCATGGACGGTGAACTGCTGACAATCCTGAAAGCGTGGAAACAGACGACAAGGTTTCCCGCTGATGGAGATTGGCTGTTCGCATCTCCGGTTCAGCTTGGGCGGTTGCCGTGGTCGTACCCGCAAATCCTGCGCGTATTCCACAAGGCAGCAGAAGGCGCGGGGATCGGCAAACTGCCGACTCATACGCTACGCCATAGCTACCGCTCATGGTTGGACGCCGCTTGATCTCACTGGTTCTTGAAGGGGGAGAAGGTCACCTTACCGACACGACCATCCGAGTTGACCTCAAGCCGCGCTCGCAGGGGAGCACCGCCGCAGTTGCCCTTTGCGGCGGAGGACAGGACGATCCACTCTACGAAATAACCGCTGCTGAGGGGGGTAGCAGTCTGTTTGAACGAAACCCCCGCGTACAGCGGCTTCGCACGTTTCCACCAGGCTGTAAATTCCCTCTGATCGGCATCGAACGAACCCAGACCACTTTGACACTGACGCTCTGCCGCTTGCTTGAGTTCGAGCGAGGTCGAGATTGGAGTTATGGCTTCGTAGTTCTCTGGGTTCACTTTCCGATAAAAGTCGGCGAAAGATTCGGCCTGGTCCGGGTTGGGCACCCTCACTTTCAATGCCATCATCAACTTCTCGAACTCCGCAAGGGACCGGTCAAGACCGAAGCCATGTATGCGGTAGGTGCTTCCATCTGCTGGGTTCACTCCAACAATGAACACTACGTCAAAATCTGACCAGGCATGGTAAACGACAGTGTTTTCTCCGATCTCGTAACCTGTCGGGCTAATCTTGTAAATGAATAAACCAGCCCGTCCACCCACAGCTAGTGCCAGAGACTGCTCCAGTTCCTCGTCCCGTTGCACACCAAGAAAGCGATCTGGTCTGAAATCTAGTTTCGAATGCAGTTCTGAGCGGACAGCGCTGCTAGCCTGCTCGCGTGCAGCCTGTTCGTTAATTTGCGCGCTTGCTCGCGCTGAAAGTGTTAGCAGCGCCATTCCAAGAATCGTCGAGGACACTTTTCGGATGCTCATTGATTCTCCTTCTTTCGGTCCTTTTCGATCAGCTTGATAGCTTTCTTGATTTCATTGGTATAGGCTTTCTGAGCTGCATTTGCCCGCACTTCTTGTGGTTTACAATCGTGACAATTGGGGTTCGTTTTCTGCTCAGCCGCCGCATCCTTTGAGTATTTCACAGGATTTTCCCTAGCTTCTCCTGCATGAACGCTTTCGTGAACCAGCACGCCAGGTGTGTCACCACTGCTGGTGCGATTGTCGATGGTAATTGTCGTAGAGCCTGAAATCTCTTGCCCCGTAGTAGTGGTGACGCCGTTACTGTCGGTGGACGAGGTTGTGGTCGTTGTGAGGTTTGGGTCGGTGCCTCCCTTAGTAATCGATGCTCCGGGCGTTCCATCAGGGTTATGTGTCGATGAGTCTAGGCCGCTCAAATCGCCACTCTTGATGGTTAGATCGGGATTGTTCGAGCCCACGTACCCAGACAGGTTAGCGCTCGTGTGGGGATCAGCGAGAATCGCTTGCACCGTGTCCTTCACCAATTGGGCGTTCTGGAGTCCAGGGGCGTAATTGATGTCGTGGCCGTCGTTATCTAGCAGCGTCAGAGGATTGTTAACCACGTAGCTGTAGAGATTGAGCGATTGAGGGTTGCCAAAGTTCGCGTATGGCACGGTGATGGGCTTGGCCGCCCAGTCGGGCGCCGTGGGAACCCCAATCGCTGTGCAGCAGAAACTCATGCGGCACACCGACATTCGCACCACAATGAACCTGTACGGTGACGTGGTGACGGATGAAATGGCCAAGGCGCATTCCAAGGTTGTAGGGCTGGCACTGAGCAGTTCTGACTAACGGATTGCAGAGCGGATCGCGGGTCTCGTAAGTGCTTGAAAATATGGCGGAGAGAGAGGGATTCGAACCTTCAGTACAGCTTCGGGATCCATAAATCCCGATGTGCCGTAAGTTGCAGATAGCACAACCGACAGCAGAGAATCCTGCTGCGAAACGCGCCGTGCGAACTTCACGTTCGGTCCGGTTTCCATTCGCTATTCGACGACTCCAAAGGGCGAATGATTGGCGATTCTGTGGCTGAAAGTGGCCATCTTGAGAGGCCTCATAAACCTGAGTAGGTTTGTACGTGACTGCGTGCCTGGCGCAGTCACAAGACAGAATAAGGTTCTCTGGGCGGAACTACATTTGGGGTGGATTTCCGATAATTGTTCGGTCAAGGGGTGTGAAATGCCTGCCATACAAGCGTCTGTGGCGTTGCGTTTTGGGCTGCCAGAGGGATGGTGAATCAGTGAATCGGGACACGATACAAATTTCTTTGTACCGTGTGGCGGGCGAAGGTATAGAACGAGGCACTCGTGGCATCCTCTACCATCTCGTTCACTACTTGCAGGTGTTCCCGATCGGGAATTTCGGAGGGATTTCTTACTCCGGCGGCGGGAAACACCGGCAACATTTCTGCTTTCTTGAGCGGAATGACGAAGGTCTTCGAACCGCTGGGACTCTCCATCGAGGGAAAGTTCAAAAACGCGACGCTACCGTCGGCAGACCAGTTGAGCCCGCAATCGTCGTAACAGATTCGGATTGCCGGGCCACCTTGCAACGGGATCGCTTCGTGCGCGACGGAATACGTCTCATCCTTGATGGGACGGAGAACTTCGGCATACTTTTCATCGGGCGAAATGGCCGATAGGTAAACGATGGGCTCAGAGAAAAGTTTTTCGGGGTCGGTTCCGTCACCATTCATGCGATACAAGTAATTCGAATTGTTCTCTACTTTGACGAAGTAGATCTTGCCCGAGTGACCGTATTCTGATTCTCGGGCGTCGTCCACCAACTTGTGCGGACTCGATCGGTGATCGAGCGTCGCCATCCATATCGAGGACTGGCCGGTTTTCTCGCGCATCGTGAAGGCGATGGATTTCCCGTCTGGAGCGAGAGAAAAGCCTAGTACGGCAAAGCCCGGCAGCACGTTCTCCGAGGCGCCGCTTTGCAGGTCAGTAGCCCACAACTGTGCCTTCCCGCCAACCAGGTCCGACGCGGTTTGCGGGCCCATCCGGTAGTAGAGTTTCGATCGGTCCGGAGAAATGGTCGGGTTTGCGGCATATCCGCTCGACGAGATCTGGCGATCGCCATTCTGATCGTGCAGCCACACAGTACTCTGAGAATTTCCGACCGACGTAATCAACGATCGTCCGTCTGGAGCGACGGCAATTCCTTCCTGTTCCGTGGGACCCGACGTGATCTGTTCCGGCTGGCCAGTCGGAAAGGCCTGTCGCCAGATGTGAAGTCCGTTCCCGCCGGCATCCGAATTGAAGTACATCCATTTGCCATCCGTGCTCCAAGCCGCCGAAGTGCAATCGCCGTCCTGCGGCCCCACCGATTTTGGCGTTGGTGGTCCCGCAAACGCCACCAACCGGCAGGGATACCAACCGCCGAGTTTCATCTCGGCGATGAGAACCCATTGATGATCGGGCGATATCCAGGAGTAGTGCGCCATGTCGGTTTCTTTGGGCGGCACGTAAATGTCACGCTCGTCGGCCCGGCTTTCCGTAGATGTAACGATGGCGAAATGCCAGCCTTGCTTCACTTCGCTGAACATCACATGCTGAGGATCAATCCAGGTGAGTCCAGTCGCGTTGGACAGAAAAGGTTGCGCCGGACCGCCGAGTACCGGTACGACCACGGTCTGCCATTTCCCGTAGGTACTGTAGGCGATTTTTGATCCGTCTGGAGAGAACGAGGGGGCGAGTTTCAAAGTACCGTCATTCGTGAGGCGTACCGGATCTCCATCCGGAAGGATTTTCACGTAGACCTCTCCATGGGCGGCGAATGAAAACCGTAGTCCGCGCACGAACGTGAGCATGTGTCCGTCGGGAGAGAGCGCAGGGTATCCAGCAGAGTCGGTGAAGTTCGTGATCTGCTGCCACTCGACTGCATTCGAAGCGGCGGGTTTCGGTTTGTCGCGGAGATAGTAAATGGCTGCGACTGCCATGATCAGGGCCACCGCTGCGATTGCGGCGGCGGGGAGCCAGCTTTTTTTCTGAGGCGTTGTCGGCGTAACGCTTGCGGCGGGAACACGGCCTGAACTTTCGACCGCAATTTTGCCGGATTGGGTGTCGCGCTTCAATCGTTTGAGATCGCCGCGCAACTCGGCAGCCGTCTGGTAGCGCAGGTCGCGATCCTTTTCGAGAGATTTCGTAATGATTTCTTCCAGCTTGGGAGGAATTTCCACATTCAGCGATATTGGGCGCAGTGGATCCTTTTCGAGAATCGCAGCAAACATTACTGCAGTGGTTTTTCCGTCGAAGGGGCGAGCACCAGTGGCCATCTCGTATAAAACCGTGCCAAATGCGAACAGATCACTGCGCACATCAAGTTCTTCGCCGCGTGCTTGTTCGGGCGACATGTAGGCAACGGTTCCAACGGCGGTGCCGGGACTCGTGAGCCGGGCGTCGAGGGCCGCGCTATCTCCGACCGTTTGGGCGGAGGAAGAGCGCAGACTCGTGGTGGCCAGCCCGAAATCGAGAACCTTGATGCGCCCGCGGTTGGTCACGAAAATATTGGCGGGCTTGATGTCGCGATGTACGAGACCTCTCTGGTGAGCCGCATCGAGAGCATCTGCGATCTGGATCCCGAAGTCCAGCACCGTGTCGATTTTCAGGGGACCCGCGTGGAGCTTGTTCTCCAGAGTGCTACCTTCGAGAAGCTCGAGTGCAATGAAATGCCGCCCGTTGTGCTCGCCGATCTCGTAAATTGTGCAGATGTTCTCGTGGTTCAGGGAGGAGGCGGCCCTCGCCTCGCGTTGCAGCCGTTCCAGCGCAGCGCGGTCATCTTCCAATTCAACGGGAAGAAACTTGAGGGCGACCTTGCGGCCGAGGGTGAGATCCTGGGCTTCATAGACCACGCCCATGCCACCTCTTCCGAGGGGCTGCACAATGCGGTAGTGCGAGATCGTTTCTCCAATCATCGGCTTGCGAAAGAAAAGGTTCCACGATGTTAGGGACGTTTTTGTGGCAAGTCAACGCGGTATTGGCGCGTCTCAATTGCAGCATGACGGGCAAGTAATCCCATGAATGATTGGTGGAACCGAACCCGAACACTGACAGGAGCTTGCCCACGCTATGGGGCAATGCCAGTAGCACCCTTGGTTGCGTGACTTGAGTAACTATCCGCGCCCTTGCCCCCCTGCCACACTGTCTCTTAACTGAGGAATCAATAATGTTAGTCCCGTCGTGTTAGTTCAATCATGTCAGCTCATCACTGGTTTGATCTTGGTTGCTGACGATCAAACCGCAAATCGCGAATTGCCGGAGGAACTTCTTGCCGCAGAAGGATGCCAGGTGATTACCGTGGCCGATGGCGCGGCCCGCGCGACGCTGGAAACTCGCCACCAAAAACCTCGACGGATTTTCCCCGCAGCCCTTTTCGATGCGTCCACGCCTCTCCGCTTACGCTCACCCGCCTGCCTGTTTTTCCTCGCGTTTTCTGTCCTCCTAGGCGGCTTGTTCCAGCCACCGTCGCTCTGGGCGCAAACAGTAACCCAGAACATTATCGACGACGATACTCCCGGCGCGTGGCCCGCACACTCCACTGGATGGAAGGCGGTATGCATCCTTGGAGCATGTAGCGGGGGAACTCCGGGAGGAACTGTAGCGCCCACGTCAACCTCGCAGACCATCGACAACGCCACTCCGAGCCTGGACGGGGATGCGATGTTTCTCTCTCTCACCTCGCCTTCAGGCATGGCCTGGACCGACAACGCCGAAGCGCTTTGGACTTACATGGCAGGCGTGGATGAAAACGCGACCAACTTCCAGACCACGGTCCACATCTATCCAGGTGCGAACATCGCCAGCGCGAACGCAGTCGAGATGGACCACTTTTCATTTTCCACCTCACGCAACGAAGAAATTATGATGGCGCATGAGTGTGTCCTGGGCCATTTCTGGCAAGTGTGGAACGGTCAAACCGCGAACTGGGTGAACACGACACTGGCCTGCTCGGGCGCCACAACCCTTCCGGCCTCGACCTGGACTGAAGTAGTTTTCAACGATCACATCGTCTCCGGAGACCTGACTGACTGCTCTGGCTTCACTTGTATGCACTTCGATAGCATCACAATCAACGGCACGGTGTACCCCATCAACATGTCGGAACCTGCGCAGGTTTTGCCCGCCGGCTGGGCGAGTGGCGTGGGGATGCAGCTCCAGATGGATATTCCCTACAACGGCGGCACCGCCGAAACAGTGACCGCTAACGTGGACGAGGTGAGTTTCGTTGCCACGGAGTGTACGGCTCCTACCAAGTTGCAAGCCACTGTGCAGTAGTTTTCCCTCCGGCTCGTTATTCCAGCAGCCATCCCTTGGCAAGTTCGAAGGCGTCTCTTACAAACTCGACGTCTTCAAAAATGGTCGAAGTTGCCCTTCTCACTGAAATCCAAAAAAGTGCCCCGGCGCTTAAGCCGGAGCGCAAAATAGAGCACGATAACTGCCAAATGAGAGGCCCTGAGCCCGCCTCCGGCGGATTCATTCTAAAGGTCAGCCCAAAAAACAACGGGTCGCAACATCTCGTTATGGGAGCGGAAGAGATGTCACCCGGTGACGAGATTCCGCGACACAAACACCTAGGGCGGGATGAAATTGTCTTCCTCCAGACGGGAACCTTGCATGCTCGACTTGGCGGCCAGGAACGCGATCTGCATGCCGGAGGAATGGCGCTGATTCCCGCGTATACCTGGCCTGCCCTCTTGCTTTGCAAATCGTGCATTCCTCGGTTCGAGGTGATTGGCGAGAGAGCCGTCATTCGTTGACTGGCGAATGCCTCGTCCGTAAGATTAATCGACCCCTTGTGATCGCGTTGCTTCGTGTTCAGCCTTGGCCCGTGAATCCCGTGCCTGCCAGAACGCCTCGCATATAGGCGAAGCTGGCGATCACGCCCGGCATCGGGTCGTCGGGATGAATCTCATACTCCAGATCGACGAAGCCTTGGTATTTCGTAGCGATAAGCGCTTCAAACATCTTCCGCACTGGCATGATGCCGTCTCCCACCGCAACCTGGCTCTCCTTACTCTGAAAGTTCGTGAGGTCCTTCATGTGCATGTTAAACAGCCGTGGGCCAACCTCGTGGATTGCCTGAACGACATCGGTGCCGGCACGAACCGTGTGCCCGACATCGATGCAGCACCCGATGCGCGGATCCATGCCCTTCACCGCCTTCAACACATCCAGCGGCGAAGGCCACAATTTGTCTTCCGGCCCGTGATTGTGGATCGCGATACGGATGTCGTACTCCTTTACGAACTTCTCAATTCGCGGCAATGTTTCGGGTGTCGGATCGCCGGCAACAATAACGGCGATACCTGCCCGCTTGCAGTATTCGAACTTACCGCGGATGTCGGCGTCTTCATCTTTCGCGAAATAGATGGCTCCGGCAGCATGGAGCTTGATGCCCGCCGCGGCGTAGTCCGCCAACGCGGCTGCCTCCTGCTGTGCGTCCATCGGGAGATGATCCTTGACGTCCTTCGCATTCAATGCGAATACGTTGAGTTGCTTCATGAAGCCGATCATCTGGGCGCGACCGAAGTTACGAAACGTGTAGCTGGCCAGACCCAAACGGATCGGCAACGCTTCGTTGCGAGGTGAATTTTCAGGAGCGAACGCTGAGACGGCTGCGGGAGTCGAAAGTGCCGCCGCAACGACCGCACCGGAGCGAACGAAATCGCGACGCGAGAAGGTGGTTTTGTTAGACATGTGGCGCCCACCCCGGCTGGTAGTCGCGTCCCCACATCTTCATTGCTTCAGGATCGCCTTGAATCCGTCCGTCTTTCGTGTCGAGACGAAGTTCCCGGTTGACTTCCCAAGCGATGTTGGAAAGCTGCAACATCGTAACGGCGACGTTGCCAACCACGATGGGAGCGTTGAGCTTCTCGCCCTTCCGAATTGCAGCAATGAAGTTCGCGAAGTGAGCGTCTGTCATGGAGTCACGGCCGATCAGATCAGAGGACGAAGTCGTTTTGCCCACCTTGAATTCGCTTGTCTTGTCGCCTTTGAGGTTGTAGATCTCGTAGCCATCGCGATCAATCAGCGCTGTGCCCGTCGTTCCCATAATTGTCGAACCACGATCACGGCCATAATACTTCATACCCTGGCAGCTCTTCCCCTCCCACGAGATCATCTTGTCTTCGTAATCGAAGCTTGTCAGCAGTGTGTCGTAGAACTCCCAATCGTCTTTGAAATGGTATCGGCCGCCCGACGATGCGACTCGCTTGGGATAATCGACGTCGAGCGCCCAGCGGCAGACGTCGACTTCGTGCGTACCATTATTGAGCGTTTCGCCGGTCCCATAGATTCTGAACCAGTGCCAATTATACGGATGTACATTGTCTTTATAGGGACGCCGCGGCGCAGGACCCTGCCACAAATCCCAATCCAGCTGCGGTGGCACCGGCACTTCCTTGCCCGTGCCAATCGACTTTCTCACATTGACGTACCAGGCCTTGGCGAAGTAAGGCCTGCCGATTGCGCCGGCGTGAATTTTCTCGACAATCTCTATGGTGTGGGGTGATGAGCGCTGCTGTGTGCCCATCTGCACCAGCTTCCCATACTTCCTTTGCGCCTCGATCAGCATCACACCCTCTGCTGGATTGTGGCTGCATGGCTTTTCAACATAGACGTGCTTACCCGCCTGCAATCCAGCGATTGCCATGGGCGTATGCCAATGATCGGGAGTGGCAATAGTGATGGCGTCCACATCTTTTAGTTCGAGAATCCTGCGAAAATCTTTATCAGTCGCAGGGGCCTCGCCCGTCTCCTGTCGCGCTCGGTCGGCGAACTTGCTTAGAATATTGCCGTCCACATCGCAGACATGCGAGATTCGGGCGGCACTTTTGTTTGCCTTGAGCGACGAGAGGTGAGCATAGCCACGGCCATTCAGACCGATGACGGCAAAGTTGAGTCGATCATTCGACCCAAGAATCTGGCCATAGCTCTTTGCCGTAGATCCCACGGCCAATCCCGCCGCGCCCACGGCAAGGGCATCGAGAAACTCGCGTCGCGTAACCATGATTTTCTCCTTGAAGCTGCGTTTTATCGAGAGCCGGCAGCCCTTAGCCACCACATTCTCGTAAATGCGATAAGTGCCGCGCCGTAATCAAATTCTTCCCGGCGCTCGGCCCCGGCGCGCGATTTCTACTACTGGCCCTACTTCGCTTCCTTAATGATCGCGTCCGCAGCGTTGCCGGCCACGACCCAGCTAGCCGACCCGGCGACGACGGCTTCATCCTCAAACCACAGAAATCCGAAGTCGTCGATGCACTCCGGAAAATCCGGCTTGATGATGATGTACCCCGGAATTACGGCACCCGGGATGTAAGAGTTGTCGGCACGGTTGTTGCTGTACGTCTTCGTCTTCGAGACCGTACCGACGCCAGCTACATACGAAGTGCTGGACACCGGGTGCGTGCCCAGAATGTAGTTGACGGCGCGAAGTGTGTACTCGGGGCCCACGAGATCCGGAAACGCCTTGTGCAGGAAATACATTCGGATAGCCATGTCAACCACGGCGCCCGATCCGCCCCAGGTGCCCAGGCTCGGAGGCACGCCGAACGGGGTGACGTCCAACTGCTTGTCCAGACCTGCCATGTATGTCTTCACCGCTCCGCGCATTTGATCTTTCGCGCCCGCGTCCAGGTAAGGCAATGCCCGGACTGCCGTCCAACCACGGAAATCCATCTGCTGCGGGGTGATCATCTGAGGGAACAACTCCCTCAAACGGGACTTGTAAGGCTCGGCGCCGTGAGTGGCAATGGTCAATTCCAGAGCCGCAGACCATTCCAGTCCGGCAACGAAACCATTGCGATCGAAGCCGGGCTGCGGAGCTATCGACGCAGAACTTGTTGAAGCGGCCGCACTGCTCGTTCCGTTCCGACCGACTTGCCCGCCAGACACCGTACCCTGAGACGCCGCCAGCACGCCACCTCCGGGAGCACCTGCCGGAGCCGCTCCGCCTAAGCCGCCGCCCGCTGGATTCGGCGTGGGGTGAGCCTTTTCGTCGTTCCAGGCTTTGATCGCGGTATCGAGACAGTCTTTCGCTAATGCGTCGTCATAGCCTTTCAGCACATCGGACGCTGCAGCCAGCGCCGCGATGGCGTTCCACTGGAAACGCGGGTTGTTGGTAGTGAAGATCCAGCGGTCGTCCGGCTTGCCGGAGTAGTCGCCCTTCACTTCGTTTGGCCCGAGCTTCGGGTCATAGATGCGACCGTCGGTTTTCGACGCTCCATCGCCCAAGTGCGTATACTGACGCAAGTCTGGTTCGTGAGTGCCGCGGATCGCGTGGCCTATATTGTGGAACTGCGCCAGGATGAGCAGTGCGCCGTGCTTGACTTGCTCGACCGTATCCGGCACGCCATCAGGACGGTGCATCTCAACCTCACGCGCGACTTCATCCACCGTAAGCTCGTCGTACTTGAGATTGAATTCGCGATACGCCAGGGCCAGACTCTGAATCACGCTCAGTTGCGCAGGCTCCTCGAGGTCGTAGTCGCCGGCATCATACCAGCCGCCCACGTTCATCCCGGGAATGTGATCGCCGCCTTTCCACTTCCCGTCCGTTGCTGCCGCTTGATTCCAGCCGTCGAATTGCTCCCCAACCACGGGTGCCATACGGCCATCGTCCAGGTGCGACGCTCCGTGCCACACGCGGTAGCCTTCGCGAACGGAAACGTGATCCATCTGCTCCGCAAGGTGATGGTCCAGGCTATCCTGCCAGA
>Ga0302324_100003886_pt1 | contig 33500 bp, 30 predicted proteins | sample Palsa_T0_1_FD_201949 | JGI IMG/M metagenome (GOLD analysis project Ga0302324, IMG submission 201949) | Peat permafrost microbial communities from Stordalen Mire near Abisko, Sweden - Palsa_T0_1 | ecosystem: Environmental > Terrestrial > Soil > Palsa > Peat permafrost | place: Sweden: Abisko...
AGCACATTCGTTATCGGAGCGCTGCTTATCCAAGTTCATACTCACTTTCGTGCCGAGGACATCAGCGGATTTCGGGGACTCATCGCCAATAAGCTGCAGCAGCTTTGGCCACCTCCGCGAGACAACTTCTTTCGAGTATTTCACAAGAAGATAAATTGGCCTCCTAAAGCTGGCGGGCTCATAGATGACGAGGTAACTTTCATAGCAGACGCCTTTTACAATGACTCGACTGGTATAAGTCAGTTTTCTCCTAAAGATTGAAGATAGAAAGCCCACCGCCTAGACTCCCGCCATGAACGACGAGAAGCCAAGGCGCGAACCTCCAGCGATGGACGAAGTCCTGCGGCGTATGCTGGCCATGCCGCCAGAGCCGCATAAGAAATCGCCGTCCGCAAAGAAGAAGCCGAAGAAGCCCGCAAAGTAAGCGGGCTTTTCGCTTTCCGGCCTGTCACGCAGGCCAAAATGGCACATCCACATGGGTTTGTCATCTACCCATACTGGATGTCCATCCAGTATCGCCGTCGGCTTACAATGCGGGCATGTGCGGACGCTACACGACACCTGAACAGAGCGAGGCGGAGCGTTATTTCGCGGTGCATTTGCTGCACTGGCAGTTCCAGCGCAGCTATAACGTCGCCCCGAGCCAGGCGGTGCCGGTGATCCGCAGCGCGCAGGGCCAGCGCGAGGGCCTCATGATGCGCTGGGGCCTGGTGCCGTTCTTCGCCCGGGGCGTGCCACCCAAATACTCGACCATCAACGCCCGCATCGAGACCATCGAGACGGCAGCGAGCTACCGCGGACCGTGGCGCCGGGCGCAGCGCTGCATCCTGCCCGCGGCCGGCTTCTACGAATGGCATCTGCAGGAGGGCGGCGGCAAGGAGCCGTTCTTCATCCATACTGCCGATCAGGCGCTGTTCGGCCTGGCCGGATTGTGGGATGCGTCCAGGGGCGAGGATGGCACGGTGGTGGAGAGTTGCACCATCATCACCATGCCTGCCAATGCGCTCATGGCGCAGATTCACAACGCGCCCGGCAAGCAGCGGATGCCGGCGATTCTGTCAGCGAGCGGCGTCGACACCTGGCTGAACGGCTCGCCGGCCGACGCGCATGCGCTGCTGCAGGCCTATCCGGCCGAACTCATGGTCGCCTGGCCAGTCAGTGTCCGGGTCAATTCGCCCAAGAACAACGACCCGCAGCTCGTGGCCGCGGCCGGGGCTTGAGCCGGCGCCGGTCGGCCGCAGCGCATCCGAGCTCATCGGCTGAGCCGCTTGCGAATCGCCTGCAACTCGCGGCGTCGTGCGGGGCTGGTCTGCGGATAGCTCATCTTGAGGCCCTGCAACATAGCGAGCAGGACGCTGGAGACGATGAGCCGGGCATTGGCTTTGTCGTCGGCCGGCACCACGTACCAGGGAGCGAACTCGGTGCTGGTCGCGCTCAGGCATTTTTCGTACGCCTTCATGTACTGCTTCCAGAATTTGCGCTCCTCGATATCCGCCAGGCTGAATTTCCAGTTCTTCTCCGGCGCATCGATCCGCGCCAGGAAGCGCTTGCGCTGCTCCTCGGGCGACAGATGCAGGTAGAACTTGATGATGCGCGTGCCATTGCGGAACAGGTGCCGCTCCAGCTCGACGATGGAATGATAGCGCTGGTGCCAGATCGCCTTCTCATCCAGCGGCGCCACGGCCAGGCCTTCGTTGCGCAGGATCTCGGGATGCACGCGCGCAATCAGCACCTCCTCGTAGTAGGAGCGGTTGAAGATACCGATGCGTCCGCGTTCCGGCAGATCGCGCGTGGTGCGCCAGAGAAAGTCGTGCTGCAATTCGATCGGGCTCGGATGTTTGAAGCTGAATACCTGACATCCCTGCGGATTGACACCGGACATCACATGCTTGATCACTCCGTCCTTGCCGGCGGCGTCCAGCGCCTGGAAGATCAGCAACACGGCATGCGCGTTCGATGAGTAGAGCAGCTGCTGTTGCTCACTCAACTGCTCGACATGCTGCTCGAGCAGCTTCTTGTATTGCTGCTTCGATGCGTACATCGGCGCAACGTTGGTGGGCCACTTGCGCAGCTTGACCTGCGCGCCCTCGGCGACGCAGAACTCCTTGGTATTGATTTTCATTTTCTTGCTCTTGAGACTGCCGCCTAAGGACCCAACGCGGCATCGACGATGCCCTGCGCCTCCTGCAGGATAGCGCGCAGGTGCTGCGGGCCGCGGAAGCTCTCACCATAGATCTTGTAGATGTTCTCCGTGCCCGACGGGCGCGCCGCAAACCAGCCGCCGGCTGCGATGACCTTGATACCGCCGATCGAAGCGCCGTTGCCCGGCGCCCGATCGAGGACGCTCTGGATCTTCTCGCCGGCCAGCTCTGTGGTATGCAGTTGCTGCGGCGAGAGCTTGGAGAGCCGCTGCTTCTGGGCCGGCGTCGCCGGGGCATCGAGCCGGTCGGAAGCCGGCGCGCCGAACTCGCGCGCCAGCTCGCCGTAGTGTTCGCCTGGATCGCGGCCGGTGCGCGCCGTGATCTCGGCCGACAGCAGGGCCGGCACTATGCCGTCCTTGTCCGTAGTCCAGACGCTGCCGTCGAGCCGGCTGAAGGTGGCGCCGGCGCTTTCCTCTCCCACGAAGCCGAGTGAGCCATCGAGCAGACCGTCGACGAACCATTTGAAACCCACCGGTACCTCGTACAGTTTGCGGCCGAGCCTGGCGGTCACGCGATCGATCATGGCGCTGCTGACCACGGTCTTGCCCACTGCCGCCTGCACGCTCCAGGCACGCCGTTCGCGGAACAGGTAGTCGATGGCCACACTCAGATAGTGGTTGGTCGGCAGCAGTCCGGCGCTGGGAGTGACGATGCCATGGCGGTCGTGATCGGTGTCGCAGCCGAAGGCGATGTCGAAGCGATCCTTCAGGCCCAGCAGACGCTGCATGGCCCAGGTCGAGGAGGGGTCCATGCGAATGCGACCGTCCCAATCGAGCGTCATGAAGCTGAAGGTGGGGTCGACCTGCTGGTTCACGACCTGCAGATCGAGGCCATAGCGCTCGGCGATGCGCGGCCAGTAATGCACGCCGGCGCCGCCCAGCGGGTCCACGCCCATGCGAATGCCGGCGCTGCGGATCGCCTCCAGATCCAGCACAGCGCCGAGGTCGGCGACATAGCTGTCCAGAAAATCGTGCTGGTGCGTGCTGGCAGCACGCAGCGCCTGCTCGAGCGGCAGGCGCCGCACCTGCGTGATGCCGGATTCGAGCAGCGCATTGGCCCGCGTCTCGATCCAGCCCGTGATCGCGGTATCGGCCGGACCGCCGTTGGGGGGGTTGTATTTGAAGCCGCCATCGCTCGGCGGGTTGTGGGAGGGAGTCACGACGATGCCGTCGGCCAAACGGCTGCTGCGCCCGCGGTTATGGACCAGGATGGCGTGTGAGACTGCCGGCGTCGGCGTGTACTCGCCCTTGGCCGAGATCATGGTGTCCACACCATTGGCGGCCAGGACTTCCAGAGCGCTCTGGAATGCCGGCAAGGACAGGGCATGCGTGTCGACACCGATGAACAGCGGCCCGCTGATGTCCTGCTGCGCGCGATATTCACAGATCGCCTGGGTGATGGCCAGCACATGCCATTCATTGAAGCTGCGATCGTACGAGCAGCCCCGGTGCCCGGAAGTGCCGAAGGCCACACGCTGGGTCGGCTGCGACGCATCGGGTTGCAATGCGCTGTACGCGGCGAGCAATTTCGCAATGTCGGTCAGAGGCGAGCTGGTGGCCGGTTTGCCGGCCAACGGGCTGATCGTGTTGCTCACGCGCAGCTCTCCTACAGTCCGGAGCCGCGCAGCACGCGCCGCGCCGCTTTGAGGTGCGGCAGATCGTACATCTTGCCGTCGAGGCAGACGACACCCTGGCCTGCGGCAAATGCATCGACGATGCGCTGTGCCAGCTGCCGTTCGGCATCGCTTGGCGTGAAGGCCGCGTTGATCAGCGCTACCTGGTCCGGATGGATGGCCAGGCGGCCGGTGAAGCCGTCGTGTCGCGAGTGCTCACAGGCCTGTCGCAGGCCTTGCGAGTCGCGGTAATTGACGTACACCCCATCGATCGCTTCAACCCCCAGCGCATGGGCGGCGAGCAGGCACTGGGTGCGCGCGTACTGGTAGGTTGGCCGCCAATCACCGCTGTCGGTGCGCGGATCGCCCGCGCCGAGCGCGGCGCTGAGATCTTCCGCGCCCCAGGAGATCCCCCGCAGGCGCGCGCAGCCGAGAGTCAGCAGCTCCGGCATGCGCAGCACCGCAGCGGGTGTCTCGGTGACCAAAGCGAGTATGCCGATAGCACCGATCTCCAGGCCGTGCGAGGCTTCCAGCGCCTCCAGATACAGTGCCAGCGCCGCGATGTCTTCGGCTCCCAGGATCTTGGGCAGGACGATGCCGGCGGGTCGTGCCGGCACGACTGCGGCCAGATCCTTGAGCAACTCACCGCTGGTGCGATCATTGACGCGCACCCACACGCCGGCGCGCTGCGTGCTGCCGGCCAGGTATTCGCTCGTGAGGCCGCGAGCCAGCCCCTTGCGCTCCCGCACCACCGAATCCTCGAGATCGACGATCAGCGCATCGGCGCCGGCGGCGGCGGCCTTGGCCAGCTTGCGCTCGCTGTCGGCCGGCACAAACAGCAGGGATCGCATGGCGCAGGCTACTTCGGCGCGCGCAGCATCAGCGCCGAGCGCTTGCAGCTGGCCACCAGTTCATCGCGCTGATTGAAGGCACGATGCACGAAGATGACGATCCCGTTCAGCGGCCGGCTGCGGCTTTCGCGCAGCTCATGCACCTCGGTCTCCACCCGCAGGGTATCGCCATGGAATACCGGTTTCGGGAAGCGTACCTCGTCCCAGCCCAGATTGGCGACCGTGGTGCCCAGAGTCGTGTCGGTCACGGAGATGCCGACCATCAGCCCGAGCGTAAAACAGCTGTTGACCACGCGCTGGCCGAATTCGCTTTGCGTGCGGCAATACTCCTCGTCCAGATGCAGCGCCGCGGGATTGTGAGTCAGTGCCGAAAAGAACACATTGTCGGCCTCGGTCACGGTGCGATGCATCGCGTGCACGAATCTCTGGCCGACGACGAATTGCTCGAAGTAGAGTCCCGCCACCTTTGACCCCCGCGGATGCCCGCCAGCACGGTAGCGTATCGTAGCGCACCTGCGCGCGCGCAGTCGCTCATCGCGCCTGCGGTTTCGAGCGCGGCAGCGGCAGGAAGCTGTTGGTCTCGCGCATGAGCTGTTGATATTCCGGCCGCACGCCCATGAGACTGTCCTGCAAGGCTCGCCCGAACAGCGCCGTGAGCATTACGGTATTGGCAATCGGGGCGATAATGGTCCACCAGATGGCCGGATTGCCGGCCACGGCGACCAGCCAGATGCCCCACCATACGGTGACATTGCCGAAATAATTGGGGTGACGTGTGTGCGTCCACACGCCGGTGCGCAGGTAGCGGCCGGTGTTGCTCGGATCCGCCTTGAATGCCTGCAGCTGACCGTCGGCAACGACTTCGAAGTAATAGCCGACGCCGAACACCAGCACGCCCAGACATCCGATCGCGTTGAGCGGCCCGTGCGCCGAGCGGGACGCGAGTATGCCCCAGACCGAGGGCAGGCCGACCAGCGCAATGATGAGCGCCTGCGGCGCCATGACGATGAGTAAGCTCTTCCACCAGTAGCCGTGCGCGTATTTGTCGGCGAAACCCAGGTATCGCTGATCACCACCGATGCTGCGCCGGTAGCCCAGCCAGCGCTTGGACAGATAGAATCCGAGCCGGCAACCGTGCAGCGAGCTCAGCACCAGCAACACCGCGGCGCTGGCCGATGCGGCCCCGCTGGCGGCATAGGCGATCCAGGCCGGCACCGCATAGCCGAAGCCGTAGTAGCCATCCATCATCGAATGATTGCCCTGGAACAGTCCGATGACCCAGATCACGGTCACGGCAAGTATCGTCCAGGTGGTGCACAGCCCGTACAGCTGCCAATTGGACCCGAGCTCGACACCGGCACTCGTGAGCAGTTGACTCAATCGCTGTTCCTGGTCGAGTGTTCCTATTCGAGCGTGGCTCGAGCATGATATCAGCATGCATGCGCGGATGATGCTGAGTCTGAGCCTGTCAGTGGGCTCGGCGAGCGGTGCGGCCGAGCTGATGCCGTTGACGCGCACACAGCTGTGCGTAACGGAAGGGGCGATCGCACAGGCCGGCGCCGAGCCTTGGTGGTCGGTCACGGATTCCAAGATGCGCGCCTATGTCAACGCAATGACCGCGCCGCTCGTGCAGGCACGTTTCCGCTACCTGGGCCCCACAGGCAATGAAGCGCGCCTGGGATCCGGGGAACTGCGTCGCCAGATTGGACTGAAACTGCGGGCGCAGGATGCCTGCAATCTGGTCTATGCGATGTGGCGCATCGAACCCGAATCCAGGCTGGTGGTTTCCGTCAAGAGCAACCGCGGGCAACACACCAGCGCTCAGTGCGCCAATCGCGGCTATCGCAACATCCGGCCCAGCCGCAGCGCCCCCGTGCCCGCGCTGGGCGCGGACACCGAGCATACCCTGCGGGCGGAAATGAACGGTGCGCAACTGCGCGTGTTCGCCGACGAGACGCTGGTCTGGGATGGATCGCTCGGCGCCGAGGCGCTCGCATTCGACGGGCCCGTGGGCATCCGCTCGGATAACGCCCGTCTGCAGTTGCAATTGCGGGCCGGGGCGCCCCTGGACACTTCCGCTGCGCCAGCGGCGTGCCGCGCCGCGGGCGAGGAGTCGGAATGAGCGCTGGCTTGCGCGCTAGGCTAAACTAGCGCGAGCGCAGTCGGGGATCGGTTCGCCAATGGCCGATAAGCGACATGATTGGTTCCTGAATCAGATCTTCCGTCACCGTGCGGCGTTGCCCTGCGCCGGCCGATCTTTGGGCGCGAGGTCAATCTGGGCTTGAGGTACAAGTTTTAGGCGTGCCAGCGCGTATCCGGAAGTGTGAGCTCTGTACGCGCCGGTGCGCAGGGGCGGTGGCGCTGCTGGTGGCGTTGGTGCCGATCGCATCAGCGCAGCGGCGGCCGGTCTCGGCCGCCGCGTATCCCGATCCGCCGCAGGTACTGTTCAAGGATCTGTTCGTCGCGGTTCAAACCGAGGCCATCTACCAGGATGGCAAGGCATTTGCGGATGCGACCCCCGACGCGGCGCCCGCGGACATATTGGCGCAATACCACGCCGCGCGGCCGGATTCGCCGCGGGCGCTCAAGGATTTCACCGAGGCACACTTCTCGCTGCCGGCGGTAGCTGCCTCGGCACCCTCGGCCCCGGAGCAAGTCGATATCGTCGCTCATATCGACCGGCTCTGGCCGCAACTGACCCGCCGCACGAGCACCGCGCCGCGCTACTCCTCTCTGCTGCCGCTGCCGCAGCCCTACGTCGTGCCAGGTGGCCGCTTTCGCGAGATCTATTACTGGGATTCGTATTTCACGATGCTCGGGCTGCAGCAGAGCGAACGGCAGGATCTGGTCATCGCAATGGTGCGTGACTTCGCCTATCTGATCGATGCCTACGGTCACGTTCCCAACGGGGCTCGAACGTATTACTTGAGCCGCTCGCAGCCGCCGTTCTTTTTTGAAATGGTCGGGCTGCTCTCGCACGGTGATGGCGCGGGCGCCGCCGCCGGCGCCTTTGCCGCGTACTTGCCGCAACTCAGGCGTGAGTATGCCTTCTGGATGCAGGGGGCCAGCGGGCTTGCTCGCGGCAGTGCGCATCGGCGCGTGGTGGCTATGCCGGATGGCTCGATCCTCAATCGCTACTGGGACGACCGCGATAGCCCGCGCGATGAGTCGTATCGAGAGGACAGCGAGCTTGCGCGGGCCAGCGCGCGCCCGGCGGCGCAGGTGTACCGCGACATTCGGGCCGCGGCGGAAAGCGGCTGGGACTTCAGTTCGCGCTGGTTCGCCGACGGCCGCAGTCGCGCCACGATCGATACCACTGAGATCGTGCCGATCGATCTCAACAGTCTGTTGTTCGGGCTCGAGAATGCGATTCGCCTGGGATGTCAGCGCTTGGCCGACAGCGCCTGCGCCAAGGAGTTTACAGCTCGCGCGGCGGCGCGGCGGGCGGCGATCGATCATTACCTGTGGGACGCATCAAGTGGCGCCTATCTCGACTATCGCTGGACGCAGCATGCGCGCGTGACGCGGGTGTCGGCCGCGACGCTGTATCCCTTGTTTGTCGATCTGGCTTCCGACTCCCAGGCCGCGAGCGTCGCGCAGACCACGATCCGGGAGTTGCTCGAGCCGGGCGGCATCGTCACCACGCCGCTGACCACCGGCCAGCAGTGGGACGCGCCCAATGGCTGGGCGCCGCTGCAGTGGATCGCCATTGCTGGACTTCGCCAGTACGGTCAGCGCTCACTGGCGCAAACGATCGCCTGCCGCTGGATGGACAATGTCGCCGAGGTCTATCGGCAGAGCGGCAAACTGGTTGAGAAGTACGATGTCGTCACCACCGGCCGCAGCGGCGGCGGGGGGGAGTATCCGCTGCAGGACGGCTTCGGCTGGACCAACGGTGTCATGCGTAAGCTCATCGCTCTGTACCCGGCTGAAACACCGGGACAATGTGAAACAAATCACATCGCGCTGAGCCCTTAGCTTTACCGCCATTGCTATGTCCGTCAGCGCACAGTGCCCCGCGGGAGCGCGGTGCTAAAAGTCGGCGCGCAAGTCCTTGGGAGAGTCCCTGGGCGGGGTGCTCCTTTGTCTGTCTGCGCGCGGGAAATGCGAGGAATCGATGAGCGGCAATATTGGACAGAATGGGACGCCGATAGAAGTGCTCTTGGTCGAAGACAATGTCGGCGATGTCCGCCTGCTGCAGGAAGCCTTCCGCGACGCCAATCGAGCAATCCATTTGCATGTGGCCTCTGACGGCGTTGAGGCCATGAATTTTTTGCAACGCTACGGCAGCCATAGTGCTGCACCTCGCCCGCACCTCATTTTGCTGGATCTGAACCTGCCCAAAATGGACGGGCGCGAGGTGTTGGCCCACATCAAAGAGGATGAGGATCTGAAAACGATTCCCACGGTGATCCTGACCACCTCAGAGGCGGAAGCGGACATCGTCAACAGCTATCAACTGCAGGCCAACTGCTACCTCACCAAGCCCGTGCAGCTGGAAGCGTTTGAGAATCTCGTCTTGAGTATCAACGATTTCTGGCTGACCAAAGCTAAACTGCCGCCGCAGACGGCAAGCCCTTGAGCAAAAGCGCCTCTCCCCCCCTCGATGCCCAAAGGCATCTGGCGCAGATGGAGGGCCGCTACCGCGGCCTCATGGAAGCGGCACCCGATGCCATGGTGGTGGTGAATCAGGGCGGGGAGATCGTGCTGCTCAATGTGCAGGCCGAGAAGCAGTTCGGCTACCGGCGCGATGAGCTACTGGGACAGAAGGTCACTAACATCATTCCGGACGGATTCGCGGAGCGCCTGGTCTCCGACGGCCTGCGATCGGCCGAAGATGCGTTGGCACAACGGATCGGCACCGGCATCGAGCTCACGGCGCGGCGCAAGGACGGCAGCGAATTCCCGATCGAGCTCATGCTCAGCCCGCTGGAGAGCCCCGAAGGCATCCTGGTCACGGCGGCCATCCGCAATATCAGTGTGCGCAAGGCGGCGGAAACGCACCTGGCGCAGATGGAGGGCCGCTACCGCGGACTGCTCGAGGCAGCGCCCGATGCCATGGTGGTGGTGAATCAGGGCGGGGAGATCGTGCTGCTCAATGTGCAGGCCGAGAAGCAGTTCGGCTACCGGCGCGATGAGCTGCTGGGACAGAAGGTCACGAACATCATTCCGGACGGGTTCGCGGAGCGCCTGGTCTCCGACGGCCTGCGGTCCGCTGAAGATGCACTGGCACAACGGATCGGCACCGGCATCGAGCTCACGGCGCGGCGCAAGGACGGTAGCGAATTTCCGATCGAGCTCATGTTGAGCCCGCTGGAGAGCACCGAAGGCATCCTGGTCACGGCGGCGATCCGCAACATCAGTGTGCGCAAGGCGGCAGAAACGCATCTGGCACAGATGGAGGGCCGCTACCGCGGACTGCTCGAGGCGGCGCCCGATGCCATGGTGGTGGTGAACCAGCGCGGAGAGATCGTACTGCTCAATGTCCAGGCCGAGAAGCAGTTCGGCTACCGGCGCGATGAGCTGCTGGGACAGAAGGTCACGAACATCATCCCGGAAGGGTTTGCCGAGCGGTTGGTTTCTGACGGCCTGCGATCGGCCGAAGACGCATTGGCGCAGCAGATCGGCACCGGCATCGAGCTCACGGCGCGGCGCAAGGACGGTAGCGAATTTCCGATCGAGCTCATGCTCAGTCCCCTGGAAAGTACCGAAGGCATCCTGGTGACCGCGGCGATCCGCAACATCAGCGTGCGCAAGACTGCCGAGACATATCTGGCACAGATGGAGGGCCGCTACCGCGGACTGCTCGAGGCAGCGCCCGATGCCATGGTGGTGGTCAATCAGCGCGGAGAGATCGTGCTGCTCAATGTGCAGGCCGAGAAGCAGTTCGGCTACCGGCGCGATGAACTGTTGGGGCAGAAGGTCACGAACATCATCCCGGAAGGCTTTGCCGAGCGGCTGGTCTCCGATGGCTTGCGATCGGCCGAAGATGCACTGGCGCAGCAGATCGGGACCGGCATCGAGCTCATGGTGCGACGCAAGGACGGCAGTGAGTTTCCGATCGAGCTCATGCTCAGCCCGCTGGAGAGTGCCGAAGGCATCCTGGTCACGGCGGCGATCCGCGATATCAGTGTGCGCAGGAATGCGGAACGGCATCTGGCGCAGATGGAGGGTCGCTACCGCGGACTGCTCGAGGCAGCGCCCGATGCCATGGTGGTGGTCAATCAGCGTGGTGAAATCGTGCTGCTGAATCTGCGGGCGGAAAAGCAGTTCGGCTACCGTCGCAATGAGCTGCTGGGTCAGAAGGTCACGAACATCATCCCGGAAGGGTTTGCCGAGCGGTTGGTTTCTGACGGCCTGCGATCGGCCGAAGATGCATTGGCGCAGCAGATCGGCACCGGCATCGAGCTTCATGGGCGGCGCAAGGACGGCAGCACGTTCCCGATCGAACTCATGCTCAGCCCGCTGGGAAGCGCCGAGGGCATTCTGGTGACCGCGGCGATCCGCGACATCACCACGCGCAAGAAGGCCGATGCACATCTGCTGCAGAAGATGGAGGAGCTCAACAGCTCCAATGAGGAGCTGGCGCAGTTTGCCTACATTGCCTCGCACGATCTGCAGGAGCCGCTGCGCATGGTGGCCAGCTACACGACGCTTCTAGCGCGACGCTACAAGGGCAAGCTGGATTCCGATGCAGACGAATTCATTGCCTTCGCAGTAGACGGGGCCAACCGTATGCAACGGCTGATTCTGGACCTACTGGCCTATTCGCGTGTCGGCTCACAGGGTAAGGAGCTGTCCGAGACCTCAAGCGCTGAAGCGTTGCAGCAGGCGCTGGTAAATCTACGCGGCGCCATCGAAGAAAGCGGCGCGCTGGTCACGAGCGATGCCCTGCCCACCGTTCTGGCCGAACAGGTGCAGCTGATTCAGCTGTTTCAGAACCTGGTCGGCAATGCCATCAAGTACCAGCGTCCCGGAGTCCCTCACGTGCACATTGCCGCCGCCCGCAATGGCGGCGGTAAATGGGCCTTCTCCGTGCAAGACAACGGCCTCGGAATCGAGCCGCAGTATTTCGAAAAGATCTTCGGGATGTTTCAGCGGCTGCACAAGCGCGAGGAGTTCGCCGGTACCGGCATCGGCTTGGCCATCTGCAAAAAGATCGTCGAGCGGCACGGGGGCAGCATTTCTGTCGAATCCAGTCCCGGCGAGGGATCCACGTTCCGCTTCGATTTGGCCGGAAGCGGCAGCAGCAAGCAGCTCGCGCCGGAACTCGTATGAGCCTGCAGGTGCTGTTAGTTGAAGACAATCCCGGGGATGTGCGCCTCACGCAGGAAGCCTTTCACGACGCCAATCGGGCCGTGCACCTGCACGTCACTTCTGACGGCGTGGAGGCCATGGCGTTTCTGAATCGCGAGGGCGCCCACGCCCAGGCGCCGCGCCCGGGTCTGATTCTGCTGGATCTGAATCTGCCGAAAATGGATGGTCGCGAGGTGCTCGCGCAAATCAAATCGAACGATGAGCTCAAAACGATTCCCACCGTGATCCTGACCACCTCGAAGGCGGATGCGGATATTCTGAAATGCTATCAATTGCAGGCGAATTGTTATCTGGTCAAGCCGGTTGAGTTGGGGGACTTCGAGAGCCTAGTGAAAGGAATCAGCGATTTCTGGCTCACACGTGTCAGATTGCCGCCAGCGGACGATCGATGAGCAGCTTGCCGGTCCAGGTTCTTCTGGTCGAGGACAATCCCGGCGATGCACGCTTATTGCAGGAGATGCTAAAGGAGCACGGCTCGCTCAATACCGAAGTCACGCAATGCTCGACCTTGGCCGATGCGCTGAGTCATCTGGCGACCGCGGCGGCGCACATCGTGCTGCTCGATCTGGGACTGCCCGACGCCGAAGGATTGGCGGCGGTGCGCAAGGTGCGCGCGGCCGCGGCCCGAATCGCGCTGGTGGTGCTGACCGGGCTGGACGACGAGACGGTGGCCACGCAGGCACTGAACGAGGGTGCGCAGGACTATCTGGTCAAGGGTCAGATCGGCGGTCACGCGCTGACTCGGGCCATCCGCTACGCCATCGAACGTCAGCGCATGCACGTCGAAACCGAGCAGGTCAGAAAGCTGCAGCTACACCTCAGGAACGAGTTCATTTCCATGGTCAGTCACGAGCTGCGAACACCGTTGACCTCCATCCGCGGCGCCTTGGGGCTCATCGATGCCGGCGCCATGGGGGATCTGCCGGAGAAGGCCAAGGCGATGGTGAAGATCGCCTATCAGAACAGCGAACGCCTGGTGCGCATCATCAACGACATTCTCGATATGGAGAAGATCAACTCGGGCAGTCTGGAGATGCGCCTGGAGGCCGTGTCGGTCGCGGAGTTTTTGCAGGAGGCGCTGACCGTCAATCAGGCCTACGGCGTGAAATATCAGGTGCATTTCGTACTCGAGACGCCCCGGGCAGCGGCCAATGTAGCGGCCGATCCGGACCGGTTGATGCAGGTGATGGCCAATCTGTTATCGAACGCGGCCAAATTCTCCCCACCGGGAGCCGACGTGAACGTGCGGGTGCGCGAGCGCGATGCGCTGGTGCGCATCGAGGTGGAGGATCACGGCACGGGCATACCGGAGGACTTTCGGGCGCGGATATTTGAAAAATTCGCCCAAGCTGACTCATCCTCAACGCGTCGCTTTGAAGGCACGGGCCTGGGACTGAGCATCACGCGTCGGCTGGTGGAGGGCATGGGCGGCACGATCGGTTTCACGACCATTACCGGCCAGGGCACTACCTTCCACATCGAGTTGCCGAGAGCCGGTCAGACGGTGCAGGTGCGGCAGATTCCACCGAGTTCGGATACAGCCCGCGTGCGACTGCTCATTCTGGGCAACGATCCCACGGCGCCGGGGGGGCAGATCGAGATTCCGCGAGTACTGCATGTGGAGGACGATGCCGATCTGAGCCAGGTCATCGGTGCGGCACTCGCCGGCAGCGCGGAAGTGGTCGTCGCCCCAACCCTGCGGGCCGCGGAGGATCTGCTGCGCGATGAATCCTTCTCGGTACTGCTGCTGGACCTGGCCTTATCGGACGGCAGTGGCTTGAGTCTGCTGGACAAGCTGCCGCAACTCAGTGCCCACCCGCCGCCGGTAGTGATTCTCTCGGCGACCGAGGTCACGCGAGAGGTACAGGAGCGCGTCGCCGCCACGCTGGTCAAGTCCCGCGTGTCGGAATCGCACATCGTCAGGACGATTCTGTCGGTGCTGCCCTAATCCGGGCAGATCCTAGTGCACCGCCGCTGCCTCGACTTCGCGCGCGAGCCGATGCGTACATTCGCTCAGGCGCAGCCGCGTCTGCGCATCGATGGCCGTGCCGGCCCAGGTATCGCGCTGTTTGAGTCCGCCGATCAGCTGCTCGATCTCCGCGGCACATTCACTGACCGCCGCGAAACCGAAGGTCGAGCCGCTGCCGTGAATGCGGTGCGCCAGCTGTTCCAGTTCCGCCATCGCCGTGGCATCGCCCGGTTCGATACGGTCAATCAACCCGTGAAGACGTTCCGCCTCGTCTCTCGTACGCCGCAGGAATTTCGCCGCGAACTGAGTCACCTGCCGGCGCAAGCCGGCGCTGTCGTCCTCCGTGAGCGCGACCACGACTGGCACTGAAACCGCGACCGGAAGCGGGCGTCCCTGCCAGAGGGAAATCACCTGCGTGCCGAGTTGCATCGGGTCGAAGGGTTTGCCGATGACCCCGGCGGCGCCCATCTCGCGAAGCAGGGCGACCTCCTTCGGCATGGCTTTGGCGGTCATGAAGATCACGGGAATCGGCGAGATGATCGGATCCAAGCGCATTCGGCTCAGGGTAGCGGGGCCGTCGAGACCGGGCATCATGACATCCAGCAGTACCAGATCGGGTAGCAGCGCGCGTGCCAATGTCAGCGCGTGTTCCCCGGAATCTGCGGTGTGTACCGTCAAGGTTTTGGACAAACCCAGCGAGATGCGTACGATCTCGCGGATATCGGGTTCGTCATCCACATACAAGACTGATCGCAGTTGTCCGCTGTTCATGGTTGTCTCCCGTGCACAGTCAATTCCGATGCCTGAGTCGTGCTCGAAGAGCACGCTGTAGTCACGCGGTCACGGCCGTTATCCTTGCTGATATAAAGATTGCGATCGGCCAGTTGCAGCAGCGACTCGATGCTGAATGCCTGCCGATGGGCACCCGCCGGCAAGCTACTGACGCCAATGCTTACGGTCACGCCGATCAGGCCGGCGGGGGTCTTCATCGGCGAGGTGGCAACCGCCAGGCGCAGCCTTTCGGCCACCATGGCGGCTCCTGCCAGGGGGGTCCCGTCGAGCACCACGGCAAATTCCTCTCCGCCCATGCGTGCGCACCAATCGGTGTCGCGAGGCAGAGCCCGGTCGATGCGCCGCACGAACTCCTGCAGCACGGTATCGCCCGAGGCGTGACCATAGCGGTCGTTGATCAGTTTGAAATGATCGATGTCGAGCGACAGCAGGCTCAGGTCGCCGCCGAAGCGGCGCACATGTCCCAACTCACGGCTCAGGCGCTGTTGGAAATAGCGCCGATTGGGCGCGCCGGTCAATGGGTCGGTGAGCGCCAGGCGGCGCTTTTCCGCCAAGGCATCCTTCAGTGACTGCTCCAGTGTCAGCAGGCGCTGCGCCGTACGCAATCGCGCCAGCAGCTGGGCCGCCGAGGTGCGTTTACTCAGATAATCGTCGGCGCCCGCATCGAGGCCATCGAGAATATTCTGCTCGGCGTCTTTCGCGGTGAGCAGCACGAGGTAGATGTAGCCAGGCCAGGGTCGCTGGCGAATCGCGCGGCATAGCGATAACCCGTCCATGCCCGGCATGTTCAGATCGGTGATCACTACCGATGCAAAGCTCTGCTCCAGGCAGGCCAGCGCTTGCAGGCCGCCGGCAGCAGTGCAGACTTCGAAGCCAGCAGCCTGGACCAGAGATTGCAGGTGCTCGAGCACCAGAACGTCGTCGTCAACCAGCAGTATGCGTGGCGCGACTCCGAGATTGAGCGTGCGCGTCTGCGTGGTTTCACCGAATTCCTGATCCATTCGCCTACCAGACTCATCCTGAGCGCTGGGTTCGTTGTTGCGCAATTGCGAGCGCTCGCGCGCTGCGTGCGTCAGCGGCTCAACTTTCACGCCTCGAGAGGCGCCGTTGAACCCGGCGAAGGGCCGGCTCGAAACAGCGACTCGATGCGGCATGGCACGTCCGGACAGCGGTGGCGTCAATAGGGCCAGTCACAGCATCCCTCTGGTGGTATGCATTGAGAGTGCAGCGTGCCCGCAGGCGAGCAGCCAAGTCAGTGCGCTCTCCCACATAGATCCGGGCGAGCGCAGGAAGTGTGGATTGGATCGCGGGCAGCGGGGGATGCGGCCGCGAGATGAGCTCAGCTGGCGGTTTTCCCGGCCAGCGCCGTGCGCGCTTCCTGCAGCGATCGTCGCAGGTTCAGGGTACAAAACGCGGCGTGAATGCGCGCAAACAGCTCGATATCCGGCAGCTTCTTGGTCAGATAGTCATCCACGCCGGCCTCGTACGCCTGTTCGTAGTCCAGCCCGGATTCCAACGCGGTCAGCATTATGACGTAGGTGTCCGTGACACCCTTCGCCCGCAATCGCTTGGTGAGCTCCAGACCGCTCATGACCGGCATCTGCCAGTCCGTCAGGATCACCGGAAACCATTCCTTATCGAGAATCCTCAATGCCTCGGCGCCATTGGTGGCCCTGCGCACCTTGAAGCCGCCAGCCTGCAGCAGATCGCTGATCAGGGCCAGCGTCATCTCGTCGTCGTCGACTACCAGGATCTTCGCTTCCGAGCCCTGCGCCATCGCCAGAATGCGCTTGGTGACAATGCTGTCATTGATGTCGACGTTATCGATACTGTCGATGTTGGCTGCCATTGGTGCTCCTCGCGCAAACTGCCGCTTCGGCTGGCAGCATCCGCCGGTTTTTGGCAACCGTATGTACGGTGCGCCACGTACAGGCCTCGCCAGGTCGCCGCAGTCACTTCGTCGCTCTTGACTGGCAGGGCGCAGATGAGCCTGCTAACTTTGCTGTCAGCACGTCGCAGGCGGACAGGGGGGAAGGGCCGTGGGCAGCGCAGCAACCAGAGTATCGCTCGCTTGACTCGTGCCTTGACCCATCGGCCGACGGGCGCACGCGCGGCGTTCCGACACACCGCCTTCACGGTGATCTGGACTGCCACCGTGGTTTCCAATGTCGGCACCTGGATGTACAACGCCGCCTCCGGTTGGCTGATGGTCAGTCTCGATGCCAATGCGCTGGTGGTGTCATTGGTCCAGGTCGCCACCAGCCTGCCGATGTTCTTGTTCGCGCTGCCCGCGGGCACGCTCGCCGACATCGTCGACAAGCGAAAGTTCCTGATCGCTCTGGAAGGGGCGACCACACTGGTCTCGGCGATATTCGCCGCGCTGGTCGGGTTCGGTCACGTGACGCCAGTCGTGCTGCTGTGCTTTATGTTCCTGATTGGCGTCGGCGGCGCGCTGACCGCACCGGCCTGGCAGGCAATCGTGCCGCAACTGGTGCCCGCACAGGATCTCATGCCGGCCGTCGCCGCCAACAGCGTCGGCATCAACATCAGTCGTGCCGTGGGCCCAGCGCTGGCCGGAAGCATCATCGGAATGTTGGGGATCGCGGCGCCGTTCTGGGTCAACGCGATCAGTAACCTGGGCGTCATCGGCGCACTGCTGTGGTGGCACGCGCCGCATCAGAGCGGCAGCCGGCTGCCGGTGGAACGATTCACCAGCGCCATATTTGTCGGCTTTCGCCACGCGAGGCACAATCGGCATCTGCGCGCGACATTGGTGCGCGCGGTCGCGTTTTTTCTATTTGCGAGCGCTTACTGGGCGCTGCTGCCGCTCGTGGCGCACGACCGGCTCAACTCAGGACCCGGGCTCTACGGCGTTCTGCTCGGCGCGATCGGCGCCGGGGCGGTCGCCGGCGCATTTCTCTTGCCCTGGGCGAAGGCGAAGCTCGGGCCGGATCTCATGGTCGCCGCGGGAACCGTTGGCACCGCTGGCGCATTGGTGCTGTTCGGGCTGGCTCGTGCATCCGCCGTCGCACTCGTGGCCAGTGCCTTGGCCGGCGCGTCCTGGATCGCCGTCCTGGCGAATCTGAACGTGTCGGCGCAGGTCGCACTGCCAAATTGGGTACGCGGGCGGGGCCTGGCACTGTTCGTGACCGTGTTCTTCGGCACCATGACGCTCGGAAGTGCCGCCTGGGGCGCGGTGGCGAGCGCGATCGGCTTGCCGATGGCGCATTTCATCGCCGCGGCCGGCGCCTTGCTGGCGATACCGCTCACGTGGGGAAGGAAGCTGCAAACGGGCGCCGAAGTTGATCTCACGCCCTCCATGCATTGGCCCGCACCGGTGGTGACGGGGGAGATCGACAGCGACCGGGGCCCGGTACTGGTGACCGTGGAGTATCGACTTGCCGCCAGCAAGGATCGCGCGGCGCTGCTGAGGGCACTGGAGAAGCTCTCGCATGAGCGTCGCCGTGACGGCGCTTACGACTGGGGCCTGTTCGAAGATTCTGCCGAGAGCTCGCGGTTCCTGGAAACGTTCCTGGTCGAGTCCTGGCTGGAACATTTGCGCCAGCACGAACGCGTGACCAACGCCGATCGCGTACTGCAGGAAGGGATCGGGCACCTGCTCGCGCAGACACCGCAGGTGCGTCACTTCATATCGTCACCTCCGGGCGCCCGGTGAAGGTGAGCGAGCGAAGTTGCCGCAATTTTGGTGTTGCCATCGGAATCGTCAGCATCGTGCTTGCCACGGCCATCAGCAGCAACGCCGTGAACGTGGCACTGGTGATGATGCCCTTGTCGAGCAGCACATTGGCGAAGATGATCATGATCAACGCTTTGGTCTGCAGCAGCCAGCCGATCAGGGAGCTCTCGCCGGGCTGCCAATGAAGGATGCTGCCGGCCAGCCGCATGCCCAGCAGTTTGCCGCTGACCGAGGCGATGAGCAGCAGGCCAGCCGCCAGCGACACCGCTGCGCCGCCCATCGTCCAGGTTGTCCGCAGGCCCGTGCTGAGGAAGAACACCGGCATGAAGACCAGCAACACGTTGTGCCGCAGCGTATCCATCTGCTTCTGGTCGAACCACTGTCGCTCCATGACGGTGCCAGACAAAAACGCCCCGACCATAAAGTGCAGGCCCGACCAATCCGCACCCAGGCCGCATAATGTCAGCCAGATCAGGCCCACGTACCATCGGTCACGCTCCGGCAACCGGAGCATGAGGCGGCGAAATGCCCAGGCCGCAATGGCAAAGCTGACCAGAAAAGTCACCTGTTTACCCATACGGTGCCAATCCATCAGAATCAACGCCAGTACACCCCAGATGGCCACATCATCCATGCTGGCGTAGCGCAGGATGCGCTGCCCGATGGGCTGCCGCAGGATCTCGAGCTTTTCCATGAACAGGATCAGAATGGGCAGCGCCGTCACGGCGCAGGCCATCCCCAAGCCCAGCACAAATTGCCAGACTGCCGCGTTGGGGCCAATCCAGCCGCTGAAGCGGACCAGCCCGACCCCTGCCGCGCAGCCCAGCAGCAGGGGTGTCCCCAGCGCCAGGCCGGCTGTGATACCGCTCTCGCGTCGATGCTTCCAGACTCCGACCAGATCGAGTTCGATGCCGGCAATCCAGACAAAACTCATGACCCCCCACCAGGCGATGCCGTTGAGCGACTGAATGACGGCCGAATTGAACACGAACGCGTAGTAGTGCGGGAACAGCGCGCCCAGCAGCCCGGGCCCGAGCAGGATGCCCGTGATGATCTGGACCACCACCAGCGGTGCGTAGTACTCGGTCCTGCCGACACGCCAGATCAGGTACGGGATCAGGAATATGATCCCCATGGCAAGCAGGAAGATCTCGCTGGTGCTCATCGGTTCACGGATTGATGGTCAAAGCACCGGCAATGCTACCAGACGCTCCATGGCCCAATGTGAATCTGCGGGCGCTGGGCAGACTGGGTACAATGTCGCAAAGCCATTTGGAGCCCATAACATGCCGAAACCTGATTCGCCTAAAAGGAAGAATGTATCCTTCGGCGCCTCTCGATTCAGGACATCGAATCCACAGGCGCTATCTGCCGACACGAAGGTAGTCAGTCTCGTTCTGTCCTTTGAAGATGCACTGAAGTTGAACCTCGCGGTGGATAGCGGGGTGCATCATCTCGGTCGCCTCAACAGGGCAACAGAGTCCGGAAGGCGTAGGGGACTGAAGTTGATGATCCACTTCGATAAGCAACGACTGCGAGTGCAGGTCGGTATGGTGCCGAAAAGCTCTAAAGGACAGAGCGAGGGGCAGCTCGTTGAAGAACCCCCGGGAGACTGACTTAGCGCGCCGGACGGCGCTGGAGCGGCAAATGATGGCGCTGGCGGCCCTTTAAATTAACGCTGTAAGTAATTGATATAACAATAGTTATAAGCCGGGTCGATAGACGTTACTTACCGGCGCCGAAGGTATCCGTCACTTTTTCTGTCACGGCATCAAGAAATGGTCGACCAGCCAGATCCGGTCGCTCTCGCTGAAGTTGCTTGGCATATCGCGTCGCAAACGCTGTTTTGGTGTAGTCGGTCCCGAACCACGGATTTTCGGCTTTCCAAGTTTCAACTTCCGAAGTCTTCGAATAATTCGCCACCGATAGCTGAACAGGTTGATTCGCAGATCTCTCATGCTCCAATTGCTTTTGCAGAAGCTCATTTTGAAGCCGCATAGTTTCCAACTGCTGCTGCATTTGCCGTTGTTGCTCGGCTAGTTGGTTCTGCCGCTCCTGTTGTTGTTGCAGCTGTTCCTGCTCATGCTCGAGCTGCTGCTGCTGAAGTCTCTGCTGATCACCTCGGCACTGGCCCAATGCCAAACCCGCCAAGCCGGCACAGGGATCTGCCTGCTGGGCGCAAATAATCGCCGGAAAAGCAGCAAGAGAAAATGCCAGCAAATATGATTTCATAGGTTTCTCTCAGGCGTGGCCGACACCGAGGACTTTTTCAACTGATCGAATCAACTCAACGGTCTCGAACGGCTTGGTGAGAACCAGATGCGCTCCCGCCTTTTCGGCCGATGCAAGATAAGCGGTGGTCGTTATCGCTGATGGCTGGTATTCCGTGACGCCGAAATTACCGCCGCCGGAAATTGCGATGATGCGCACCGAAGGGAATGCCTTGCGAATCGATTCGATCGCTTCCACGCCGTTGATCTGAGGCATGATGATATCGGTAATGACCAGATCCGTCGGGTTGCGCGCGAGTTCGGTAAGCGCGTCCATTGCACTCTCAGCGGTACGAACCGAATAGCCCGCGCGATCGAGCACATATTTCACCGAATCGCGCACGTCCGGCTCATCGTCGACAACCAGAATGTTCTGCATCTTCGCCTCACACCACCGGTGCCGCCAGCTCGCCAACTTCTTCGAGGCGATCGACGGCCGGGAAAAAGATTCGGAACGTGGTCCCCACCCCAATCTTCGATTCGACCGTGATGCTAGCACCAAAACTCTCGACGATGCCATGGACCACGGAGAGGCCCAGACCTGAGCCTTGTCCAACCGACCGGGTAGTAAAGAACGGCTCAAATATGCGCTCAACGGTAGCCGAGTCCATGCCCCGTCCGGTATCGCGAACCAAGAATTCGACGCGCGGCTGCGATATCCGACCTCCGCTGGTATGTTCTTGATATCTCAGGCCGATCGTCAACACGCCTTTCGCGCCCTCCATCGCCTGGTAGGCGTTGGTGCACAAGTTCATCAGCAAGTGCGCCGCCAGCGTGGCGTCGGCTCTGACCAATGGCAGCGATTCGTCGATTTCGGTCCGTATCTCGATGGTCGGCGGGGCAAGCGCAGAGAACAGGTGCAGCGCCTCGGCCACCACCTCTCGCAGGTCGATCAGCTCGAGCTTCGCCTCGCCGAGTTCGCGGCTGAAGGTCAAAATCTTTTTCACGATATCCTTGGCGCGGCGCGCGGCCGCAAGCACTCGCTCAAGATTCGCACGCGGCGCGGCCGATGGCGGCAGATCCTGCAGTGCCGTGTCGGTAAAAAGGATGATGGGAACCAGCACGTTGTTGATTTCATGAGCTATGCCGCTCGCGAGCGTGCCCACTGTCTCCAGCCGTTGACGATGCCGCAATTGCTTCTGCAATTGCTCGCGCCGGGCGTCAGATATTTCCTTTTCCTTGATCTTCGCCTGAAGCCGATTGTTTACTCCTACCAATTCATGGCGCATGGCTTCGAGATCCACTGCCGCGTCATGCAGTTCGCGAATGCCCGTGTTGACGTTGAGTGCCCGCGTGTAGTCGCCGAAGGCGATGGCGCGAGAGACGGCCTGCAGGCGTTGGATCGGGCGCGATAGGCGATAACTCAGAATGATGGCGATGGCGATCGCCGCAACCAGATAGCCCGCCAGCAGCCAAAGCATTCGAGTCAGGGCAAGCTGGATTCTTTCCTGCGTAGGCTGCTCGTCGAAGCCCAGGCGTAACTCGGCGCGATGATTCCCGTGCACGATTGGCCGTACGACGAAGTAAATGCCGTCACCCCCTTGGCCAAAACCCAGATCCGTGGAACGTGCCGTCTTTATTTCCGACGATCCATACAGGCTGCGGATGCTGCGGCCTCGGTCGTAGAGCTCGGCATAGCGGGCCCCGCCGTGAGTGATCGCGAAGTCCAGCAGGTCTTCGATTCGCGTCTGGGAGTCCATTGCCAGCCCGACTTCGAACTCATCCGCGAGCACCCGCGAAAAGGTCCTGGCATGCTCGACAAACAAGTCCTCGTGGCTCTCTCGAATCACGTAACCCATGCCGAAGAAAAGCGCCGGCAACAGTACCAAGTGCACCACCACCACGCATGCTGTGACGTAAACCCAAAAAGTTGCCCTTAGCCGTGCCATGAGATGCGCAAGAAAGCCGCCTCGGAGGATTGGGACTTGCAGGGCAGCGGCAAGGACCATAAGCTACATGCAGTTAGCGTGGGGGGTTTGACCCGTTCAGGGAACGTTGAGCCGACCAGTCCCGGACAACGAAACTTTGACGATGTCGGACGGAGCGGGAAGAATGATTGGATCGCTCTGATGCCAAGAAAATACAAAGAGCGCGCGCGGGGGCTTCCATACCTGGCATCGCGGCTTCGCGTGCTTCTGGCCGATGGCCAGACGATACTGCGCCACGGCCTGCGGGCAATTCTGGATGCCGAGCCGGACCTGGAGGTGATCGGCGAAGCGGGCAACATGCAAGACGCATTCGCGTTAACGCGACGCTTGTCGCCCGATGTACTGATCACCGATGTCGTGTTTTCCAATGGCATCGAAGTTCAGGCCTTAAGCCAGCTGCGGCGCGAATGTGCCGGTGTGCGCGTGCTGCTGCTTACTGGACATAGCTGCCAGGAATGCATGCACGCGGCAATGACGGCCGGTATCCACGGCTATATCCTCAAGCATTCGCCATTCGAGGTCCTGCTTCGCGCGATCCACTCCGAGGGATCTGAATTTGAACATTGCGATCTGCCTATGCGAACTATGGGCAGGCAGGAGCGTGCGGCCGCGCAATCCGCCAAGGCGCAGATTTCTGAAATGACGGCGCGCGAACGTCAGGTGCTGATAGGCGTTGCGCTGGGATATTCCAACAAGCGAATTGCCGGCAATCTCGGACGCAGCGTCAAGACCGTCGAAAAACATCGATTCAAGATGATGCACCGGCTCGGGCTGCAGAACGCGGCGGCCGCGACCCGCTATGCGATCGATAACGGTCTGCTGCACGCCGATGACGAAGCGCTGGAGCTGGCCCCGGAGCATGGTTCCGCCCGGGCCGGCGCATTCCCGGAGCAAACGGCCCGCTTGCAACGACGAACGCGCACCTAGGACTAGGTGTGTGGTCATGAGGGATTTCAAGACTCTGCCTTGAGCAACGCCAGAACACGGCTTGGGCCTGACGCTGTCGGCCCAGGCTCGCTTTCCGGGCTGGGATGAGCCGGGCCCGGAAGGCGTTCCAGGCGTAGCGAGTTCAGCACCACCAGCAGGCTGGAGCCGGCCATGACGGCGGCGGCCAGGATCGGCTGCAGCAGGCCAAGCACGGCACAGGTCAGTGCCACCAGGTTGTAGCCGAACGCCCATGCCAGGTTGGCGAGGATGGTGGTACGCACCGCACGGGCGCGGCCGACGACCCAGGGCAGAAGCCATAGGCCGTCCGCGGGCAGAACCAGATCGGCGGTCTCGCGCGCCAGATCGGTGGCCGAGCCCACGGCGATGCCGACATCCGCCCAGGCCAGGCCGGGACCATCATTCAGGCCGTCGCCGACCATCGCCACCGCGCCGTGCCGAGCCCGGAACTGATCGAGAGCGGCCCGTTTGGCCTCCGGCAGCAGGCCGGCTTGCCAATCATCCGTGCCCACCGTGGCCGCAACCCGTGCCGCTGCGCCGGCGTGATCGCCACTGAGCAACGTCACGCGCAGTCCGAGTTCGCGCAACGCCTCGACGGTCGCACGCGCCTCGGGCAGCGGCGTGTCGTCGAACGACAGCGCGGCGCGGGCCCGCCCGGCCAGAGCATTCTCGCTCCAACCGACGAATACCACCGAATGGCCGCTCGCCGCCATCAGCTGCGCGCGCTCGAGCAGCGCCGGCGGCAGCGCCCAGCCCAACTCGTCCATCAGCGCTGCACTGCCGGCCGCGATAGCGTGGCCGTGCAGCATGCCGCGCAGGCCGCGCCCGGGCAGGATCTGGACGTCCTCGGCGGCGATCGGATCGAGCCCGCGGGCGCTGGCGGCCAACGCGATTGCGCGCGCTAGGCCATGCTCGGAATGCCTCTCCAGTGCAGCCAGTCGGGCCAGGACCTCGTCCTGCTCGACGCCATCGCTCGCAAGATCCACCAGCTGCGGCCGGCCCAGCGTGAGCGTGCCGGTCTTATCGAAGGCGATCAGGCGAGTGGCGGCCAGCGCTTCGAGCGCGCCGGGACTGCGCACCAGGCAGCCGTGCCGCGCCAATTGCCCGATAGCGAGCGAGTGCGCCATCGGCGCGGCCAAGCCCACTGCACAGGGACAGGCCACCACCAGCACCGACAGAGCCGTGAGCATCGCCTGATCGAGCGGCAGGCGATGCAGCCAATAGACCAGCGTCATGGCTGCAACGGCCAGCACGATGGGCACGAAGGCACCCACCACGCGGTCGGCGATACGCTGCGTGCGGCTCGACTGTCGTAACGCCTCTCGAACCGATCGGCAGATTTGCGCCCAGCGGCTCTCGCCGCCGGAGCCGCTGCTGCGGATCAGCAACGGACCGTCCAGATTGATGCTGCCCGCGAGCACGGCGGCACCCACGGCCTTTGCGATCTGTCTGCTCTCGCCCGTAATCACCGCCTCATCGGTATGCGAGCGACCCTCCACAATCAGGCCGTCGACCGGGATGCGCTCGCCCGGTTTCACCCGGATCAGCATGCCCTCACGCACCTCGCGCACCGGCCGGCGCTGCTCCAGTCCGGCCTCAATCACGGTCGCCAATTCGCTCTCCGCGGCCAACAATGGCGCCAGATCGCGCGATGCCCGGGCGCGCCCGGCCGCCTCGAGATAGCGGCCGAGCGTAAACAGCATCAACACCATTGAGGCGGTATCGAAATACAGGTGGCCGCCGCCCTGAAACACGGCGAGCGTGGAGTAGGCATAGGCGGCGAGGCTGCCCAGCACGATGAGCGCCGAGGAGGTCAGGCGGCCGCGCCGGGCCTGTGACCAGGTCTCGCGCAGGAAGGGTTCGCCGAGGATCAGCACCGCCGGGGTCGCAAGCCCCCAGAGCAGCAGCTGAATCGTAGGCAGCACCCGTCGGTCAGCCCCCGTGAAGGCCCCCGAGTACACCAACAGACTGAACAGCATGATGTTCATGGACAGGAAGCTGCCCGCGCCGAGGCGTACCAGGAACCAGGCCGCTTCCGATGCCTCGCCGCTGCCGCTCTTCACTTGATGGGCAATGCAGCAGCCGTAGCAGCAGAACTGGCAACTCTCGCCGTTCACGGCGCGCGTAAAAGCGCGCCGGCCGACCGGCAGCAGGCAGTGGCGGCACAGCGTGTCGGGAGCTGGCGTCATGTGAAATGCCAGAGGTGGTGCAGGCCATGGTCGGACATCGGCAGGATGCCGCGGCTGAGCGTGACCAGCCCCAGCGCCAGGATGAAGCTGCCGGCCAGTCGGACTCCGCGCTGGCGCCACCCCGGAGCGAGCAGGCGGCCGATGCCACCCATCGCGAGCATGGCCGGGAACGTCCCCAGGCCGAACGCCGCCATGCTGAGACAGCCGGAGAGCACGTCAAAGGTACTCGCGGCCTGGGCGAGCATGGCGTAGACCAGCGGGCAGGGCAGAAAGCCGTTGAGAACACCCAAGGAGAGCGGCGCCGCATAGCCGCGCCTGCCGAGCAGGCTGCGCAGCGAGACCACCAGCGTCGAGCTGCCGAACCCGCCGGTGAGGCGGTGCCGGCCCCGCACGCCGAAGAACCGCAGCGCCATGAGGATCATCAGCAGCCCGGCCGTCACGGCCAGAACTCGCTGGCCGGCGTTGAGCGAGACGCTGAGCAGCGACGCCGCGTTTTGCGAGCCTGTCGCCAGCGATGTGCAGATCACCTGGCCCAGCGCGCCGGCCAGAGCGCCCAGGAAACAGTAGGTCGATAATCTGCCGGTGTTGTAGAGCACGTGACGCAGCGAGGTGGCGCTGGCGCCGCGAGCATCAGCGCCCAATGCGCAGGCGAATCCTCCGCACATGCCGATGCAATGAAAACTCCCTGCGAAGCCGGCGACGAACAGCAGCGCGTAATAGGTCATGGCCAGTGTTACCCGACATACCGCCCGCGTCCGAGCGAGGCGGGTGACAGGCCGCTATTTCCTGCGCGCCAGCAGAGCGAGCCAGATAAAGAACCCGATCGTGAAGATCGCGAAGCCGACGAACGCAACGTCCTGCAGTACGCTGGCCCGAACAAACGAGAACCCGGTTTGCGCCAACATGGTTTGGTCCTCTTCAGCCGGTAGCGGTGCGGATCACGTTCATGGCGAGTTCAAAAGCCAGGAACATCAGATTGATGATGGCGACCGTGAATATTATCTTTACGCCGAGCAATGCTTTGATCTCCGCTTGACAGACGACAATTACCCGATCCGGCCTGGCCCGAGTCCGCCCCAGTAAGTCACGATGTAGTAGCAGGCCCAGGCGAACAGGCCGAAATAGACGAACAACAACCAGATCGGAACCACGCCGTCGTGCGCCTCGATGTAGCCGCCGGCATACTCATGCAGGTCGTGCGTTTCGGCCCCTTTGTGCTCAGCGTTACGGCCGGTCGGCGTGGTCTGTGTATCGGTCATGCGCTGTCTCCGCGTGATAGAAGTTGAGAGCGGCCTGGTCGGTTTCACTCAGCGCTCCGCCCATGACCCCCCAGATGAAAATACATATCGAGCCCAGCCCCATCAGGATTGCCAGGGCATACGGACCCAGTACTTCGTACTCTGACATGACTTATTCTCCTCGTCGCAGGCCGGCGTCAGGGCGGCAGCAATCCATAGGCTTGCTCCGGGCCCGGCGCCTCCAACGTCGGATTGTTCAGCGCCGCACGAGCCGCAGCGGAGATCTTCAACGGTTCCCCGGTGAGGGGGTCAGTGAAGGCGGACAACGACACAATATAGTAAGACAACGCCCAGCGATCGGCATCCGGAAATGCGTCGTGGAAGGATGGCATCGGGGTTCCGCTCAAGCCCGTGGAGATGGTCCGGTAAATGTCGGTCACCGACGGGCCGGATTTGAACTGGCCGCTCGTCAGGTTCGCGGGATGAATCGGGAAACCCGAATCATCTTTCAACCCGGCGGCGTCTTCCCCGTCACCTTTACCGGTTTCACCGTGGCATTCCCAGCACTTGGCCGCGGTCCAGACTTCCTTGCCGTGTGCGATCAAGGCCGGCGTAGGGGGTGGCGGGGCGGGGATATACAGCGGCTGGCCCGGCGGCGAATCGACGAAGTACTGGACGGGCTTCTTGGGATTGGTGCGGTCTACCGCCAGCACGTACTTGATGTACTGGATCACGGCGAGTCGATCATTCAGCGGCAAGTCATACCAGGGGGGCATTGCAGTGCCGCGCACCCCGCGCGTGATGGTGCGCAGCATGTCGCCATCGCTCGGCACGGGGTCCTCGGTCAGCCTGAACTTGAATACGCCCTGGGTGAAGTTGCGCGGACGCTGGTTGTACAGGAAGGTCGCGGCCGGCCCATTGCCGTCGCCTTTCACTCCGTGGCAACCGATGCAGCGCCGCTCATAGACCTCTTTGCCGTGCTCAATCCACTCTGCCGAGCGCGGCATGGTGATCCCGGCCGCCTCGATTTCCTGCGGCTCGAACAGATCCCGCCACTTGCCGCGGTTCATCCCCAGCTTCTGCACGTAGGCGATCAGACCTTCGACCTCTTTGGTCTCAATGACCAGTTTGACACTGCTGCCGGTGTATTCGTTGTTGGGTGTCCAGACCACGGGGTACTTACCCTGCGCGACCATCGGCACGAACAGCAGACCATCCGCATTGGGCGTGATCCTCACCTGCTCCTTACTGGCGAAATCGAACAGCCTTTCGGTCATCGCATTGCGTTCCAGCGTGGTGCCGGAAGCGGCGTCTTTTACGATCTTCACTGCCTCGGACGGCGCATCGAACAGACCGGAATAGGGGTCCATGATGGACTCGGGCGTCAGCATCCGCGGATTCCAGAAATGCGCCAGATGCCACTCGTCGCTGTATTTGAGCCCCTCTCGGGTCAGGTCCGGACCGATGCGCCGGGTACCGAACAGATGCGGCACGTCGTAGGCATATTCGCCCGCTTCGCTCACCGGTCCCCAGCGACGCGTCTCGCCGGTCACCGGCCGCACGTACTGGGAATGGCAATACCAGCAGCCCTCTCGCAGATAGACACGCCTGCCGATGTTCTGGAGCGGCGTGTAGTCGGTGGCCGAGGTCTGCATCCACTTGAGTTGCCCGATATCGTTGCGGATCACGGCCGTGACGTGGTTGGTGGTGGCCGAGGGCTCGAAGAAGGGCAGCACTCCCTGGGTGATCAGGGCGAGGAAGAAGAAACCAACCCCGGCCACCAGTGCAACGAAGCGCGCGCTCATCTTGCCGGCTCTCCGGACGGCAGCGCAGCCAGGCCGTTAGGCGCGGGACCTTCAGGCCTGAAGCCTATCGCCGTAGGCGACCTGTTGAGCGCGGTCATCATCAGATTGATGATCAGCAGTGACATCCCGGTATCCATCGAGACCCCTGCTACGGTGCGTACCAGCCAATACGCGCGCATCTGAACCACCGTATCGACCCACTCGGTGCCGTTCATCCACTGAAAGCCCTGCTGCAGGCCGCCGGCGCTCAGCACCAGGCCCATGGTGGAGATGCCACCGGTGATCAGCCAGAACGACCAGTTACCGAGCTTGAACGACCACAGCTCTCGGCCGCACATGCGCGGCCACAGATAGAGCAAGCCGCCCATCGCCCAGACGACAAAAGTGCCGAAGACCGTCAGATGCGAGTGTGAGATCACGAAGTCCGTGAAATGGGTTGGCTGCTGGATCGATCGCAACGCCTCGGTCGAGCCCTGAAAGCAGCCGAACAGGTACATGAGCGAGCCCATGATCAGGAATTTCGCCGGCAGGTTCGGACCGAATTCGCGCCAGCGGCCCTTCACCGTGCCGAAGAAGTTGATCAGCACGGTCCACACCGGAATGATCAGCAGCATCGAAGTGATGATCGCCAGAGTTTCGGCCCAATCGGCGATCGGGCTGTAGAGATAGTGGTGAATGCCGACGAAGGGGTAGAACAGCGCCAGCGACCAGAATCCGATCAGCGAGAGCTTATGAGCGTAGAGCGGATTGCGCACGCTGAGCGGCAGAAAAAAGTAGATCAGCACGTAACCGGCCGGCGTGATCCACAAACCGACGATGTAGTGAATATAGAGTCCATGGAACGCGGCACTGTTGATGCCCGCAATCGTGTAGGGCAGGATGAAACTGCCCAGCACCAGATTGAGCGACGTCCAGACGAAGGCACCGATCAGATACCAAAGTGCCACATACAGCGAGGGATCGAGCCGCCGACCGATGGTAGTCAGAAACTGCAGCGTGGCGATGACGGTGCAGAAAAAGATCGGAATTTCTGCGAGCAGGGGTAGCTCACCGGCTTCGAGACCGTGATTGTAGCCCAGCGGCAACGACAGCAGCCCGGCGGCGAGGAACAGGTTCCAAACCCAGGCGACGAGCACGCCGTAGCGATTGAACGCCACCCGCACGCCGCACAGACGCGGCACCAGGTAGTAGCATTCGCCGATGAACAGGCCCGAGAACGCGCCCATGATGACGCCATTGACATGCACCGGGCGAAGTCGCCCGAATGTCAACGCCAGATGCGTGCCCAAATAATCCGGGTAATTGAACATCCCGGAGATGGTCGCCCCGACCGTGGGCGCGAACATCAGCCAGAACATACCCCAGTACAGCCACGCCCGCACCACCGGCCAGTCGACCAGTGCATCCAGGTCGAGTCCGGCGTACGGACCATGCAATGGCTCTGAGGTTGTCCCTGTCGTTGCTACTGCCATAAGCGCTCACCCCGTGATTCGATCAATCCGCTCTTTGTCGAGCTCACCGGAGTCGGCGAACGACGGCACCGGCTGACATCGTCGCACCTCGACACGTTCCGGTGAACACGCGCCGCGGTGTCTTGCTACTTGGGCTGAAGCTGGAAATCGGCGGTCACGGTCTTGCCTGCAGCCACCGTGACCGACATCGATTTCTCGCCCGCGGCCTCCTGCCATGCCACAAGAGTGTAGGTACCTGGCGGCACATCCTTGATCGTGAATTTGCCGTCGTCTCCAGTGGTCGCAAAGTAGGGTTGGTCGAACTCCCAGATCCATGCGTGCATCCATTCATGCGCATCGCATTTGACTTTGATGAGTTGCGGGGTCGCGGGCAACGGCTTGGTTACCGAGAACCCCTTATAAGGCAGTGCAATATTGTAAATGGTGGCGTTGGTTTCGCTGTTTTGCGGATGCGTGTTGTGCAGAACAGGATCCTCGGAGGAAATCGTGATTTGCTGACCGACGGTTGCAGCCTGCACCCGCGGCTTGAACATGCAGTGGGTGTTCACCAGGGAAATGGCAACGGGATCGGTCGAAAGTGCCTTGCCCTTGCTGATGTCCTTCAGGTACACCTCGACGTTTTGCAGTCCGCCGTCCTTGCCGACTACATACACAGGGTTCGGTATCGACTCACCGCAATAGTCCTGATTCTTGGTGACCACGATGGGAGCGATGGTGGGGGCCGCGGCGGCGAGCTTGACCACCCCCTGGATAGTGCCACCATTGGTGACCGCAACGACCGTATACGAGTCCGCAAGAGCCAGTTGTGCCAGCAGCAGCGTGCCGCTTGCGGCCGCCACGGTGCGCGCCAGCAGGCGCGCCCTGGGGGAGGCCTTCAGCATGTATGATCCAGCGGCAAATTCAATCACAGTCCCCCCTAATGCGATTTCCAATAGCCTGCATCGCTAGTCGTTCTCGAACGAGCACGTGAATCAATTGCCAGCAATGGCACAGTGCATTGCGCTCGAAGTTGTCGCAATGGGTAGATGTACCCACGCATTCGCCAGTTGCCTGGAACTACCCAGCTATGCATTACGGCTCCTCGTCGATGGGCTTGTTCGGCGCCCCGGTCAGGTTCTTCGGGTAGGTCGGACTCAGGCTCTGTATATAATGCACCAGATCCCAAGCCTCTTCGGGGCTGATCGAGTCGGCGAACGAAGGCATCGGAGTGCCATTCAGGCCGCCAATGAACACTCGGTATATGGCAGGCCCGGTGTCACCGCATTTGATGTGGCCTTCGGTGAGGTCATACGGCACGATGGGGTTGCCCCAATCATCGGTGAGATCATCCGCCGACGGACCGTCGCCTTCAGCGCCATCTCCATGGCATTGCGCGCAGTTGAACTTTGCGTACACGTCGGCGCCGCGTTGTACGGATGCGTCAGTGTACGGGGGCTCAGGCGGAATGGTAATCGCCGGTTCAGGCTTCTCGGTGGCAAAGCGCGACGAAAAGGTCTTGATGTAGGCGACGACATCGAGCCTTTGTTGGTGGTTCAAGGTCGTACGAAGGCTTGACATGGACGTGCCATACAGACCGGTGATCAGGACTCTTTCAAGGTCGGCGTCGGTCGGCAACGAGCCCGACGGCGTGGTGCGCCACTTGAACGTGCCCTGCCGGAAATCGCGCGGCACCGGCGTGGTATCTTCGCTGAAGTGACCCTTGCCGTCGCCGTTTTCGCCATGGCAGAGGATGCAATATTGCTGGTAGACGAGCTTACCCCGACTCGCGTCGCCCACCTCCTGTGCGCGGACGCCGCCTGCCGCCAGCAACAGCGTGACCAGAACCGGGAGGATTGTCGCTACGCGGGTGGCCATTGCATCATCCCGAGCCGCAACCGATAGCCACATTACCGAAAATGGCGGCGAAAATCATTGAGCTCGCCGCAGCTCTACTTAGTGGAGATATATTCAACTAAAGCGGCGATCTCATCATCGGTCAATTTTTCGCTGACGTGTTGCATGACTTTGTTTTCTCGCAGTCCACTGCGGAACTGAACCATTTCCATCACAAAATAGTCGCGATGCTGGCCGGCGATCCGTGGCTGTGTGTTGACTCCCTCGCCGCTGTGACCGTGGCAGACGGTGCAAGCCTCTATGTCACGCTCCGGCGCCCCGTTTTCGTACAGCAACTTGCCTTTGTCGGCCAGCGCCGGATTGCTGGAGCCGCTGCCTTTCACAGCGGGTTGGCTCGAGAAATAGCGTGCGACGCCTTTGATTTGCTCATCGGTGAGAGCCCGGGCTATGCCCCACATGAAGGCCCGCGCGTGGGGATCGCTGCGACCACGCTGCCTGAACAGCTTCAGCTCGCTCTCGATGTAGCCGGGTACCTGCCCAGCCAGAATCGGGAAGAGTGGCGAGATGCTGACTCCAGTGTAACCATGGCACTTGGAGCAGGCGTTACTGACCAGCTGCGCGGCGTCCAAGGCCGATGGATCCGGCGGCACGACCACGGCCGCCGCCTGTGCATCACGAACGGCTGCGCTCGCGAGCGCGATTGCAGCGACGATGAGCGAGGTTACTGCCGCCCTTCTCATTAGAAGTCCATCCATAGCCCGATTACAAAGGTATTGTTGTTCGATGCCTGGGGATTGCTCGCGCCGAGAAGAAAGAACGGGTTCTGGTTGTTCTTGACGACGTTGTAGATGTTGTACTGCATGATGAACCTGATGTTGAACCAGGGCAGGTAGTCGAGCTCCAAAACCTCGTATTGGTAGCCCGGTGAGCCGTTACCTCCCATGGTGGCGACATCGGCGGTACCGGTAGTGCGCACGAAGTTGACCAGCGCGCCATAGCGATGGTTGTAGTAGTACGTTCCCGTCACGTTCCATTCATCGAGATGATCTACTGGGTTACTGTAGTAGGTCGGCACCAGCCCGGGATCGTACTCTGCATTTTCGTGCGTGTAGCGGCCCAGGAAGCTAAAATTATTGTGTTGACCATTGTATTGGTACTGCCAGTCATAACTGATGTCCAGATAGCGGTTGACATATCCAGGGTCGAGTGTTTGCCCCGCAATGAGGCTCGGCGTGAACTTCGAGTACATGCCGGAGACGCCAATCGAAGCCGAGTTGTAGCCCCAGTCGTGCTCGTACGCGGCTCGCCAATACGGGGCCCAGCCCTCGAGGGTGCCGCCTCCCACGCTGAGGTTGGTGCTATCGAGCGTGCTGGTCACACT
>Ga0302324_100003894_pt1 | contig 33474 bp, 35 predicted proteins | sample Palsa_T0_1_FD_201949 | JGI IMG/M metagenome (GOLD analysis project Ga0302324, IMG submission 201949) | Peat permafrost microbial communities from Stordalen Mire near Abisko, Sweden - Palsa_T0_1 | ecosystem: Environmental > Terrestrial > Soil > Palsa > Peat permafrost | place: Sweden: Abisko...
CGACCAGGAAGCCGCGCTTCCGTCCTGTCTCGACGATCCGGCCAACAAACCGCAGCTTGCCGTTGAGCAGACCGTCCACCGGGCGGTCCACGGGAAAGTCGAAGGTCAGCACATCGCCTTCGGCCAGGCGCAGCAGATCCCGGGCCAGCAGCCGGGGGCCGCGCAGGCGCACATCCAGGCCCAACAGCGATGGCCGGATGCGCGCGAGCATGGCCGCCTGTTCGGCCTCGGTCGATTGGGTGCGGCGCATGGACCACTGCTGGTCGAACTTCTGCCGCATCATCTTGGCGATGATGGACGGGACCGCGATGTTCATCATCCCCACGTTATCGCCGATGCGGATTTCAATACCCACCGCCACCACCGCTTCGGTAGGCGCCAACACGCGCAGGAATTGTGGCTCGGTCTCGACCGTATGGATGGTGAACTCGATCGGAGCGACGGCTTGCCAGGCTTCTTTGAGATCGTTCAGAATAATCCGGAAAAGGCTGTCGAGCAGTTTCTGCTCGATTTCGGTGATCTCCCGCCGCAGAGCCGACGTGGACTTGCCATCGCCCCCCAACAGCACCTCCAGAATCGGGAAGACCAGAGCCGGGCTCAGTTCCAGCAGTCCGTAACCGTCATACGGGCGCAGCCCCAGCGACAGCATGCACGTGGGCGAGGGCAGCCCGTTCAGAAACTCCTCGCAGGAGAGCTGCTCGACGCTCACCAGATTCACTAGAAGATAAGTACGTAAATAGGCCGAAAGACTGGAAACCAGATTGTGGACGAAGGTCTCGTGAAGCTGGTGAATGGCCCGCAGTTGGGACTTGGCGATGCGATCCGGCCGGCGGAAATCAAAAGGCACCACTTTCTTCGCCGGGGCCTCCTGCTGATGCGCCCCAGCCGCATTGTCGAATAGCGCGTCAATTTCCTGTTGCGATAAGGTGCGATTCAAGCTGAGCCGTCCTAATAGTCTATCGGCGGGTGAGGACGCAGCTTTAGTCCAGGACGCAGATTCGAGCGCGGGCAGCCGATGAGGTCATGGGGACCAGAAGATTCCCGGGAGGCCTTTATGGACATCGCACCTGTCGGTAATCCGGCGCAAGCTGTCCTGGCCGGGCCCGACACTGCCAGCCCCAACCCGCTGACGGCAGACCGTGAGCTGATCCGTAACATCCAGGGCATCGATGCCTCTGGACTATTCGGCGCAGGCAGCGAGCTGGCCTTCGCCTTGGATCGGGATACCAAGCAACTGGTGGTGCGGGTCGTTAACCAGCATACAGGTGAGATCCTCTGGCAAGCACCGCCGGAGTATATGCTGCAGTTGGCGCGGACCTTCGGCCAATACAGCGGCTAACCCGCATTTCTCACAGGGTATTGGCAAAAGCCGCCCTTTTGTGGCATAACTGAGTTTCCGCACAGCAGTTAACGCCAAAGAGAGGACGGCTTTCGCTATGACAGATTGTACCCAATCCGGCTTCGGATTTGAAGCCTGCGGTTCCCGTGAAATTGTGGCCCGGTTTGACGGGGGCACGATCAGCTCCGATGGGGGCGCGTTTCTCCTGCGCCAGACCGACCAGCGCCTCAATCTGCTGCCGCGGCTGGCGGATTGCTTCCTCGACGGCCGGAACCAGGAGCAGGTAGAGCACTCCTTGTTGGAGATGCTCTGGCAAAGGGTCTACGGCCTGGCGCTGGGATACGAAGACCTCAACGATCATGAGCAACTGCGGAACGATCCGGTCTTCGGCATCCTGGCGGGCCGGCAGGAACTGGACCAACCGCTGGCGGGCAAGAGTACGCTGAACCGCATGGAACTGGGCGCCGGCACGCCGGATCGATACAAGAAGATCACGTTCTGGAAGGATTCCATTGATGAGCTGCTGGTGAAGGTTTACACCGAATCGCACGTCCAGGCTCCGGATCAAATTATCCTGGATGTGGACACCACCGACCTACCGTTGCACGGTAAGCAGGAGGGGCGGTTTTTCCACGGCTACTACGATAGCTACTGCTATCTGCCGCGGTATGTCTTCAGCGGAGAGCATGTGCTGTGCGCAGGGTTGCGGGAGGCTAGCCACGACGCGGCGTGCGGCAGTCTGCAGGAAATCCGCAGAATCGTGACGCAGATTCGGGGGGCATGGCCGGAAGTGAAAATCATCCTGCGTGGGGACTCCGGCTTCTGTCGTAACGAGCTGATGAGTTGGTGCGAGGATCATGGCGTGGACTTTGTGTTCGGGCTGGCGCGCAATCAGAGGCTGCGCAGGATAATCGGAGCACAGATGCATGCCGCCACGCAGCAGTGGAACCAGACCGGCAAACCCGCGCGGGTGTTCACCGAGTTCGCCTACCAAACCAAGAAGACGAAGAAAGGTGGCTGGGAACGAGAGCGCCGTGTGGTGGCCAAAGCGGAACACATCGATGGCAAAGAGAATCCCCGCTTTGTCGTGACTTCTTTGACCGCCGAGTCATGGACGGCGCAGGCTTTGTACGAAGAACTGTATTGCGCGCGGGGCGACATGGAGAACCGCATCAAGGAGCAGTTCAGTCTGTTCGCCGATCGGGTGAGTGCCGAGACGATGCGGGCGAATCAGATGCGGCTGTATCTATCGGCCATGGCTTATATCCTAGTCAGTGGATTACGGCGGCTGGGCCTGGTAGGGACCGAACTGGCCGAAGCGCAGGTGCCGACGATTCGCACGAAGCTGCTAAAGATCGGCGCACAGATCCGGGTGACGTTGCGCAAGGTTTGGGTTTCGATGGCTTCCAGTTACCCATGGCAGGACCTCTACGGCCAGGTCTGGGCGAACTTGCGCTGCTAACGCCGCATCGCTCAATCTAAAGTTCTGGTTGAACGCAAAGTCCACGGCAAGGGCTCTGGGGAGCCGTGCGCGAAACCGGAGTTCGAAATAAGCAAAACAGTCTTTCAGGCCGTTTTGTACCATTTCCGGGCATCCATCAGCAATCCGCATTTCAGCACCGTATGGCGCACAATGCCTGTGGAAAACCGGACTCAAAACCGCTGTTACGCACCTTCACGGCAGGCCGGTGAGAAATGCGGGCTAAGGGGATGCGCAAGTTTGGGTGCATTCTCCCGATAAGCAGTGTGAGGAGATCCGATGCAGCCACGAAATGCCTACTTAGAAAGCCAGATTCAGACCGCCGACCCGCTTGAGTTGGTATGCCTGCTCTACCGCGCCGCGGGCGATGCCACGCGTAGCGCCAGCGCCCACTTGGCAGCCGGGCGTATCGCGGAGCGTTCCCGCCAAATCTCGAAGGCCCTTGCAATTCTGACGCAGTTGTCCGGTTCACTCGACCATGCGCACGGAGGCACGCTGAGCCGCAGCCTCGCGGAGTTGTACGACTATATGCAGCGTAGACTGCTGGAGGCGAATCAACGTCAGAAGGCGGAGCCGCTGGTGGAAGTGGGAAGCTTGCTGGCTACCCTGCTGGAGGGTTGGGATCAGATCCGCACAAAGCCCGAGCACTCCGCCCCCCGCGGGAACCCATATTCGACGACAGGCGGTCAGCAGTCCGCGGACTACGGCGGGTATCCAGCAGTCTTCGCGCCGGCCGCTGCTGCAGAGTACGCCTCGCAGAGCTGGAGCTTGTAACTATATCGGGGAGAAGATCTGTGCCCCGGCAATTGTGCCTGGGCAACCGCGGCGAAGCGGCGTTTCCGCCTTCCTACAGGCCTTACTTTGCCCGCGCGGACAGGCTGGAGACGATTTGGGCGCTTAAGCCAAGGCCACCGCTCTTTGCCAGCGCCTGCGCAAACTGGTCTTCGGCCATTCCGGCCTCGGTGGCGCTGCCGGTGTCTTCGCCGCTTCCCAACCAACCGCCTTCATCGCCGCGGGCCTCCTTGAGAAGTTGTGCGATCATGATGGCCTCGAATTGCTTCGCGGCAGCCTCTACGGTCTGCGGCGGGCGCGTAGCAGGCGGGTCCACCATGGTGGCTCTAGCGGTTCCCAAGGTCACGGGCGCGCTCATCAGATCACCTCCAACTCGGCTTCCAGCGCGCCCGCCGAGCGCAGGTTTTGGAGGATGGCTATTATGTCGCGCGGAGTCGAACCTATCGCTGCTAGGGCGTGCACCAACTCCTCTACCGTGGCGCCTTGTTTGAGCACCACATTGCGGGCCGGTTCTTCTTTGGCATCCACCGCGACCTTGGCCGCCACGGCGGTAGTCCCGGCCGATAAAGGCGGCGGCTGCGAGACATCCATACTGGTCTGGATCTCGACAGTCAGATTCCCGTGCAGGATAGCCACTGGAGAAATGTGCACGTCGCGGCCCATGACGATGGTACCGGTGCGCTCGTTCACCACCACGCGGGCCGGCTGGTCCGCGTCCACGGTGAGCGTCTCCATTTCGGCAATGAAATCGACAGGGCTGGCGGCGAACGACGACGGAACCCGCACGCTCACCAGGGCTGAATTTTCGGCGCGCGCCGGCAGAGCGCCCGCCGCGCCGTATTTGGCGTTCAGCGCCGCGGCGATGCGGGAAGCAGTGGTAAAGTCCGCATACCGGAGTTGCAGATGCAGGACTCCCTTGAACGGTAGCGAGGGCGCCGGCCTCTCAACAATGCCTCCGCTGGGGACGCGGCCCACCGTGGGATGGTTCACGGTCTGGCTGGCGCCGCTATGGCCCGCTACGAATCCGCCGGTGACCACGGCCCCCTGCGCAACCGCGTAAACCTGGCCGTCGGCGGCTTTCAGGGGCGTCAGCAACAGTATCCCCCCCTGCAGATTTGTGGCGTCTCCAATGGCGGCCGCCGTCACATCCAGATGGATGCCCGGCTGCGCGAAGGGCGGCAGAGTGGCCGTGATCATAACGGCTGCCGTGTCTTTGACGCGAATAGTGGCTCCCGGAACCGAGACCCCCATGCGCTCCAACATATTGGCCAGGCTCTGCGGCGAGAACACTGTCTGCTGCGTGTCCCCCTTTCCGGCCAGCCCCACAACCAGCCCGTAGCCGATGAGCGGGTTGTCGCGCACGCCTTCGATTCCCGCCAGATCCTTCAACCGCGTGGCGCACGGCGCGGGCGACGCCAGCGCCACCAGACAGAAAGCCATCCATCGCATCGTCCGCATCGTCTCTTCTCCAACCTAGAACGGCAGCACTCCCATCAGCAGCCGGTACAGGATGAACGGACGCTTGATCGCGTCCCCCACCACACCCTTTCCGTTGACGGAAACTTCCAGTTGCGCGATCAGGTCCGACTGGACCACATTGTTGGGACCCAGATCCGCCGGCCGCACCACGCCGCGCACTGTGATGACTTGTTGTTCGGAACTTACGCGAATCTCCTTGACGCCTTCCACTACCAGATAACCGTTCGGCAGCACATGCACGACGCGGGTGCCCAGGGTGGTGGAGATCACCGTCGTGCGGCCGATCGTGCCGGCGCCCTTTAACTCCTGGTCGCCCGAAGTACCCAGCAGGTTAGCCAGCGCGCCAGTGGCCTTCGTCGCGCCGGCCAGAGCCGTTATTGAGGCATTGGCGCTGGACGTGCGCGAGGTTTGCACATTACCCGTACTGACCGCGGAGGCATTCTCCGCCACCAGCACGGTGACCATGTCGTTCACGCGGCTGGCCCTCAGGTCGCGGGCCAGGTCCGTGAACAGCGCCGCGGACGACCATAACGAGCCGGGCGAGGCGTCGTTATTGGCGCGCGCCGCCGCGGTGGCCTCCGCCACGTAACGTTCCAGCGCAGATGGCTCCGGGGGTTTCGGCTTCTTCTTCTCCGCCGCCCAGGCCGGGGCCAGCGCGCAGGCCAGGGCCAGCAATGCCAGAATCGGTTTTGGTCTCATCGGTTTCCTCCTTGCGCCGGGGCTATTTCTGCCTCGTCCGCGGAGACGACCACGCGTCCGCGCTCCGCGACCGTAGCGCGAAGGATTCTTCCATTGGCGGGATTGCGTACTCCGATGACCTCGCCCCGCCTTCCGGAAGACTCCGCTTGCCCTTCCAGGAGTACGCGCGCCTGACCGCTCCGGATTTCCACCCGCACCCGCTCGCCCCGCAGCACGTCAGCCGGGACATCCAGCCATTGTCGCTCGATCACCGTGCCCGCCGGAATCAGCCGCCGCGGCTCCCAACCCACGACTTGAGACAGATCCGGCAGGCCAGGTGGCCCTTGGCAGGGTTCCGCGCGAAGTTGTGCGCGTTCGATGGGACGACCCGGTACGAGGGCCTCGGTGGCGGTCACGCGCGTTCCCGAGACCTGAATGCGCACCTTGGCCCAAACCGGAAAGTCGTCTCGGCCGGACGCGGATACCACGCCATGCCACAGCAGCGGAGACCTGGTGGCCTGGTCCGCTCGCAACCCGGAGGGCGGAAAGCGCAGTTCGCCGGACGGGATGGGCTGGCGGCTGAATTCCACCACCTCGATGTGCGCCTCGGGCATGGCCGCGCTGAGGGCGGCTGCGACGCGCTCAGGGGACAGGGTCTCCATGGGCCACGTGAAGCACGCTTCCATTCCAGGCTCCACCACCAGTCCATAACGCCCCGCCAAACGCGCCAGCTCCGCGGCTCCGTAAGTGCGGCGGGCACCCGATGCAGGCGCGTAGCCCAGAGCCAGGTCCGGCGCCAAACTCGCGAAGATCGGCACGGCCCGCGCCATGTCTCCCGCCAGGATGCGCGGGCCAGAGACCGGCAGGCACTGGGCCGTGCTCGCTGCCAGCGCGGCAAGCGATAGGAGCAGCATCCGCAGGGTCATTGCGTCACGAGACCGTTGGCCTCTTGGTACATCTCGTTGGCGGCCGTGACCACCTTGGAATTGGCTTCGTAGGCCCTCTGGCTGACGATCAGGTTGACCATCTCCTGGACCACGCTGACGTTGGACTGTTCGGTATATCCTTGCTGCAACGCGCCTAAGCCCTCGGCCCCGCCCGGGTTCCCTAGAACCGGGTCGCCGGAAGCCTGGGTCGGGGTATACAGGTTGCCGCCAATGGTGCTCAAACCAGCCGGATTCTGGAAATTCGCAAGCTGGATTTGTCCCGCGATCTGGGCCGTAGTCTGATTCGGCTGGGTGTAGCTCACCGTGCCGTCGCTGGCGATGGTGATCGATTGCGCATCCGCCGGAATGGTGATCTGGGGCTGCAAGGGATTGCCGCTGGCGGTCACCACATTTCCGTTCTTGTCGAGCTGAAACTCGCCGTCGCGCGTGTAGGCCAATTGTCCGTTGGGCTGCAACACTTGAAAGAAGCCATTCCCTTGGATAGCCACATCCAGAGGGTTGTCGGTCTCGGAGAAGCTACCCTGCGTGAAGATGATCTCGTTGCCCGACGGACGCGTGCCGAGCCCCAGTTGCAGCCCTGCGGGAACCACGGTCTGCTGGCTGGCGGAAGCTCCTGGCTGCATGATGTTCTGGTAGAGCAGATCCTGAAACTGCACGGCACGCGCCTTGTATCCGTTGGTGTTGGCGTTCGCCAGGTTGTTGGCGATGTTGTCTACGCTCATCTGTTGCGCCGTCATACCGCTGGCGGCGCTAAAAAGTGCTCGCATCATAATTGATTGCTCCTTATCTTCCCAGCAGGCTCTTACGAAGCCACGCGGGCTACCTCTTCGACTGCTTCGCGGTTCATTTGCGATCCCAGCGTGGCGGCCTTCTGCAACATTTCAAATTGGCGCATGACCGACACCAGACGAACAGCCGATTCCGCGGCGCCGACATTGGAACTTTCCAGCTTACCCTGCTCTACTTGCGCGCCGGACGCCGGTTGGGATTCCGCCGCGCTCCGAAAATAGCTGATCCCTTGTTTGACCAGCGAACTGGTATCGGCGAAATCGGCGATCTGCAGTTGGCCCAACGTCTGGCCGTCCTGGCTTACCGTGCCGTCGGGAGAGATCTCCACGGCGCCGGTCGGTTGGACACTCAGGCTTTGGCCGGATACCGTTCGCACCGGGTATCCTTCCGTAGTGACCAGAGATCCGGCGGTCGATACCCGAAAGCTCCCATTGCGTGTAAACAGGCTTCCGGAAGGCCCGTCTACCGCGAAGAAACCTTTGCCGGAGAGCGCCAGATCCAAGGCGCCGCCGGTCGCGCGCAGCGCTCCTTGCGAGAAATCGGTCCAGGGACGCTCGACGACCGGCAGAGTGGCCGCCGATCCGTTCTCCCCGGCGGTTGCTTCCGCCGATACATAAAGGTTGTAGAACTCGCGGTCGGTCTTATAGCCGCCGGTTTCAGTGTTGGCCAGATTGTTCGCCAGCATGTCCAACGACTCCATGCGGGCCTGCATTCCGCCGGCCGCCGAGATCGTCAGGTTATCCATGGCACGCTCACGCCGGTCTTTTATGCAAGTGGAGAGCCGTAGGCCAGCCGTACAAAAAGAAGGGGATGCGGGACGCGCCTCGACAGATATGTGGCGCAGAGGATGCCATCGCCAAGATCTTGGCGCCGGGCCGGCTCGCAACTACTTGGAATCCAGTAGCGGCGCTTTGGTTCACCGAGTGCATTTGTTCCGGTGTGATCGCCGCTTCTTCAGAATCAACGGTTGCTTCCGGCAGCAATTCGATGCAGGTTACGGGAGCGTCAACGGGCGCAACAACGGCTAAGGCTGCTGGGGCCACAGGAAGCGGCTTCTGGTCTTACATGGGTGGCTACTTGGCGGACGGCGGCGCTCCCGGAGAATCGACAGAACCAAAACGCCAGATGCCCGGCGGAAGACATCAAAACGACGACATGGCGTCACCGTATTCTATCCCGGTCCCGCCGGTCGCCACGGCCCCTTTAGGGCTCGACTGGGGTTTGGCGCAATCGGACCTTCTGGCCGCGACAATTGCCGGCGACCAGGAGCTCACTGCCGCGGGATCCGGCGGTTCGGGTTCGGCGTCTGAGCCTGCGGTCCTCCCCCAGCCGCAGGACGACCTGGCTGGGAAGGTTGATGCGGCCAAGGCGCTGCGTGACGATACACTCGGCATGGACGCCACTAGGGAGTTGGCGTTCGCAGCTCGCTTACTCCCGCTCGAGCCAACCCTTGAGACGAGTCTTGACAAGGAGACCACAACAACCGAGAACGAACGCACCCAAGCGAAGAACACGGAAACCCCGGAAACCTCCCGCGGCGCGCACACCGCACTCCTCGACGATTGGCAATCCGAATTGCAGAACACAACCATCGCTGGAAGTGGCGGTAGCTCCTCGACCACGCAGGAAGACGGTCGCAGAAACCCCGATCCGGATCAACGCAATGCCGACTCACTCGCTGGGATCGCAGCAAAGGGTGGCGCAGTCACTAGTGTGCACCTCCCGGGCGACCGCATTGAAAATGCGGCTGTGGGACTGGCGGATATGGAGAGCGCTTGGAACACCGCCACCATGGCTCCTGCAGAAGGGCAGGCTCAGTCTGCGGTCAGCGCGCAGGAGGCGAGCCAAACGGGTGCCGCCGTTGTAGAGCCTCCCGAGCCGCCGGCGCAGCCGGCTTCCCGCGATGTCTCGCTGCATCTGGCCGATGGCGACAGCAGCGTCGACATCCGTATGGCGGAGCGTGCCGGCGAGATCCGCGTCACGGTCCATACACCGGATCGCGACTTGGCCAACTCTCTACGCGCCGACCTTCCGGACCTGGTCGGTAAACTGCGGCAAACCGGATTTCAGGCAGAGGCATGGCGCCCTGCTGCCGCTACACCACCTGATGGCGGCCGCCGCAGCGGCTCGGATGGCTCGCCGTCCCAGGAGCATTCGCCGGGCAACCGCAGAGACGGCCGCCAGCAACCGCAACAACAGCAGCCCAAAGATCAACCCCGCTGGGACGGCGAGTGGAAGTCCACCCTCGACCCGGCACAGGAGTCCCATACATGACGGTTCAACCCTTGGCATCATTGCCGCAAAGCCAAAGCAGCACGGCGGCTACATCTGCCCCTCGAACGAATAGTAGTCAAACGAGCTCGGCGAGTTCACCGGACGCTGTCAGCGAGAACGAGTTCATGCAGCTTTTGGTGGCTCAGATCCAGTATCAAGACCCCACTAATCCTACCGACAGCACCGCCTTCGTCACGCAACTTGCGCAGTTCAGTTCCCTCGAACAACTCGTCGCCATACACGGCGACCTCGACAGCATCTCGTCGCAAAGCACCACGACCACACAGAATTCCAATGCCACCCAAGGAGGCAGTTAACAATGTTTGCAGCATTCAGCACCGCACTATCCGCTTTGGACGCCAACGGTGTCGCTGTCGCCGTAGTCGGCAACAACCTGGCCAATATGAACACCACCGGTTATAAGGAGAGCGTCGCTTACTTCCAGAACCTGGTGAGCGAATCCCTGAACGGCGGGCAGACGCAAGTGGGGTTCGGCGTGGCATCGCCGCTTACCATCATGCAGTTCACTCAAGGCGCAATAAGTGCGAGCAGCGGACCTCTTGACGCCGCCATTCAGGGGAACGGTTTTTTCGTGGTGAACGACAACGGCGCGACCGAGTTCACGCGGGCCGGCAGCTTCCAGGTAGACCTCTCGGGTAACCTGCTCACCCCCAGCGGGCAGCAGGTCCAGGGCTGGATGGCCGCCGACGGAGTGGTCAACACCGGCGGGGCTATCGGCAACATTACCGTGCCGGTAGGCGCCCTGCAGGCGCCTAAGGCGACCCAGGACATGACCGTGAGCGCCAACTTCAACGCGGCCGCCACCACGGGTTCGGCATCCGACTGGTCCGCGCCCGTTACGGTCTATGACTCCTTGGGGAACCCACATGTGGTGACCCTCAATTTCCAGCAGACGGCTGCCAACACCTGGTCTTGCCAAGCCACCGTACCCGGCGCGGACGTCACCGCGGGCACCGCGGGCACGCCTTACGATGTCGGGAGCCCCGTCCAACTGGTATTCAACAGCAGCGGGGCATTGATCACCCCGGCGGCAGGCAGCCCCTTCACGTTCGCCATCGGTCAACCCAGCGACGGCGCGGCGCCCATGAGCGTCAACTGGAATCCTTGGAACGCTGCCGGCACCGCCAGCACTCTCACCCAGTTCGATCAGAGTTCGGCCACGTCCGCCACCAGCCAGGACGGCTCGGCGGCTGCCCAGCTTACTTCGGTAACCATGGGCAACGGCGGCCAATTGTTGGCTTCCTACTCGAACGGTCAACAGTCGGTTGTCGGACAAGTGGCCATGGCTAACATTCAAAACCCGCAAAGCCTGACCTCGGTGGGGAATAACAACTACCAGGTGAGCGCCATCAGTGCCGCGCCTGATGTCGGCGCGCCCGGCACCGGTGGGCGCGGCACGATCGTGGGCGGCGCGCTGGAATCGTCGAATGTGGATATGGCCACCGAACTCACCAATTTGATCGTGCTGCAGAGCGCATACCAGGCTAATTCCAAGGTGGTGACCACCGTGGATACGATGGCGCAGGCCGCCACCCAACTGATCACTTAGGAGCGGCGTATATATGACTGCCATGGAAGAGATCGCCGCCTTTGCCGATGTTCCCGTGGACATCGAGGCCGAACTGGACCGCCGTATTCTTACCGTCGCGCAGATACTGCAGATGGAACCTGGAAGCCTGATCGGGATGAAGCGCTCGGCGGGCGAAAACATCGACTTGTACGTGGGCGGGACCCTGATCGGTTGCGGTGAAATCGTAGTAGTCGAAAACACCCTGGGAGTCCGCATCACGGATTTCAACGGCGATGCCTAAAGGCGGCCAGGGGAAGAGGAGCAAATGGAACTGATCCGGCAAGTGTTGGCGGTAAGCGCGGTGCTGTTGCTGTTGGCGGCCTCCCTCTGGTGGCTGCGCCGGAAAGGAATTGTCCGGCAGGGCGGTGGCGGCTCCCGGAAAAACGCCCTGCAGGCGGTAGAGCGGCTGATGCTCGGACCACAGCACTCGCTCCACCTGGTGCGGCTGGCGGGTCGCGGACTACTGTTGGGGACCTCGCCGTCGGGATGCGCTGTGCTGGAGAGTTTTGAATGGTCAAGCCTGGAATCTCGTCCTGCCGTCGAAACCGCGGAGGCCCGCTGATGCTCCGCCGGCTGGCGCAGACGGGTGGCCTGGCGCTGTTCTTTCAACTAGCTGCATGGGCAGCCCCCGCGTCGTCGGCGTCCTGGTTCGTGACCGGCAAGGCTGGTTCGTTGAGCTCGCCGATGCAAATTGTCCTGCTGTTGACGGCTCTGACCCTTTTGCCCGCGGCGGTTGTATCGGTAACGCCTTTCTTGCGCACGATCATAGTGCTGCATTTCCTGCGGCAGGCGCTGGGCACGCAGACGGCGCCCTCCAACCAGGTTCTGGTAGGGCTCGCACTATTCCTGACCCTGCTGACCGTGCAGCCGATAGCCAGCCAGATCTACGAACAGGCCTGGACCCCCATGGATAACGGCCAGATTACCGTCCAACAGGCCGCTCAGGAGGCGGCTAAACCGCTACGCCAGTTCTGGCTGCGGTTCGCCCGGGAGAAGGACATCGCGTTGTTCCTGGAGGTATCGCACTCTCCGGCGCCCCGCACCCCGGCCGATGTGGATCTGAAAGTCCTGATTCCGGCCTATATCCTGTCGGAGTTGAAAGCTTCCTTTCAAATTGGCGCGGTGCTCTACCTGCCCTTCCTGGTCATCGATCTGGTGGTGGCCTCGGTAACCCTGTCGGTGGGCATGATGCAGTTGCCGCCGGTCATGATTTCGGCGCCCTTCAAGATCCTGCTGTTCGTGCTGGTGGATGGCTGGAACCTGGTCATCGGGTCGCTCATGAAGAGCTTTAACTGAGGAGCGCAAATGACTAGCGACAACATCGTCGAAATTCTGCGACACGCGCTGCTCGCGGCATTCTGGATAGCGGCGCCGTTGATGGCCATCGCCTTCGCCGCGGGAGTCGTGATTAGCCTGGCGCAGATTGTGACTTCCATTCAGGATACCGCCTTCAGTTCCATTCCCCGCCTGATCGTGTTCGTCGTGGCCATCCTGATGCTAATGCCCTGGATGATCCAACGCATGACGGTTTACACAACCGAATTGTTTGGAGATCTGGCGCGGTATGCCCGCTGATTTCGCCCTGGGCCTCCCCACGCTCTACGGGTTTATGCTGGTGCTGGCGCGGGTTTCCGGAGTCTTTGCGCTGGTGCCCCTGCCCGGATTTCAAAGTGCTCCGAAGCTGGCGCGCATTGTCTTGTCGGTATTGATCACCCTGACGCTGTTTCCTCTCTGGCCGCAAATCGACGCGGCGCGGGTGGACGCCCCACGCGTGCTGCTGTGGGTGCTGCCCGAGATCGCGGTGGGCGTCACCATAGGCCTGGGCGTGGCTTTCATCCTGGAAGTCTTCCTGACCGGCGCGCAAATCCTCAGCCTAAACGCGGGGTTCAGTTTTGCCCAGACCATCGATCCGACCACGCAGGCACAGTCCGGCGTATTGGTGGTATTCGCGCAGTTGGCCGGGGGCATGGTTTTTCTTTCTCTGGGCTTGGACCGGGAGGTAATCCGGACGCTCGCCTACAGCTTGGAAGTGCATCCGGCGGGCGCCTGGATTACACAGCCCGCGGCAGAGGCGATGCTCCGCCTCGGTGGGGACATGCTGGCGCTCGCGGTCCGGTTGGCGCTGCCGGCTATCGCTTTTCTGGTGCTGGCGGACATCGCGTTGGGGCTGATGGGCCGTCTCAACGCCCAACTGCAGCTCATGACCCTGGCCTTTCCGATCAAGATGACTGCGGCGCTAGTGCTGTTGGGGTGGATCACCGTTCTTCTGCCTAGGCTCTTGGCGGCCTACGGCGGTCTGGTTTTCGGGACTTTGCGCCAAGCGCTGCGATTCTGAGTGGAGAAACGCCATGGCGGACAATGGTCAAAAAACGGAACAGCCTACCGCCAAGCGCCTGCTTAAAGCACGCAAGGAAGGACAGTTCCCGGCCGCGCGCCAGTTCGTTTCGGCCATGCAATTCCTGGCGTTCGTAGCCGTGCTGGAGGCCTGGGGCGGGCAGTGGTTCGCCGAGTTGCGCCTGTTGATGCGCCACGCTTTGACGGCGGCCTTCTCCGCGCGGCAATCCGGCATTGTGGAGATCAGCCGCTACCTGCTGGTGGATCTGCTGCGGCTGCTCGCGCCCGCAGCGGGCGTACTGCTGGTGGTGACCTTAGGCATGCAACTGGCCGTTACGCAGCTTGGCGTGAGCCTGAAAAAGCTCGCGCCAGATCTGAAGCGGCTGAGCCCGCTCTCGCGACTGAAAGACCTGCCGCGTCAAAATCTGCCCGCGTTGTTGCGCGCCCTGGTCATGCTGCCCCTGTTCGGGCTGGCAGTCTACGGAATCGTACGCGACAACCTGTTCGCTTACATGGCGCTTCCCTTTCAGAGCGTCGAATCAGGCTTTCGCCATGCCTGCGGTTCCTTCGGTACGCTGCTATGGAAAGCCTGTGGCGTCTTCCTGGTTTTCGGCGCGGTGGATCTGTTCCGCCAACGCCGCCGCTACAACAAGGACCTGCGCATGAGCAAGCAGGAGATCCGCGACGAGTTCAAGGACTCGGAAGGCAATCCGCAAATGAAGGCGCGCATTCGCCGCATTCGGCGGGAACGCCTGCGCCACCAAATGATGAAAGAAGTTCCCAAAGCCACTGCCGTCATCGTCAACCCCACGCATTACGCGGTGGCGTTGCGATATGCCCTGGATTCGATGGCCACGCCGGTAGTGGTGGCTAAAGGGAAGAACTATCTGGCGCTGCGCATTCGCCAGCGGGCCATGGAACACCAGGTCCCCATCATTGAGAATCCGCCGCTGGCGCAGGCGCTTTACCGATCGGTGGATGTCGGACAGGAGATCCCGGCGCACCTCTATCGCGCTGTGGCCGAGATCCTGGCCTATGTTTATAAACTAATGAACGGCCGATTACCTGGATAAGGGGACGCGGGACGGAAGGCGGAAATAGACGGAATGGCGCAAGCGACGGCAATTGCCAAAACGGGTTGGAAGCCGCTGGAGTTCCTCACTGGCGGCGGTGCGGCGGACCTGGGCGTCCCGGTGGCCGTGCTGGCCATTGTGATGGCCCTCATCACACCCCTGCCGCCTTTCCTGTTGGATCTGCTGCTGGTGGTGGACATCATGATGTCGGTCATCGTCATGATGGTCGCCATGTACATCCAGCGTCCGTCGGATTTCAATGTCTTTCCCACCACGCTTCTGCTGTTGACGCTGTACCGGCTGGCTTTGAACGTTTCCTCGGCGCGCCTCATCCTGCTCAACGGCAACACCGGAACTTCCGCCGCCGGGCACGTGATCGAAGCCTTCGGCAGTTTTGTGGTGGGCGGCAACTACATCATCGGAACGGTGATCTTCCTGGTATTGATCGCCATTCAGTATGTGGTCATCAATCACGGCGCGGTGCGCATCTCGGAAGTCACCGCGCGCTTCACCCTCGACGCGCTGCCCGGAAAGCAGATGTCCATCGATTCGGACCTCAGCTCCGGACTGATCGACGAGACCGAAGCGCGCCGCCGCCGCAAGCAACTGGCGGCCGAAGCGGAGTTCTACGGCGCCATGGACGGCGCGTCCCGCTTCACCCAGCGCGATGCGGTGGCCAGCATCCTGATCACCAGCATCAACATTGTTGCGGGTTTCCTAATTGGCGTTTTGCAACACGGCATGGAACTGCGGCACGCGCTGGAGACCTATACGGTGCTCACCATCGGGGACGGCTTGGTCACGGTCGTGCCAGCCCTCATGATCTCGGTTTCAGGGGCCCTGGTGATCACCCGGTCAGGCTCGGACGCGCGGCTGGGTGCGGATTTCCGCAAGCAGATCTTTGGCAGCCCGCAACCGTTATTGCTGGCGAGCGGCGTATTGATCGTACTGGCCTGCGTTCCGGGTATGCCGGGAATCCCGTTTCTACTGCTGGGCGTCGGGCTGGGAGCGGGGGGATGGCGCATGCATACCCGGCCGGTTGCCAAGGAGCAGGCGGCCAGCGCGGCCAAACCGGCGCGCGAGAATCTGGAAGGCCTGCTCAAGGTAGAACCGCTGGCGATCGAGGTTGGGTTGGCGCTGGTCAAAATGGTGGAAGGCGGACAGAACTCGCCGCTGCTGAAGCGTATCTCGGGCATCCGGCGCCAACTGGCGACGGACCTTGGGTATCTTTTGCCGCCCGTTCGGGTAGCCGACAATCTGGCATTGCGCGCGCGCGAATACGTGATCTCGCTCAAGGGTGCGGAGATCGCCCGCTACGAACTGCCGCAGGGCTGCCAGTTGGCCATCCCCTCCGGAAAGAATGCTCCGGCGTTGGAAGGCACAGCCACCCGCGAACCGGCCTTTGGGTTGGCGGCATGGTGGGTTCCCGACCAGCGCGCCGAGCAGGCCCGCGCGGCCGGATACACCCTGGTCGATGCCGTCAGCGTGCTGGGCACCCACGTTGCGGAGTTGGCGCGGCAGCATGCGCACGAATTATTTTCGCGCCAGGACGCCAAGAAAGCGCTGGATCTGGCGGCCGTCGAACAGCCCAAAATGGTCGAGGACCTGGTGCCGAAACAGCTTCCACTCTCGGCGGTCCAGCGCGTTCTGCAAAATCTCCTGCGCGAGCGAGTCTCCATCCGCGACACCGGTTCGATTCTGGAGGCGCTCGGAGAGGCGGCGCTGTCCACGCGCAACCTGGTGCTGCTCACCGAATACTCACGGCAGGCGGTCCGGCGCACGGTCGCTAAGCGGTATCTGGATTCGTCCGGCAACCTGCCGGCTTATTTTCTGGACGCTTCGATCGAGCAGGCCGTGGAGTCCGCGGTGCAGCATGGCGAGCAGAACAGTCATTTGAGCATGGCGCCGCAGACCATCAGGGAGATTCTTGACCGCATCCAACGCAAGGTTGGAACTCCGGAAGGGGCGGTGGCAGCGGTGACCACCGCCGGCGCCCGTTATTTTCTGCGGCAAATGGTGGAGCCTACTCTGCCAAATCTGTTCTTCCTTTCGCACAACGAAGTTCCGGCTGGAGTGAAGGTACTGTCCTTGGGAGTTATTCAGTGAGGAGTGACATGCGAATTAAGTCCTTTTATGCAAGCACGGTGGAGGGGGCAGTCGCCCTCGCGCGCAAAGAGATGGGGGCCGAAGCCATGCTGGTCGAGTCGCGCAAAGCGCCGCTCGAGGCGCGTCACCTGGGTGAGTACGAAGTAGTTTGCGCTCTGGTACCGGAAGCCGAACCCGCCCGGCCGCAGGCTGAGGACACTGGCGCGTACGATGCCCGGCTGTCCAGCGAACTGGCCGAGATGCGCAGGCAACTGGACGTGATGGGCAAGACTATTACGCGGTCAGCCTGGAGCGGGGCGCGTCGGCCCTCCGCCATCCCCGAAATGTCGGAATGGCACGCTCGCCTGATGGCGACGGACATGGATAGCGAACTGGTACATCAGATTCTGGACGCCGTCGAGCGCCGCTCCGGAACGGAGTTGAGCGGGCTGGAGAGCGCCGTCACAGCGGAGATCGAAAAGCGCATCCTGGTTAATGGCACGCCGCCCGCGGCGAATGCACCCCGCGTTGTGGCGCTCGCCGGGCCCCCGGGCGCCGGCAAGACGACTATGATCGCCAAACTGGCTGTGACCTGGGGCCTGGCAGAACGCCGGCCGCTCGCATTGGTGTCGATGGACGATTTCCGGGTAGCCGGAGCCGACCAGTTGCGGTCCTACGCCACCATCCTGGGCGCCGGTTTCCAGGCGCTGGATAGCGTGGGAGCGTTGGCGCAGGCGCTTGACGAACATCACGGAAAGCGGCTGGTTCTGATCGACACTCCCGGTTACGGACCGCACGACATGGACCGCGCGGCGGATCTGGCCCGCTTTCTTTCCACCCGGCCCGAAATCGCGACCCATCTGGTGTTAACGGCTTCCATGAAATCCGCCGATCTAAATCATGTGGCTGAGCGCTTTGAGATCTTCCGGCCTTCCAGCCTGCTGTTCACCAGGTTGGACGAAACAGCTTGCTTCGGCACGGCGTTCTCATTGTCGGTGCGGCGGGGTAAGCCCGTCTCTTTCCTGGGAACCGGACAGGAGATCCCGGACGATGTCGCTCCGGCTACCAAAGACCGCATTCTGAAACTGCTGTGGCCACAGACACTCAGCGCCACGCGGTTAGCCGCATGAAAGGAATTGTGTGAGGCGCCATGTCTAACCCGTACTGCTGCCCGGACACCGGAGAGGCCGCCGCCGATGAACGCGAGCGCCTTATTCTGGAGCACCTGCCGCAAGTCCGCCTGATTGCCCGCCGCATCCGCGACCGCCTGCCCGAGAGCGTGAGCCTCGAAGACCTGGTGTCCGCCGGAATTGTCGGACTGATCGCGGCCGTGGACCAGTACGATCCCGCCCGCAACGTCAAGTTGAAAACCTACGCCGAGCACAAAATCCGGGGAGCGATCTTGGACAGCCTGCGCGGTCTGGACTGGGCGCCGCGGCAAAGGCGCAAGAAAGCCAAGCAGATCGAGTTCGCCATCTGCCGCGCCGAACAGCGGCTGCACAAGATTCCCGGCGAAGACGAGATCGCCGCAGAGATGGGTCTGGACCTGGAAGAATATCACAGTTGGCTGGTGGAAGTGCAGGGCCTCAATATCGGCAGCCTGGAATATACCGGGGAGGACGGAGAAGGAAAGGGCCTCCTCGAATACCTTAGCGACGATCAGGACCAACTACCCTCGCGCTTGCTCGAGCGGTCGCAGCTCGAACAACTGTTGTCCGACGCTATCCGAAAAATACCTCCCATGGAGCGAACGGTCTTAGGCCTCTACTATCTGGAAGATCTGACGTTGCGGGAGATCGCCCAAGTGGTAGACTTGCACGAATCGCGCATATCCCACCTGAAGTCGCAAGCCATACTGCGGCTGCGTGCGGACATTGAGAAGGTCTGGCCCAACCATGCCGGCGGTGTCGTGTGAGCCCTGGGCGCTGGTTTGCCGAGGAATGGACGGCGCTGTTGGGCACCGTCCTGGAGTCACTGGCAGGAGAGCGCCCTAAGTTAGCCTGTACGGCGCCCGCCGGCGTTGCTACGCTGGCCGCTTCCAGCGAAGAAATCTCGGGTCAGCAGGGTGCGATACTGTGGTGGCAATACCGCTTTCCATTACCTGGTGAGCCGGCCATCTGGATCGGCGCGCCGAGGAATGCGTGGACTCAGATCGCCACCCGCATCTTGGGTGCCGCCGGTGTGGAGGACGATTCCCAGGCGCGCGAAACCTATCTCGAAGTCCTGCAGCAGTCGTTTGGCGAGTTGTCCCGCAGCGCCGGCCGCCGTTGGAACCGGCAGGTAGAGGGCTCGGGAAATGAAGCGGCCGCCGCGCCGGAGGCGGCCGAATTCTACATCGTGGAAGCAACCTATCAGGATGCGGCGCTCCCGCCTCTGATCGCGGTTATCACCGGGACGCCTCAAGATCCACCCGTAGAAGAGCCGGATCCGCCCGCAGGGAAAGCACTGCCTGAAGATCCGGGCGCCGTGGAACCGGAAATCCAATCTCCACAGCGGTCTCGGACGTTCAATCTGCTCATGGGCGTGGAGTTGCCCGTAAGTGTTTCGTTTGGCCACGTGCAACTTCCCTTGAAGGACGTCCTCAAGCTGACAGCCGGATCCATCATCGAGTTGAACCGCACGGTGGATGAACTGGTAGAGGTCATCGTCAATAACTGCGTCGTTGCGCGGGGAGAAGTGGTGGTGGTGGAAGGTAACTATGGTGTGCGGATCCATCAGATTATGACTCGTCAGGAACGCTTGGAGACCTTGCCATGAGCGCCTTTCTGGGGATCGCCTGGCATCCTGATTTCATGCTGCAACCACTGATCTGCTACGTCTTGCTGGCGGTGGGTCTCGGACTGTGCCTGTATCTTTTCGTAACCCTCAAGATGGAAATCCGCGGTTTGCTCCGCCGCTGCCTGGACGGGCGGCAACAGGTGCAAGCCCTGGAGACCGCTCTGGGCGACGCGCGCCTCGCGGCTCAGTCGCTCGAAACCGATCTGCGCGAAGTGGAGCGGCAAACTGGAATGCTGGTGGCGCCGGCGCCGGCCCGATCAGGCCTCAACCTAAGCAAGCGTACGCACGTTCTAAGGATGCACCGTGCCGGCCAGGACAGCGCGGGAATTGCGGCCGCGCTCGCACTGCCGCGTAGTGAAGTGGAGTTGCTGATCAAGGTCCACCGCATCGTCGTGGACCAGATTTAAGGCTACCGCCGGGTCCCGTCTAAAGCCCGGGCTAAAGCCTTTGAGCGCACCTGCCGATTCCTGCTATAGCTATGGATAGAGTCCAACCAGCCCGACTGTTGTGGATTGCAGCAGAGGATAATCTCTTGGCCGCCGGCCGCGCCGCTGAAATCGGCGGATTTACTTTGGAGCATGCCTCCGGGGTCCCGGAAGCCTTGGAATACCTCAAGCGCTCGCAGATAGACGCCGCGGTGGTTTGCTTTCCCTTTCCGGAGTATACCCCAGCCGAGGCGCTGGAGGAATTGCAGCGCGCCGACGGAAGCGTGCCATTGATCCTCTGGGATCCAAGCATGCGATTGCAGGATGCCGTGCGCTTGATCAGGTCGGGCGCCTGCGAAGTCTTCGGCGCGGAAGCCGAACCCCAACAGTTTGCCTGCGTGATACAGGACGCAATCGACGACCGGCGCAGCCAGTTGCCCAGTTCCGGGGATGCCGATGAGGCTTGGCGGCGGATCTTGGTCGGCTCCAGCCAGCCGTTTCAGGAAGTCGTTCGCATGGTGCGCCTGGTGGGCAGCCGCCGCTCCACCGTGCTGATCACGGGCGAGACCGGCACCGGCAAAGAGATGGTGGCGCGAGCGCTACACATGACTGGGCCGCGCGGCCGTCTGCCGATGGTATCGGTTTGCTGTAGCGCCCTCCCCGAAAATCTGCTGGAGGCCGAGTTGTTCGGCCACGTACGTGGGGCCTTCACCGGCGCCGTCAACCAGCGCATCGGACGCTTTGAACAAGCTAACGGCAGTACCCTATTTCTGGACGAAATAGGAGACATGCCGTTGGAGTTGCAAGCCAAGCTGCTGCGTGTTCTGCAGGAGCGTGAATTCCAACGGCTGGGCAGTTCCGAGACCATACGGGTCGACGTGCGCGTGGTGGCCGCCACCAATGCCGACCTCCTCGAGCGGGTGCAGCAGGGCCGCTTTCGCGAGGACTTGTACTACCGCCTCAATGTGGTCCCCATCCATGTGCCCCCGTTGCGCGCGCGCGCGAGCGATGTGACGGCTCTGACGCATCACTTCATTCAGAAAATCTGCCGCTTGGAGGACCTCCCGCTTCCGCAGATCTCCCGCGAAGCGCTCGGCCGGTTGGCCGCGTATTCATGGCCAGGCAACGTGCGCCAGTTGGAGAATACGGTGGAACGCGCCATTGTTCTGAGCGGAGCGCGGGCCGTGCTGTATCCGTCCGACTTCCCGCTCGACGGCCCCCACCCTCGCCCGGTCACCACGCACACCGGCGCCAACTTTGTACAGGTGCCCGACGATGGCCTGGATTTCGAACAGACCGTGAGTCGGATCGCACGCAACATCCTCGAGCAGGCGCTACGAAAAACGAATGGAAACAAGAAGATGGCAGCGGACCTCCTGAGGCTCAAACGCACTACGCTTGCCGCGAAATTGAGAAGCCTGGAACCTTGCGATCCGGAACTGGCGGCCATGGCGGAGGATTTCGTGCACTGTGCCTGAAACGGTGCATTCGCCGAGCAGCTCGGAGGAGCATTCACCAGCTGCACCGCCGATCGGCAAACGCCTCGGCCCAGCCGCGCTGCATCGCCTGCTGGAAGCTCACCGCGCTTGGCTCGAGCGGCGCCCGGAAGGCATCCGGGCCACCTTGCAGGGCGTGCTGCTCCCCGATGTGGCCTTGGACAGACTGAACTTGGAACGCGCCAACCTGAAGGCGGCGAACTTCATACATAACCGCATGTCCGGCGCCAATCTGAGCGGTGCGGACCTCCAGTTCGCCGACCTCAGCGACGCGACTCTGATTGAAGCTGACCTATCGCGAGCCGAGTTCACGGACGCCAGACTGGCTTGCGCTTTGCTGGCCGGGGCTAACTTGACCCAAGTCCGGTTTCTGAGAGCTTCCTTGCGCGGCGCCAATCTGCGGCAGGTGCAACTCCTTGAGGCGAGCATGGAAGAGAGCGACTTCACCGGAGCCGACCTCCACGAAGCGCGCATGCTGCAAGCAAAAGCGTTAGACTGCAACTTCGCGCAGGCGAATCTCAAGGGTGCCAATCTCCACCACTGCGCGTTCCGATGCTGCAAACTGCCCGAAATATCCGCCGCCGGATCGAACTGGGCCACAGCGACCGTGCAGAATTGCGAGTTTCGGAGAGCCGATCTGACCTCGGCGCGTTTCGACCGGGCCGACCTACGCCAAAACTCCTTTTGGAATGCCACGCTCTGTCGAGCCAGTTTTCAAAGTGCCCGGCTGAACGGCGCCAATCTGGAAGGCGCGGATCTTAGAGGAGCCCGTTTCCACGACGCCGCGACCATGAGTGCGAATTTTCGGGGAGCCAATCTACGGGCCGCGCAAGGGCTGACGCAGACCCAACTCGGCCAAACCCGCACGGACCGCAACACGATCCTGCCGGATGGTTCACACGGTCCCTTCCTGCTGGGATCCGGGGCGCACCGGCCCGGCCGCCTCCAGATCTAGCCCCGATCCAGCCCGCCCCGATCCTTAGCGCGGACCGCCGAACCGTCCGTGAGGCATCATTTCCGTCCCGGGCCCGCCAGAGCCTTCAGGTCCAGCCGGTGGCGCCAGCAGGTTCAGGGCACTGGCTTCGTGGATCGCGGGCATCAGCGCCGCGGCACTCTGCAGCGCAGCCAACTGGGTCTTTTGAGCCGCCGTCAGTACGGCCAGCGCTTGCTGCTGATAGCTGGTGCGGATAGGAGCCGCCTGTTGCTCCAGGCTCCGGATACTCAGCACCAGTTTGCCTACCTCGGCGGCATCCGCGCTGCTGCTTTGCTCCTGCGTCCGCAGGCTCTGCCGTAGTGGGCCGCTCTGTTGATAGATAGGCTTCAACGCCGCAGCCTCGGCTTGGCGCAACTGTTGCAACGCGGAGACCTGTGCGTCGGTCAGGTTCAGATAGCTTTGTACCGCTGTGGTTTTCGCCGGCCCGGACATGCCGTGCTCACGGAAACCGCCGGGTCCTTGCGCAAACAACGCCGCCGCGGCTAGGCTGATGGAAACGAGACGGAAGTTCATGTTTTCAGTTCTCCTCTATCGTTCATTATGCCGGGAAAGCTGGACGGAATCTGTTAAACCTTTGATAAATCGGTGCTCCATCACGGTTACGTGGCACTGCACGGCCGCGAAGCGCACAACGTAATTCGAGCGGCAGACGAATTCTCCGAACAGGCGCAGCTGAAGCACCTTCGTCGGGCTGGCTGGAGCGGCTATGGCGATATCGCTCGTCAGGGGACGCCATCGACCGCAACAGAGATCGGCCAGATCGGGATTGTGGCGCACACAGTTGTGTTCGACCGTCTGAAGAGCATCTACTGTAGAGCGCAGCAATCCGCGCCCACGCGCACCGCGGAGTTCTTAGTTCTTGGCTTCGGAATACGGGATGATAACGATCCTCGGTACGGCGAACACGAATCGCGCGGGTGGCCGAACCGTCGAGATACAGTTTGTCGGCGCGTATATAGTCGACGCGGGCTTTGAGGACCCCTGCGACGCGGCCGAGCACACGGTATGGTCGCGAATTCGCCCGCCACACCGTTAGCGACTCCATATATCCCGGCGGCATCAGGCGCCTGCGCTTAACTGGTTTAAAGTGTCGTACTCCGCGCGATAACGATCCCCGCCCCCGCATCGGAACATAACAGCGCGACCCGTGCGAGAATACTTCTTCTATGTCGAACGGAAAAGTGAAAGTTGGAATTATTGGATCGCAGTTTCAAGGCGACATCCACGCGGCATCGTTTCAGATCATGCCGGAGGAGGCCGAGGTGGTGGCGGTCTGTTCGCCCACGCCCGGCCATGCGGCGGAGTTGGCGCGGAAGTATGGTATCCCGCGTGTCTTCCTGGATTACAAGGAGATGCTGCGGGAGAAGGACATCGAGATGGTGACCATAGCCGCGCCTAATGCTCTGCATTGCGCCATGACCCTCGATATCGCGCGCGCCGGCAAGCACGTGGTCTGCGAAAAGCCGCTGTGCATGACGCTCGACGAGGCCGACGAGATGATCGACGGCTGCCGCCGCGCAGGCGTGCTCCTGCTATACGCGGAAGAGTTGCTGTTCACCCCGAAGTATGTCAAGGCCAAGGAAATGGCGGACCATGGCGCGTTCGGCAAGCTGTATCTGGTCAAGCAGAGCGAGAAACATTTCGGGCCGCATAGCCCCTGGTTTTGGGATGTGACCCGCTCCGGCGGCGGCGTGTTCATGGACATGGGCTGTCACGGAATCGCGTTCTGCTACTGGTTCTTCGACCGCTCTCCCATCAAGAGCGTTACCTGTCACATGGGCACCTACGTACACGGCGCCAAGACCTGCGGTGAAGACGACAGCATCTGCGTTCTGGAATTCGCCAACGGCGGAGTGGGGCTGGTGGAGAACAGTTGGGCCAAGCGCGGCGGCATGGACGACCGCACCGAGATCTACGGCGAAGGCGGTGTCAGCTACCCGAATCTGCACATGGGCAACGCTATGCCCACCTATAGCGAATACGGCTATGGATACGCCGTGGAAAAAGCGCCCAGCACCAGAGGTTGGAGCTATCCGGTGTTCGACGAGTTGTGGAACTACGGCTCACCGCACGAAATGCGGCACTTCGCGCGGTGCGTGCGCGGCAAGGAGAAACCGCAGTCCACCGGCGAAGACGGACGGGTGGTGATGGAAGCGCTTTACGCCGGCTATGCGTCCGCCGGACAGGGCCGCAAGATCGAACTGCCATTCCGCCCCGAGGGTGTCAAGAGGCCCATCGATTTGTGGCTGGCAACGGCGGGCAACGTAGAGGCCCCGTAGAAGCAACGTAGAAGGGGCTTGAGCCTGTCGCCTCAAGCCGGCCGCCGCAACTCGCATCCGGCCGTGCGCAGGCGATCGAAAGCCGACATCGCTACCGCCATACGGGATTCCAGATAGATGTTCACGCGCGCTTCACCGATCATGCCGTCCACCCACCGGACGATATGCGTGATGGGGAAGACCAGCGTGGTGCGGTCGGCCAGCGTGAGCGTCATGTCGGCCTCAAATACCGAAAGATTGCCGGCGGTCCAAAGTTGCACCGGGGCATGCCGGAGATCGTCCACATCCAGCGAAAACTGCACCAGCGCGCGGCGGATCGCGGCTCTTCCCAAAATCGGCGCCATGCCCGGCAGCCTGACGGTCGCGTCCAATGCAAAAAAGGAGGCCACCGCGTCGGCATCCAAGGTGTCCAGCGCGCCAAAGTACGTCTTCACGCGCGCCGGCCACGGTTCGGCGTCGCTTCGTCTGCAGACAGTCTGCGCCGCCGCAACTGCGCGTAGAGTTTCTGGCAAGTAGGTGAGGCGCGTTTCCGGGGCGGCTGGTTTCACCGTGAGTGTTAAGCCTAGGTAAAATGTGTGGAAACAAACATGCCACGGGTCTGCGGTTGCATCGGCAAAATGCCACCCTACTAACCTCGCAAAACTTTCGATTCATGTTATGGTCAAGTAACATGCAGTGGCAAACCGTCAATGGCCTGCTACCCTATCGCGGTTGCCGCAGTCACCGGGATCCAGCCCGGCCCTTGGCCTCGCTAAGCGGCAGACAAGACGGGGTGCGAAACCGCCGATTCGTCTGTCGCGTCGAAAGGCCAACGGTGAAAAATCCCAACGTACTCCAATCGTGCTGATTTTGCGAGGATGCCTGATGCCGAAAAATTTTCGAACTAAATCTTTCTTAGTAAGTTTGCTGTACTGTGGCGCACTGACCTTGGGCTTAACGTCCGCCCTGGTGGTGCAGACCGCCGGGGCCGCGCCACAGGCCCGGGTTCTCATTACCCGGCCTATCGATACAAGCAGGCTGCACACGCTCGCCGGAAACACACGCGCCGAGGCCAACGCGCAGAACGACCGCGGAAAGGTGGCGGATTCGTTTGTAATGGACCATATGCTTTTGCAGCTGCAGCGCAGTCCGGAGCGGGAACAGGATTTGGAGAGTTTCATCGGCCGGCAATACGATTCCACTTCGCCCGATTTCCACAAATGGCTGACCGCGGTCGAATTCGGGCAAATGTACGGGCCGGCGCCGCAGGATATCGAGACAGTCGCCGAATGGCTGCGCTCGGGTGGTTTCACCGTGAATACAGTCTATCCGAGCGGTATGTCGATTGATTTTTCCGGAACGGCAGGGCAGGTATTGGCTGCATTGCATACGGAGATTCACAAGCTCTCCGTAAACGGCAAAGAACACTTTGCAAATATGACCGACCCTCGGATTCCGGAAGCGCTTGCGCCGGTGGTGGCAGGCATCGTGTCGTTGCACGATTTCCGGCCTCACTCGATGCGGAAGCCTCGCACCCAATACACAGCCTCGGCGGGCGGCTTTCCGTACGAGCTGGTGGTGCCCGCCGACCTGGCCACGATCTACGATTTGAATGCGGCCTTTACCGCCGGATACACCGGCCAGGGACAGACCATTGCGGTGCTGGAGGATAGCGATCTTTACAATTCGTCGGATTGGAACACATTCCGAACCGTATTCGGATTATCCAGCTACACTTCGGGATCGTTCACCACAATCCATCCCTCGCCGCCTAGCGGAGGTTCCAATTGTACCGATCCGGGAGCCGACATAACCTTCGGAGACGACAGCGAAGCGACTCTTGACGCCGAATGGGCCAGTGCCGCCGCGCCGAACGCAGCCATTGTGTTGGCCTCTTGCGCGGATACGTCGACATTTGGAGTCCTGATCGCCGCGCAGAATATAATCAACGGCAGCGCGCCGCCTCAGATCGTCAGCATCAGCTACGGCGAATGCGAAGTGCTGAACGGAGCGGCCGCGAACGCGGAAACCAACGCGGTCTCGCAGCAGGCGGTGACGGAAGGTGTCTCGCTGTTTGTTGCGGCGGGAGACGAAGGCGCGGCCAGCTGCGATGCGGGAGCTGATGCCGCGACGCATGGCATTGGAGTCGATGCCACTGCCTCCACGCCCTACAACGTAGCCGTTGGGGGAACCGACTTCGCCGATACGTCGCAGGGCACCAACAATACATATTGGAGTTCGACCAACAGCTCCACCTACGGTTCGGCCCTCTCGTACATTCCGGAAATCCCATGGAACGACTCGTGCGCGGGTTCCATCCTGGCGACTTTTGAGAACTATTCGGTTGGTTACGGTCCCGGCGGCTTTTGTGGAAGCACTATGGCGCAACAATTCGGGAACCTGGTGGTGGCCGCGGGCAGCGGAGGACCTAGCGGGTGCGCAACCGGCGTTCCGGCAGTGAATCTAGTGGTAGGAGGTAGCTGCCAGGGATACGCCAAACCTGCCTGGCAGACGGGGGTGGCGGGGATCCCGAACGATGGCGTCCGAGACCTTCCCGATGTATCCCTCTTCGCCGCTGACGGAGTCTGGGGCCACTACTACGTGTACTGCTTCACCGATGCCAATAATTTCGGCGCGCCTTGCACGGGTGCGCCCATTAACTGGGCCGGCGCGGGCGGAACCTCGTTTGCTTCCCCGATAATGGCTGGGATTCAGGCGCTGGTGAACCAAAAGATGAGCGGCGCCCAGGGTAATCCCAATCCTGTTTACTACAAACTGGCGGCCAGCTCGGTGGCCTCGTCGGTATTTCATAGCATCACTGCGGGCGATATCGCGGTCAACTGCTCCGGCGACATAAGCTGCTTCGGACCCGGATTCGTAGGACGAGGCCGCGGCACGCCTGTTACCGGGTTCGCCGGCGGAAACGGCGCACTTTCCACGACCAGCCAAACGTATACCCCGGCTTTTGCGGCCGGCAGCGGTTGGAGCTTCGCAACCGGACTTGGCAGCGTGGATGGCTACAACCTGATCTTGAACTGGAGCAAAGGCCAGTGAGGATGACGCCCATGCACAAGCCAATCTCCCATCTGCCCAAAATACCCAAAATGCCCAAAATTTCCAAAATATCCCAAACGATTTTCCTTCTTAGCGGCGCCCTGCTGATGGCGGTAGCGCCGGCGCGCGTCGCGGCTCAGGATTTCGATACCAGCGGCACTGCCAGTCTCAGCGGGCAATATCTGTTCCGGTATGTCAATTTCTTCAATGATTCAAATGGCGACCTAACGGAGTCGTGCAGCCTGACCGGCATCATCGCGTTCAACGGCACTGGAAACTACACGCTCTCGAATACGCAACTGTACGACTCGGCCGGCGGGAGCGGCGCAGGCTCCTGCGCCTCGCTGGGCGGAGGAACGTATGGAGTGCAATCGAACGGCATGGCCCAACTGGACAATCCTCTCTACGCGGCGACTCTTTATGGCACCTTCAGCCAACCCGTGGTCATCGCCAGCTCGACGGAGGACGATTACTTCGATCTCTTTATCGCGGTGCAGGCCCCAGCGGGCTCTTTTTCGAACAGCAGTCTCTCGGGTGCCTTTACCGTGGGCACCTTGGATTTCCTCAATGTTGCCAGCTCGCCCAACAACCTGGCGCGGCAGGGTTACTTCACCCTGAACGCCGATGGCAACGGGAATATCGCGGCATTTACCGTGACAGGATCGGCGGCTAATTTGAGCTCCGGCAACAACCTGACCCAGAACGTTGCCGCCTCCACCTATGCTCTCTCCGGCGAGGCAGGTGGAACCTTGACCTTTCCCGGCACTTACGGCGATCCAACGCAGATCGTCGCCGGCGCCAAGACCCTGTATGTGTCGGCAGATGGGAACTGGTTCGTGGGAGGGTCGACAACCGGATCTGACATGATCTTCGGGTTTCGCGCCCCCTCCGGAACAAGTTCCAATTCACTCCTGAACGGGACCTACTTTGTGTCGGGTATGGAAGACTACCTGCCCAGCAATTTTCTGGATGCCTTCTGGGGTTCGATCAACGCCGATGGACAGGGAAGTCTCATTTGGCATGAACGGTATGACGATGTTGTCGATGTAGAGACCTACGACAGTACCTTCAACTCTGCGGTAACCATTGGGTCGGACGGATCTAATTACGACGGCAGCGTTTACACTTATCTCCTTGGCGCCAATGGCACTGCGTTGATGCTGATTGGGTCCAACCAGCAGTTTTCACTTATCGTCGGAGTTCACGCCCCATCGATTACGCCGTCCTCTACCGTGTGGATCAATCCGATCGGGATTACCGATGCGGCCAACTACACGCCCATCACCAACGCCTACGCTCCGGGTGAGCTGGTGAACCTTTATGGAAACTTCGGCGTGTCGTCTCAGGTTGACACAGTACTCCCGATTCCCACGACGCTGAACGGCGTGCAGGTTTTTGTCAATGGGCTGGCGGCTCCGGTCTATGCGGTAGGTTCGGGGGTGATCAGCGCTTGGATTCCTTACGAGGTTTCGGGTGACTATTTCGCCACGTTCCAGGTGTCGGTAAACGGGTCAAAATCCAACAATGTCACTGTGTATGTCGATAACTCGGCGCCGGGGATTTATACTCTTCCTGAAACCGGAATGGGGCCTGGAGCAATTCTCCACGCCGATTACAGCCTGGTAAACGATAGCAGCCCGGCCGTGCCCGGCGAGACGGTCCTGCTGTACATGAATGCGCTGGGAACTGTAACTCCACAGGTGGCCGATGGCGCGGCTGCCCTGAGCAACCCGTTGAGCTACAGCGACGAGTACAACGCTGGGAATATCTTCATAGAGTTGGACGACGGAGTGGATCCGTTGGCGCCGGCCAACGTTTTGTTCGCCGGCCTGGCGCCCTATTTTGCCGGGTTATACCAGGTCAATTTCACTGTGCCGTCGAGCGGTTTGGCAAACGGCGATGTATACATTTCCTTTAACACCCTTGAGGGGTCTAATGAGATGGCCACCATCAGCCTGTCGGGATTCCCGTCAACCGCCGCGCGGCCTGCCGCCGTGCACCGCGCTTCCCGGCTACGCAGCCGTGGCAAGAACGTGAGAAAGCGCCGGCGGGCGCTGCCGGAGAGGTCGCGCGGCGCGACTCAGCCGTAAATGAGTGGGGATGGCTCGTAGCCTGCAGCGGCCTCGCAGGCCGCCAGATCTGAACTATATGGCCCCGCCAGTAAGTCGTCGACGGGCACGTGCCTGCATCGAACAGCGCATCGATCCCGCAATTGGAAGTGAACATCTTGCGCGCGGAGTGGGCCACGCCGGGTACAAACCACATACGCTGGTTCCAGCCCGACGGGTGGCGGGTGTCCACCTATGCGAAATGAGTCTGCCCGCGAACAAAGCGCGTGAGCCCCTGCGCTTCGCCGGCGCAGGAAGTATCCAGATCCTTCTCATGCGGATCGATGTCGGCGGTGCCCAGCAGGTAGAGTACGTCCCGCCGCGCGTAGTCCGCCTCGCGCCGTGTCCATGTATCGGCGCCTTCCGGCTTTGCGTAAGCGGGCGGATCGAAGGGGCCATACTTCCAACGATTGAAATCCCGGCATCTCGCCTTAGGCGCCGCCGCTGGCCGTTCGTCTGAAAAATAGAGATACGACGAAGGATTGGCCACCACAAAGCGGAGATGGATGCCGGCGCTCGAAAGGACGGCTGCGGCCTTGCCAACGGCCGCGTATCGCTGCACCAACTGCCCGCCGCCGGAGTGCCCGGCGAGAACTACGGTCTTCAAATTGGGAAAAAGCGAGCGATCCGCCAGCCTCGCGAGGAGCGCATCGACCACCTCGTACGAGCTGATGGGCAATGGCGCGGCCGCAGGCCCGCCGGCTTCCCACGCGACTCTCCGCCAGCGCAGGACATCCGCCCGCAGATGGTGCGCGCCAATGTCTTCCTCATCCAGGAATTGCGGGGCGATCAGGATAGTGTCGCGGGCGGCGGCGCCGGCCTGTTCCGCGGCGTCCTGGAGCGTGCGATAGTAGCCGGTGACATCGCGCCCCACGCCGTGAAAGACGATTACCGCGCGGTTAATGCCGGGTTGCGGCTGGGACCAATCGAGAGAGATCTCAAAAGGCTCGCTGGCCGAGCCATGCGCCGTGGATATGCGGAAAGCCTGACTGGCGATGGGGGCCGCATGCCGAGCGGCCGCAGACACGCAGAATATGGACCCGAGGCTACACAGCGCGGCGGCGATTGTTCGACGAAAATGCATCGCCATCACGCCGGCCGGATCCGGATGGCGCATCCGCCGCCGGGCGCCAGCTTCAAGTGCAGCTTGGTAAGGCGGCCCACGCGCTGCTGCCCGATGGCGGTATGCGTGGGTTCACCGCGGCGTCCGCGGCGTCGGCGTAGATTTCCGCAATGTGCTGGTTCGTCCCCAGCGAGGGCTGATTCTGCAGATCGAAGCCCAACGCCGAGGGATCGATCAGCGGCTTGCCGCGAAAGGTGACGCGATAGCGCAGTTGTTCCGCGCCGGGAATGAGGTCGAATGCGATCCGGCAGTCGGGAGAGGCGACCCGCGCCTGGGGCCAGGTAGCGGCCGCCGCCAGTAACAAGCCTAAGCACAATTTCAGGACCGGCATGTAAAATAGTGTAGTGCCGCGCACCGCACAGTGTGGAAGGTGACGTGCAGCCCAAAACGCATGAAGCAGAAAAACAAAACATACAATACCGTCTCCGCTGAGACGAACGAGGCCGAAACGGATTCAGCCGGCCAGTCCGGGGACACTCAGGGATTGCCGGGCATTGCCGAGGCTGGCCCGCAGAGCGTCGAAGAACTGGTCGAGGAAGGTCAATCCTACGAGGCCGAAGTAATCAACGGCGTAGAAAATGCACCCGACCCGGACGTGGCTGAAGTACACACCAGACAAGTCCCGGAGGACGATGTGCCTCCCGAATACCTGAACCCGGATCGCTAGAGCCGTGTGGCGCACGCTCCCAGCCTGCCGTGTCGAGACTCGTCTCGACACCCGCGGCCGCATGCGCCACATGTGCATGCGCTACATGTTGACATTCTAAAGGGAAAATGGCATACTCCTTTTGGATGCCTACAAGAAACGCCAAACCCGATGTTTTGCAGGGCACCCTCGACTTGATGGTCCTCCGTACGCTCGAATCCATGGGTCCGCAGCACGGCTTCGGCCTGGCCAAGCGCATCCAGCAGATCTCCGCCGGTACGCTCGAGTTGAACCAGGGCACCCTATACCCCGCGCTGCTGCGCCTGGAGCAACGCGGCTGGATCGGGTCGCGCTGGGGCGCCTCCGACAAGAATCGCCGGGCGAAGTTTTACGAATTGACCAAAGCCGGCCGCAAGCAGATCGGCCGCGAGACGGACGATTGGGAACGCACTGTCGCCCTGATGGACCGCTTTCTGCGAGCGGCGGCCGAATAAGGAGCTTGCATGCGCACGCTATGGAATCGTCTGACAGCGCTCTTCTCCCAGCGGCGGCGGGACCGCGATTTGAGCGAAGAAGTGGAAGTCCACCTGGAAATGCGCGCCGCCGAACTGCGCCAGCAGGGTCTCGATCCGAACGCCGCGCGCGCGGCGGCCCGCCGCGATTTTGGCGGCATCGAGCAGATGAAAGAGACCTATCGCGACCGCCGCGGCGTTCCGTGGGTCGAGATCCTGGCCAAGGATGTGACCTATGGCCTGCGCGGCTTGCGCCGCAATCCCGCCTTCACGCTCGCCGCCGTGCTTTCGCTGGCCCTGGGCATCGGCGCCAATACCGCGATCTTTTCGTTCGTCAATACGCTGATGCTGCGCTTGCTGCCGGTGGAAAAACCCGAACAACTCCTGAATCTTTACAGAACCGGCGGCTGGGGCAAGGGCTATGCTTCGTATCCGCTCTATCTGGAGTTCCGCAAGCATACCGATCTGTTTGCCGGCGTGTTCGCGCGCAGCGGCGCCGATAAGGTACGCTTCGATCCGGGGCATAGCAATTCCATCGAGTATGTGCAGCGCGAGTATGTCACGGGCAATTACTTCGATGTTCTGGGAATCAAGCCGGCCATCGGGCGGCTCCTTCAAGACGAAGACAACCGTACCCCGCAGGCTCACCCAATAGTCGTCGTGAGCTACGATTTCTGGCGCAACCGGCTGGCACTCGACCCCGCGGTCCTCGGGCGCGTGCTGAAGGTGGATGAGCAGCCTTTGACGGTCATCGGAGTCGCGGCCCCCGGGTTTCATGGCGTGGAAGTGGAGAGCCGTGCGGAGATGTGGGTGCCTGCCATGATGTTTCGCGGCCAGATCATGCAACCCGGCATGCATTGGGTCTGGATCATGGCGCGCCGCCTCCCGCAGATCTCCCGCAGCCGGATTCAGGCCGCTTCCAATACCATCATGCAGCGGTATCTGATGAGCGTCTACGGCGGCCAGCGCGACAGCGCATTCGGCAAGTGGGCCCTCGAGCAGCGGATCGATGTTCGCGACGCCGGCGTGGGCATCTCCATGCTGCGCGAGGAGTTCGGAAAGCCCCTGACGATCCTGATGGCGGCCGTGGGGCTGGTGCTGCTGATCGCCTGCGCGAACGTCGCCAGTCTGCTGATTGCCCGCGGAGCCGCGCGCCGCCGCGAAATCGCCATGCGCTTCTCGCTGGGAGCCTCGCGTTGGCGGCTGGTCCGGCAGTGGC
>Ga0302324_100003895_pt1 | contig 33474 bp, 28 predicted proteins | sample Palsa_T0_1_FD_201949 | JGI IMG/M metagenome (GOLD analysis project Ga0302324, IMG submission 201949) | Peat permafrost microbial communities from Stordalen Mire near Abisko, Sweden - Palsa_T0_1 | ecosystem: Environmental > Terrestrial > Soil > Palsa > Peat permafrost | place: Sweden: Abisko...
AAATGGGCGCGGAGAAATTGTTCGAATATCTGGAGAACACTTTGTCGGGCGCCATTCGCATTACCGATCGCGAAGAGCTGCTGGTGTCGGACTTCGATCGCGCGCTCGACCGGCTGTATCGGAACAACGTCCCCAGCAACGTGCTGGAATTTCGTACCCATCTTCCGCAATACTCGCTGCGGGCAGCCGCCGGAAAATTTCTCGAAAATCAGGAAGTCACCCAGGAAGCGTGGGTCGAAGCGCCGGAAGATTTGCGCCTGGGGCACGATATGTTCGTGGCTGAAATCTCGGGGCATTCCATGGAGCCGCATATTCCCGACGGCTCGCTGTGCGTGTTCCGCCATGGCGTAGCCGGCTCGCGCGAGGGCCGCTTCGTGCTGGTTGAAAATCTCGAAACCGGCGGCAACAATCGCTATTCCGTGAAGCGCTACCGGAGCGCCAAGTCGGAATTGGCGTCCGGAGAGTTTGATACAGGAACCTGGCGGCATTCGCGCATTCGTCTCGAGTCGCTCAATCCCGAGTTTCCATCCTGGGATCTTGATCCCGACGAGGAAAAATATCGCATCATCGCCGAGTTCGTTCGGGTACTCGATTAGACCGCTTGCTCACGCGGCGCGGCTCAGTTAAGATTTCGCCGCGAGCTGGCGCACCACGTACGGCAAGATCCCGCCGTTGCGATAGTATTCGGCCTCCTGCGGCGTGTCGATGCGCACGATCACCTCGAACGTTTTCTCGCCCGCGTCGGACTTGGCCCACACCCGCGCCCTGGCGCCCGAAGCCACGGCCTGCGGGATACCGGTGATCGAATAAACTTCCAAGCCCGTCAAGCCCAGCGACTCGCGATTTTCGCCCGGAAGAAACTGCATCGGCAGCACGCCCATCCCAACCAGGTTCGAGCGATGAATCCGCTCGAAGCTTTCCGCGATCACGGCGCGAACGCCCAGCAGCAGCGTGCCCTTAGCGGCCCAATCGCGCGACGATCCCGAGCCGTATTCCTTGCCCGCGATAATCACCAGCGGCGTGCCCTCCTGCTGATAGCGGACCGATGCGTCGTAGATAAACATCTTCTCGCCCGATGGCGCGTGCGTGGTCCAGCCGCCTTCGGTGCCCGGTGCAAGGATGTTGCGCAGCCGGATATTGGCCAGCGTGCCGCGCACCATCACCTCGTGGTTGCCGCGGCGCGCGCCGTAGGAATTGAAATCGCCCGGCTTCACGCCATGCTCGATCAGGAATTTTCCGGCGGGACTATCGGCGGGAATATTGCCGGCCGGCGAGATGTGATCGGTGGTTACCGAATCGCCCAGCATCGCGAGCACGCGCAGGCCCGAGAAATCCTGCACCGAAGTCGCCGGGTCCGCCATAGTTTCGAAATACGGCGGCTTGCGGATGTAGGTGGATTTTTCCGACCACTCGTATAAATCCCCCGACGGCACCTTCACCGAGTTCCAGCGATCATCGCCCAGGAAAACTTCCGAGTACTCTTTCTGGAACATTTCGGCGCGCACCGAACGCTTCACCACGGCCTGCACTTCTTCGGGCGTGGGCCAGATGTCTTTGAGGTAAACGCCTTGGCCGCTCGAGTCCGCCCCGATCGGTTCGGAGTCGAGATCGATGTCCACGCGGCCGGCCAGCGCGTAGGCCACCACCAGGGGCGGGGAAGCCAGATAGTTGGCGCGCACCAAGGAATTAATGCGCCCCTCGAAGTTACGATTGCCGCTCAGCACCGCGGCCACGGTCAGCTTTCCTTTTTGCACCGCGTCGGCCACCGGCTCCGGCAACGGCCCGCTGTTGCCGATGCACGTGGTGCAGCCGTAGCCCACCAGATTGAATTTCAATTCCTCCAGGTACGGCGTGAGGCCCGCGTCATTCAAATAATCTGTGACGACTTTGGAGCCGGGCGCTAGGCTCGACTTCACCCACGGCTGGGTCTTGAGCCCCCGCTCGACGGCTTTTTTCGCCAGTAATCCCGCGGCGATCATCACCGACGGATTGGAGGTGTTGGTGCAACTCGTGATCGCGGCGATGACGACAGAGCCATCGTGAATCGTGGATTTAGAACCATTGGTTGCGACCTCGGCGGTCTTCTGCGCCGCGGTCAGCGTATCCAGAAAATTCTTTTTGACGTCCGGAAGATTGATGCGATCCTGCGGCCGCTTGGGACCGGCCATGGACGGAACCACGCTCGCGAGGTCCAGCTCCAAGGTGTCCGAATACTCGGGCTCGGTCGAATCGGGAGTCAGAAACAGGCCCTGCGCCTTGGCGTAGGCTTCCACCAGCGCGATCGATTCCGCGGAGCGATTGGTGAGCCGCAGATAGTCGAGCGTCTGATGATCGATGGGGAACAAGCCGATCGTGGCGCCATATTCTGGGGCCATGTTGCCAATCGTCGCCCGATCGGCCAGAGGCAGCGCGGCCACGCCGGGTCCGTAGAACTCGACGAACTTGCCGACCACGCCCTTTTTGCGCAGCATCTGCGTGACGGTGAGCACCAGATCGGTCGCGGTGCAGCCCGAGGCCAGGCGGCCGTTGAGCTTGAACCCGACTACTTCGGGAAGCAGCATCGAGATGGGCTGGCCGAGCATGCACGCCTCGGCTTCGATGCCGCCCACGCCCCAACCCACCACGCCCAGACCATTGATCATGGTCGTGTGCGAATCGGTGCCGACCAGCGTGTCGGGATAGGCCAACGCGGGCGATTGTTTCCGGTCCGTGAAGACCACCGGTGCCAGATATTCGAGATTCACCTGGTGCACGATGCCGGTATCGGGCGGCACCACGCGAAAATCCTGAAAAGCTTTTTGGCCCCAGCGCAGGAACGCGTAACGCTCCTGATTGCGCTGAAATTCGAGCAGCGCGTTAAAAGCGAATGCACCGGAAGAGCCGAACTGATCCACCTGCACGGAGTGATCGATCACCAGATCGGCGGGGATCAGCGGATTGGCGCGCTTGGGGTCGGAGCCCATGTCTCTGAGAGCGTCGCGCATGGCCGCCAGATCCACCACGCAGGGGACGCCGGTGAAATCCTGGAGCAGCACGCGCGCCGGGCTGAAGTTGATCTCTTGCGCCTGCGCGCCGATTTTCCAGGCCGCGACGTATTCGATATCGGATGCCTTTACCGTGGCTCCGTTTTCGGTGCGCAGCAGATTTTCGAGCAGGATCTTGATGGAATACGGAATGCGGGAGATGTTCGCGCCGCGCTTTTCCAGCGCTTCGAGCGCATAGTAGCGGTACTCGGTGCCTCCGACGGTCAGGGTGGAAGCGGCTCCAAAACTATTCGCGGCTCCAAGATTATTCATTGGTGGCATTCAATTTCATTGTAGACGCTGAAGAAGGGGCAGTCGGCTCCGCGTAAGATCGTTATATTGAAGATCGTAACGTTCAACATCAATAACATCAACAAGCGGCTGGACAATCTGGTAGCCTGGCTCGGCAAAACAGAGCCGGACGTGGTTTGCCTCCAGGAGCTGAAGACCGAGCAGCGGGCATTCCCAGACGGGCCGCTTCGAGCTCTGGGTTATCGCTCTGTCTGGCAGGGGGAGCGTTCCTGGAACGGCGTCGCGATCCTTGGGCGCGGCCAGGAGCCGGTACTGACACGATCCAGCCTGCCGGGCAATCCCGGCGATAGCCAGGCGCGCTACATCGAGGCGGCCGTAAATGGGGTCTTGATCGCTTGCCTCTATCTGCCGAACGGCAATCCTCAGCCCGGTCCCAAGTTCGATTACAAGCTGGCCTGGTTCGAACGCCTGACCGCACACGCCGCCGGGTTCATCGCCGCCGGCCTGCCGGTGGTATTGGCGGGCGATTACAATGTGGTGCCCACTGCGCAAGACATCTATCCAACGCGATCTTTAGATAACAACGCGTTGATTCAGCCCCGAAGCCGGCAGGCCTTCGCTCGACTACTCGCTCAAGGCTGGACGGACGCGCTGCGGAGGTTGCAGCCCGAAGGTCCGCTATGGACGTTCTGGGATTATGAGCGTGACCGCTGGCGAAACGACAAGGGCATGCGGCTCGATCACTTTTTGCTCTCGCCAATCTTGTGCGAGCGGCTGGTGGGCGGCGGAGTCGACAAATGGGTGCGCGGCGAGGAGAACGCGAGCGATCACGCTCCGGCGTGGATCGTGCTGGATCTTTGATATGACGTTTAGCGCCGGACATTTCGAACCGCGCGCTTCCAGTCCAAAAAACGCGGCAAGTGCAGTCTGCGTCGAAGCGTTCGTCCCGCGACGTCATTGTGCAGAAGGGAAACTATCTCGACCGCGGGCACACGCCTGGCAACCCCGTCGACCGCCGCGAAACGAACCACGCGGCTAGTGTCGATTATGAAGACCGCTGGTTTGGCGATGCCGCCCTTCTCTCCCGCGTTGTAGATGTCCCAGTCCCTAACGACGCGACGTTCCGTATCGCACAAAATCGGAAAGGGCAAAGAGAGTTGAAGCCGCAAAGCCTCCGATTCGCCGGGTGCATCCACGGAGACCGCGGCCACGCTCGCGCCGGCCGCCCGGATTTCCGGGTAGTGCTCGCTATAGTCCGCCAACTGGCGGAGGCAGAAAGCTCACCAATTGCCGCGGTAAAACAGTAGCACCAAGCGACAATGCGAGATCAGCTCAGACAGCCGCCGCGGCACTCGAGTCGAGGCGGGCAGTTCGAATTCCGGTGCAAGTTCGCCGGCGATGGGAACGTTTGCCATGCGCCGAGTCTAACACTGTGACTTGCGCCGGCAACGCCGCACCCTGCATGTAGTTGGGCACGGTGATGCTTTGAGCGCTGCAAGGCGGACCCTCTTTGAGAATCGGAGGGCACGTGATCAAATCCGGTCAGCCAATCCGATCCTCTTATCGTCGGTCGAGTTGTTCCTGGAGCTCACTGGGGTACAGAGATTTCAACTCGGGATAGGCCTCGGCAAGTCGGATCAGGTCCAGTTCGTCCTTTTTGCGTTTGCTCAGCCGCCGCTGTGGATCACCGTACGCCCAAAGCTTGCCCTGCGCCACATCCTCTCGACAAGCCACCTTCACTCGGACCCCCAGGACGTTAGCATCCACCGATCGGGCCAGGAATGCTTGGTACCGTTCGTCGGTGGTGGACTGAATCCGAAGTTGGCTACCGGGTGCCTGTGCTTGCGCTTCGAGGTGCTGCGTCAGTTCAGGTAGGCTCGCCGCGATCACGACCAGGTCGGCATCCAGCGTGTACACTGGCTCGACGTAGCAATTGACCGCCAAACCACCGATCAGACAATAGGGTCCGAACGATTCGCACGCGCCGATCAGCCGCGCAAAGTCGGTTGAACCTCCCTGAGTTGTCAGTTCGTACGCTTCCACTGCGGTCACAACTCCACTTTATCCACAGGAGGCGCCGCAGGCAAGGCCGAACACGCGCACGGTACCGTTACATGTATTCGGGCACGCTGATGCCGAGCACCGCGAGCGTGCGCTCGAGCTGCCCACGCACATAGCTGGTGAGCCAGAGAAGAAAGATGCGCTTTTCGCGATTCTCTTCGCTCAGCACCTGGGTGCCGTGATAGAAATTATTGAACGCCTGCGCGAGCTGAAATGCATATTTCGCCACGTGCGCCGGCTCGCCCGAAGCGATGGCGCGCTCGATGGCCGCATCCGATTTGGATGCCATCAAAAGCACCTGCCAGTAATCTTCCGATGCGAGCTGTCGCGCGAGGGCTTCTTGGTCGAGCTCCCGCGTGAAATCGGGAAGCGCCTCGCCGCGCTCGGCCAGTTTGCGCAAGATGTTGCCGGCGCGCACCGCCGCGTATTGCACATACGGTCCGGTATCGCCCTCGAAGCTGAGCGCTTCCCGCAGATCGAAGGCGATTACCGAATTGCGCGTGAACTTCAGCATGAAGTAGCGCAGCGCCCCAATGGCGATCTCGGTCGCAATGCGGCCGCGCTCGCCGGCGGGCGCTTCCGGGTGCCGCGAGTCCACTTCTTCCAGCGCTTTTTCGATCAGCTTATCGATCAAATCGTCTGCCTTAACACCCAACCCCTTGCGGCCCGACACCTCCACATACGTCTTCTTCTTGTCTTCTTCTGAAAGCTCGATGCCCAGCTCAGCGCAAGTGCCGGGCGTGAGCGCGACCATCTCGTAGGAAAAGTGGTTGGACCGGTCGGCTTGCTGGTTGTATCCGAGAGCGCGCAGGCCGGCCACCACAACATCCTGCAAATAGGATTGCCGCGAGTCGATGACGTTGTAGACAGATTCGCCCCGCCCAAACTCGCGATCCAAAGGCGGTTGGGGACTCGCCGTGGTGACGTACACGCCTTTATCGGCCCACAGTTGATAATAGAAGTCCTTCCCCGCCAGCAGGCCAAATTTCCAGAGCTGATACGCGATGTCCTTGCCGACGTACGTCACCGTGTTATTCGATCGCACGATGACCTTGCTGTCGTCGGTCTCTTCACCAGTCTGTTCCTTGAAGGCGCTGGCAGGCATCACCCAGCAGCCCGCGTTCTTCCCTTCGGTTTCGAGATAAATTGCCTTGCGCTCCTTCAACTGCTCGAAGGCGGTTTCCCAGAACTTGAGCCACACCACGTCACTCTCGCGCGGCAGCAAGTCGTAGCTCACCCCGAGCCGGGCCATGGTGTTGAGGTGGTAGCCGACGATTACCTCGCTGACCTTCGAGGCGACCTCCACCAGTTCGCCTTCCCGGTGCTCAATGGCGTGCAGCGTCACTTTCCGCCATTCCTTGAGCTCGGGGTGCGACGAGACCTCGGCATAAAGGTCCCAACAGTAGTAATCGAATCTCGTGCGCTGCATGAGTCCGACAACATCGTCGTAGGACATCTTCCGCAGAAAATGGAAACCCGCGACGACGTCGGCCACCTGCACGCCCGTGTTGTCGATATAATTCTGGACTTCCACCGTCCGGCCCCTAGCGCGCAGCATCCGCACGAACGTATCGCCCAAGACGGCATTGCGCAAATGCCCGATGTGCGCGGCCTTGTTGGGATTGATATTGGTGTGTTCGACGATGATCTTGCCGGGAGCCAGATCGAGCTTCTCAGCGGTGCCCTGTAAGACGCCGTAACCGTAGGCGCCGCGATCCAGCCGCACATTGATATACCCGTTGCCCGCCACTTCCAGCGCCGCGATGCCTTCGATCCCTCCCAAGCCTGCCACCAATTCCGCCGCAATCGCACGCGGGGCCTGCTTCAGCTGCCGCGCCAGATGAAACGCCACCGGAATCGCCAGCTCGCCGAAAGAAGACTGCTTGGGTTGCTCCAGGGCGCTAGCAACCTCCGCGCCATACTTGGCCTTTACATAGTCGGCGACGCGCGCGGAAAGGTTCTTTTCGATGGAATGAAACACGTCCTTTCAGTATGCACACGTTATAATGGGATGTGCCCAAGGTTACGATCGACGGTAAGACGGTGGAATTCGAGTCGGGAAAGCTGCCCTATCAAGATCACGGCAAGCCCGAGTCGATCCTGGACGTCTGCCTGAACTTCGGAATACATCTCGAACATGCCTGCGGCGGAAACTGCGCGTGCACGACCTGCCACGTGATCGTGACGAAGGGCGCGGAAAACCTTTCCGAGATGGACGAGGACGAAGAGGGCGATCGCCTCCAGATGGCCCCCGGACTCACGCTGCGATCGCGCCTCGGTTGCCAGTGCGTCGTGGAAGGCGACGTCGAAGTGGAGATCCCGTCGTGGAACATCAACTACGTCAGTGAAGGCGGCGGGTCGATGAACCTGGGCGACGCGATTCCAGCCCCGGTCGGCAAGAAGTAGCCGTTATTTCTTGAGCCAGATATCCAGAAAGTGGTCGGTTAGCTCCTGCGGAACATCGGCCGTCACTTTAGTCTGCGTTTCCTGTTGCGTCACCTGAATCGAGTCGTAGAGCTTGAGCATTTCAGGCTTATTGTCCGGCGTGTTGAGCCGCCCAAATCCAACCAGGCCGCGCATCAGGTCGTGAATGAACTTTGCGTCGCCCGCTGTTTTGCAATTCACAACCGCCACTGCGTCGATGCCTTTGCTCAGGTTCATGCCGAGCGTAGCGCTCTCCACGGATTTTAGAGCGTCCAAAATGTTTCCCATGTTTCCTTCGCGCGACAGCGGCAGATTCAGGTTTTGAACGCCGCCGGTGAGCGCCGCATACACCTGATCGCCGGCTGGAAGAGTGCGCAGCAAATCGCGCAGTTCCGCCGGAAGACCGCCCCGTCCGGCGGCATGGCCGGCGCTGGTTTGATCGATGAGCGCCTGCAGCTGGGCGGTTGCTCCGCCAGCGGCCGTGGAATCGCTCAGAAAAGTAACGGCGGCTCGCTGATCTCCGAATAGGGCGTGCCCTTTGTAGTTCTCGGGCGCGACGCCCTTCGACTTAAAGCGCGCTTCCAGATCGGCAGTGCGGAATTTCCCGCGCGCCAGCAGCAGCGCGTTCTTGCCGTTGGAACATACCAGAAACTCCGACAAATCCTTGCGAGGGTCCAGGCCGGTCTGCTTTTCGAATTCGTCCAACTGCGGCAAAGGAATCCGTGAGCTCAGCTTTTGAAAAATAGCCGTGTCGCCGAGCGCGGCCAAGTTGAAGCCCAGCACCACCACAGTGTCGGCGGGCACCAGGGCTTCGAGCTCGGGGCTCACGTGCAGCGAGGCGGATTTCTTGGGCAGGCAGCCTGCGAGGGCCAACGTCAGTAACGCAACCGCCGCGGCCCCCCGCACTAAAAATCTCTCCGCTGGAAAATCCACAGCGCGGCCCCGAGCATTACGATTCCAAACAGCGCCGACGTCCAGATGGCCGTGAATCCGGCGAAGGTTCCGCTCTGGATCGCGTCCAGGGTGATCTTGCCCAATTCGTAGACTTTGGGAAACGTGTAATAAAGCGCGCGCCACAGGTTGCGCGACCATTCTGAAGATAGCAGGCGCATCATCAATTTGGTCTGCGCCAAAATCGGACTGATGATCATGAGCGCCACGGTGATCATGGTGGCGGCCGCGGCGCTTTCCAAAGTGACGCCGATCAGGACCACAACCGCGAGCAGAACGGCGAAAATGAACGTAGTGGTGGCAATCGCGATCAGGAATGCCGGCGACCAGATGCCGGTCTTGACGCCCAGGATGGCCCACACGCCCAGCACCAGATAGATACTATTCAGCGATACCACCAAAACATTTCCCAGATAGCGGCCGAGCAGCAGATGGGTGCGGGACAGGGGCTTGGACAGCAGCAGTTCGATGCGGCCCGGTTCAAGAACGCTGGGAACCAGACCGGCGGAAGCGAAGACCGCCAGAAACATTCCGAAGGTGTAGAGGAACGTTGCGATGCCGCCGTAGACGCCGCGCACCATGCGATCCGCGCTGGCGTTTCCCTGGCTTTGCTGGCCAAATAGAGAGACCGTGGCGGTGGCGCCGGCCACGATATCGATTCTCAGCACGAAAAGGAAGAACAGGATCATCAGCGTGGACAAGCCAAACAGCACCCAGAAAATCTTGCGCGCCAGTGCCTCGCGGAAGGTATCGCGAATGAGAGCCAGGGTCACCATGGCCTACTGTTTCTCCACTATGTTCCCCACCGTTCGAACGAACACTTCTTCCAGCGTGCTGGTGGTGGGCGCCAGCGACTCGATTTCGCAGCTGTGCGCCCGCAGCAGGTCCACCGCGGTGTTCACCAGCTCGCGGCTCGGGAATTGAAAGTCGATCAAACCGTCACGCACGGCCATCGAGGTGGCCTTGGCGCGCAATTCCTCCGTTAGTGCATCGGAGGGATGGACCACGGTGAGCCGGTAGCCTTTGCCGGCCGTGAGGTCGTGCATTTTTCCCGTGAGCGCAACTTTGCCCTTGTGCAGGATCGCGATCTCGCGGCACAGAGTCTCCACTTCCGCGAGCAGATGCGAATTGACGAAGATGGTCACGCCTTGGGACTCGCAGCGCCCAAGAATTTCGCGGATCTCGCGGCGGCCCACCGGGTCCACCCCATCGGTGGGCTCGTCCAGGATGAGGATGGAAGGGGAATGAATCAGGGCTTGCGCCAGGCCCAGCCGCTGCAGCATGCCTTTGGAATATTTGCCGATGCGCATCGTGCCCCATTGGCTGAGACCCACCAGTTCCAGATGTTCCGGAATCAGCTTCTTTCTTTGAGCGGCGCTGACGCCTGAGAGAGACGCGTAGAAATCGAGCATTCCTGCGCCGGTAAAATAGGTGGGGAAGCGATGGTTCTCCGGCAGGTATCCGATCGGCCGTCGCGCCGCGGCGTCGCTGGCATTGCGCCCGAAGATGAACGCGCTGCCACGGTTGGGCCGCACCGCCGAGAGCAGCGCCTTCACGAAGGTTGTTTTGCCGGCGCCGTTCGGCCCCAGCAGCCCGAAGATGGTCCCCTTGGGAACGCGCAGGGAAATGCCGTCAATGGCCCGGACCTCGCGCCCCGTCCAGCGCGCGCGGAAGATCTTTGTGAGATCCTGGGTTTCGATCGCGTATTCAGAGTCCACTCTCACGTCCACTCTCACTAGAATACGCAGGAACCCCGGCCATTTGTTCCCAGCGGCTGAAAATCGGGCTGCCGCGCGGCGCCCCTTCGAATAGTTCTAAAATGGCTGAGTGCCCGTCGTAGAATAAGAAAATAATTCGAATGACATCTCCGACCATTGCCAACCCGCTGCTTCAAATTCAATTTCAAATCCCCTTCGACCAAATTCGCGCGGAAAACGTAGAGCCGGCCATCGCCGAACTGCTTGCGGACGCGCGCGCGGAGCTGGACCGCATCTCTTCGGAACCCGGTCCGCGCACCTTCGCCAATACCATGCAGCGCCTGGACAAGCTCACCGAGCGCCTGGAATACGCCATGCAGATCATCCGCCATCTGGAAGCAGTGGCCACCACGCCCCAGTTGCGCGCCGCTTACAACGCGGTCCAACCCCCGGTGAGCGCATTCGAATCGTCACTGCCGTTGAACACGGCGCTGTGGCGCGCGGTGCAGGTCTTTTCTCAAACCGACGAGGGCCGGAATCTGGCTGGAGTCCGGAAACGATTCCTGGAAAAAACCATGGATAATTTCCGGCGGCATGGGGCCGGATTGGACGCGGCGGGCAAACAGCGCATCGCCGAGATCGACGTCGAACTGAGCAAGCAAACCATTCGCTTCGCGGAAAACGTATTGGACTCGACCAACCAATATGAATGGGTAATCACCGACCAACGCCAACTGTCCGGTTTGCCCGAGAGCGCGCTGGCCATGGCGCGCTCGAGCGCTGCTTCCAAGGGCTTGCCGGAACCCTCCTGGCGCTTCACGCTGCAGGCCCCTAGCTACCTTGCGGTAATGACCTATCTGGACGACAGCAACCTGCGGCGGACGGTTTATGAGGCCTTTATTAATCGCGCCACGGAGGAAAAGTACGACAACCGGCCGCTCTTGCGGGGCATCCTGGAACTGCGCCGCGAAAAGGCGCGCTTGCTCGGTTACCGGGATTTCGCGGACTTGGTGCTCGAAGACCGCATGGCCCGCAGCGGCCAGCGGGCCCAGCAGTTCCTGGACGATTTGAAGCGGAAAACGGCGGCGCAATTTCGCAGGGAAAATTCCGAGTTATTGGCCTTTTCTGGAAAAGATAAATTATATCCTTGGGATATCGCATATTATGCGGAGAAACAGCGCGCGGCTTTGTACGATTTCGACGAAGAGGCTTTGCGCCCCTATTTCTCGCTGGAGCGCGTGGTGAACGGGATGTTCGAGATCGTGCACCGGCTGTATGGCATCCGCGTGATCGAGAAAACCGGCGTACCGGCCTGGGACCCCGAGGTGAAGTATTACGAGATTTACGACGAAAGCCATTCTTCCGGCAGCCGCCTGGTGGGCGCGTTCTATGCGGATTGGTTTCCCCGCGAGAACAAACGCGGCGGAGCCTGGATGGACGCCTTCATCACTGGGGTTCCAGGCGGGGCGCATCTGGGCCTGATTTGCGGCAACCTGACGCCGCCCGCTGAAGACGGCCCGTCGCTGTTGACGCACCGTGAAGTGCAGACCATCTTCCACGAGTTCGGACATTTGCTGCATCATTGCCTGAGCAAAGTGGAGCTGCGGGGCTTGTCGGGTGTGAACGTGGCCTGGGACTTCGTGGAGCTGCCGTCGCAAATCATGGAGAACTGGAGCTGGGAGCGCGAAGCTTTGGATTTATTCGCCAGGCATTATCAGACAGGCGCGCCCATTCCGGCCGAACTGCTCGACAAGATGCGAAACGCGCGCAATTTTCGCGCCGCCAATGCGCAAATGCGGCAGCTCGGATTCGGGTTCGTGGACCTGGCGCTGCATCGCGATCTGGATCCCAATTCCGACGTTGACTTGCTGGCCTTCGCGCGCGGCATTCTGCAGGAATTCTCCGCGGCCGAGCTGCCCGAACACTACGCCATGATTGTAAGCTTCACGCACCTGTTCTCAAGCCCGGTGGGTTATGGCGCCGGCTACTACTCGTACAAGTGGTCCGAGGTCCTGGACGCCGACGCTTTCACGCTATTTCAGAGCAAAGGCATCTTCAGCCGCGAAGTGGGCGGCCGATTCCGCGAACGAATTCTGGCCAAGGGCGATAGCGAAGATCCAGCGGAGTTGTATCGCAGTTTCATGGGCCGCGATCCGGACCCGAACGCTTTGCTAGCCCGCTCCGGCCTCCTGGCCCCATCTTGACGTGGCGCACGCACTCCTGCGTGCCGCGTTCACACTCGTGTGAACGCTATCGTGTTACCAATGGAGAGAGGTGGTCGATGCGATCTTCCATCCGGCTCGGACGCCTTTTCGGCATCGAAGTCGGTCTGCACTACAGTTGGTTCATTATTGCGCTGCTGATCACGATGTCCCTCGGCTCGCAATTCCAGACCACCCACGCGGCGTGGGGATCGACGGTGATCTGGTCGCTTTCCATTCTGACGGCGCTGTTGTTTTTCGTCACTCTGCTGGCGCATGAGCTGTCGCACGCGTTGGTGGCGCGGACGCGCGGGCTCGCCACGAAAGCCATCACTCTGTTCGCGCTGGGCGGCGTCGCTCAAATCGAAAAAGAGCCGGAAGACGCCAAAACCGAGTTCCTGGTGGGCATCGTTGGACCACTCTCCAGCGCGGTCATCGGCTTTATTTCCCTGGGCGTCGCGTGGGCGCTCGGATGGCGCACGGGCGCTGCACCGGAAACCCCGCTGCACGCCATGTTCTTTTGGCTCGGATACATCAACCTTTTTCTCGCCGCCTTCAATATGATTCCGGGCTACCCGCTGGATGGCGGGCGCGTCCTGCGCTCGATTTTGTGGCTGGCTTCGGGCGATCCTCTGCGCGCCACCCAGCGCGCCGCCACCGTCGGCAAGGGGATCGCGCTGCTGTTCATCGCGTTCGGAATTTTCCGCTTCTTTAACGGCGCCGGTTTCGGCGGGTTATGGTTCGCTTTCATCGGATGGTTTCTGCTGCAGGCCGCGGCCGCCAGCTACAGCTCGGTTGCGCTCACCGAGGGTCTCAAGGGCGTGCAGGTGCGCGACATTATGACCAGCGACTGCGTGACCCTGGACGGCAATATGAACGTGGAGCAATTTGTCGAGAATTACTTGCTGAAATCCGGACGGCGCTGTTTCGTCGTACAGCAAAATGGCGAGATCTCGGGACTGCTGACTTCGCACGAAATCAAGGATCTGGACCGGCCGCGCTGGCCTTACATGACTCTCGCGGATGTGATGCGCCCGCTGGATCAGATCCATACCGTGACGCCGGTGACACCGGTGATGGAGGCGCTGGAGACCATGGGGCGCGATGACGTGAACCAGTTGCCCGTGCTCAGCGGCAGCCACCTGGACGGAATCATAACGCGCGCCAACGTGGTGCAATTTCTTCAGACCCGCGCTGAGCTGCGGCCCTGAGATTTTGCCAACTCCCCGCGAAGGTAAACTTTGGTAAAGTAGGCGCAGTGCGACACGTTTTCGTCGCAGCCATTGCGCTGTGCTGCTTCGCTGCTTCCAAGGACGATCAGGAATTTAACGGCCGTTGGGACATCACCGCCAACGGGCTGTCCGCGCCGCACGGCTGGTGGCTGGAAGTGTCGGGCGCCGGAACGGACAATCTCAAGGGCAAGTTCTTAGGCTCGCCCGTTGGTTTGCTGGATGAGATCCCGAAGCTCTCGATTTCGGAAGGCGAGCTTCGGTTTGCGCTGGAGGGCCGCTACGGGAAAGATCGCAATCTGGAGAAAGGCCTTTACTGGGCCCGGCTGGAAGACGGGAAGCTCAAAGGAACATTTGAAATCGAGGGCGATCCGTCGTCTTATCTGGAATGGACCGGGGTTCGAGCTCCGCTGCTCGCCGATCGCGACGACGGCTCCTGGAAACGCGGCGATCCCGTGGTGCTGTTCGACGGGCGCGATCTGGCCGGTTGGGAGCCGGTGCCGCCCGCGCATCTGATGGATTGGGTTGTCAGGGATGGAGCACTGACCGCGCTGGCGGGAGCGCCCGACCTGATTTCCGGCAAGAAGTTCTTGAACTTCGTGGTGGACGCTGAGTACCGGATTGAACCGCACAGCAACAGCGGAATTGCCCTTCGCGGACGCTATGAAGTCCAGATCGCCGACGATGTCGATCGTCCCGCATCCAATCGCGCGACCGGTTCGATCCTGGGCCGCATCGCTCCCACTGTGAATGCCGAGCGGCCGGCCGGAGAGTGGCAGACGCTGGCGGCGCGCCTGGTGGGCCGCGAAGTCACCGTGATCCTGAACGGCATCCGTGTGATCAACCGGCAAAGCATCGAAGGGCCGACCGCGATTGCGCTGGATTCGAACGAGGCCGAACCCGGGCCCATTCTTTTGCAGGGCGATCGCGGGACCGTGGAGTTTCGCCGCATCGTGGTTTATCCGCTCTCGAAAAAACCTTGAGTGTCCGGAATCGCACTGAAAAGCAAGCCCGGCTGTACCACGTGCGAGGACAGGTGCAGGGCGTGGGATTTCGATATTTTGTCGAGCAGTCGGCGAATGCGCTCGGCCTCCGGGGATGGGTGCGCAACGTCGATGACGGCAGCGTGGAGGTGTATGCGGTGGGAACTCCAGGGCAGCTTTCCGAACTTGCCGGGTTCCTGTGGAAGGGACCGCGCTGGGCCGAAGTGCGCGGCGTGGAGGAAGCGGAAGCGGCCGTGGAAGAGCACGTCGGATTTTTCGTGAAGCAGTAGGCTGCTCCCTCACGGTCGCGGTTCAGTTAGGCGGTTCAGTTAGGCGGTTCAGTTAAGAAGACGAGCGGCGTCTTTCGCGAAGTAGGTCAGTACGAAATCCGCGCCGGCCCGGCGGATCGCGGTCAGCGATTCCAGAATCGTGCGGTCGCGGTCCAGCCAGCCGTTGGTGATGGCCGCCATCATCATGCTGAATTCGCCGCTGACCTGGTAAGCGCCGAGGGGCGTCGGGAAACGCCGACGGGCCTCGTGGATGACATCCAGATACGGCATGGCCGGCTTCACCATAATGGCGTCCGCGCCTTCTTCGATATCCAGCTCAATCTCCCGCATGGCTTCCCGCGAGTTGGCCGGATCCATCTGGTAGCTGCGCCGATCGCCGAATTGCGGCGTGGATTCGGCAGCTTCGCGGAACGGCCCGTAGAAGACGGAAGCGTATTTGGCGGCGTAAGACACGATGGGCGTGTTCAAAAAACCGGCGGTATCGAGGGCCTTGCGGATCGCCGCCACCCGGCCGTCCATCATGTCGCTGGGAGCCACGATGTCGGCCCCGGCGCGCGCATGCGACACCGCAGATTGCGCCAGCCATTCGAGCGTAGGATCGTTCTGCACGTCGCCATTCACCACCAACCCGCAATGGCCGTGACTGGTGTATTCGCAGTTGCAGACGTCGGTCATCACCAGCAACTTCGGCACTTCGCGTTTAAGGGCCCGCACGGCCTGCTGTACGATGCCATCGTCGGCATAAGCGCCCGAGGCCAGCTCGTCTTTCGTTTCCGGAATCCCAAATAAAATGACGCCGCCGATGCCGAGCTTGTGAGCATCGGCGCATTCCGGGACCAACCGGTCAACCGAAAGCTGCGCATGGCCCGGCATGGAGCTGATCTCGCGGCGCACGCCTTCGCCGGGACAGATGAAGAGGGGCAGGATGAAGTCGCCCGGATCGAGGATGGTCTCGCGCACCAGATTCCGCAGCGCCTCGCTCGAGCGCAGGCGCCGCATGCGGTGAATCGGAAAGGCCACGGGCTCAGCCTTCCTGGATAGTGACGGAGTTCACTTGATCGCCCTGCTTCACCTTATTGACCACGTCCTGGCCGCTGGTCACCTGGCCGAATATGGTGTGCTTGCCATCCAGCCAATCTGTGGCGATGTGGGTGATGAAAAACTGGCTGCCGTTGGTGTTGGGACCGGCGTTGGCCATGGACAGCGAGCCGATCTTGTGGCGGTGCGGGTTGTTCTTGGTCTCGTCCTCAAACTTGTAGCCGGGGCCGCCGCGGCCGCTGGCGGTGGGATCGCCGCCCTGAATCATGAAATCGTTGATGACGCGATGAAACACGGTGCCGTCGTAGAACCCTTCCTTGGCCAAGAAGACAAAATTGTTGACGGTCTTCGGAGCGTCCTTAGCGAAGAGCTCGCAGATGATCTTTCCTTTCGAGGTGTCTATGGTGGCCGTGTACTTACCGGCCGGGTCAATCGCCATCGGGGGCGGTGCTGAATATTGCTTCGACATGATTTCAGTGTATCTGGCGGCGCCTTAGAGGCGCAGATCGCGGCCGGACATTTCCTTGGGCTGGTGCTCGTCCAGGAAGCTGAGCACGGTGGGCGAGATGTCCTGGAGCGCGCCACTGGAGCGCAGCCGGGCGCCAGTTTCGTTCACCAAAATGAACGGTACCGGGTTGGTGGTGTGGTAGGTGTGCGGACCTTTGGTGACTGGGTCGATCATCATCTCCGCGTTGCCGTGATCGGCGGTGATGATCCACGAACCACCGGAGCGGCGCAGCGCGGCGTAGATCTCGCCGAGGCCCGCATCGACGGCCTCGACTGCTTTCACCGTGGGCGCCATTTTTCCCGAATGGCCCACCATGTCGGCATTGGCGTAGTTCATCACGATGACGTCGAAGCTGCGCTGGTCTATGGCCTTGACCACTACTTCGGTGATGCCGGCCGCGTTCATCTCGGGCTTCAGATCGTAGGTAGCGACCTTGGGCGACGGCACCAGCTCGCGACTCTCGCCCGGAAACGGTTCCTCCCTGCCGCCATTGAAGAAATAAGTGACGTGGGCGTATTTCTCGGTTTCGGCGACGCGCAGATTTTTCCAATTCAAGCGCGCCATCACGTCCGCCAGGATGTTGTTCGGATGCTCGCGCGGGAGCACGAAAGGGACGCGGAACGTCTTGTCGTACTCGGTCATGGTGGTGAAGTGCAGATTCTTCGGCGCAAGCGAACGCGAAGGTTTTTCGAGCGTAGGGTCGGTGAGCGCTAGCGTCATCTCGCGGGCGCGATCGGCGCGATAGTTGAAAAAGATGCAGGCGTCGTCGTCGCGAATCAGGCCGACCGACTGCTGGTTTGCATCCACGATCGTCACAGGCTCGATGAACTCGTCGGTAACGCCATGCTCGTAGGATCGTTTCGCCGCGGCTACCGGATCATCCGAGGCCGCGCCGTTGCCGAGCACCATGGCGCCAAACGCACGCTCCACTCGGTCCCAACGTTTGTCGCGATCCATGGCGTAATAGCGGCCCGACACGCTCGCGATTTTGCCGATTCCAATTTGGCGCAGCTCCTTCTGAACTTGCTCGAGATAGCCCGCGCCGCTTTCCGGAGGTGTATCGCGCCCGTCCATGAAGCAGTGCACGAATACCTGTTCCACCTGCTGCTGCTTGGCCATCTTGAGCAGCGCGTAGAGGTGAGTGAGTAGCGAATGCACGCCGCCATCGCTCGCGAGGCCCATCAGATGCATGCGGTGGGTGCGCGCGTGCTGCATGGAAGCCAGCAGGACCGGATTGTTGAAGAACTCACCCGAGGCAATCATCCGATCGATGCGCGTGACATCCATATAAATGACGCGGCCGGCGCCGATGTTCAAATGCCCCACTTCGCTGTTGCCCATTTGTCCCTCAGGCAGTCCGACGTAGCGCCCGGAAGTGTGCACCAAAGTATTCGGATATTTGCGTAGCAGCGCGTCATAGGTCGGCTTTCGCGCGGCGGCGATGGCGTTGCCTTCGGTGACGGCGGAATAACCCCAGCCGTCCAAAATGGTCAGGACAAGCGGCTTCTTTGAGCCATGCATTATTGGTGGAATGCCTTTCGGCCGGCGAATTTGGCGGCGTCGCCCAGTTCTTCTTCGATGCGCAGGAGCTGGTTGTATTTGGCGATGCGATCGGTGCGGCTGGCGGATCCAGTTTTGATTTGGCCGGCGCGCGTCCCCACCACGAGATCCGCGATGAAGGCGTCCTCGGTTTCGCCGGAGCGGTGAGACACGATGTTGGTGTAGTGGGCGCCGGCGGCCATTTGCATCGCTTCCAGCGTTTCGGTAAGGGTGCCGATCTGGTTCACCTTGATGAGAATCGAGTTTGCGACACCTTTTTCGATGCCTTCCGCGAGACGCTCCGTGTTGGTGACGAACAGATCGTCGCCGACGAGTTGGATTTTCGAGCCAAGCGCTTGGGTCAGCGTCTCCCAACCATCCCAATCGTCTTCGGCCATGCCGTCTTCGATGGAAATGATGGGATACTGCTCCACCCACTTGGCCCAGAATTTCACCATTTGGTCGGATGTTCGCTGGCTCTTGTCGGATTTCTTGAAAACGTATTTGCCGGAGGCCTTGTCGTAAAATTCACTGGCGGCGGGATCGAGGGCAATGCCGATTTGCGTGCCGGGCTTGTACCCGGCCTTGGTGATCGCTTCGAGCACTACGTCGAGCGCCTCCTCATTGGACTTAAGGTTCGGGGCAAAGCCGCCTTCGTCGCCCACCGAGGTCGAATAGCTCCGCTTTTTCAGCACGCCTTTCAGGGTGTGGAAAACTTCGGCGCCCATGCGGAGCGCTTCCGAGAATTTCGTCGCGCCGTAGGGGGCGATCATGAACTCCTGCGGGTCCACCGAATTGTCGGCATGCGCACCGCCGTTGAGAATATTCATGAGCGGAACCGGCAGCAGGTTCGCGCCTACGCCGCCTAAGTAGCGATATAGCGGCGTCTGCTGCGATTGCGCGGCGGCACGCGCGGTCGCCATAGAAACGGCCAGGATCGCGTTGGCGCCGAGCCTGGCTTTGTTCGGCGTGCCGTCGAGAGCAATCATGGTGTGATCGATCGCAGCCTGGTCCTCGGCTTCGATGCCCAGGAGCGCGGGGCCAATTTTCTTAACAATGTTTGTGACGGCTTTGCGCGTGCCCTTGCCAAGATAGCGCTTGGGGTCGCCATCGCGCAGCTCGACCGCTTCATGCTCGCCCGTGGATGCGCCCGATGGAACAGCGGCCCGGCCGATGGTTCCGTCCGCGAGCAGGACATCGGCTTCGACGGTTGGATTGCCCCGCGAGTCCAGAATCTCGCGGCCTACAACCTGAACAATTTCCATATCTTTCCATTCTACGAGGTGGCTGGTGTCTGGTTGTTGGTGGCTGGTGTCTGGTTGTTGGTGGCTGGTGGGGAGCGGGTGGCGCATCAGGGGTATTTTTGTGTTTGAGCGCGCATTCTTTGAGATTTGCGAAAACGAAGCCACCCAGGCGGAATAAAACGCGACCGGCATTCGGGTTGAGAATATCAGGAAGAGCGGCGACTGGCCCGAGCGAGAAGATGGAAGTGATTGAGGGGGGCGGAGAATCGGGTTGGCTGAGCTCGTGATAGCGTGTTGCTGTGAGAGGAGAAAAAGATTTATGCCGCGTGCGGTGAGATTCGATAAATATGGCGGGCTGGAAGTTTTGCAAGTGGTGGAAGTCGACCGTCCGACTCCGGGGCCTGGGAAGGTCCTAGTGCGGGTGAAGGCCGCAGGCATTAATCCGGGCGAGGCGATGATCCGGAAGGGAGCGTTGCACGACCGCTGGCCTGCAAGATTTCCTTCCGGGCAGGGCAGTGATCTTGCGGGCATCGTGGAGGAGGTCGGCCCGGGCGTGACGAATTTTGCGGTGGGCGATGAGGTCATTGGCTTCACCGACAACAGAGCAAGCCAAGCCGAGTTCGTGCTGGTGGAGTCCGGCAATCTGGTGCCGCGTCCCGCAAACGTGTCGTGGGAGCAAGCTGGCGCCCTGTTCGTGGCCGGCACCACGGCTTATGCTGCGGTGCGGAGCGTCGCTCTGAGAGCGGGCGACACGGTGGTTGTGTCCGGCGCCGCGGGTGGGGTGGGCTCCCTCGCGGTGCAGCTGGCCAGGAATGCCGGGGCGAAGGTGATTGGCTTGGCCAGCTTCGCGAATTACAAATGGCTCACCGATCACGGCATAATTCCTGTCACCTATGGCGATGGGGTGGAAGATCGGATCCGCGCTGCAACCGGTGGGAAAGTGGATGCCTTCATTGACACATTCGGTGGCGGGTACGTCGAGCTGGCACTGAAGTTGGGCGTGGCTCCGAATCGAATCGACACGATCATCGATTTCGCCGCTGCGGCTAAGTATGGCGTGAAGGCGGAAGGGAGCTATGAGGCCGCGAATGCAGAGGTGCTGGCGGAACTTGCTGGATTGATCGCGGCGGGAAAGCTTGAGATCCCGATCGCTAAGGTTTATCCGCTGGCTGAGGTGCGGGATGCATATCGGGAGCTGGAGCAGCGGCATACGCGGGGGAAGATCGTGCTTGAGCCGTAAGATGTAAGGGAGGAGCAATAATAGACCACAAAACCGCCGCCTCAAGGGTGGTTCTGGTGCTTTCCGCGAGCGGCGTTTCGCGGGAGTGACCTATGCACTTCCAGGTGCATTCCAAAGCGCGCGCTTGAGCGAAGGCAAGGCACCATACTCTTTACGTCGCTACAGCTTTAGCTAGTGCCAGCATTGTGCTTCTGATAGCGGTGGGAGCAACTGTCCTTAACATTCGGCCTTCATCTTGCACGAAACCCAGCGAATCAACGAGAAGGGCCTCCACATCGGGCCGATCGTGCAGTGGCTGGCGGTCGACGCTGAGGACGAAACTGCCCTTCCTAAACTCCACCTTGATACTCGAATGGTATCCCTCCTGCGCAAAAGCAACAAGGACACGGGGCTCAAGATCCGTGCCGTTGACCGAGTGGTAATCGCGGAGGATCAAAGGCGCCAATTCGCCCTGCCTATAAAGTGGGAGAAGCGTCTTGTGATAAAGACGAAACGTGAACAACTCGGCGTGTGCGCCGTTCATCTGACTCTTCTTGAGTAGGTATACCTCGTCCGGCGCATTCCAACGAATGGCCTGGTTGCCGCAGTAACCTATTGCTTCCGGAGTTTGAACCAACGCTTCCCTCCACGCATCTTGGACGGTGGCTTCCGAAATAACACCATCGAGTTGCTCTGTTACCGGCTTGTCTTCGTTCAGGCGGTCCCAAAGTTGGTGCAATAGCTTTCGCGCTTCGGAGGCCTTGGGCCCCGTCCCTCTGAGTAGCCTCTTCCAACTGGCTGGATCTGTCGACGAGTTAACTAGAAGCGAAATATTCTGTGTACCACTGGGTAGGAGGTAATCCCCGATGCTCAATAGCGCCCTCTGCCAGCGATACCCTCCGCAATCGTTGAGTCCCTGCGGCACGAACATCATTTCGGCCTTCCTCAAATACTCCTCAAACCGCCCTTGCAATGATAGATGCAAATGTTCGTCCCAATCGACACTTCCTTTCGCGACGCTCGCAGCCATCACACCACTAAAATCGAGGAGAAACTCAATTTGCCCGCGGAAGTATCCGTGGCCTTCCGCACGGTCAATGAGCGGTCTCCAAGAGCGGTGGCTCAGGATCAGACCAGCTTTGAGCGTTTCCTCTTTGGCTTGCTGTTCGTTGAAGCCGGTCAGGCGATCGCCTGCGGTCAGTTTGGACAAATACTGCAAAATGTAGGTCGATTTCGATAGGAGGTCGCGTAAACCCCGCACGCCGCTTCGCAGTTCGTCGGGCCGCTCGATATTGGAATTGACGACTAGGTTGTGGACGACCCGCATCCACTCTTGAAACGCATTGGAATCGAGAGATTTCTCGTGCTCTCTTATGAAAAGTGCGTACCCGGAAAACTGAACAACCTCCGGCAACGTCAGGCCTGCTGGGTTCTGGATGAGCTTCCCGAAAATCTTCTTCTCGTCAAAATATTTGGGATCCGGCAAAAGGGGTTTTGAGAAGCCGTCGGCAGCGCTCCACCTCTCGAGCATACTGATCAAGGTGTTGGTGAAGTCCCGGTCCAGCCAACCCTGACTGTAAAAGGTGGAGTAGGAAGGTGGGTCCCACGAGGCTCGGAGCAACGAGACATCTTCAAGGTACAACTCGCTTCCGGGGTTCCGGGTAACAAGAGCCACCGCCCGAAAGACGTTCATGATGGCGCTGTCGTAAAGGTTGGTTTTCTTGTCCCGATGTGCCCAAAAAAGATCAGACCACGCCGTGTCCATCCGTCGCGCGACGAAATCCGCGATGGAAAACTCCTGGTTACCGATTGGCCTCAACTCGCCGCTAAACTGCTTCCCGAGTTCCTGCTCATAACGGGCCTTGAACGTCTCGAACGGAGTCAGCGGCTTCCCGCGGGCGTTCATTTTGATATAAAGATCGTCGGAAAGCCCGAAGTTATCTAGGTCGAGCAGTTGGAAGGTGATCGCCGGATGGCTCTCGCTGGTGAGTCGCTCGAAAAGGCCATTGGACGATGCAAAGCGGCTGTGGATCTCGTCCAGCATGACGAGAGTGGCCTGAACGGTAGGGTCCAGTCGCCAACTTCGGAAAAACCATGGTTGATTGGTGATTAAGGGAACCAGTTGATCAATATCGCTCGGGCGGTATTCGGGCTCATAGGCTGCCAGTTTATCGAAGAATTCTTTGCTGCTCGAACGAACGCTGAACGAAAAGTTTGACCGATCGTGAGGCCGGAACATAGGGCGAAAATCATTCCACCGTTCGTCGACCCAAGCCAGGTACCAGTGCAGAAGGAACAGAGTGGTGAGCCGTTGCTGACCATCCAACGGGCAAAAGCACGTCTCTTGTTGCCCTTCAACGCTGCCATAGATGAAGTCGAGATTGAGTGGCAAAGACGAATCGTCCTTGGGGCGTCTGAGCGCACCTGCGAGCGCACCCAGAAACCCATCCCGCACCTCCTTCTCCGCAGGCCGCCCCTGCGCGTAGTCCCGTTGTATCATGGGAATCCGAACGCGGCCATGACGTGCCAGAAGCTGCTTGTAGATGATTTTCCCGCCGGAGTCGTTCATATCCGTTCTTCCGTTTTTCCTACGAAAAAGCTGACCAGCGTTTCGACGATTGCGCTTTGGTAGGCGTCCCGGTCCTCTGGACTCCAAAACATCGCGTTGCCCACGCGCGGGCTATAGCACTTCAAAAACACATTGCGGGTGCACAGTGGAACAAAGACTCCAGCTTGGTCAAGGGAGAGGAGACGTTGACGCTTCACGGCAAAAACGGCGTTCTTGTAGCTCTTGTTTGTATGTTCATCAAGAAGTGCCAGGTTCGCAACGCCATTGTCAGCTTCTTGATCGGTCTTTTCGTGGAAGAAATCCAACAGTTTGTCGTAGAGCGGATCGAACACAGCGTCCGAAGCTTCCTGCGGGGCCAGCGCCACAAAAGCTTCAATCTCGGCTCGGAGCGCGTCTTCATTTTCTTGCGACCGCAGATACCCAAGGCAATGCTTCAGCCATTCAATACGTTCCGAATGCCGCACGGGCTTGTCCGAAGTCACGGAGCGGATATGTTCGATATTCCACTGTTTGCTTTTGAAGCTATCAAATTGAAACCGTAGGTTGGACCGCTTGTTTCGAAGCAGCGTCGCCAGATTGAATAGCAGCAGGAGTGATTTGATCTTCGCCCGATGCTTATCGTATTCGAGGCCTTCAAGCTTGTCGGCCACCCGAGTTCGGATCGCCTCCTCGACCATGTCTTCGGGAGGCTGGCCCTCGATCGTCCTGGCGAAGACCTCCCGGCGCAGCTTTTGCTCAAAATCGCTCTTGGTGCAACGTTCTGCGAGCTCACTGATCGCGCCGATGTTCATCCCTTCACTCACGAGAAAGCCGACGATGTGGTAAAGTGTGCGATCCTCGAACCATTCTTCAACCATCATGAAGGCTTGTTTGATCTTGAGCCATTCCTGTTCCGGACTGGCCCCCGCCGCCTTCAGCTTCTGATTGAACGCATAGAAAATTGCGTATTCGTTGTGCTCCGTTCCCGGGGGGAGCCCCTCTTTTCGAGCGACAAGCTCAAACAAGAAGGCGATGCGGTTCTGGGCCTTGCCTCCTTGATTGCTCAGAAAATACCAAAATGCCTCCGACTGGAGCGCCTTTTCAAGCCGATCCCATTCATTAGCGATTTCGAGTTGCAGGACTTGTGCCTCGGATTCGTCGGCACGGACTCGTTTTAGGAAAAGCGCACGGATCAATTCGTCATTGGTCAGGGGAATCTTCCCAACATTGAGCCGCGTGAACGCGTCCACAGGGTTATCGTTTTCCGCGAGTTGGAACCAGATTACCTTCACATTGCGGCCCGCTTCGTCGTCGTTGAGGAGGTGTTGCAGAAGCTTGAGCTTGTGCATCCCGTCCCGATTCTGGAACCAACCGTCCACCGCGCGATACGCCTGGCAGATGTGGAAGAAATCAACGTTCTGCTCCGCACGGGTCAGATCGATTTCTCTCAGAAAGGACTCATTCGCCTCGCCGCGAGTCTCGAAAGTGAGCTGGAAGCGGGTCTTTCCCAGCACCTCGACCATTGCCTTCAGGTAAGTCAGGAGGATATAGATTGTCGTGAGTCGCTGCTGTCCGTCAACTACCTCGAACACGCCGTCCGGCAGCGCCCTGATGACTAAGGGCTGCAGACAATAGAACTGGTGCCGGTTGCCGCCCTCACTCTCCTGAACGAAGTCCCAGATATCGTCCAGAAGCTGAGTGACCTGAAGCGGCGACCACCGATAGCCTCTTTGATACGCAGGTATCCAATAGTTGGCGGGGCGTCCCTGCTCATCGGTCAGCAAGGCGCTGATGGGTTTCAGGCAGATTGTCGAATCGATCATGCCAGCGGCCTATTTCCGAAGATTTTCGCAGTTCGTCCAACGTGTCGCCCCGCGTGAAGGCGTCCAACACATTGCCCTCCACGCGATAACCGCCAGGCGGCTTCCTGCGCGGCCCAAAACGCCAGGTCGGCTGGGTTCTCCACCATGTTCTCCATGATACGGGACTCAGCTGGGCCGCAGTTAGGGTTACTCCTGTGATGTCGCCTTCAAATCAACTGGCGGAACAACCATCCCAGAGGTAGGCGAAGGAGCCGCAGCTCGGTTCGCCGGGATGAGGGCCGAGAGTTGTCAAGCGGTTATGCCCGCGGCGCTATTTCTTTTTCGCGGCGGCTGCGTCCTTGATCGCCTTCATATGCGGGAGATCGCGATCTTCTTCGTGACACGCGGCTTCGGTAAGCTCGAACTTTTCGCGCTTCATCGGAAAGGCGAGCGTCCAGGGACGCGTGTACACCACTGGATCGACAATGGTCGCCTCATAATTGAGAGTGTCGGGACCGGCCGGAGTGAATCGCTCCACGACATGCTCGGCGTAGCTCATCACCTCGCCGCCTTCTCCTAGCCAGGTCTTGCCGTTCATGTTGGTGGTGTCGACAACCAGCGTGTCGCCTTCCCAATGCCCCACCGAGTCGCCCTGCCACAACCGCATCGTGTCCGGAAGATGGTTTCGGTTATCTAATGGCACGATGCGCCACGACGTTCGTTCGAAGAAAAAGACCACGTAGTCGGAGGTTTGAATTAGCTCCACGCCTTGGGGGACATACATCGATCGCGGGACGCCCTGCGGGAAACAGTGGGCCGTGGGATCGTCGTAACCGCGCTCGCTCAAATCGCGGCTAGCTTTTTCCAGCACCGCCCAGGGCTGCATCGGAAGTTTTCCGTCCGGCGGATCGACGATCAGGCGCCGTTCGGGAGCCGCGCCGGGTCGTTCCAATGCCTGGTTCGCGCCTCCTGCCTTGGATTCATAGAAGCCCTGCAGGTCGGGCTTGTCGTCATTGGTCCGCCGGACGTTCGCGACCACCGCCGGCTGCGCCGCTGGTACACGCGAAGATGCGGCCATCGCCACCGGAGGCGCGGTTGCGCTACCCGGATACCAGGTTCGATCCTCACGCGTGAACGCGCCGTTGGCCTCTTCGACTTCCGATTGACAGGAGTATTCGAAAAGCCGGTCCCGATCCATGCGCCGTTGCAAGGCAATATGAATGGTCCAGGGCTTGGTGAATACCTTCGAATCCTGGATGGTTGCTTCGTACTGGATGGTGTCGCGGCCGGTCATGTGGTAGCGCTCGACTACATGCAGCGCATCGCTGTGAAAATCGCCCGCCATGTCGAACCAGGTCTTGTCGTTGATATTGGCGACGTCCACAACCAGGGTGTCGCCCTCCCAGTGGCCGCGCGAATCGCCCATCCAGAAATCGGCGTCTTTGGGATGAGGAGTGCCGTCGGTGTAAACGAGGCGATAGTCCAGCTCCCATTCAAAGGCCATCGCGATCACTTTCGGCGTCTGGAAAATCTGAAACGGAAAATCCAGATACATGACTCGAGGGACGCCCGGTATGTAGCATTTCGAGAGCGGATCGGCCGTTCGCCGATTCTGAAAATTCTCGGCTTTCTGCTTCGCGGCCCAGGGCTGATACGGGATTTCGCCGCCGGCGACCACCGAACGGCCGGCCAGCATGTTGAGACTCGCGACGTGATCCTGAAGATCGGCTGCAGCGGTGCTGGAGGCCTGCCAGATGCCTTGCAGGTTTGGCTTGCCGTCGGCCGTGCGCGGCAAAGTCTGTTGCGGGGGCTTGTCCTGCGGAGCGGCAATCAGCGCGCTAGACAGGGCAATTGCAGTGATGATGGCGAGGCGGTGAGGGTGCATACTGGAATCGTCGTCCACTGCGCGGTGGAGGGGCTACGAAGAAAGTATAGCAACCAGCGGCCAAGGTATTCAGTGATGACCGAGCACCCCTTCCAGCCGAACGTAGCTCGCTTCCATGCCGCGCTCCATGCCGGTAGCCAGCATGGCCGCACGCGTTTGGGCGTCGGGCAGGGTCATGCGGATAGTCATCAGCGTGCCTGCGCCGTCCGGATCGAAGCGCGTTTCCACGTGGTTGTCCGGCGTTGGGTCGGGCAGGTACATTCGTTCCACATGTACGATCCTGCGGTACGGCTCCAGTTCCAGATATTCACCGGTCACATGAAATGCTCCACCTTTGGGGTTGGTCCATTCGTAGCGGAATTTTCCCCCGGCCTGAGCATCGCTGAGGCAGACGGGCATGGTCCATCCCTCGGGACCAAGCAGCCATTGTTGAATCAATTTCGGCTCGGTGTGCGCGCGGTAGAGAGCTTCCGGAGGCGCGGCGAAGCGCCTGGTCACAACCACATGCGTATCGCCTTCGGTTGTCAGTGTCAGCTTGCTCATTGGGTTTCCTTTCCTTTTTCGGGTTCCATGGCGGCCAGAACTTGGTCCAGCCGGTCGTAGTTTTTCGTCAAAGCTTTCCGCACCATCGCAAGCCATTGGTCCATGGCTTCGATACCGGTTTCCACCAGCCGGCGAGGGCGCTTGGAGCCGTCGACTCGACGGGCAATGAGTCCCGCCTGTTCGAGTACTTTCAAGTGCTGGGAGATGGCCGGCTGGGTCATTTCGAACGGCTGCGCGAGTTCCAGCACCGTGGCTTCTCCTTGGGCGAGGCGCGCAAGAATCGCGCGACGCGTGGGGTCGGCCAGGGCAGAGAAGGCGGCATCGAGGTTCGACGTCACTTGCATAGTTATTATCTTATATAAGTAACACCTTATAGTAAAGAGAAATTTTGGCTGGGAATATTGGGATGCTGGCCAGCCAATTATGATATGCTTTGGATGTATTGGCATGCTTCCGATCACCCAACTGAATCCACGGGATAAGACCCCTCTTTTCCGTCAGCTCCACGGGCAGATGAAGGAGTTGATTGAATCGGGCAGGTTGTCGAAAGGCAGCCGCTTGCCAGCCACCCGCGAATTGGCTGATCAGATTGGACTGAACAGGACGACGATTTCGGCGGCCTATGCGCTGCTGGAATCGGAGGGCTTGATCACTGGGCATGTGGGGCGGGGAAGTTTCGTGGCGGGCGGACCGCTTACTGATGTGCGCGGTTCGGTGGCGGGAACGCCGCTTACTGACGTGCGCGGTTCGGTGGCGGGAACGCCGCTTACTGACGTGCGCGGTTCAGTAGACAGGGTGGCGAATGTGCCGGCCTACTCGGGACCGAGCAGCTTTTCGCGCTCGCGTCCTTCCGAACTGCTGTTCCCGCTGGAGGAGTTTCGCAAGACTTGCGCCGAAGTGATCGCGAGCGATGACGCAGCATCCATTCTTCAGCTCGGCTCGCCGTCCGGCTATCCGCCGCTGCGGCGGTATCTATTGGAACAAGCGCGAGCCGAAGGCGTGGCGCGCGAGTCCGACGACATCCTGATCACCAGCGGCTGCCAGCAGGCCTTCGACTTGTTGCAGCGTACGGTTGGGCAGGGAACGCCGGTGCTGATGGAAGACCCGGTGTATCCGGGTGCGCGCAGCGTGTTTGAGCGCGCGGGGGCTCGATTGATCGGCGTTCCAGTGGGCCGCCAAGGGCTGGATCTGGAAATCCTGGAGCGCACGATTGCGCGTGAGCGTCCGCTGCTGCTTTGCGTGACGCCCAATTTTCAGAATCCAACCGGTTCGACCATGCCGCTGGCCGCGCGCAAGAGCCTGTTGCGCATCACGCAGGCTGCGGGCGTGATCGTGATCGAAAACGATATTTACGGCCCGCTGGGCTACGAAGGCGAGCCGATCGCCGCGATCAAACATCTGGACCAGACGTGTGAAACGGTGCTGCTGCGCAGCTTTTCCAAGGTGGCTTTTCCCGGGCTGCGCGTGGGCTGGGTGATCGCGCCGCGCCGGCTGATTGAGAAGCTGACCGAGACCAAGCAGTGGAGCGATCTGCACACCGATCAGCTGTCGCAGGCCGTGCTGCTGCGGTTCGCCGAGTCGGGGCGGTTGGAGCAGCATCGCCAGCGCATGCTGGTGGCCGGGCGCGAGCGATTGGAAGCTGCGATCGAGGCTTGCGGAAGATATTTGCCGGCGGGGACCAAATTCACGCGTCCGCGCGGAGGGATGAGTTTGTGGGTGGAGCTACCGGCGGCACTGGATGCGGCGGAGTTGCTGCCGCGCGCCGAGCGCGAAGGCGTGACCTATTTGCCGGGGAGGTATTTCGCAGTGTCGCGGCCGCAGCCGAACGGTCTGCGCATTAGTTTCGCGGCCATGACGCCGGAAGAAATTCGGTCGGGGCTGGCCGTATTGGGTCGCATATTCAGAGAAGAGTTGGAGCGGGTGCGGGTGCACGCGCCGATGGGGGAAATGGCGGCGCTAGTGTAGGGAAAAGAGGCCGCTTGCTCACGCGCGCGGTTCAGAAAGAGAGGAGAACGTTATGTTTCTGGATGATAGTTTTCGCCTGAAGGCCGGGCTGGCCGAGATGCTGAAGGGCGGCGTGATCATGGATGTCACCAACGCCGAACAGGCTGTGATTGCCGAGAGGGCGGGCGCCACCGCGGTGATGGCGCTGGAACGCGTGCCCTCGGACATTCGCAAAGAGGGTGGCGTGGCGCGCATGGCGCCGATTTCGAAGATTCGCGAGATCATGCAGCAGGTCAGCATTCCGGTGATGGCCAAGGCTCGCATCGGCCACTTCACGGAGGCGCGGATCCTGGAAGCCCTGGCGGTGGATTACATCGACGAAAGCGAAGTGCTGACGCCGGCCGACGAAGAGCATCACATCGACAAGCGCGACTTCAAAGTGCCGTTCGTGTGCGGGGCGCGGAATTTGGGCGAAGCTCTGCGCCGGATCGCCGAGGGCGCGGCCATGATCCGCACTAAGGGCGAAGCGGGCTCGGGGAACATCGTGGAAGCGGTGCGCCACATCCGGACGATCGTAAAAGAAATGAAACAGCTCACCGTGCTGGGGCATGAAGAATTAGTGGCTGAATCGAAAAAGCACCAGGCGCCGCTGGAGCTGATTGAATACGTGGCCAAGAACGGCAAGCTGCCGGTCCCCAACTTTTCGGCCGGAGGAATCGCGACGCCCGCCGACGCTGCCCTGGTGATGCAACTGGGCGCCGAGGCGGTGTTCGTCGGCTCGGGCATTTTCAAATCGTCGGATCCGGAAGCGCGCGCCCGGGCGATCGTTAAGGCGGCCACGTACTACAACGATCCCGCCAAGCTGCTGGAAGCCAGCGAAGAGCTGGGCACGGCCATGTTCGGAATCGACATCGCGAAATTGCCGGAATCGGAGCTATTGCAAACGCGAGGCTGGTAATGGGAAGTAAGAAGCGCGTGGGGGTGCTGGCGCTGCAAGGAGATTTTCTGGCGCACCAGCGGGCGCTGGAACACGCGGGCGCGGAAGCCGTGGAAGTTCGAACCGCGGCCGATCTGGAGTCCGTTCAGGGGCTTGTGATTCCAGGCGGCGAAAGCACCACCATGATGAAGCTGTTGGAACAAGAGAAGCTAGTTGATCCTTTGCGCGATTTCGGCCGGCGGCGTCCGATTTTCGGAACATGCGCCGGCGCAATTTTGCTCGCCACCGATGTTGCCAACTCACCGCAGGCTTCGCTGGGACTCATGGATATGGAGGTGGAGCGGAATGCTTATGGACGCCAGCTCGACAGCCGCATTGCCCACCTGAACCCGCAGGGCCTGGACGGAGGCCTGGAAGCTGTGTTCATCCGCGCGCCCATAATTCGCCGGGTGGGCAAGGACGCCAGGGTGCTGGCGACTTATGAAGGCAATCCGGTGTTGGTGGAGCAAGGGCGGCACCTGGCTGCGACGTTTCATCCGGAACTCACCGACGATGCCCGCGTTCACCTTATGTTTCTCCAGAAAATCCCTTAGCTAGCTACGATGCGCGCCGGTTCCGGTAGACTGATAGTCAGTGGCAATGACTCGGGTATTATTCGTATGCGTCGGCAACGCCTGTCGAAGTCCGATGGCGGAAGGATTCGCGCGCGCTTTGGGCTCGGACGTTTTGGAAGCGCAGAGCGCCGGACTTGCGCCCGCCCTGGCGGTGGCCCCGCTCACGCACTTGGTCATGCTCGAAAAGGACATCGACCTGGGTGATTTTTATCCCAAGGAGCTGGGCCGGGTTCAAAGCAGCGTGGACATGGTCATCAACATGTCGGGCTATGAGCTGCAGTTGAAAAATCCGGTACCGGTGGAGGAATGGGACGTTACCGATCCGATCGGCGAGTCGGAAGAAGTGTTCCGCGAAGTGCGCGACGAGATTGAGCGGCGCGTGTTGGGATTAATCGAGACGCTGCGCTCGCGCAAGACGGTGGGCTCGGAGACGGTATCCACGTTGGCGCAGGTTGACAGTCGCGGGCGGCCTACTCGACAATAAGATCGACCCACCATCCTGCGGATGTGGCGGAATTGGCAGACGCGCTAGATTCAGGTTCTAGTTCTCGCAAGGGAGTGGAGGTTCAAGTCCTCTCATCCGCACCACAGAATCAAATCGATCCTTGCTGGAGTCAAGCCTGTGAGATTATCATTGTGCCTTGCGCTGCTGAGCGCCGCCAGTGCCACGCCGCAGAGCTGCACGAGTCCTGGCCCTTGTATTTCAGCAGTGACCAACGCGGCTAGCTTTGAGGCCGGGGCCATCGCTCCGGGAGAGCTTGTCACGTTGTTTGGAAACCGGCTCGGGCCCGAGCAGGGGGTTCCGACTAAGGCAACGCTGCAGAGTCCCTTCCCAACCGAAGCGGCGAATGTGGAGGTGACCTTCAATGGGACCCTGGCGCCGCTGCTGTGGGTGCAGGATGAACAGATCAACGCTGTGGCGCCGTGGTCGCTGACTCCCGGGCAGAACGCGCAGGTCTGCGTTTCCTACAACGGCAGTTCGAACTGCCTGATCTGCCCGGTGGCGCAGACGGCTCCGGCAGTGTTCCTGGTGGACGGCACTTACGCGGCGGCGCTGAATCAGGACGGGAGCATTAACTCGATAAACAACCCTGCGGCGACGGGTTCCATCGTTACGGTGTGGGCGACTGGGCTTGGCCCGATTACGCCGTCCCAAGCCGACGGTACGCTGGTGGATTTTCCCCTGCCCCATAATGTTCTGGCAGTCGAGGTCGATGGGGTTTACCAATTGGGAATTCCGTCCCCGACGAATTTCAACGTGACATTCGACGTGACTTATGCGGGACCTGCGCCCTACATGGTTGCGGGCGTTAGCCAGATCAATTTCCAGGTTGGCTCATTTCCATCCAACGGCATGATTTATGTGACCTTGCCGTCGTCAAAAAGCCCGCCCTTTGCGATTTACACCCAGTGATCTAGTGTTCCCTATTGAACAGGAAGAACGACCTTTGTGGGTTACACTTGCCCATGATCCGGGAACGGCGCCCGCCAGGTGACCTACTAGCATGATGGCGGCGGTCCTCAGTGCGATCTTAGCGATTGCCGCGTTGACCACTCACCCGTTGCCCCGGGGCACGCAACTTCATATTCGGCTGACCACCACGGTGGGCTCGTATGCGAGCGTGCTGGGATCGCCCGTGAGCGCGGTTCTGATCGCCCCGTTAGCGATCGACGGCGAAACGGTATTGGAAGCGGGCAGCACTTTGTCGGGGATGGTGAAGGCGGTTACCAAAGTGGGCTTTGGAGTGCGCCACGAAACTGCTGGACTCGATCTGGAATTCAACAAGCTTGCTCCGCTGGATGGCGGCGCCATGCCGATTTCCGCGCGAGTGACGCAGGTAGACAACAGCCGCGAGCGCGTTACGCAGGATGGCAGCATTCAGGGCGTTCGCTCTACCGGCAGTTTAAGCTACCGGGTGAGCGGCTACATACGAGCGCTGCTTCAGTGGGAGTTGCACGCGGAACTTGCCGAATGGGTAATCCGGTCTTTCATCATGGAACTTCCAGAGCCGGAGATCTATTACCCTGCCGGAGTTGAAATGACGGTGACCTTAACTCGACCCCTGAGTGTGGAATCGCCATTCAACTATGGACTGCAGGCTCCCAGCCAGCTCAATCAGGATCAGCGCGAGGAGTTGGCGGGTGACGTGGCCGCCATGCCGTATCGGACTCAGGCGCCTAAGTCCGGGGATTGGTCGGACCCGACCAACGTGCTGTTTATCGGTTCTCACAGCCAGATTGCGGCTGCGTTCGTGGCCGCCGGCTGGACGCAGGCGAATCCCGGGTCGCTGCGTCGCCGCATTAGCTGGATCCGGGCAGCGGGGGAACTCCGGGGCGATGTTGCCGCGCCCATGTCCCTGTTGTTGTTGAACGGCGCCGAACCGGATATGTCCTGGGAAAAAGGTCTGAACGATGTTTCCAAGCGCCACCATATACGGATGTGGAAAGAAGGCACTACGTGGGCCGGCCACGAGATGTGGGTAGGAGCCGCGACCCGCGACATCGACTTCGCGTACATGCGGCGGGGCGGCAGGCTGTCGCA
>Ga0302324_100003896_pt1 | contig 33470 bp, 23 predicted proteins | sample Palsa_T0_1_FD_201949 | JGI IMG/M metagenome (GOLD analysis project Ga0302324, IMG submission 201949) | Peat permafrost microbial communities from Stordalen Mire near Abisko, Sweden - Palsa_T0_1 | ecosystem: Environmental > Terrestrial > Soil > Palsa > Peat permafrost | place: Sweden: Abisko...
ACCACGGCGAAGTCCCGCAACACGCCATAGCCCACCCAGATCCCTCCCAGAAATCGCAGTGCAAGAGCCGCCACCCCAAGCTGCCAATAGCCGGCCAGAAAAGCAAGCAGGGACCAAACCGTGGCGTGCGTGACCACGTAGCCAAAATAACCACCCGGACGGGATACGCGAATCGCGCGCGACCAACGCAGCTGATGGCGCCAGGCGCCGCCCCAGGTCTCGCCGCCGAGATGTGTCTCGACCACCGGAGCCGCGAAGGCCACGCGCAGGCCGAGTTGAGTAATGCGCAGCCCAAGCTGATAATCGTCGGCCAGATAATCGCCGATCGCCGGGAAGCCGCCGATGCGCCGCAGGTCCTCCGCCCGCAGCAGCAAAGTGGAGCCTAGCGCGAATTCCCCCGAGCCGATCAGCCGCGCCACCAGCACGCTGGGAGCAAACTCAGTGGCCACGCCCAAAGCTTCCCAGCAGCCCGGCCAGGCATCCGACCGCGCCCTGTAAAGACACGTGGCCAGGCCTGTCTGGGGCTGCTCCAGGGCCGCCGCCGCCTGGCGCAGATACTCCGGCGGCACGCGTATATCGGCGTCGGTAATCAACAGCAGGGGATAACGGGCTTCGGCCGCCAGATCGGTGAGCACGCCGACTTTGCCGTTGGGCAGTCGGGTGGTGGCCACGACCAGCCGGATGCTTCGCTCGGGAAACTCAGCAATCAGGCGGCGTATGTCATCGGTGGCGGGATCGTTTGGGTCATGTACGCCGAACAGGATTTCGTATTGCGGATAGTCCTGTAGTGCATGAGAGCGTATGGCTTCGTAGAAATGCGGATCGCGGCCGCGGACGGGTTTGAGCATGGAGACACCACCTTGGACAGCCACCGCACGCATCGCCGGCCGGCCCCACCTCCACGCGGCAATGACGACCAAAACATAGTAGGCGGCGGCCGCGACAGCGGGAGCGGCCAGCCATATTCTCACAACGCCAGCAGCGCCACGCCGCAGGCTACCAGCGAAGCGCCCGCCCATCGGCACATGCCGACATTTTCTTTCAAAACATATTTGGCGAGAATGGTTTCGATCACATAGGTGGCAGCCGTAGCTGGGACAGCGAAACTGAGCTCTGACACCGACAGCAGGGCCATAAAGGCGAAGAAGGAAACCGCCATGGCCGCCACGGCAGCCACCACGAATTTATTGCGCGCCAGGATCGCCAACAGCCGCCCGATAGCTCCCGGACGGAAATCGTGAATTTCGCCGTGCCGCTTCATGGCCACCGCTTGCAGCAGTTCACCAATCGTGGTCGCCGCAACAATTATGGCCACCAGGAACCACTTCACGGGGTTGCCCCGGATTGTCTTTCGCAGGCTGGATTCACCGAGCCATGCGGAGAAGTGCGCGCCACCAGAGTCACACCCAGCACAATCAAACCGATTCCGGCCCAGCGCCACCGGGAGATATCCTCGTGCAGAAAGAAGCGCCCCGCCAGCGCCGTCAGCACATAAGCGATCGAGGTGACCGGCAGCACGTAGCTCAGGTCCGCCCAACTCAACAAGGCCATGTGGGTGAACAACCAGATAATCAACAGCGAAGCGCCCAGCGCCACCCAGGGATTGAAGAGCGCCTGGATGTAAGGCCAAGGCGAGAAAGAGAGCAGGCGTCCGTTCTGTCGCAGCCCCCAGCTCAGGAAAAAATTGCCACAAACGTTACTTAGAACCACCACTGCCGTAAAGGTTCTGGTCTTCAGTCGAAGTCGCGCGGCTTCGAGGTGCATGCAGACTAGTCGCCGGAGCCGGCCGCCGCCGGAGCGGTCCGCGTACCGTCCGAGTTGGCCTTACGTTCGGAGGCCACGAATTTTTTCCTTTTGGCGCGCAGAGCCATATATTCGCGCGCCTCCTTCGACAGGCGCTTTCTCTCCGAGGAATCGAAGATCGCCTTGCGCACCACGCGCCATACCACGCGCGGGCGGAAGTAGTATTCGCTGTAAAAGCGCTCTACCCAGTCCACCAGTTCGCCGCGATCGAGGCCAGGATAGATGATGTTCGGAAGCTGGTGCCCGGTCTCGTCCGTCATCGAATCGATGGTGATCAGATTGTTCTTTTTGACGTAGTCGTAGAACTCCGTACCCGGATACGGATGGGCCAGCGAGACCTGTATGGTTTCGGCGTCGATGCGTTTGGCGAAATCGATGGTCTTGCGAATGCTCTCCCGCGACTCGCCTGGTAGCCCGATGATGAAATCGCCGTGGATCACCAGGCCCAGCTTCTTGCAATTCTCGGTGAACCGCAGCGCCATGTCGATCGTGGCGCCCTTCTTGATGTTCTTCAGGATCTGCTGGTCGCCGGATTCGTAACCCACGATCAGTAGCCGGCAGCCGGCTTCCTTCATGGCTTTCAGAGTTTCGTAATCGGTGGTTACCCGCGAGGTGCAGGACCAGGTGAAATTCACCGGCTTGAGCTTCTTGCACAGTTCGATGGTGCGCGCCTTCTGATAGTTGAAAGTGTCGTCGTCGAAGAAGATTTCCTTAACGTAGGGAAACGCCTCTTTAGCGAACGCCATTTCGCGCGCAATATCGTCGGCCGAGCGCAACCGCCAGCGATGGCCGGAGTGCGTCTGCGGCCAGAGGCAGAAGGTACACATGGCCGGGCAGCCGCGCGAGGTGTAAAGCGCCATGTACGGATTCTGGAGGAAGGGCACGTTATAGCGCCGCACGTCCAGGTCGCGCTGGTAGACCTTGGTAACCCACGGCAGCTCATCCAGATTCTCGATCACCGGACCTTCCGGATTGTTGACGATGTGCCCGTTCTTGCGGAAGCTGACGCCGGGCAGTTCCTCGAGCGGCTTGCCCTTGGCATAATCGGCGATCTGGTAGTCGAACTCGCGGCGCACCACGAAATCGATGGCCGGCGATGTGCGCAACGATTTCTCCGGCTCTACCGTGACCGGCGGCCCCACGAAGGCAACCTTCAGCTTGGGATTGATGTCTTTCATCATTTCCGCCATCTTCACGTCTACGTGAAATCCCGGCGTGGAAGTGAACAGCACCAACAGCTCGAAGTCGGCCGCCATGCGCACGGTCTGCTCTATCGAGATCTTATGCGGCGGGGCGTCTACGACCTTGCTGTCAGGCAGCATGCCGGCCGGATAGCACAGCCACACCGGATACCAATAGGATTCGATTTCGCGCGATGCCGGCCACCGCGAGCCGGCGCCTCCATCGAAGCCTTCAAAAGAAGGTGGATTCAGAAATAGTGTTCTCATGAGAAATCACCGGACCGGCAATCGTCAGCAGCCGGCTACTGATCGTCTACATCCACCAGACTCGCCCGTCTGGGGCCTTCGGCAAATAATACGTTCCGGAAAGCGATGTTCAGCTCGGCCGGACCCACTAGGCGGGTATCCACCACGGTACGGATCTGGCGTAGCACCGAGATTCCGTCCCGAATTTCGTACTCTCTTACGAATTGTATACTTTTTACGAAGATGGAAGGATTCTTGACTAGCCGGCCGGATTCCCGGACGGGCAGGCTGGTTTTCGCATCGATCCAGATTTCACCCTTGAACAAGCCCACCTTCTTGTGCTTGGGTGTCACCTGAAAAATGTGTACGGTCTCCCCGCCGTGCTCTTGTACTCCACGGTATTTGAATCTGTAATTCACCGGCGTGACGGCTAGGGAGGGCACCCCGTCGGACTGAGCCTGTGCTTCCGCGGCGAGGTAGCGGCCAATCACGTCGTTCTTGACGGTATTGTCGCCCTCGAAACGCAGCGCCTCATACGTAATCCGCCCCAGGCTCGAAATGCGTCGCAGCGCGCGCAGGCGACCGTGCTTCTTAAGCTTAGGCAATGAGGCGTCGATATCCACGTCCATGGAAGCGCCGCGTAAAACGCGCTCCTGGTTTTCCGAAGCGGCCCAATAGTGCTCCACGACGGAGTCGCCCGTCGTTTCACTTTCGGACGCGCCGTTCAAAAGCGGATGGAACGCGGCAAGAATAAAAAGAAGATTCCACTTCGCATTGATTCGCAATATTCACACCGAATAGCAACTGTACCATTATCTGATGGTTCGAAGCGTCGGGAGGTTACAAAAGGGTGTGGGGCGAGGGCCGGTGTATTCTGGATGTTGAATCTCACTTGGCCGCCTCCGCGCCTCAATGGCCGCATAATGGTCGCGATCTGTTTGCTTGGTACAATTTCCATCCTGCTTGTACCACTCGTCACCTCCTGCTTTGTCCTCGTGCTGGATTCGCCGATCTCCCTCGGCAGGGTGCTCACATTAGCCGCGCGGTACGCTTTTTGTTGTTGACATGCTTGTTGTTCCAGGTGATTGCCGCGCCCCTTTTTCACGAACGCGAGCCACGGAAAACAAATAGCTTATTCGTGATCCTCAAATTCCTGCTGCTCCTGGTCGCATGTGTCGCAGGCTCATTTCTCAGCGGAGTCGCTGCCAGTATGGTCGCCGGAGAACGATGGATGCGACTCGCTCTTTTGCCTTTTCGGCTGATCATCATAGTGCCCGGCATTTCTCAAAAGACGCGAAGCCGCCCAAGTTGCGCAATCATGCACAATCGTTCCACCCCCGAAAATTACGACACGAAGCCAATCTTCCTTCTAATGCACTGCTGACAAACCACTTGCACAGTTTTCCGTAAAGCGAATCCAGCACCGTCGGCCGCTTCTGAATCGAGGTAATTCGGGCAGGCAGCAGCCATGGCTTCGCTACGCCTTTTAAAACAATAAGAGGGTTTCTTGGAACGGCCAGAAGAACATATAAATCGTTCAACAACGCGTAAAAAAAATTTGCATCTAACTAAAAATAAAAGCTTTATATGAATTTCAGCGGAGTTACAGCTATGTTTTTGGAGGACGCTGTGCGATACTGATTATAGGCCATTTTCAAATGGTGCGCATGTCCCAGTTAGACGACGCCATAGTCCGCTACAATAAGCTGCTGGAGACCGGTCCCTGCCGGGATTTGGCGTGGGTGGACGAGTTGCATCAGCGCATGGAGGAAGCCCACCTTTCCGCCGGTGGCCGCCTCATCTGTCCGTTCCTGCGCCCGAATTTTCTCACTCGCCGCCAATACGAAACCCTGGTCAAAACCAGCGAGGCGCTCATTACCGCAATCGACCGCATGCAGCGTATGGTGCTCTCGAGTCCCGCCCTGCTCGCTCGCATGGAATTGCTTCCGGCCGAGAAGATGCTAGCCGGGATCGATCCCGGTTATCAGATACCGGAAGTCGCCTCCCGCTTGGATTCGCACGTTTGCAACGGCACCCTGCACGTGCTGCGATACAATGCCGATTCGCCTACCGGCGCGGCCTACACCGAAGCACTGTCTGACCTGTTCTTCGACTCGCCTCCTGTCAAGGAATTCCGCAAGCGTTATAGCCTGGCGCGCGTGGGTGGAAAGAAACACCTGTTGGGAGCGCTGCTCAAGGCCTACAGGCAGTTCGGCGCTCACAAGAAGCCCAACATTGCCATCCTTGAGTTTCGCCCGGCGTACCACTCCGAACAGAGTGAATATCAGCTTTTTCGGGACTTCTTCCGCGAGGAAGGCTATGCCGTGGAGATCGTCTCGCCGGACCAGCTGGAGTACCGCAATCGAGTGTTGCGCAAGGGCAACTTCGAGATCGACCTGATCTACCGCCGCATCAGCGTTCAGGAGTTTCTGATGCGGTTCGACTTAACGCATCCGCTGGTTCGCGCCTACCGCGAGCGCACCGTCTGCGTAGTCAATAGCTTCCGCTCCGAGCTGGCGCACAAAAAGGCCATGTTCGGCCTTTTGACCGACACCGCACTCACCGCTAAGTTCCCGGCCACCGAGCGCAAGGCCATCCACGATCATGTGCCGTGGACGCGCCTCGTATCGGCGACTAAGACCACCTATAACGATCAGACCATCGATCTTCCCGAATTTATCGCTCAGAATCGCGAGAAGCTTGTCCTCAAGCCCAACGACGACTACAGCGACATGCACAGCTTCTTCGGTTGGGAACTGGACGAGGCCGCCTGGGACCGCGCGCTCAAGCAGGCCATGCGAGCGCCTTACGTAGTCCAGGAGAAGGTAGACCCAGTGCGTGCCGTCTTCCCGATGGTGACTTACGGTCACCTGGAGTTCAAGGAGATGCAGGTGGACGTCCACCCGCATGCCTACCTGGGCAAGGTATTAAGCTGTTCCAGCCGTCTCTCGGCCGGGCACGCCGCCTTCTCTTCCGTGGGCGGGTTAGTGCCGACCTTTATTCTGGATAGTAAAGCCTAGCCTAATTGTAAGTATAAATCCTACGTGTAACTTAGCTGAGGGTGGCCCCAGGGCAGCCACAACCTTTTCGATCGCTTGGCCCTCCTTGACTTCCGGCGGGTCGGGCGGCGGTTATGGCGCAATGCGAGTCGATTCCCAGGCGGCCAGTTGCCACCGGCCATCTTGCTTCACATAGGCTTCCAGATAAAAGAGCTCCACGCTTAGCTCCTGTCCCTTCGACCTGACCATCCCGGAAGCGCGACCCGTAACCAGGATGGTGTTTCCGTAAACTCTCGCCTTGAAGTTTTCGGAAGCAAAGGAATGGTAAGTTAGCTCGCCGGAGCGGAGAGAAGCCAGGAACTCGGCCTTAGTCTGTCGCCAGCCGCTGGCGTGCGTGTAAACCAGGTCGTCCGACAGCAGTCTCTGGAGTGTTGGCACGTCGGCCTCGGTCATGGCGCGGAAGCGGCGTACCTCCAGTTTGCCGACTTCCACCTCCATGGCGCGCTGATCTTGAGCCGGAGCAAGCGCCACAAAAATCATGAAAAGAATTGTCGGTTTCATTCAGGCATTCCTTTTTCTTGCAGCTTTAGCGGCTGCGAGAAGCTCGCCCTGAGGGTGCAGGCGATAGAACGGGTCCAGAGGAAAGCAGCCCGAGACCAGCCCGTGGCGCGGTCCAGTGGTGCAATCGCTGAATGTACGGCAGAGCCGTTTGGTGTCGAGGGGAACGCCGCCGAGCACGTCGCTTGGCAGGTCGTGATAACTGAGAACCAAACGTCCCAGACCTATAAAATCAACTTGCTTCGTCCTGACTTGGTATTGCGCTACCTTGGGCAGCCACTCCTGCAGATAGCTGTAGCCCGAGCCGACGATCGCCAGATGCGGAAAGCGCGCCTTGATCTCACCGGTGATGGCAATGAGTCGGGCCACCCCCACCAGCGGGTCCTCCGGAGGTTCATAGCCATCGGATGGCGGGAACAAAGCTGGACGCTGGATGTGAGGCGTATAATACGGGCTTCCAGCCGAGATACAAACGAGCTTGATTTGTAACTCATCGAGCAGACTCAGCAACCGGTAGGTCTCGCTAAGGTCGATACGCAGCGGTTTCTCGGGATCGGCGCCGAAAGCATAGGGATAGGAGCCGTTGAATTCCTCGGGCTCTCCGCCTCCGTCGGCGCGCTTTCGGAAGGGGATCAGGTCAAAGGCGCTGAGTCGGATTCCGACCCCGAGACCCGGGGCATCCCGCCGCGCGCCCGCCACGATCTCACGCAGGAATCGCGTGCGGTTTTCGAAACTGCCTCCGTACTTGCCGCCTCGCGTGACCGCGCTGAGGAACTCATGCCCGAGATATCCGTGGCAATGTTTGACGTCGATGAAAGCGAACCCGGCTTTCTGAGCGCGCACCGCGGCGTCTATGAAAGCTTCGACGATCTGTTCGATATCCGAGTCTGATAGGACCGGAGAGTCGGGCGCGATGCCTACCTTCTTGTCGAGCAGGGGATGATGATAGAGCACGCGCGGTTCCGGTAGGTCGGTTCGATTAGGCCGCGCGAAGCGTCCGGAGTGCGTCAGTTGGAGCCCGATCAGAAGCCCTGAGCTCGATCCGAATCGCCTCTCATGGGACGACACCAGACTGCGGCGCAACTGTTCGAGCGAAGGGAGGGTTTCCTCATTTAGCAGCAATTGATGCGGATTTGCGCGGCCATCCGGTCGCACGGCGACCGCTTCCCCGCCCCAGATCAGCTTAGCGCCGCTTTCCCCAAAGCGCTGCCACCGCCGCGTAGTCAGGTCCGAAGGCTTGCCGTCAGGCGTACCGTCCCATCCTTCCATTGGCAGCACGCAGAAACGATTTCCGATTCGAAAACCGTCGAGCCGATACGGTTGTTGGAGCCATGCGTCCTCGCCGCGCCTTACCACCGGGTCGAAGCCCAATGTGACGCCAAGCTGTCTAAGATAATCGGAGAACTCTTCGGCGCTCTTGAGCGTGGCGATACGGCGATAGGAACGCCAAGCGGCTTCGTGCATCTGCCGATTCTACACCGTGTCGATGCTGCCATTCTGGCGGCGAACAGCGTCGAACCGTTCTAGCCCGCAGGCGGTAGGTCTTACAGTACCCTTGGTACCTTGATCCTCCCGACGGCCGTGTGAGCTACCGCCCTGAATTTCAACTTAGCTGCTCACATTTTACAAGTGTGATCGTTGTTACCCTTGTACTAACTGCTGCCACGGCCTACCATCAAGAGGGCCCTTACAGAAAGGATCTTAAACAATGAGACAAGAACCGCTTACAAGACGATCTGTGTACACTTCGGCGTTGCTCTTGTTTGCTGCGTCAGGAGTGTTACTTGCAGCGAATCGTAGTATCGTAACGGTGGCTTCTACGGTCCCGCCCAACGGAGATCTAAATCCCTATGGTGTCGCGGTCGTTCCGAGCACTGTTGGCGCTCTGACAGCCGGGCACGTTCTGGTTAGTAATTTCAACAACAGCGCGAATCTGCAAGGTACCGGCACGACGATTATGGACATCGCGCCCGATGGTGCCGTAAGTGTCTTTGCCCAGATCGACGCCTCGACTCTGCCGGGACCGTGCCCGGGAGGAGTGGGCCTTACCACGGCCCTGGTGGTTCTGCGTGCCGGCTGGGTTATTGTAGGCAGTCTGCCCACCACGGACGGTACATCGGCGACGGCACAGGCCGGATGTCTTCTGGTATTGGACAACCACGGCGTAGTCGTCGAGACCATCGCCGATACTCTGATCAATGGTCCGTGGGATATGGCGGCTCGGGATCTGGGCAATGCGGCGTCTTTGTTCGTCACCAATGTTCTCAACGGCACGGTCGCCGGCAACGGCGGCCTGGTGGATGAAGGCACGGTGATCCGCATCAATATAGTCGTTACGAAAACCGAGGCACCGGTCGTCCAATCCATTAACACAATTGGTTCCGGCTTCCCCGAAAGAACAGATCCCGCCGCGCTCGTAATTGGCCCGACCGGAGTGGGCCTTAACGGAGACGGGACATTGTATGTCGCCGACAGCCTGGATAACCGCATTGCTGCTATCCCGAATGCATTGGATCGTCTTACTACGGTGGGTGTGGGGACGACTGTGTTGAGTTACCAGGGGCTGAACGATCCGCTCGGTCTCACAGTTCTCGGCGGCAACATCCTTACAGTAAACGGCAACAACGGTTTGCTTATTGTAGTCTGTGCCGGTGGCACGGTTTTGGGGGAAGGCTTGCTGGATAACAGTGGGATGCCGCCCGGAGCAGGTGCGCTCTTCGGACTTGCCGGCGCTGTCGAAGGGCTCTACTTTGTCGATGATGCAACCAACACTTTGAACCTTCTCGCTAACAATTGAGTTATTCCACGCCCCGGCTCGGTAACACTGCCCGGACGATCTCGACCGGCATCGACTCAACGTAGATCCTCCGCCCCCGCCCTGCCACTCCAAACGGTCGCAATCCCGTTATGCCGGGGCACGCTTTCCAGGAGAGCGACCCTTACCGATTCTTTCGTAGAGCGTTGATCTCGGCTTTGGACATCATGGCAGCGACCACTATACTAGAGAAAACTGTGTCCGCTCACATCGAAACCGAAACCGCGCGCGCGACTCTGGACGCCTGGACGCGCGAGATGGTGCAATGGCACTTCAGTCCGGAGACCGGCTGCCCTTTCTGGCTGGAGTACGCCCGGAACCTGGACTGGGATCCGCGCCAGGAGATCCATCGTTACGCCGATCTGGATCGCTTCGGGTTCTTTCAAGATGAGTGGCTGCGCGGCGGTCCCGTCCGCCGTTGGGTGCCCAGAGCCTACGCGGACCGGCCCGTCTACGTTTTCGAGACCGGAGGCAGCACCGGCGTGCCGAAGTCTCGAATCAGCATCGACGATTTCCGCATCGATTACGAAGCCTTCAGCGCCACTCTGCCCGATGAGGCCTTTCCGCGGGGCTTCGACTGGCTCATGTTGGGGCCGAGCGGTCCGCGCCGTCTGCGGCTGGCCGTCGAGCACCTGGCGCAGTACCGCGGCGGCATCTGCTTCATGACCGATCTGGACCCGCGCTGGGTCGTCAAACTGATCAAGCGAGGAAAGATCGAGGAGGCGGAAGCCTACAAGCAGCACGTCGTGGAGCAGGGCCTCACGCTGTTGCGCGCCCACGACAATATCCGCTCGATGTTCACCACTCCCAAGCTGCTCGAAGCGCTGTGCGAAAAGATATCGCTCAAGAAGGCGGGCATTCGCGGAGTGTTCTGCGGAGGCACCGAGATGACGCCGCAGTTCCATCGCTTCGCGGTGGAGGAACTTTTGGACGGAGTCTACTTCGCACCCACCTACGGAAACACGCTGATGGGCCTGGCCGTGCATAAGCCGCGCCTGGCCGAAGACGACTACGCCATTATCTATTACCCGCCGGCACCGCGGGCGCTGATCGAGGTGGTGGATCCCGACGAGCCTACCCGCGTCGTCGAATACGGCCAAACCGGGCGCGTGCGGCTCACCACGCTGACGCGCGAGTTCTTTATGCCACGGTTTCTCGAACGTGACGAGGCAGAGCGGGAGCCGCCTTATGCGCAATATCCTTGGGACGGCGTGCGCAACGTGCGGCCCTTTTCCCGGTTCCAAACCACGGTCGTGGAGGGGGTGTATTGATGGGCCGGTTGCTGGATGTCCCCATTTTGAGGCGAGGAGTTTCGTACCGAAGCCTGGATACTATCCGCACGCCTCACTACCGAACTCGCCAGCCGTTCGTCGAAATCAGTCTGGCCAATGTTGGATTGATCCGGCGGGATCTGCTGAATCAGGCGCCGGCCCGCGAAATTCTGGATAGGTTCACTACGCAGGAACTGTTCGGCATCTGCGCGCGGGCGGCCGCGTTGTTCGGCGGTTCCACGCTGCCGCTGGGGGAATCGCCGCAGTCGCCGGAGGATTATGTGCGGCAGGTTTCGGCCACGACGGGCTTACCGCACGTTATGGTTCGAAAGAACATGCATAAGATCGGCACGGTGCTGGCGGAGATGGAAACGGTGATCAACGGCCTCACGCGCAATCTCGATCTGGGCGTGCTGGACGCCGGCTATTCCGGGAACCTGAGCTACTTTCCGCGTGGAGAGTCGCTGGGCGTAGTGCTGCCGAGCAACTCGCCGGGAGTACATTCACTGTGGGCGCCCGCGTTCGCCCTAAAGACGACGCTAGTGCTGAAACCCGGCAGTGCCGAGCCGTGGACTCCTTATCGCATGATACAGGCGCTGATGCAGGCGGGCGCGCCGCCGGAAGCGTTCGGCTACTATCCCGCCGATCATGCGGGCGGCGCCGAAATCCTGCGGCGCTGCGGCCGCGGCATGGTGTTTGGCGATGTCGCGTCCACACGGCCTTGGCAGGCTGACCCACGCATCGAGGTACACGGCCCGGGCTACAGCAAAATCGTGATCGGCGAGGATTGCGTAGACGAGTGGGAGAAGTACCTGGACGTGATGGTCTCGTCGATCCTCGAAAACTCCGGCCGCTCGTGCATCAATGCGTCGGGTGTATGGGCGCCTGCCAAGACAGCCGAGATCGCCGAGGCACTGGCGGAGCGGCTTGCCCAAGTCGTGCCGCGCGATGAGGCGGATGAGCAGGCACAAATCGCGCCATTCGCCAACGCCGCGTTGGCCGAGCGTATCTCGCACATGATCGACAGCGAACTGCAGGTGCCGGGCGCTCGCGAAATCACCGCGGCCTATCGCCAGGGCGGGAGGCTGGCCAACTTTCAGGGCTGCGCGTATCTGCTGCCGGCCATCGTGCTATGCGACTCGCCCGAGCACCCACTGGCGAACCGCGAGTTTCTTTTTCCGTACGCCAGCGTGGTTCCCGTTAGCCAGGAACAATTGCCGCGCGGCCTTGGGCCAAGCCTGGTGGTAACGGCCATCACCCACGACCGTAAGCTCATCGGACGGCTGCTGGCCTCTCCCGACGTTGGCCGGTTAAACCTGGGCGCCATCCCGACGCACCGCATCAGTTGGGACCAGCCGCACGAAGGCAACCTGTTCGATCATCTTTACGCCCGCCGGGCCTTTCAGCGCGCAGTATGAAGCCCGTATGAAGATTCTCGCGTTCACCGCTGGGGCCGCGCAAATGTACTGCGGAAGCTGCATTCGCGACAACGCCCTGGCGGCGGAACTCAAGAGCCAGGGACACGATATCATCCTGGCGCCTATTTACACGCCGACCTTGACCGACGAGCCGAACGTGGCCGGGCACAAAGTATTATTCGGCGGCATTAGCGTGTATCTCGAGCAGCACTCAGCCATCTTTCGCAAAATGCCATGGCTGCTGGACCGGCTGTGGGACTCCGAGTGGGCGCTGAAACTTGCTGCGCGGCGTTCGATTCCGGTGAATCCACGCCTGCTGGGCGAACTTACGGTTTCCATGCTGCGCGGCGCGAACGGTTTTCAAGGAAAGGAGATCGGCAAGCTGACGGCCTGGCTTCGCACCGAGGCGCCGCCCGATATCGTGACTCTGCCGAACTCCCTGCTGATTGGCCTGGCGGCCCCCATACGCGAGGCTTTGGGCCGGCCCGTATGCTGCACGCTGCAGGGCGAGGATCTGTTCCTGAGCCAGCTTCAGGAGCCCTATCGAACACGCGCGCTCGAATTGATCCGCTCCAACATCGAACATGTAGACGGCTTCGCGGCCGTCAGCACGTACTATGCGGACTTCATGTGCCGCCACCTTGGCATCCCCGAAAACAAGATGCACGTAATACCGCTGGGAGTGAACCTGAAGGGCTACGATGCGAGCCTGCGGTTGCATGGCAACTGTTTCACGGTCGGATACTTCGCGCGGGTGGCGCCGGAAAAGGGCCTGCATGCGCTGGTGGAGGCCTACGCGCGGCTGCGGCGGGAGACCGACTTCTCGGGCGCAACTCTGGAGGTTGCCGGGTACCTCGCGCCGGAGCATCGCGAGTATCTGCGCGGCATCGAACGGCGCATGAAGGACGCCGGCCTGTCGCATGAGTTTCGCTATCGCGGCGCGCTGGACCGGCCGCACAAAATTGATTTTCTGCGGAACCTGGACATCCTGTGCGTGCCCGCCACCTACGATGAACCGAAGGGAATTTTCCTGCTGGAAGCCATGGCGAATGGAGTTCCTGTGGTGCAGCCGCGGCGCGGGGCGTTTCCCGAGATTTTGGAAAAAACACGCGGCGGGATTCTGGTGGAACCGGACGACACGGCCAGCCTGGCGCATGGGATCTTCCGGCTTTGGAAGGACCCGGCGCTGCTGGCGCAACTGGGAGCGCAGGGCGTTGCGGGAGTCCGCGAACACTATAGCGCGGCGCGCATGGCGGCGCGGGCGCTCGAGGTGTACGAAAGTATTGCAGCCGCGGCGGCCGCGCGTCCGTATGCTTGAAGTCTCGCAAGTTCGCAAGGATTACGGTGCTCCCGGCGGGCCGCTCACTATCCTATCCGGCGTCTCTTTCAGCTTCGAGCGCGGCGACGCGGTGGCTATCATGGGTCCTTCGGGCGCGGGCAAAAGCACGCTTCTCTACATTCTCGGCGGCCTCGAACAGCCAACTTCCGGCACGGTGGTATTGGACGGACGGAACCTTTATCAGTTGGGCGAGAAGGAGCTGGCTGCTTTACGAAACCAGTCCATCGGATTTATCTTTCAGGACCATTGTCTGCTGCCGCAATGCTCGGTGCTCGAAAACGTTTTGGTTCCGACGCTGGTTTCGAGCCGCACTGGATGTGTCGAGCGCGCGCGGCAGCTGCTCGACCAGGTGGGATTGGGCGATCGCCTTCGCCATCGCCCCGCGGAGCTTTCGGGCGGCGAGAAGCAACGCGTCGCCCTGGCCCGCGCACTGATCTGCAAGCCGCATCTGCTGCTCTGCGACGAGCCTACGGGCAATCTCGATCAGGCTTCGGCCGACGCGGTGGCCGCCCTGCTGCTCGATCTGCATCAACGGCAGGAGACTATTCTGGTGGTCGTGACGCACAGCGCGGAACTGGCCTCCAGGTTCCCAGCCCGGTACGAATTGCATCATGCGAATCTCCACGTTGTTGGCGCGTAATCTTGCGTGGTATTGGCGCACAAACCTGGCCGTGCTACTGGGGGTGGCAACCGGGGCCGGCGTTCTGGGCGGCGCACTGCTCGTCGGCGATTCGGTGCGCACCAGCCTGCGGGACCTGGTGCTGGCGCGGCTGGGCAATACCGGATATCTGGTCTCGCGCAACGGCTTCTTCCGCGAGGAGTTGGCCGCGGCGCTCGGCTCAGCCTGCCCGATTGTCGCCATCGACGGCATGGTCGCGCACGAGTCCAGCGGGCGCAGGGCACTGCATGTTCAGATCTACGGGATAGACCAACGTTTCTGGAAGTTTCAGGCGGAGCCCGGTACGCCGCCTTCGGACCATCAGATCCTGCTGAGCGCCGCGCTCGAAAGTGAGTTGGGAGCCAAGGCCGGGGACTCCATCCTCATCCGCGTGGAGAAGCCTTCGGCGATTCCGCTCGAGTCGCTGCACGGCCGCAAGGAGGACGTCGGTAAGACCATTCGGCTCACGCTGCGCGGCGGCGCCTTTCGAGAGTTCTCGCTCGAGTCCCAACAGGGGGATATCCGCGCGGCGTTTGTGCCGCTCGCGAGTCTGCAGAAAGAATTGGATCGGGCGGGAAAGGTCAATACAATTCTGGCGGCGGGCGGTCCTGTAGAGGAGACACTGAAAGATCATTACTCGCTCGAGGACCTCGGCATCAAGCTACGCGTTTTGGAAAAGCAGCATGCCCTTTCGCTCGAAACCGATAGCGCGTTCATCTCCGATGCGCTGGCCGAGCGCGCCGCGGCCACTGCGAGGGCACTCGGTCTGCACACCGAGCCAGTGCTGACCTATCTCGCCAACACCATCCGAGCCAACCAGCGGGAGATCCCCTATTCGGTGGTGACCGCGCTCGACTCCGCGCCCGCGCCGGCGGAACGGAACGGCATCGCGTTGAACCAGTGGGCGGCGCGAGAGCTGAACGCAAAGCCGGGCGACGCTGTGACACTCGATTACTATGTCTGGAAATCGGATGGCCGGCTGCACACAGAGACCGCCACCTTCCGGTTGGCGCAGGTAGTGCCGCTGGCGGGGGACGCCGCCGACCGCGACTTCGCGCCGGAGTATCCGGGCATCACAGAGTCGAACAGCCTACACGATTGGGATCCGCCCTTTCCCCTGGATCTGCGCCGCGTGCGCCCGGTCGACGAGCAATACTGGAAGCAGTACAGGACTACGCCGAAGGCCTTTATCCCGCTCGCCAGAGGCCAGCAGCTCTGGGGAACGCGCTTCGGCAGGCTCACATCCATCCGCATATTTCCGCCATCCGATGCCTATGCCGGTGCTCTTCGGGCGGCGCTCGACCCCGCCCAAATGGGCCTCATGGTCGTGCCCGTGAGAGCACGCGCTTTGGAGGCTGCCCATGGCGCCACGGATTTCGGCGAGTACTTCGTTTACTTCAGCTTTTTCCTGATGGTCTCGGCGCTCTTGCTGACCGGGCTATTCTTCAAGCTGGGCGTCGAGCAGCGCATGCGCGAGATCGGCGTGCTGCGCGCTCTGGGCTTTTCCCTCGCGAAGATCCGGTCCGTGTTTCTGCTCGAAGGCGCGGTGCTGGCGGTGGCCGGAGCGGTAGTGGGGTTAGCGGGTGCGCTGGCGTACGGAGAGTTTATCCTGTTCGGGCTGCGGACATGGTGGGTGGACGCAGTCGGCACCAGGCTGCTGGCGCTCCATCCTTCGATTTCCGCGCTGGGCATGGGAGCGGCTGCTGGAATTGTGGCCGGCCTGGGCGCCATCGCATGGACTCTACGCAGCCTGCAGCCGGTCACTCCACGCGGACTGCTGGTGGGCGAAGGAAGCCCGGTCTCCGGAAAACGTTCGCTGAGAATTGTAAGCGTGGGATGCATTGCCGGTGTGCTCGCGCTCGGACTCCTGGCGGCCGCCAGACTGCGCGCTCTCGACGAAACCGCCGGTTTCTTCGGCGCGGGGACGCTGCTGTTGATCGCGGCCCTCTGTCTCGAATCCGCCTGGCTTCGGTCGCGCTCCTTCGCGTCCATTCGCGGTTTGATCACCCTGGGGCTGCGCAGCGCCACGTATCGCCCGGGCCGCAGCATCCTCTGTATCGCCCAGATCGCCTGCGCGACATTTCTGATCGTCTCGGTGGACGCCTTTCGCCGCGATGCCGGCCCTGCGGGCACGGGCGGGTTTCCGCTGATGGCCGAGTCGGTGCTACCGTTGATTTACGATCTGAACACGGCCGCCGGGCGCGAGGCTCTCAACATCCCGCCGCTTCCGGGAGTCGACTTCGTCTCCTTCCGCTTGCGGCCTGGGGATGACGTAAGTTGTCTGAATCTTTATCAGCCGCGCAATCCGCGGATAATGGCGCCTCCCGCGGCCTTTCTTCGCACTGCCGGGAATCCCTGGCCGCTGCTCGAATCGCAAGCCGGCGACGGCGCGATTCCGGCCATAGCCGATACCAATTCGATGACCTACGTATTGCACTTGAAACTCGGTGAGAGGTTCGTGCTGAACGGCACCCGCTTCCGCATGGTCGCAGCGCTGCAGGACAGCCTCTTCCAGAGCGAACTGCTGATCTCGGAGAAGAATTTCCTGCGCCTGTTTCCCGACGTCGAAGGGTACCGCTTTTTCCTGCTCAACGCGTCACCCCAACACGCGCCTGAGGTGAGCGGAGTTCTGGAGGAAGCCCTGTCGGACTATGGATTCGATGTGCAGCCCGCGGAGGCGCGCCTGGCGAGCTTCCATAAAGTGGAGAACACCTATCTCTCGACCTTCCGCAGCCTCGGTGCGCTGGGCCTGATCCTGGGCACCGTGGGACTTGCCGCCATCCTGCTGCGGAATGCTCTGGAGCGGCGGCGGGAACTGGCGTTGCTGCGCGCGGTGGGTTACCGCCCCGCGCATCTGGCCGCCATGGTGCTTGCTGAAAACGTACTGCTGCTGTTGCTGGGCTTGGCCACGGGCACAGTTTGCGCGCTGCTGGCCATTGCCCCGGCGGTCGCGTTGCGCGGCGGTCATCTGCCGGCGCTTTCACTGAGCTTGTTGCTGGCGGCGGTGCTCGCGACGGGCATAGGGGCATCGCTGGCCGCCACGGCCGCCGCTCTGCGCTCCCCACTGCTGGCGGCCTTGAGATCGGAGTAATCTGAATCATGCTTTTCCGGAAAGTAATGTGTTTAGCCGTGCTAGTCGCAGCTGCCTGGGCGGAAGACTGGCCACAGTGGCGCGGTCCGCATCGCGATGGCGTCGCCACCGGTTTCGTCGAGCCGAAGGCATGGCCGGAAAAGCTCCAGCTTAAGTGGAAGGTCGAGGTGGGCGAAGGACACTCGTCGCCCGTGGTGGCCGATAGCAGGATCTACATACACACGCGGCAAAGCGAGCGCGAAGCGCTGTCCTGCCTGCGGCCGGAGGACGGCACGCCGATCTGGAAGCAAACCTATACCGCGCCTTACACCGTGAATCCCGCGGCTGCCGCCCACGGTAAGGGGGTCAAATCCACACCCGTGGTTGCGGGCGGCCGGATCTACACATTTGGTATCAACGGCACGCTTTCCTGCTTCGACGCGAAGAGCGGCAAACCGCAATGGCGCAAGGAATTCGGGGCGCCGGATTTCGGCGTGGCTATGTCGCCGGTAGTGGATGGCGGCCTGGTGATCGCGTACGTCGGCAATAACGATCATGGCGCACTCACCGCCTTTGACGGAACGACCGGCGCGGAAAGGTGGAGCTGGACGGGCGACGGCCCGGCATACGCGTCGCCCATCGTGGTGGATTTAGGCGGCACGCGCCAGGTAGTCACACAGAGCCGGAGTAACATCGTGGGAGTCTCGGCCGAGACCGGCGAACTACTTTGGCGGATTCCTTTCACCACTGACTACGCGCAGAACATCGTGACACCGGTACTCTATCGTGACACTCTGATTTTTTCGGGTATTGGCAACCCTACGATCGGCGTCAAGTTACTCAAGCGCGGATCGGCATGGGCTACCCAGACGGTCTGGGAGAATAAAGATCTATCGATGTATATGAGCTCTCCGGTGGTGAGCGGCGATCTGTTATTCGGTCTCTCGATCCACAAGCGCGGGCAGCTCATCTGCCTCAATCCCGCCACCGGCGCAACACTGTGGAAATCCGAAGGACGCCTGGCGGACAGCGCCGCCATCGTGTCTGCCGGGTCGGTACTGTTGCTTCTCACTACCGACGCCGACTTGATTGTGTTCAGCAAGAGCGACAAGGCGTTTGAGCAGCTGCGAAAGTATTCAGTAGCTGGAAGCCCAACCTGGGCGCATCCGGTGATCCTGGGCCACGGTATTCTGATCAAAGACGCCACCACACTGGCGCTCTGGGACACGCAATGAAACATTGCCGCTATCTGACCGCTTTGCTACTGACCGCCGCGGCCGCCGAGGCCGGCTCGCTTGAATGGCCGCAGTTCGCCGGTCCCCACCGCGACTTCACGTCGGACGCCAAAGGACTGGCGAATACGTGGCCGAACTCGGGGCCCAACAAGCTATGGAGCCGGGACCTCGGCGAGGGATACTCCGGTATCGCGGTGGATGGCGCGGTGCTTTATACCATGTACCGGCGGGGCTCGCAGGAGATTACTCTGGCCGCTGCAACTTCGACCGGTAAGACCCTCTGGGAGCATGCCGAGAACGCCGCGTTCCGCGATGGTATGGCCATGGAGAACGGTCCAGGCCCGCATGCCACGCCGCTGGTAACGTCCGACGCCGTGTATGTAGTGGGCATCCTGGCGAACCTGCTCTGCCTGGACAAGAAATCCGGCAAAGTCCTGTGGTCGCACGATCTCTATCGCGAGTTCAACGGCACTCCCATGGACCGGGGATATTCGGGGAGCCCGCTCGCCTGGAAAGATACCGTGATCATGAAGGTTGGCGGCGCGGGTCATGCGGTGATGGCATTCAATCAGAGGGACGGCAAAGTCGTCTGGCAGAAACAGGATTTCCGCAACTCTCCCTCCTCGCCTCTGATTATCAAAGTGGACGGCCAGGATCAGTTAGTCGCGGTAATGAGCGATGAAGCCATCGGCCTCAATCCGGACTCGGGCGACCTGCTCTGGACGCATCCGCACAGTACCAGTTGGGGTCTCAACATCAGCCTGCCGCTGTGGACCGGCGACAATACTCTGTTCGTATCGTCCGCTTATAACGGCGGCTGCATGGCGCTTCAACTGCACGTGGTGAACGGCAAAACGGTGGTGAAAGAATTGTGGACGACTAATCGCATGCGCGTGCATATCGGGAACCTGCTGCGCATCGGCGACACGCTCTATGGATCGAGCGGCGATTTTGGCCCGGCGCCGCTGACCGCCCTCGACGCCAAAACCGGCAAGCTGCTGTGGCAGGATCGCACCTTTCCCAAAGCAGCGCTTCTATATGCGGACGGGAAGCTGATCGTGGTCGATGAGGATGGCAATCTCGCGCTGGCCACAGTTTCGCCGGCGGGGTTGAAGGTGCTGGCGAAAGCTGAGCTGCTGCACAGCAATGCGTGGACTGCGCCATCGCTGGCGGGGACCACATTATATGTGAGGGATCGGCATAGCTTGATGGCGCTGGATCTGCGGTAAGTCGATAAGTCATTTGCAGGCAATACGGTACGGGGAAAATTGGCTTCGTGTCGTAATTTTCCGCGCGAATTTTTTAGTGAATTTAGGACGCACATCTCGGTATTTATTTAATTTCGCATAATTTGGTGACAGATCCGGCAATCGCGTGGCGCACGCTTCAGCGTGCTGCGGCGAACTTCGGGTCGCCGTCTGGCCGTAGGCTGAAGCCCACGGCAGCACGCTGAAGCGTGCGCCACAACCCTGGTCCGGCTGTCACTGTATTATGCGAGCCTCAATAGTTAGCGGTTTAGGGACTTGAGGCGGAAACCGCTCATTACAGCGGCGTGATATCCTTCTGGGTAACTCGCCCATCGGGCGATCGAGGAGGAGAACTTTGCGCGCTCCGCTATCGCTGGCTTTAGTCCTGACCGTGATTGGGCTTCCCGCACCCGCGGAGAACTGGCCGCAGTGGCGCGGTCCCTCGCTGAATGGCGTCAGTTCCGAGACGGACCTTCCCCTTCATTGGAGCACCACGGAGAGTATCTCGTGGAAACTAGCGATGCCCAGTAAGTCCGGCGCCACCCCGATCATATGGGGAAATCGCGTCTTCCTCAATGTTGCCGACGGCGACGACTTGTATCTGTGGTGTGTGGACAAAAGCAAGGGAACCCCGATCTGGAAGAAGTTGATTGCGCCCGGCAATTACAAAATCAACAAGCAGAACATGTCGTCGCCATCGCCGGTCACCGACGGCACCAGCGTTTACGCGATGACGGGAGTCGGCGTGCTGAAGGGCTTCGACTTCAACGGCAATGAATTGTGGATGCGCGATATCCAGAAAGACTATGGAAAGTTCGGCCTGAACTGGGGCTATGCGTCTTCACCGCTGCTCTACCAGGACGCGCTGTACGTGCAGGTGCTGCATGGGATGAAAACACACGATCCGTCGTATGTCCTGCGCATCGATGCAAAGACCGGCAAGACTATCTGGCGGGTAGTCCGGCCCACCAACGCGATCCGCGAGTCGCCCGATTCCTACACCACGCCGGCCCTGCTGCGATACGGCGATCACGTGGAGATCGTAGTCACGGGCGGCGATTGCATCACCGGCCACGATCCAGCCACGGGACGGGAATTGTGGCGCGGCAACGGCTTCAATCCGGACAACGATCCCTCCCACCGGATCATCGCCTCTCCGGTGGTATACGACGACATAGTCTACGCGCCCACGCGCGTGCGCCCATTAATCGCGTTTCGCGCGGGCGGGCAAGGCGATATTTCGCAATCGCACAAGTTGTGGTCGTTCATGAACGGCCCGGATGTGCCTACGCCGGTCACCGACGGGAAATACTTTTATTCGGTGAACGACCGCGGCATTCTGTGGTGCCTGAACGCCAAGACCGGAGAAGAGATCTGGGGCGGGAAACGCATCAAACCGGCCACTTATAGCGCCTCGCCCGTGCTGGCGGACGGAAAGATTTATATCACCAACGAAGAAGGCTTGACGACGGTGGTGAAGGCCGGACCCGAGTTCGAAGTCCTGGCGGAGAACGATCTGAACGATTTCACGCTGAGTTCGCCCGCGATTTCGGATAAACACATCTTTATTCGCACGACGCAGTTTCTGTATTCGATCGGCAAGCCGTAGCGACGGTCGCGATTTACGATGGCTTGTAGTACAGCACAGTGCCACCGCCCAGCGCCACCGCCCAGCGCCGCCAGAAGGTAGCCGATGTAAAGCAGCGGGTGGGCGCGGTCTTCGGAGGATGCACCGCGCCGATCACAAAAACGATCCACATCATGGAAAGTTTACCCTCCCTTTTGCTGGTCAAGACCGCGTTCTGTCGCATCCGATGAAATCCTTTACCCGACTATGCCATACTACTGAAAACCATGCCCCAGGACGTTCGAACTTCACACAAGCTGACCGCGGTCCAATGGGTGATCTGCGTGATGGCCGCCATAGGCTTCGCCTTCGACACCTATGCGCTGCTGGTTTTGCCCCTCATCGTGAGGCCCGCTCTCATGGATCTGGCCAAGGTCAAGCCGGGAACTCCGGACTTCAACTACTGGGTGGGTCTGCTGTTTTACATCCCCGCGGTGGCGGGCGGAATCTTCGGGCTGTTGGGCGGTTATCTGACCGACCGGCTGGGCAGGCGGCGCATCCTGGTCTGGAGCATTCTGCTATACGCCTTCTCCGCGCTGGCGTCCGGATTTGCCACGTCCGCCGGCATGCTTCTGCTGCTGCGATGCACTACGTTCATCGGCGTATCGGTTGAATTCGTAGCCGCGGTGGCATGGCTGGCGGAGCTGTTTCCCGATCCGAAGCAGCGGGAATCCGTGCTGGGGTACACGCAGGCGTTCTCGTCGGTCGGCGGCTTACTAATCAGCGCCGCTTACTACGTGTCAGTCACCTATGGGAAGTCACTTCCGGCTATCTTTGGGGGACATGAGGCGTGGCGCTATACGCTTATCTCCGGAGTCATTCCGGCGATTCCGCTGATCCTGATACGTCCGTTCCTGCCGGAGTCGCCGGCGTGGCAGGAGAAGAAGTTGAAAGGCACGCTGAAGCGGCCGAGCTTCGCCGAGTTGTTCCGCCCGGAATATCGCAAGACCACGCTGCTGACCGCGTTGATGTTCGCGTGCAGCTATGGCGCGGCGTTCGGAGCGATCCAGCATTTGCCACGCATCGTCCCCGGCCTGCCGCAGGTCGCACACCTGGCCAGAGCCGCGCAGGAACAGATCGTGAGCAAGGTGCAGTTCTTGCAGGAGATGGGCGGCCTGCTGGGCAGGTTCGTGCTGGCGTTTCTGGCGATTCGCATCGTAAGCCGCAGGCTCCTGCTGCGCGTGTTTCAGCTCCCCGGACTGTTCCTGGTGCCGTTTGTATTCTTCTATCCGGCGGTCCACGATCTCGGCATGCTCAAGGTGGGCATCTTCCTGGCGGGACTGCTGACGGTGGCGCAGTTCAGCTTTTGGGGCAACTACCTGCCCCGGATGTACCCGACGCATCTGCGGGGCACTGGCGAGAGCTTCGCGGCAAATATCGGAGGCCGGATGATCGGCACTTCGGCGGCGCTGCTGACGACGCAACTCGCTAACGTGATGCCCGGCGCCACCTCGTTCACCAAGCTGGCTTATTCCGCCGCCGCCGTGGCGCTGTTGGTTTACGCCGTGGGCTTCCTGTCGAGCTTCTGGCTACCGGAGCCGCGGGAGGATAAACTGCCGGAGTGAGCCTCGGCAACCGGGAGATGCGAAGCTCCCCCGTCAGTTTCCCGCGTTCCCGGTTCTGTGGCAGAATGACGTGGTGCTCCAACGACTGACCGGGCGCAAGGAATGGAAGTTCTTCGCGGTCCTGCCTAAAGCGGACCCCGGCCTCGCCGCCGCCTGGTGGACGGCCCTGGTGCTGAGAGGGATCCTGCCGGCGGCGTTCGCGATCGCGATGGGCGTGCTTGTCGGCGCGGTGCAGCACGGCAATCCTCTGGCCGGTCCGCTGGCGTTTGCCGGCACGATCTTCGTGCTGCTGCAGGTGCTCAGCCCGATTCATCAGGCGGTCAGCGCCAACCTCGGCGACCGCACCGCCGCCTGGCTCTACGACCGGCTCACCGAGGCTTGCGTGCGCCCGCCGGGCATGGGGCATCTGGAGGATCCGACGCTCACCAGCGACCTCACCGTGGCGCGCGACTTCGACCTCGGGATGACCGGCCCGCCGCTGTCGATCTCCATGGATTTCATCGCGACCGGCATGGTCGAGATGATCGGCGGTGTGGCTTCCGCGGTGATCCTCGCCCGATACGCATGGTGGGCGCCGATGGTGCTCGCGGGCGCATGGCTGGCGACGCATTGGCTGCTGCGCGAGAGCGCCATCTGGCGCGATCGCAATACGGAGGAAGTGCGCGGCGCGCAGCGCGATGCGGACTACGCTTACCGCCTGGCGGTGGACCCGCCCGCGAGCAAGGAACTGCGGCTGTTCGGCCTGGCCGGCTGGACCATCGACCGGTTCATCGCTCGGCGCACCCGCCTGCACGAGCTGCAGTACGCAGCCACACGTATGCGCGAGCGTCCGGTCATCTGGAGTATGCTCCTGGTCGTCTCCGCAAACGTCGTGGTGTTCTGGCTGTTGGCGAACGCCGCCGCTGCCGGCCGCATCAGTCTCGGCGAAGCCGTGGTCTACGTGCAGAGCGCCGTGGGCGTGTCGATGATCGCGTTCGGCGGATTCAGTTGGGCGCTCGACGGATCGGCTGCCCCCGTCGCCGCGGTGCTGCGACTCGAGCCGGCCATGCGTCCCGCGGGTACGCTGCGCTCCGGCGATCGCTCCGTTGGCGCGGCGCCGGCGCGGGAGATTCGCCTGCGCGACGTCACCTTCGCGTACCCTGGCGGCACGCCCGTACTGGAGCACTTCGATCTCACCATCCCCGCCGGATCGTCGCTGGCCATCGTGGGACAGAACGGCGCCGGTAAGACGACCATCGCAAAGCTGCTGTGCCGGCTGTACGATCCGCAGTCGGGTGCGATCGAGATCGACGGCGTGGACATTCGCGAGTTCAATCTGGCGGCGTGGCGTTCACGCGTCACCGCCGTGTTCCAGGACTTCATGCGTCTGGAACTACCGCTGCGGGATAATGTGGCGCCGGCCGGTGCGCCGGACGATGTAGTGCTTGCCGCCCTGGAGTCAGCGGGAGCGATGAACCTGGCGGCGCTGGACACGGTGCTGGCCCGCGGGTACAGCGGCGGCACGGACCTGTCGGGCGGCCAATGGCAGCGCATCGCGCTGGCCCGGGCGCTGGCCGCCGTCACGCTCGGCGCCGGCGTGGTGCTGCTCGACGAGCCGACCGCGCAGCTCGACGTGCGCGGGGAGGCGGAGATCTTCGATCGCCTGCTGGCCGCGACGCGGCATTGCACGACCATCCTGATCTCACATCGCTTCTCCACGGTCCGCCATGCCGATCGTATCTGCGTGCTCGAACACGGCCGGGTCATTGAGCTGGGCACGCACGACGAGCTGATGGCGCTGGCCGGGCGCTATCGGACGATGTTCGATCTGCAGGCGCAGCGCTTCAACGTCCCGGATGGCGAGGAGGGTACCACATATGACGTCCTCTCCTGATCGAGATCGCGCCATCGAGCCGCTGCCTCCCGCGCTTTCGTCCATGTGGCGGTTGTGCAAGTTGGGGTATCGCCATGAGCCGCGCTTGATGGTCGCGGCATTCGGGCTGTCGCAGCTCGCCGCGCTGCCCGATGCGCTGCTGGCGTTGTGGCTGATGCTGCTGGGCAAAGGCGTGCTGGAGCACAGGCCCGGCATGGTCGAAGGCGCGGCGATTGGCCTCGGCGTGTCGACTGCCGCAACGTGGTTTCTGCGCACGGTCAGCACGCGCGTGCAGCGCCGCTTTCGCGACAAGGTGACGATTGCGCTCGAGTCGCACGTGGCGCGACTGCAGGCGTCGGTCGCCACGGTGGCGCATCAGGAACGCCCAGAGTATCTCGACCGGCTGTCGATGCTCCGCAATCAGGTGTTCGTACTCGACCACATGTACATGTCGCTGTTTTCCACGCTCGGGTGGATTCTGCGGCTGGGCGTGACGATGGCGCTGCTGGCGTCGATTCACCCGGCGCTCCTGCTGCTGGTGGTGTTCGCGGTCCCAACCGTGTTGACATCGACATGGCGGCCCGAGGTCGAGAGAGCCGCGCAGGAGCGTGGGGCACAAACCAATCGGCTGGCGCGTCATCTGTTCACCATTGCCACCACCGCGCCATCCGCGAAAGAAGTGCGGGTTACGGGCATCGGCGAGCGCCTCATTACGGAGCGCCGGGCGGCGTGGGAGCGTTGGTATGGACCGATAGCAGCGGCCCGCCGGGGCTCGGCGTTGTGGTACGCGCTGGCGTGGGCGATATTCGGCCTGGCGTATGTCGGCGCGGTGGTGTTCGTGTCTTCCGGCCTGGGCGCGCCGGCCAGCCAGGTGCTGCTGGTGCTGGCGGCGGGTGCGCGTCTGTCGGCGTACATTGGCGCGACCGTCGGCGAGATCGGATTCCTGCGCGGATTCTGGATGGACGGCTCGCGGCGCCTGGCTTGGCTTGAGGACTACGCCGCCTCCGTCGCCGCGTCGGGCGACCTGCCGGCCCCCACCGTGCTGCACCGCGGCATCCGATTCGACCACGTGTCGTTCGCGTACCCGGGCACGTCACGCGTGGTGCTGGACGATGTGTCGGTGACATTGCCCGCGGGCGCGGTCATCGCGATCGTCGGCGAGAACGGCGCCGGCAAAACCACTCTGGTCAAGCTGTTGGCGAAGATGTACGAGCCGACATCCGGTGCGATCCTGGTGGACGACACGCCGCTGGGACGCGTGCCGGCGGGCGAGTGGCGGGCGCGCCTCGCGGGTGCCTTCCAGGATTTTTTCCGCTTCGAATTCCGCGCGGGGCACACAGTCGGTTTGGGCGATGTCCCCCGGCTGGACGACGAGCCTGCGGTGGCCGCAGCTGTGGATCGCGCCGGCGCCGGCGACGTAGTTGCCCGTCTCCCGGCAGGCCTCGAAACGCAGCTCGGTCCCACGTGGCCGCGCGGGGTCGAGCTATCGTTCGGCCAGTGGCAGAAGCTGGCGCTGGCGCGGGGCTTCATGCGCGATCAGCCGCTGCTGCTGATCCTCGACGAACCGACCGCCGCGCTGGACGCAGAGACGGAACATGCACTGTTCGAGCGCTACGCCGCGGCGGCGCGCGGAACCGGCGAGAGTGACAGCGGCCGCATCACGATCCTGGTCTCTCACCGTTTCTCGACGGTCCGCATGGCCGATCTCATCGTGGTGCTGGACGGAGCCCGACTCGTGGAGGTGGGTACACACGATGAGCTGATGGCCAAGGGCGGTCAGTACTCGGAGCTATACGGCATCCAGGCCGCCGCATACCGCTGACATCTCGTCTTTAGTGTGGATCGTCGGAAGGACAACGAACCAGGCAGGAGCTACCGCAGGACTTCAATAAAGCGATGGAACGCATCTCGGCCCTGCTGGATGCGGTATACACGCTGGCGTACTATCCGAAGAGGATTGGCGTCATAGTGTGGGCTCGGAAAGCGTGGTCGGGCGCCGCGCGTCTCGCGAGTGATGCTATACAAATTTTACGGCTTAGGCCGAATCTCGCGCCGCACTGCCGCCATCATACTGGCAGCGAACTGACATGCTGACAGAATCGATCCGCCAGGTTGGAACCGCCAGTTTTTCCAGCGACATCGAAACGCTGTATGTTGGCGAACCAAGTGCACTTCAATATTACGAGGTCTGTGTGCAGGAGCCGAGCTATGAAAGTCGTGAGTATGTCTTTTGCACTAGCTATATTGGCAGGGGGCGCGCCCGTACGGTTGAAAGCCATTGAACTGCAGCCCGGTACGCTACAAGCCTGGGATAACTATGTTAGTACCGCCGACTCACGCATGCGGGCGCGCGTGGCAGCCCAGGAGCCGTTCTTATGGGCCGATGAAGCGCCTGACCGGATAACTCTTCTACAGCGAGGCGAGGTCCTGGTCGCTCCGGTTTGCGGGCGTGGAACTCAAAGCGTTCCGAATGGGCTGATCCACGATTGGATTGGTGCGGTCTTCATCCCTAACGCTACCCTTGCAAGTTTGCTCGCCGTAATTCATGACTACGACAGGTATAAAGAATTTTATAAACCTGCCGTCGTCGATTCGAAGGTACTCGGCTGTACTGACAGCGATCAGAGTTTCTCCATGATTTGGCAGCGCCGGGTCCTCCTCGTCAACGCCTCCGTTCAGGGCCAGTATGAGGCTCACGATTTTGCAGTGGACGAGCGCCACGGATACAGCATCACGGCTACAACGCGCGTGCAGGAGATCGAGAGCTACGGGCACAGCGGTGAACACGTTCTGCCGCCCGGCCAGGGAAACGGTTTCATCTGGCGGCTTCACAGCATCGTGAGATACCAGGAGCGGGATGGAGGATTGTATCTTGAACTGGAAGCCATCGCACTCACTCGTGACATTCCGGCTTCGCTCCGATGGGTAGTGAAGCCGGTAGTTAATCGTCTCTCGATCACTGCCCTCGCGACTTCGCTCCGCCAGACTCGCGATGCGGTGAATTCGCAGGCCGAAGTGCCGGACTGGTTCGCTGTGTGTGCCGGCGGCGCCCACAATTCCAGAAAGGCGGGACGTGGAACCGGGAATTGATGAGATTCCCCCGCACGCAGGATGTATTGTTGACGCGGAGTGTGAGTCTCGCGTGAGCGGCGCTTGAGCGGTCGCTGCCCCGCAAGTAAGATAGCAAAGGTTACGAGAAAGCGCATTTACTTCAACCAATGCCGTCGAAACATTCCAGGACTTCACTCCATGCTACCGAAGCTACCGAAGTTACCAAAAGGTTTTATGGGCGGAGACGCCGCGGAGCCAAGCTCTTCAGTAAGCCGCGATCGACCTTCGCCTTCACCGTCCGGCGGTCGAGCCCCAGGCGCCGGGCGGTTTCTTCATAGCTGCCCGTGCGGCTGTAGACGATAGTGACATAGCGGGTGAGTAAGTCATCGGCGGAGAGGCGGCCGCCGCGGGCATCCAGCACGAACTGCTCGACCGGATTGTGGGTGCGGGGCCGGGACGGCTGGTAGTTGCGGCGGATCAGCACGTTTTTCACGCATTGCTCGAGTTCGCGGTAGTTGCCGGGCCAGGCATAGTCTCTCGGCAGGTTGGCGGCCAGCCAGTCGAGCACTTCACGCGCGAGTGTTTCGGCCTCATCTCCGGCAACTCGGCGGGACATATAGAACACCAGCTCGCGCAGTACGGCCGGGGAATCGGCCAGTTGTTCGGCGAGCGCGGGCGTGACCACCTGGTCGGAGCAGAGCCGGTAGTAGAGATCCTCGCGGAAGCGTCCTTTTGCGATCAGCGCCCCGAGGTCGCGATTGGTGGCCGTGATCAGTTTGCCGCGGAACTGGCGGCCGGCGGTGCCGCCAACGGGGTGGAAGGTGCGAGTTTCGATGACGCGCAGCAGTTTGACCTGAATGGCCGGGTCCAGATCGCCGAGCTCGTCGAGGAACACGGAGCCCAGTTCGGGACAGGTCTCGAGCCATCCCTTGCGGTCCCCTATTGCGCCGGTGAAGGCGCCCCGGCGATGGCCGAACAACTCCGACTCGACCAGGGTAGGCGACAGAGCGGAGATATTGATGGGGAAGAAGCCGCAGTCGTCCGCGAAGGAGAGCCGACCATCGTCGAAGGGGACATAGCGAGATTGCGCGATGGCGCGGGCAGCCAGTTCCTTGCCAGTGCCGGATGGGCCGGTAATAAGGGTGGCGAACTCACCCATGCGCGCGTAAAGCGTACGGCGATAACGGCGCATATCGTGGGTGAAGATGGACTGCCAGATGGAGGCGCGCAGCTGGGCGGCCGCCATGGAGTTGCCAATGATGTCGCGGAAGACCTGCTCGAAGGCGCACTGGATCTGGCGGTAGCAGGCGAATGTGTGGCGGGGATCGTGACCGCTGGGGAGCCGCACTCGCTCGAGGTGAAAGAACCGGCGCCAGTCGGCCAGGAAATTATTGTAGAAGCGCCAGCGCCCGGGGTCGTTCTGGGCTGCGGCCGGTCCAAAGGCAGCTGCGAAGAAATGGCTGTAATAACGCTGATACAGCAGATGCAGGACGCCGTCCTCGTACAGCGCGAGGTCCGCCTGGCTCGCCTCCACGCCCTCCCGGAGGCGGGTCTGGAGTTGGCCGGCCAGCGCTTCAAGCCGCTCGACGATGCGCCAGACGTTCGCGCGCGGCTGTTCGGGGTCCTGGACGTGCTGGCTCCAGACAGGCTCGCCGGCCACGAAAGCATCGCCCAGCGCGGCGCGCTCGAATTCGACGCGTTCAGGCAGGAAAGGGTTCGCGTAGGCGAGTTGCGAGACTGCGTGGAGAAAGGCGCGGCTTTGGGGCGTGAGGAATGGCATCTGTACATTCATTGTACAGAGGCAGACTAAGAATGTACGATTCCTTTTGTTGACCCCTGCCGGCTTATCCCTAACCCATTGAGCCGTGGTACCTTTTCGACAGTGGCCCCGCGGCGGGCGCCGTGCACTAGGAAACAGCATGGCAAACGGCGGATTCAAAGACGTTCTCAAAAATCGCGGCTTCCTGGCTTTTCTCTGGACACAGTTTCTCGGCGCGTTTAACGACAATGCATATCGCATTATCGTCTCGCTGCGCGCGGTGCATATCGTCGCGCAGGCAGATCAGAGCGGCAAGTACCTGGCCTTGGCCGGAGCCGTCTTCGTGCTTCCTTCACTGTTGTTCACCGGGTACGCCGGGCAACTGGCGGATGCCATCAGCAAGCGCAAGGTCCTGATCGGCGTCAAGATCTTCGAGATCGCCGTGATGGCCGTGGGCATCCTGGTATTTCTCTCGCACAGCGTGGCCTGGATGTTCGTGGTGCTGTTCCTGATGGCCGTGCATTACACCGTTTTCAGCCCGGCCAAGTACTCCATTGTGCCCGAACTGGTCTCCGACCGGGACTTGTCGCGGGCCAACGCGCTGCTGGAGATGACCACTCTGGTGGCCATCGTGCTCGGCACGTCGATCGGGCCGTTTCTGTTTACAGCGTGGAAGGCGGCGGAATGGAAGATCGGCGTGGTGCTGACCACCGTGGCGGTGGTGGGCTGTCTGACCAGTTTCAGGATCACGCGCGTGCCGCCGGCGGGGTCGACCGAACCGCTGCGGCTCAATCCGCTCGCCGAGGTGGCGGCTGGGACGAAGCATCTGCTGCGCGACCGGCCGCTGTGGCTTACGGTGGTGGCTATCTCCTACTTCTGGTTCCTGGCGCTTCTGTTCCAGATGGACCTGGTGCTCCTTGGCAGCGAGACGCTGAAGGTCGGCGACCGGCAGGTGGGACTCCTGATGACGTGCCTGGCGTTGGGGATCGGCGCGGGCAGCATGCTGGCAGGCAGGCTTTCGGGCGACAAGGTAGAGATCGGGCTGGTGCCGCTGGGCTCCATCTTCATGGGCGTGTTCAGCCTGGGATTGTACGGCGCGCGGGATTCTTACGCGGCTTCGGTGGTGATGTTATCGCTGCTGGGTATCGCGGCGGGCGTGTTCTTCGTGCCGCTGAACGCTTACCTGCAGCAGCGCAGCGAGAGCCGGGAAAAGGGCCGCATCATCGCCACCAACAACATTTACAACACGCTGGGGATGCTGCTCGCCACGGCGGTATTTTATGCCTGTCATGACGGATTGCACATCAGCCCGCCGTACATCATTCTGACGTTCGGTTTCGTGAGCCTGCTCATCACGGTCTACATCGTGACGGTGGTGGACGATTTTCTGATCCGCTTCGTGCTGTGGCTGGCGACGCACACGATCTTTCGCATCAGAATCGTGGGGCAGGAGAACGTGCCGTTTCGCGGGCCCGCGCTGCTGGTGTCGAATCACATGTCGCACGTGGACGGCTTTCTGGTGGGCGCCTGCGTGCAGCGCTTCATTCGCTTCATGGTATGGAAGCCCTACTACCAGATGAAGGCGTTGAACTGGTTCTTGCGCAAGACTCATGCCATTCCGGTCGGAGGCGGGCGCCGCGACGCGGTAGAAGCGATTCGCGCGGCGCGCAAGGAACTGACCGCCGGTCATGTGGTGTGCATCTTCGCCGAGGGGGCCATCAGCCGCACCGGGAACATCCTGCCGTTCAAGCGCGGCATGGAGAAGATCATGGATGGCCTGGACGTGCCGATCATACCGGTGCATCTGGACCGGCTGTGGGGCAGCATCTTCAGCTTCGAGCGCGGCCGGTTCTTCTGGAAGTGGCCCAAAAGCATTCCGTATCCGGTGACCGTTTCATTTGGGAATCCGATGCCGGCGAATTCTACCGCGCATGAAGTGCGGCAGGCCATCCAGGAACTGGGGGCGGAAGCCACACCGCATCGCCAGGGCGCGGGGGACACGCTGCCGCGCCGGTTGATTCGGAGCGCGCGCCGCAACTGGAGCCACTTCGCCATGGCCGATTCGACCGGGCGCGAGTTGACTTACGGGCGCGTGCTCACCGGCGGTGTGCTGGTTGCGAACTGGGCGCGGACATTAAGCACGGGGCGGGATGAAGAGATGATCGGCGTGCTGTTGCCGCCCAGCGTAGCGGGCGCGCTGGTGAATGTGGGCATCACGCTGGCGGGCCGCATTCCGGTGAACCTCAATTTCACGGCCGGGCCGGAGGCGATGAAGGCCGCGCGCACGCGATGTGCGATGCGCACGGTAGTGACGTCCCGAGTGTTTCTGGCCAAGGCAAAGATCGAAGCGCAGGAAGGCATGGTCTTCGTGGAGGATATTCTGGCGCGCGCGGGCAGGGTTGCGCGGCTGTGGGCGTTGGCTACAGCGCGATTTGCACCGGCCGGCCTGCTCGGCGGTGCGGCGCGGCCTCAAACGTTGGCGACCGTTATCTTCTCGAGCGGCAGCACGGGTATTCCGAAAGGCGTCATGCTCTCGCACTCCAACGTGCTGGCGAATATTGAAGCGATAGCGCAGCTTTTCTGGATCGGCGAGCGCGACCGCATCGTGGGCGTGCTGCCCTTCTTTCACTCCTTCGGATACACCATCACGATCTGGTTTCCGTTGATCTCGGGATGCGGGGTGGTCTACCATCCGAATCCCACCGACGCCAAGGCGATAGGCGAACTGACCGCGAAATACCGGGCGACGCTGCTGCTTTCGACTCCGACGTTCTGTGCCGGGTACACGCGCAAGTGCTCCAAGGAAGAGTTCGCCAGCCTGCGATACGTGCTGGTCGGCGCGGAGAAACTGCGCGAATCGGTGGCCGTGGCCTTCCGCGAGAAGTTCAGCGTGGAACTGCTCGAAGGATACGGCTGCACGGAAATGGCGCCGGTGGTGGCGGTAAACGCTCCCAACTTCCAGGCGGGCAAGGATTCGCAAGTGGGCAGTAAGCCGGGCACGGTTGGACATCCGTTGCCGGGCGTGGCGGCGCAGGTCGTGGATCCTGCCACATTCGCGCCGCTGGCACCGAACCAGCCCGGGCTGTTGCTGGTGAAGGGGTCGAACCGCATGATCGGCTACCTGGGCGAGCCGGAGCGCACGGCCGAGGTGGTGCGCGACGGCTGGTACATCACCGGCGATATCGCGGCCATCGACGACGAAGGATTCCTGCGCATCACCGACCGGCTCTCGCGCTTCAGCAAGATCGCGGGCGAGATGGTGCCGCACTTGCGAATCGAAGAGGCCATCGGCGGGGCGCTGGAATACGCGGCTTGCGCGGTGACGGCGGTGGCGGACGACCGGCGCGGCGAACGGCTGGTCGCATTATATGTACACGAAATGGAGCCGGCGGAATTGTGGCAGAAGCTATCGGCAACAGATTTGCCGCGCTTGTGGATTCCCAAGCGGGAGAATTTGTATCGGGTCGAATCTCTCCCCCAGCTCGGCACGGGAAAGCTGGATCTGTGCGCTTTGAAGCGGCGCGCGGAGGAGTTCGTGGCGGTGGAAGCCGCACCGCTTTCCTGACGAGGTGCCATCATGGAGATCGTCATCGTATTCGTCTGTTTGAGCGTGGCGGTGTTGGTGGTCTGGTGGCTGCATCTGCGGGACCGTCTGGCGCGGATGGAATCGCGTATCGCGGAACTGTCGGAGCGTCTCGACGCGCAAAGCCAGTTCGTGGCGGACATTCACCGCAAAAGTCAGGTGGACGTGCGGCCTGCTCCGGTTGCGCCGGTTG
>Ga0302324_100003898_pt1 | contig 33463 bp, 36 predicted proteins | sample Palsa_T0_1_FD_201949 | JGI IMG/M metagenome (GOLD analysis project Ga0302324, IMG submission 201949) | Peat permafrost microbial communities from Stordalen Mire near Abisko, Sweden - Palsa_T0_1 | ecosystem: Environmental > Terrestrial > Soil > Palsa > Peat permafrost | place: Sweden: Abisko...
TGAGCGCACCGGTTCCGCCGGCGAGTTCGTTCCAGTGTTGCACGTCGAAATCCAGTACCGCGAGAGCGCAGGTGGGAAATTTGACGGCAAGCATCGCGGCACGCCGTCGCTCTTCGGCGTTTTTAGGGGTACGCATTAAGTCCGCCGCACATTCTTCAAGGCCGGGATTGTGGCCGATCACAAGCACGCTTTTCGCTTGCGCGTCTGTAGCTTTGACGATTTTGAGAATTGCCTTTGCGGTCGCGAGATAAAGCGAACCCAGAAATTGCGCATCGGCAGCGATGTGAAGTTCCGGTCCGAGAAGCACCCACGTCTCTGTCGTGCGTGCAGCTGTCGAACAAAGTATCCGATCGGGCAGGTAGTGTTTGCGCCACATGACTGCGCCAATCAGCGCCGCATCCTCGCGCCCGCGCTTGGCAAGCGCTCGCGCCTCGTCCCGGGAGTTCGCATCAGGCGTTTCCGCCTTCGCGTGACGCAGCAGCAGCAATCGCTTCATCGCAACGTCCCGGCCCGGCGGCGCAGATGCAAGGGAATTTGAACCGCTTAGGCTGTCTGAAAGCGCGCGCGCGCGGCCCGTTCCAATGCCGCCGCGACAAGCCGTTCCACATTCAATGCCCGCCGCAACAACTCGATCACTCGAACTTCCTCTAGCCTCACCTGAGCGTCGGTCAGCGCAATTTCGAGCGCCAGCCAATAGGCCGTGTCGCACAGGTGATCGGGCAGCGCGTCCTTGATGAGGCCAAGGACCGCATCCAACCCATCCTGTTCGGTCAGTATGGAGGCGCATTCCTGGGATACGGTCAAAAGGCGATGCTCATCAAAATCGCGGAAGACCGGCAGGGTCTTGACGAGGTTGCCCATCGCGCGCAGTTCCGGTCCGCTCATGTTTCCGTCGGAAGCGGAGACAACGACCATCACATAGATGAGCGCGGCGTGATGGCTGATCGTATTCATCATGGGCTTCCCTGGTGTGGTAGATTTGAAGTTCCTAAGATCATCACGGCACCCGCGCTTAGGAACTTCAAATCCGAAAACCACACCAGATTCAATAGATTGCTAGTGTGGTTTAGAACCCGAAATTCGCTCAGAGCCTTGCCCCGGGATGTGGCGAATTTCGGATTCGCCACACTGAATTCGCGCGACCTTATGCGGCTTGACCCCACCGGGCAAGGCACGGCAAGAGTGGCAAATGGCGACCAACAAGCAGCCCGGAAAATGGCGGCGGCGCACTGTCGCGGTCAGGGGCGGTCAAACCCGCACGCCGTTCCAGGAAACGGCCGAAGCCCTGTTTCTTACGTCCGGCTACGCCTATGAAACGGCAGAGGAGGCCGAGGCCCGATTCAAGGGCGCCGATGGCTTCACCTATACGCGTTTCGGAAATCCGACCGTCGCAATGTTCGAGGCGCGCATGGCCGCACTTGAAGGCGCGCCCGTCGCGCGCGCGACCGCAAGCGGAATGGCTGCCGTGACTGCAACGTTTCTGTGTTCGCTGCGCCAAGGCGATCATGTGGTGGCGGCAAAGGCGATGTTCGGTGCCTGCCGTTATGTCGTAGAAGAAGTCCTGCCGCGCTTCGGAATTTCGCACACGCTGGTCGACGGCCATGACAACGCGCAATGGCAAGGTGCGGTAAGGCCGGAAACGAGAATGCTGTTTCTGGAGACGCCCGCCAATCCCACCCTCGCTATTGTCGATCTCGCTGCGGTCGCAAAGATCGCAGCGCGCGCCGGCGCGCGGCTTGTCGTCGACAATGCGTTCGCCACGCCCGTACTGCAGCGTCCGATGGAATGGGGTGCGGATATCGTGGTGCATTCCTCAACGAAATATATCGACGGCCAGGGCCGGTGTCTTGGCGGTGTCGTTCTATGCAAGGAAGATTTTCTCAAGGATCATTTGCAGGTCTTCCTTCGCAACACCGGCCCCGCGATGAGTCCGTTCAACGCATGGGTTCATTTGAAAAGCCTGGAGATACTCGAATTGCGCATGCTGGCGCATTGCGAAAATGCGAGCGCGATTGCCGAATTCCTCGCCGGTCAACGTAATGTCGTCCGCGTGCTTTATCCCTTTCGCACGGACCATCCCCAGCACGACCTCGCACGCGCGCAGATGGACGGGGGCGGCGGCGTCGTCACCTTCGAGGTCGGCGGTGGCCGTGAAGCCGCTTACCGCTTCGAAGACGCGCTGAAACTCATCGATGTGTCGAACAATCTGGGCGATGCGAAAAGCCTCATCACGCATCCCGCGACGACCACGCATCAGCGGCTTTTGCCCGAAGCCCGCGCGGCGCTAGGCGTCACCGAAGGGATGGTGAGACTATCGGTCGGCCTCGAGGACCCCGCGGATCTATGCGAGGATTTGGCCGGCGCGCTCGCCGCCATTTGAAGGAGCATATGCATGTCGGAACATCGCGCACAAACCCGTTGGAAACGCGCGAGCGCGGATTTCACCTACGACAGCTATAACCGCGCCCACGAAATGGTGTTCAAGGACGGAGGCATCGTATTGCCGGCGTCTGCCACGCCCGCGTTCCGCGGCGATGCTTCGCGCGTCGATCCCGAAGAAGCTTATGTGGCGTCCTTGTCGAGCTGCCACATGCTGACCTTTCTTGCTATCTGTGCGCGCAAGCGCCTTGTTGTCGACGCGTATGAGGACGATGCGAGTGGGACCCTCGAAAAGGGCGAGGGCAGAAAGCTATGGCTGGCACATGTCACACTGCGGCCGAAAGTCGCTTTTGCCCCAGGCGTCCAGGTCGACGGCAGCCTGCTCGCCGAAATTCATCACAGTGCGCATGAGGAATGCTTTATTGCCAACTCGGTAAAGACGAAGATTGCCGTCGAGCCCAGAACATGAAGTGACCGGTAACCTTACGGGCCCGAAGGCGCTTGCGTGATACGTCCGGGCTGGGCGATAGTTCTTCGCATGAAAGAGCACATGTCGGGCGGGGCGTCGCCGCCGCCCAAAAATCAGGGGCTTGTCTACGAGCAAACGACGCGCGGTATCCGCGTCGTCGTCAAGCCTGCCTACCTGCACGACCAATCCGACCCCGCGGAAAACCGCTTCCTGTGGTCGTATACGATTACCATCGAGAACAACGGCCGGGAAACAGTACAACTCATGTCGCGCTATTGGCACATCACCGATGCCGGCGGGCATGTGCAGGAAGTGCGTGGGCCAGGCGTGGTAGGCGCTCAACCTGTTCTCGAACCGGGTCAGGCCTTTGAATATACTAGCGGTTGCCCGCTGCCGACATCTTCCGGCGCCATGGTCGGGCGTTACCAGATGCGTGCCTCGTCCGGCGACATGTTCGAAGCCGGCATCCCAATGTTCCTGCTTGAAAGTCCACACGAACGTCGCCAGATCCATTGAGGCGGTTCCAAACGGAGGCGCGTCGCTTCCCGTCGTCGTGAAGTCAGGATTCGAAATGCCGCAAGCACCCAAGAAGTCCCTGCGTTTGGCGTCCGCTGCTTCGGGCATTCCCTCGCGCGAGGAAGCGGAGCAGGCGATCCGGACTCTTCTGCTCTGGGCGGGCGACGATCCCGAGCGCGAAGGGTTGCGCGACACACCGGCGCGTGTCGCGCGCGCTTTCGAGGACTGGTTTTCCGGCTACAGGGACGATCCCGAGGAATATCTTTCGCGCACCTTCGAGGAAGTCGAAGGCTATGACGACATGATCGTATTGCGCGATATCCGGTTCGAATCCCATTGTGAGCATCATCTGGCACCGATCATCGGTCGCGTGCATGTGGGATATCTGCCGAATAACAAGGTGGTCGGCATTTCGAAGCTGGCCCGGGTCGTGGAGGCTTTCGCGCGGCGCCTGCAGGTGCAGGAGAAGATGAACGCGCAGATCGCGCGCTGCATTCAAAACATCCTTGAACCCAAGGGCGTTGCCGTTGTCATCCAGGCAGAACACCAATGCATGACGACACGCGGCGTCCACAAGCCGGGCGTCAGCATGGTCACTTCGACGATGCTGGGCGAATTCCGCAAGAATCCGCTGACGCGACGGGAATTTCTCAGCGTCATCGGCAATCCGGCGTCAACCCTGGACGGCTGAGCGGTCGCTCCTTCTCAACCGGCCCATTCCGCCAGCCAGTCGGCGATCGATTGCGGCGTCATGCTGCGTGCATCGGCCAAAGCAGCGGTATGGCCGCCATCGACGAGCGTGCCGTTGGGGTCGGCAATCAGGACGCTCGGCACGCCTTCCAGACGCTGGGTAATGCCGAAGCGGGCAGGGACTTGCAGGTTCTTGTTGAACCGGCCGACATCGACACGCACGACGACATAATGCGCATCCAGGAACTGTTTCACTTCCGGCAATTCCATGATACCCGCCAGGATGCGGCAGTCGGGACACCAATTGCCGCCGAGATCGATCAGCACGCGCTTGTGCGCGGCAGTCGCCTGGGCGAAGGCTTTGGCGACCGCCGCGTCAGCATCGGCGCTCTCGTCGTAGGGGTGATCCGGCACTATGAGGTCGGAGAGACTCGCAATACTGACTTTCGGCGCAGGTGCCGCAAAGGCCGGCCCTGCCGCCGACAGGATAGACGCCACGAGCAGAAGCGAACGCAGTTTCATGTACCAGTCTCCCATAAGTCAGGCCGCTTTGAGCCCGCGGCCTTCCAATAGCGCATCGATCCGAGGATCGCGACCCCGGAACAGCCGGTAGGCCTCCGCGAAATCGCGGCTGCCGCCGGCGGAATAGACAAAGGAATATAGTCGTTCCGCCACCGCTGCGTCGAACGCATTTCCGGTCTCTTCGAAGGCCTCGAAGCCGTCCGCATCCAGAACCTCCGACCAGAGATAGCTGTAATAGCCCGCCGCATAGCCGTCGCCGGCGAAGACGTGCAGGAAATGCGGGCTCGCGTGACGCATCGCTATTTCCGCAGGCATGCCGATCCTCGCCAGCGCGTTATGTTCGAAGCGCAGGGCGTCGATCTCTTCATCCTGCGTAAGAGAGTGGAAATCGAGATCGACGAAGGCGGAGGCCAGGAACTCCACCGTGTGGAATCCCTGGTTGAAATTGCGCGCCGAGACGAGCTTGTCGATCAATGCCTTTGGCATCTGTTCTCCGGTCTCGTGGTGCACGGCGAAACGCGCGAGGATCTCGGGCACTTTGAGCCAGTGCTCGAAGATCTGCGACGGCAATTCGACGAAATCGCGCGCCACATTCGTTCCGGCCAGGCGCGGAAATCGTACCTTCGAGAGGAGCCCGTGCAGCGCGTGGCCGAATTCGTGAAACAGCGTGCGCGCTTCGTCGAAGCTCAGCAGCGCCGGATCGGTCTTCGGAAAATTGCAGGTGTTGACGATCAGCGGCAGGACAGGGCCGTCGAGATTCTCCTGCTCGCGAAAGGCGCTCATCCATGCCCCTCCGCGCTTCGAGGGGCGGGCGAAATAATCGCCGTAGAAAAGTCCGAGCGTCTCACCGTCGCGCCGTACCTCCCACACACGCATGTCGGGGTGAAAAACGGCAACGTCGTTCCGTTCCACGAATTCCAACCCGAACAAGCGCTGCGCCGTGTGGAAGGCAGCTGCGATCATGTTGGGGAGTTGCAGATAGGGGCGGATTTCGGATTCGTCGAAATCGTAGCGGGCCTTGCGCAGCTTCTCGGCGTAGAAGCGCCAGTCCCAGGCGGCGAGCGCAAAATTCCCGCCGCTTTCCGCCACGAATTTCTGCAGGGCGTCGCGCTCTTCGAGGGCACGCCGGCGCGCCGGCGCCCACACCTGCGCGAGCAGATCGCGCGCCGCCTCGGGCGTCTTCGCCATCGTGTCGGAGAGCTTGAAATCGGCGTAGCTGCGATAGCCCAGCAGCTGCGCCTGGCGCAGCCTGAGCCGCACCGTTTCGGCGACGAGCGCCTCGTTGTTATGGACGTTCGCATTGGCGCCGCGCGCGGTCCATGCCCGGAACAGTTTTTCGCGAAGCTGGCGACGTTCGGCGAATTGCAGGACAGGCTCCACGCTCGAGCGCGATGTCGTGACGGCATAGCGCGCGTCCAGGCCGCGGTCCCGCGCCGTCTCGGCCGCTGCCTGGCGGACAGATGCGGGCAGTCCCGCGAGATCGTCTTCCTCCAGCGCGAGCACATAGTCCTGCTCGTCGGCCAGCACATTCTGTCCGAACGCGACACCGAGGCCAGCGAGCCGTTCGGAGATCGCCGCGAACGCCTTTTTTTCCTCGGCCGGAAGCAAGGCGCCGGCGAGTACAAAGTCGAGATGGTAACGCTCCAGCACGCGCGTTTCCTGCCCATCGAGCGGCAGTTCAGCGCGCCGTGCGAAAACTGCATCGATGCGTCCGAAAAGCGCTCCGTTCAGATAGATGTCGTTCCAGTGTGCGGCCAGGACGGGGGCCATCTCCCGCTCGATGGCCTGCAGCGCCTCATTGGTGTGGGAGGAGGCGAGATTGAAGAACACGCTTTCCACCCGTCGGAGCAGGCGGCCGCTGCGCTCCAGAGCTCCGATGGTGTTGTGGAAATCGGGTGTTTCTTTGTTGTGGGCAATCCGCTCGATCTCGTCTTTGTGATCGTCAAGGGCGCGCGCGAAGGCCGGCCGGAAATGCTCCGCCCGGATGCGACCGAAGGGTGGGGCGCCGAGAGGTCCCGTCCATTCCTCGAAAAAGGGGTTGGTATGCTCGTCCGTCATATAAACCCGGCTCTCGATTTCGCGATTGTCCTGAACCTTGCCAAATGAAATGCTTAGCGGCAGGAGTAGGGGGTGGCAATCCGGGGCACTCGCAGTCCGGCCCGTCCGCCTTGACGTTCTGCAGACGTCACAATGAACATTCGAAGCGAAAAAAATCCCGAGGGGCAATGCACATGAAGCGTCATCTTTTCCTGGCAAGCGTTTTCGCGGTTGCGGGTTTTGTCATTCCGGCCGTCGCGGCGGATCAGACCGAGCCGATGTGGAATCTGGGCGATCTCTATGCGTCGCCCGAAGCTTGGACGGCTGCCCGCAACAAGGAAAAGGCGATCATCGATGGCCTCGACAAATACAAGGGCACGCTGGGCAACAGCGCGGATGCGATGTTGGCGGGTCTCATCGCCATCAGCGACGCCAACAAGGAAGTCACCCGTCTCTATACCTATGCTCAGCTCAAGGGCGACGAGGATGTGCGTATCGCGCCCAACCAGGAACGCGAACAGGACGGTCAGGCGCTCAACACCGAGCTGAACGAGAAAACCGCGTGGCTGACGCCGGAAATTCTCACCATCGGCGCCGACAAGGTGAAGGCGTTCGAAGGCCAATCGCCGGAACTCGCCCGGCGCTTCACCTTCCAGCTGGACAATACGCTGCGGGCGGCACCCCACACGCTGGGCGTCGAGGCCGAAGGCGTTTTGGCGTCCGCCGGAACGGTGCTGAACCAGCCGGACAATATCTTCAGCGTGCTGTCGAATGGCGAAGTGCCGTTCCCGACGGTGACCCTGTCCGATGGCAAGAAAATTCGTCTCGACCAGGCGGCCTACGCAAAATACCGCCAGTCGCCGAATCGCGCCGACAGAAAGGCCGTGTTCGACGCCTTCTGGGGCGCGTTCAAGGCCTATGAGGGAACCTTTGGCGCCACGCTCGCGACGCAGGTCCAGGGCGAGACGCTGCAGGCGAAGGTGCGTCACTTCCCGGATTCGCTCGCTTGGGCGACCTTTCCCGACAACATGCCCGAAGACGTCTATCGTCAGCTCGTCGCGCAGGCGAACGCCAGCCTGCCCACGCTTTACCGCTATCTGAAGCTGCGCAAGAAGCTGCTCGGCATCACCGACGATCTGCACTATTCCGATCTCTACCCCCCGATGTTCAAATTGGCGCAGCCGCTGCATTTCTCGGTGGCCGACGCCGAACGCATAGGGATCGATGTGACGAGCGTCTACGGTCCCGAATACACCGCCTTTCTCAAGAAGGGCTTTGCCGGGCACTGGATGGATGTCTATCCGCGGCAGGGCAAGGCGTCGGGCGCCTATATGAACGGCTCGGCCTATGACGTGCATCCCTATCTGCATCTCAATCACAACGACGATTACGAATCGCTGTCGACCCTCGTGCACGAATGGGGACACGCGATTCACACGCTGCTCGACAACGAGACGCAGCCTTACGAGAACTCGAACTATTCCACCTTCATCGCCGAGACGGCCTCCATCGGCAACGAGATGCTGCTCAACGATTACATGGTGGCGCATGCCAAATCGAAGGAGGAAAAGCTCTTCTATCTCGGCGAAGGCCTGGAGCTCATTCGCACCACCTTCTACCGCCAGACCATGTTCGCCGAATTCCAGCTCGCATTGCATGAAGCAGTGGAGAAGGGCGATTCGCTCACCGGCGCCAAGATGACCGACATGTATTGCGGCCTGCTCAAGAAATATTATGGCGATGCCGAGGGCGTGACGAAGATCGATCCCGCCTATTGCGTGGAATGGGCCTTCATTCCGCATTTCTATTACGGCTTCTACGTCTATCAATATGCGACGAGCATGGCGGGCGCCGCGCAATTCTCCAACGCGATCGAAACGGAAGGCGCGCCGGCGCGGGACCGTTTCATCGCCATGCTGAAGGCGGGCGGCTCGGACTATCCGTACACGCTTTACAAGAAGGCCGGCCTCGACATGGCGTCGCCCGCGCCCTACCAGGCGCTGGTGGCGCGCATGAACAAGATCATGGACGAGATCGACGCGCTGGAGGTGAAGAAATAGGGGCGGTTACTTTATCTCGAATGTGACGTTGACGGTGGCCATAACGCTCATCTGACCCGCGGCCACGGGCGGGGGAGCCGCCATCGCCATCATCGCCCGCGGCGCCGCCACGGACATCGGCCGCGCCTCCTCGCTGCCGTTTTCACCGATCGAAACGATCGGCCCCAGCTGGACGCCCGCGGCGTGCGCATAGGTCTGCGCCCGCTCGATAGCGTCTTTCATCGCGGCGGCGCGCGCCTGCGCGAGCAAGGGTTTGGGATCGCGGAGCGTGAAAGCGATGTCGCCCAGTGCATTCGAACCGGAGGCCACGAGCGCATCGAGCGCCGGACCCAGCTTGCCCAGATCGTCGACCGTGACGAACACCGTGTTGGACACTTCGTAATTCGCGATGCGTTGCGGCCCGTTGCCGTTATGCGTGGTCTGGTATTGCGGCGTCACGGAGAAGTTGGAGGTCTGCATCGCCTTGTCGGGAATGCCCAGGCGCTTGAGCGTCGCGAACACCTCGTTCATCGCATGCGAATTGGCGGCGAGCGCGGCGGCTGCGGTTTTGGCCTGGTTGACGACGCCCACGGAAAGCTGCGCCTCGTCGGGCGCGGCCTTCACCTCGCCTTCGCCGGACAGCGTCATGGTGCGGATGGGCGGCGCGTTGTCCGCCAGGGCAGCGACAGGTACGGCCAGCAATGCTGCGAGGCCTGCGGCGGCCAGCAGTGACGGAGCGGAAAAAGCGGAGCGGTTCATGGCGGGTTTCCTTCGAGAGGAGGCATGCTGGCGCGCAATATCCGGCAAAACTGCGGCGGCCATTCCAAAAACCTTCGACGACGCCCCAATTCCTGTTAGGAAGGCGCCGTGGGGCCTGTAGCTCAGTTGGTTAGAGCTGACCGCTCATAACGGTCCGGCCGCAGGTTCGAGTCCTGCCGGGCCCACCATCCTTCGCTTGCTTCGCAAGCTACGGATGGCAGGCCACGCTTCGCTTGTGAAGCGGTTGAAGGATGCCCTCCGAAGCCTTGGCGCGGGTGAGCCGGTTCCGCAGCGTGCGAACGGTCTCCGCGCCGAAGCTCAGCGCGCGATGTTGATGACCTGGAGTTGGGTGAACTCCGCGAGACCTTCCTCGCCGAGTTCGGTGCCGAAGCCGGATTGACCCGCGCCGCCGAACGGAATGTTCGGCGCCATATCGGCATGCTTGTTCACCCACACCGTGCCGGAACTCATGCGATTTGCGAGGTCGTAGGCCTTGTCCAGATCGGACGACCAGATCGAGCCGCCAAGCCCATAGGGCGAGGCATTGGCGCGCGCCAGCGCGTCCTCCGGATCGCTGTATTTGATGACGGGCAGCATCGGTCCGAACTGCTCTTCGTCCACGAGGCGCGTGCCGTCGCTGATGTCGCGCACGATCGTGGGCCGTATGAAATAGCCCGGCTGGTCCGGCACGATGCCGCCGGCGATGATCGTTCCGGTCTTGCGCGTGTCCTCGAGGAGGTCCTTGACCTTTTCGAACTGCATCTTGTTCTGCAGCGGGCCGATCTGGGTGCCTTGCTGCAGGCCGTCTCCGATCACGGCCTGTTCCGCCAGGCTCGCCAGCTCGCCGCACATCTCGTCATAAATGGACTCGTGCACGTAAAGCCGCTTCATCGCGATGCACACCTGGCCGTTGTTCTGAAACGCGCCTTCGAACAGTTTCGGCGCGGTTTCCTTCGGGTTGACGTCGCCCAGAACGATGCCGGCGTCGTTGCCGCCGAGTTCGAGCGTCACGCGCTTCAACGTGTCGGCGACGCTCGCCATCACCTTCCTGCCGGTTGCGGTCGAGCCGGTGAACGAAATCTTGCGCACATCGGGATGCGCCGTCAGCGCGCCGCCCAGATCGTTGGCGTCGGTGATGATGTTGACGACGCCGGCCGGCACGATCTCCCGGATCAGTTCCCCGAAGCGCAGCGTCGCCAGCGGCGTTGTGGGTGCGGGCTTCACGACCACGGTATTGCCGGCCAGCAGCGCGGGCGCCAGCTTGAACGACAACAGGATCATCGGGAAATTCCACGGGATGATCGCGCCGACCACGCCCAGCGGCTTGCGATGCAGTTCGATGCGGCGACCGTCGCTGTCCTCCAGCACCTTCACCGGCAGATCGAGCGTCGCGAAATAGCGAAAGAAGGCTGCCATGCCGTAGATCTCGCCGGTCGCATCGCCGAGCGGCTTGCCCTGTTCCTGCGTCAGCAGCCGGGCGAGTTCGGCGGCGTTCTGTTCGACCGCGCCGGCGATGGCGATGAGCACCTTCTTTCGGTCTTCCATGGGCGTCTTGCTCCATGTGCCGAAAGCCTTCTTGGCGGCGGCAACGGCGTGGTCGAGTTGCACCTTGTCGGCGCGCGGGCACGACGCGAGCACCTCTTCGGTGGCGGGGTTGACCACATCCATGGTCGAATGCCCGTCTTCCAGAGCGCCGTCGATCAAAAGCCTGTAGCTGCCCATTGCCCACCTTCATTTGTTGTTGTCGCGGCCGCCCGAAACCGATGGCTCGGAGCGCGGCTTTTCGCAGCCTCATATTTGCACGGATATCGCGCTTTACAAAGCACGGGAGAGCCGCACGGCGCCGAAAACCGGGTCAGGAGATGCAGCGGCTCACGACGCGCGCTGTGCGCCTGCCACAATCGCTTCCGCCTTCGCGAACAAAGCGGGATCGATCGCAAGCCCCGATGCGCCGGCATTCTCCTCCAGCTGTTCGGGCCTGCTGGCGCCGACAATGGCCGAGGCGACGTTCGGCTCGCGCAGCACCCAGGCCAGAGCGAATTGCGTGAGCGTGCAGCCCGCTTCCTGCGCCAGCGGTTTCAGCTGTTGCACGGCCGCGAGGATATCGGGCCGCATCAATGATTGAATGAAATTCCCCATGCTGTCGCTGCCGGCGCGTGATTCCGCTGGGATCTGCGCGCCCGGCAGATATTTTCCCGACAACACGCCCTGCGCCAGCGGCGACCATACGATCTGCGAGACCTGCTTCTCCCTGCAGAGCGGAATCACTTTCTCTTCGGGCCTGCGCCACAAGAGCGAATATTGCGGCTGGCTGGAAACGAAATGTTCCGTGCCCGCAACGGCGAACGCCGCTTCGATCTGCGCGGGCGACCATTCGCTGAAGCCGATATAGCGCGCCTTGCCCTGGCGGACGACATCGCTCAAAGCCTCCATCGTCTCCGCGAGAGGCGTTTCGGTGTCGTAGCGATGACATTGATAGAGATCGACGCAATCGATCCGCAGCCGCTTCAGCGAAGCGTCCATCTGCTTCAGGATCTGCGCGCGCGACAGGCCCTTGTCGGTCGCGCTCATCGGAAAAAACACCTTGGTCGCGATGACATAGGAATCGCGCGGGCGATCCGCCAGAACCTCGCCGAGGAATGTCTCCGCCGCGCCGCGGCCATAGACATTGGCAGTGTCGATGAAATTGATGCCCAGCTCGAAGGCGCGGTTGACACAGGCGACGGCTTTGTCGCGCTCGACGCCGACGCCATAGGTGAGCCACGAACCGAGCGAGATCTCGGAGACGCTGAGTTCGCTGGCGCCCAGTTTGCGATATTTCATGGCTGCTCCGTTCGAAGGGTTCGGGTATCGGTTGCTCGGATTATCGCAGTATCGCACTCTCGGGCCGCGCGTGGCGAGGCTCGAAATGGCTCAATCATGCATCCGTGAATCCGACCGCCGGCAGGAGCTGGTCGCCGCCGAGCAGAAGGCGCTTGGCCTGTTCGACGCGATCGAGTCCTTGGGGCTCGTCGCGGCCGGGCGCACGGAACGCGAGGTCGAGGACGATATCGGCGCGCTCGCTGAAAGAGATTTCGGCGTCGAGCGACATTGGCACCGGCGCATCGTGCGCGCGGGTCCGAATACGCTCACCGTCGCCGCCGACTATCCCGAGATTCGCACCATCGCTGCGGACGACACGGTGTATCTGGACCTCGGGCCGGTGTTCGAGGAATGGGAAGCCGATATCGGGCGCACCTATGCGCTGGGCGCAGATCCCGAAAAGCTGCGCCTGGTGGCGGACCTGGAGCGTGTGTTCGATCGCGTGCAACGCCACTTTCAGGCGTCGCCGGAGATCACCGGCGCCGGGCTCTTTGCATTCGCGCAACGCGCCGCCGACGATGCGGGCTGGTTGTTCGGCGGCGTCATCGCGGGTCATGTCATCGGGGAATATTCCCACAGCGTCTGGCCGGGCGAGAAAGACCTCAAGCGCATCGGCCCGGCGAATCCATTGCCCATGCGCGGCCCCGATCATCTCGGGCGCGAAAGACACTGGATCCTGGAAATCCACCTCGTCGATCGGGCGCGCACGTTCGGCGGGTTCTACGAACGGCTGCTGTGATGCCGATTGCGCACGCTCACCATCCCCGGCGCCCCCGCCAGGTGCGACTGCAAATCTGCGGTGCCGGATTGTGGCTGCACTCGCCGCTGAGCCACGCATAGGCATAGCTGCCCTTGGAATTATAAAGGCCGACCGCGAAGGCGAGGGCCAACAGCCCGAAAATAAACGCCATCCCGCTCCTCGACATGCCCCGGCCCCGTCTGGCGAACGCGATTTTCCAGCTTCGCCAGGAAAACAGGAAGATACAGAAAATGCACGCTATGACGGCCTCAATTTTCCTGGAGGCCGTCGTTCGGCCGTCTCCTTATGGCGGCGCCTGTCGAGGCTGGCGATTCGCCGGCGCGTGCACTTCGGCAATATAGCCGCCGGGAAATTGCAGGACGGCGCTGCTGCGATCATGGGCTTGATAAGGTTTGGAAAGCGTCGTGGCGCCGGCGGCAGCCGCCCTGGCGAGCGTAGCAGTGAGATCGTCCACCTGATAACCCATCACCTCGCGGCCGAAGGGAAACGGCAAATGACCGTCGGTCACGAGCACTTCCATCCTGCCGAAACCGGACTCGATGCGGATGCGCCGGTAGGCTTCTCCCGGGCGGCCGATTTCGCCGGCATCGGCGCGGCCGTCGTCGGACTCCACCCTGCCGCGAGAGAAGCGCAGGAAATCCCGCACGAATTCATCCGCCCGGTCGCGCGAAACGTAAACCCTGTTCTCCGGAACAGAGGCCAGCGGCGCATAGCGGGGTGCCGTGAAGTGCCAATAGAGCTGTGTTCTGAAGCCGCCGGGCCATTGGACCACCGCATCGAGACCTATCGCATCCTTGAACGGTTCGACGATGATCTCGGCGCCGGACGCCCTGGCGGCCGCAGTCGCCGCTTTCATATCGGTGACGAGATAGCCGGTGCGTTCGGAACCGAACGGAAAAGGCACGGGTGTCCGGAACGCAAAAACGGAAAGAGTTCCGACCGGCGACATCACATATTGAAACGTGGCGCTGCTCGGCACGGGCAACACATTGGTTGTGAGCGGTTTGGAGGAACTGCCGCCGAACGTGCCGATGAAGCTTTTGACGAACGCGTCGAGCTCGCCCGGCGCGACATAGACATGGGTGGAATCGTATTGCGCGCCGACGGAAACGATCGGAGCGTCCGCCGCAGCTCGCGCGGTCGGGCCGATCGCGCCAACGCACAGCAGCAGCAATGCGCGCCGCCGCCACGCCGCGCGCCAGCGAATTTTCCCTGTCGTCATTGCTGCCTCCCGCGCCATCCCGCTCCTCGACATGCCCCGGCTCCGTCTGGCGAAAGCGGCTCTCCGCGTCGCCAGGAAAACAGGAAGATACAGAAAATGCACGCTATGATGCCGTGAATTTTTCCGGAGGCCGTCGTGACAGAGAATGCCTCGATTGAGGAGAGCAACAAGGCGCTCGTTCGGGCGGCCTTCGAGCGCTGGCGGAACGGGACCGGCAGCCCGTTCGAATTGCTGATCCCGGACGTGCAGTGGACGATCGTCGGTTCGTCGCCCCTGTCGCAAATCTATCGCAGCAGGCAGGAATTCCTCGACAAGGTGATCGGTCCCTTCAATGCGCGGATGGCCACGCCGCTGGTTCCTGTGGTGCGCGGCCTCTACGCCGACGGCGACATGGTCGTCATCCTGTTCGACGCCGCAGCGACCGCGAAAGACGGCGTGCCCTATCGCAACACCTACACCTGGTACTTCCGGATGAAAGAGGGAAAGGTCGTCGAGGCCATCGCGTTCTTCGACACCCGCGAGTTCGACGAATTCTGGACGCGCGTCTCGCCGGAGGCGTAGGCGCCGTTCGCAGGAGGCACGAGATGGTTTCTATCCGGAATATGGTCGGCGCCGCTGTGATGATCGGCGTCATTGCGCCGGCGTCCGTTCCTTTTGTCGGTGGACCGCAGGCGTTTGCTGCCGCTGTGAGCTTCGCTGCCGAGGCGCCCTATCTCGCCGAGAATGACGCGGCCATGAAAAAAATGATGCGCGGCATGGCGGTGACGCCGACAGGCGATGTCGATCGCGACTTCGTGGCCATGATGGTCCCGCATCATCAGGGCGCGATCGACATGGCGGTCGCCGTTCTGCGCTATGGCCGCAACGAGAAGATCAGGCGTCTGGCGCAGGAGATTATCGTCGATCAGCAGCAGGAAATCGCGGCCATGCGGCTGGCGGTCGGCGAAAAGCTGCCGCCCTCAGTACCTTCGCCCACCCAACCGGGTACGGCGAATCCATCCAACATGAAAATGAAATAGGAGGCGATCGTGAAGCTTGCCATTCCAGCCCTGCTCTTGTTGTCCGGCCTTGCGATGGCTGCGCCGGCATTGGCCGGCCAGGCGCCGGGCGCGGCATCCGCCCCCGATGTGCCGGTCAGCCATCGCGACCGCGTTTACGCGGCGGAGCAATTCTCCAACACCATCTCCGTCACCGATCCCGCCGGCAACACACTCCTGGGCGTCATTCGGCTGGGCGATCCGCAGCCCGCAAATCTGAGCCCGCTCTACAAGGGACAATTGCTGGTGCACGGCATGGGCTTCTCGTCCGATCATCGCACCCTCGCGGTCGTGGCGATCGGCTCGAACGCCGTCAATTTCATCGACACGGCGACCAATGCCGTCACGCATGTCACCTATGTCGGCAGGTCCCCGCACGAGGCCTTCTTCACGCCGGACGACAGAGAAGTCTGGATCACCGTCCGCGGCGAGAACTATGTCGACGTGCTCGACGGCCATACTTACGAGGAAAAGACCCGGATCGCGGTTCCCAACGGGCCGGGCATGACGATCTTCTCGCCCGACGGGAAATACGGCTATGTCTGTTCGTCCTTCACGCCCGAGACCGACGTCATCGCCGTCGCCGATCACAGGATTGTGGGCAAGGTCGTGCAGGCGAGCCCGTTCTGCCCCAACATCGCCGCCACGCCCGATGGCGATCAGGTCTGGTTCACCCTGAAGGATATCGGCAAGACGCAGGTGTTCGACGCGCGCCCGCCTTTCGCGATTCTCAAAACGCTCGACACCGGCCCCATCACCAATCACGTCAATATCGTGCGCAACGCGCATGGCCAGTTCGCCTACATCACCATCGGCGGCTTGAACGAGGTCAAGGTGTTCCGTACCGACAATTTCGAACAGGTCGCGACGATCCCGGTCGGCGATCTGCCGCATGGCATCTGGCCGTCCGGCGACGGAACGCGTGTTTATGTCGGGCTCGAAAACGCCGATCAGGTTGTCGCGATCGACACGCTTGCCAATAAGGTCATCGCCACCAGCCATATCGGCCAGGGCGCGCAGGCGCTTGTCTATGTGCCAGATGCTGTGCCGGAAGGCGACGGCCTGCAGAACCTGCAGCCGCTCGGCGCAGCCGATGTGGCGGCGCATCTCCGGCTCGCGCCGGCGGGCGCGCAAGGCGGCACGGCGCCCACCAGCCTGGCGCTGTTCGACCAGGGATTGACGCAGGTGTTGGAGGCGGCGGTGACCGGCCTGATGCCCAGGCATCCTTATGTGCTCGCGCTCGCCATGCATCCGGACGGGTCGGGACGTTTGCAGCCGCTAGCGGCGTTCATGACCAATCCGGCCGGCTCCGCCATCGTCAATGCCGTGGGACCGATCCGGCAGATCGTGCAGGATGGCGCGCCCGATGAACGCCGCTATCTGGTGATCACGGCGTCCGGTTCGGTCGAGCCGGTCCAGGTGCAGGTGGCTCCCTGATCAGACGCAATTTCCGTAACCGGCGCATGATGGAGGAGTTGCGGGTGCGAGATTGGCGCAAAAGTCCGTTGCGGCATGGCATTGTTTGGTATATGACTACAATAGTCATATTGAACAGGAACAGGTAGGATGCGGGAAATTCAGCTACGCGACGCAAAAGCACGCCTATCGGCGGTGGTGGACGATGCGCTGCATGGCGAACCGTCCGTCGTCACCAGGCATGGTAAGCCGCAGGCCGTCATTCTGAGCTTCGCGGAATGGGAGCGGCTGTCGCGTGTACCCTCGTTCGGTCGCCTGCTGATGGCGGCGCCGGTCGAGGCCGGCGATCTACCGGCGCGGAGCAGATCGCGGCTGCGTCCCGCCACTCTCTGAGCGTATGTATCTCGTCGACACCAATGTGATCTCCGCGGGCGCGCCGTCGAAAGCGACGAAGGCGCCCGGTCTTGCCGCCTGGATGGATGCGCATTCGGCAGCACTTTTTCTGTCAACCGTCACGGTCGCGGAAATCGAGGCCGGCATTGCCAAGGCCCGGCGCGAGAGCGCGACCAGCAAGGCGAAAAATCTGGCCGCATGGCTGGAGACGTTGTTGCATCTGTATGGCGATCGCGTCCTCGCCTTCGATACAGCGGTGGCGCGCATTGCGGGCGCAATGTCGGACAATGCGCGAGCATATGCGCCCGGCTTCGCCGATATCGCCATCGCGGCGACGGCGCGGCGTCATCGCCTGACGATCCTGTCGCGCAATGTCCGGCATTTCGCGCCACTGGGCGTGCCGGTGCTCGATCCCTTTTCGGCGCTGCCGCCGGGATGAGTGGGGCGGCAAAGGTGCAAAGCGTTAGCTTTAGAAAACGTCTTCATATTGCGATCCGCGAAGGTTCATTGGCATTCGTAGAGGGCACGTTCATCTTGATCATACGCACTCCTATGTAATTTGTTCGCTGCCGATGCCGCAGCAACCACCGTTCACCGCAATGATGCGGACGAGGGTATTTAAGGCAGGCCACAATGCAGCTTGCGCTCCGTACAGTCAGCGGTTGCGCTGGTTTTAAGAACACAGCCCTAACGTCACCATAACGATGCAATCCTGCACCATAGTAGGCAAGTTCCAAATAGGCAGCCCATATGTCTGGCTTTGGCATCTGCTGTTTTAATGAACGCGCTACTCGTAACTCAAATAGCTTGCACCACAAAAGCTGACGGTTTCTGCGCGGAAATATTGTGCGGGCGAGTTGTTGCTCTATAGTGCTCAAGCCTTCAATTCGACCCTTAGCGGGCGCATATGCGATCGCGCGAAGAACAGATATCCAGTCAATACCGTCGTGTTGCATTCCGCGTCGATCTTCTGCCGTTAGCAACGCGCGAAAGATCAGCGGAGAATCGTCACTATGCAGCGCCCAAAAGCGATTGGCCGCAACATTTGCAGCGCGCACAGCAATGTCGCCGGGGCCGGTCATCTAAGTACAATAAATTTTCGCAGTAATATCGCAGCAAACAACGCTAAGCCGCCATATCCGATCGCTGCTTCAAATACAAAAAGGCTCTGTAGCAGTAGTCCATGACCACCGAAAAAGGCAGGAGCGTTCAAAAAGCCTTTGGACGGACATTATAAGAAAATCGAGAATCGTCCATTTGCCGTCGTCATACAGCTCAGGGCGATAGGTGTAAATTACTTGATAGGCCACAGAGAAGCTCGCCGCAACTGCGGTGAAAAGCCCTATGAGGCGCCACACACTTCGCCCGTAATTTATCGTGGTGTACCAAATTCTGAGTACACGGCTGTCGATGGTTCTGCGCGCGTCTGCGACTACCTGATCGTCGGCCGCGCGCGCGAAAATAGGCGCCGAAACCTACCAAGGCGTCAGATCCGCCCGCAAAGCTAAGTTGAGAGCGATTATCGATCTTTGCATCCCAGCCGAGAGTCATATCATCGACCGAACATCTGTCGAAATTAGCTCCCCGTATATCAGCGCGTACGAGTCGACATTTGCGAACCGATGCTCTGTCAAAATTGGTGTTTCGAAGCTTCGCGTCAGTGAAATTTGTTCGGATGATATAACAAAATTGGAAACTGAAATCGCTCAAATTGTTTGCGGTGAAGTCTGCATCTGCAATTATGATGCGTGCTCCCTCCGTCGAGAGACCTTTCTTTATTGCTTCTTGCGCAAGAACCTTTTTCCTTTTGACCCACTCCAAAGCGCCCGCGCTGGCGCCCATCGCAACGCATTCAATCAACTGTTTTGTGCATTGTTCTTGCCAAGCGTCAGATAGTTCACTCACTCTATGTTTCTCGCGTCATTTACAAACGGATAAGCTACCTTGTCTTAGTTGGATCGACAAGAATCGATCGTAATCCTGAAAATGTCGTCGCCCGCGATAGCGCACCGCTATTTTACGCCACCCTGAGTCCGAGGTGCTTTTCCATGGGGTCGAAATCGCGATCGTCATGGAGCAGCGTATGGCGCCGCTCGATGCAGAACGTGCCGATAATGAGATCGGTCGTTCCCCGAATTGTTATTCCCAGGTTTCGCAATATCCGGAAGTTGCGGGCCGCTTGCGATGCAAGGCCGTCGCCCAGCAGCGTAACGACGACGAAGCGCCGCAGATCGCGCTCGATTTGCGCGGCATGCAGATCGTCGCGCGCGCCTTGGAGAATTTCGACAAGAACGATATCGCCGACCAGTATCTGTTCGCGTGCCGCAGCGGAATGCAGTTTCGATGTCGTCGGTGTGTCCAGTCCCCGCAGATAGGCGATCCAGACCGAACTATCGACGAGGATCATTCTTGCCAGCCAGGCAGGCGGCTCTCGCGCATTTCGTCGAGGTTGCCGCTCCAACCCAAACCTTTCAGGTCTTCCAGGGCCTCAATTTGCCCCCGTATCCGCACCAGCAGGCGCAATCCTTCCTCGACGGTGGCGCGCTTGGTGGAAAGACCGGTTGCGGCCATGGCAGCGCTGAGCAGATCGTCGTCGATGTCGATATTGGTTCTCATGGTTTCGGCCTGAATGTGTATAGGAATTCATTATTATACACATTGAGGGTTTTTTCAAGTCGGCCTGGGTGAGAAGATCGATGTTCATCACCATGACACGAACCCTATTGCCCCTGGTCGAAAGCGGCCCGCGAAACGCCCGCGTTGACAGCGGCAGCATTCGCCTGCGGTCGTCCGCTCGGACCAGAGATCTGCCACGCCTTGACGCTCTCTCCGACGCCGCACCTTAATTGCGTCAGCCAAAGGATCGCGACCATGGATTACGAGCATCTCGAATTGCGCCACGAAGGCGATGTGCTGCGCGTAACGATGAACCGGCCCGAGCGGCTCAATGCGCTCAACCGGCGCATGATCGAGGAACTACGCGGCCTCTTCACCGAGCTCTATTGGCGGCGCGATGTGCGCGTCGTCTCGCTCACCGGCGCGGGGCAGGCCTTCTCGGCCGGGCTCGATCTCAAGGAGCGCGACGAAGCGGCCAAGGAGCGCACGATCGCCGAGAGCCTCGACGGCCAGCGGCGCATCGCGGATATCGTGGTCGCCATGCGGCGCTGCCCGCAGCCGATCGTGGCGCTGGTGAACGGCGCGGCCAGTGGGGGCGGCTTTGCGCTGGCGCTCGCCTCCGACATCCGCCTCGCCGTGCCGCATACGCGCATGAACGCCGCCTTCATCCGCATCGGGCTCAGCGCCTGCGATATCGGCGTCTCCTATTTCTTGCCGCGCATGGTGGGCTCGTCGGTCGCGGCCGAATACCTGCTGACCGGCCGGTTCATCGACGCCGAGCGCGCCTATGCGCTGGGGCTGGTGAGCCGCGTGGTGGCGCCCGAGGCGCTCGCCGCGGAAGCCGACGCCTTCATCGCCGATCTGCTGCACGCGACGCCCCTGGGCCTGCGCCTCACCAAGGAGGCGCTCAATCACGCCGTCGACGCGCAGGGCCTGGAGGCGGTGATCGCCATGGAAGACCGCAACCAGATCCTGACCGCGCGCGGGGAGGATTTCGGCGAGGGCATCCGCGCCTTCCTCGAGAAACGCCCGCCGAAATATGGGAAGGGGTAGGGCGTCCCCCTCACCCACTGCGCGTAAGCTCGCTCGCCAACGCTGAGTTGCCCTCTCCCCCAATGGGGGGCGAGTGAACCTCCGCGCGAACACCCTCGCCCCCCGCAGGGGGAGAGGGTTGGGGTGAGGGTGTATTCCATCCAAGCGAGACCCAATGGGGTTGACATAGAACCGAATGGGTTATATATCTACCGACTGAAATCTCCGGCTGGGTCGAAAGCCCGGCCGGGCGCTCTTTGACATTGTGAATCATCCACCCGGGCGCGGCGAGCATTCGCCGTGGCGTTGTCGCGCGCATGCCGGAACGCGGGCCACCGGGCCGCGTGAGGAAACGCAAATTCCCTGTTCCACATATTCCCTGCTAATTTCCCTGCTAGCAGGGAATTCGTTGCCCGAACGTTCCGCGGATTTTTTCCCTGTTAAATTCCCTGTTCGAGGGGAACTCACAGAACACCGTTCAGTTTTCCGAACAGCGTTCGATTTTACCGTCCGTGCGCTTCGAGAACGACGACGCCGGAGATCCCCGGCGCGCCATAGACCTGGCTGTAGCCGAGCTGCGGATTGTCCACCTGCCGGCCATGGGCGCGACCGCGCAGCTGCTGCACATTCTCGTAAACCTGCCTGAGGCCGGACGCACCGACCGGCTCGCCGCAGGCAAGGCAGCCGCCATCCGTGTTCACGGGCAGGCGGCCCGTCAGCCGCGTGTCGCCCTGGCGCAGCAGGTCTTCCTGTTCGCCGTCGGCGCAGAAGCCGTTCTCCGCCATGTGCATGATCTCGGCGCCGGATTCGGTATCCTGGATCTGCGCCACGTCGATGTCGTCGGGACCCGCGGCGGCCATTTCGTAAGCCGCGTGCGAAGCCAATTGCGTCGCCGATTTGCCGCGTTCGAGCTCGAGCGAGGGCGAGAACACCTCGAACGAACCGGCAGGGCGGGTGCGGACCGCGGCACCCCGTATGCGGGGGCCGGAAATTCCCAGTTCCCGCATCTTTTTATCCGACGCCAGGATCAGCGCCGCGCCGCCTTCGGCCGGCGAGCAGAACATGAATTTGGTGAGCGGGTCGGAGACCATCTGCGCATTGAGGATCGTTTCGAGCTCGATCGGCTCCTTGCGCCAGCTGTGCGGGGCTTTCGCACCGTTGGAATAGGCCTTTTCCGCGACAAGCCCGAGTGCTGTGGTCGTGATGCCGTGCAGCTTCATGTAGCGTTGGATTTTCATCGCGAAAAACTGGGTGGTGAGCATCATGCCCGTCTCGCCGTACCAGCGGGGCAGGCCGGCTTGTTCCGGGTCGGCGTTGAACGCGCCTCGCGGATGCTTGTCGAAGCCCACGCAGATGCCGAGATCGAATTCGCCGGATTTGATCGCCCAATAGCCCGAGAGCAGCGACGAGCCACCCGTCGCACAGCCATTCGCGACATTGATGAATTGCACGCCGGTCAGCCCCATGCGCGGCAGCATGGCGTCGGCGGCGCCGGCGGCGGACGAACCGCCGAACGCGAATTGCAGATCGCTCCATGCGATGCCCGCGTCTGCGAGCGCCTCGCGCACGGCGAAAATTCCCTGATCCAGGCCGGTTTTGCCGTCATGGCGTCCGAACGGATGGATTCCGGCGCCTATAATATGGACCTCTGTCATCTCTTTGCTCCTGGCTCAGGGAATGGGGCGGAAGGCGTAAGTGAAAACATCCGAGCCGTCGGCGTCGGTGCGGAATTTCTGCCGGCAGAATGCCATGCGCTGGCCGATTTCCAGCCGCGCGGGATCGTCGGTTTCGATTCGGCTCTCGACGATGATCGAACCGGGAAGCTCGACATAGCCCACGGCATAGGGCGTAAAGTTCCGCTCGTCGCCGGGACCGTTGTACGGCGTCTTCGGCCGGAAGCGCTGGACCGTGTAGGACCACAGCGTGCCTTCGGCCGGCAGTTCGATCGTATCGTAGGAATCGCTCTCGACGCCGCGCGGCAGGGGGAAAACGATCTTGCCGTCGCTTTTGCGGCGCCCGCCCAAAAGGCGCGACCCTGTCATCAAGCCGTCGGCGACGACGCGTTCCGTCATGGCGTGTTCCTCCCGATCCCTAAATATAGCACATGTTTTAGTATTTGGAAAGTGTGTCCGCCTGGGGTCAATTGCGGCGGATCGGATCGCGCCCATCCCAGTTTGCGGCGACGTCGGCGATATCCCGGAAACGCGCGCGCACGGCCGCGTTCTCTTCGAGAATTTCCACCATGCTGCCCAGTGTTCGCCGCGTGTCGACATAGGCGAAGCGCATGCCGCTCGACCGGCCCTCGAATGCCACCGCGAAGCCCTGTTCGACATAGGCTTTCAGTTCCCGATCGAAATCATGGGCCCAGACGCCGACATGGTGAAAGCCGGTCTGGCCCATCGCGATCGCGTCGCGATAGACCGAGGGAAGATCGTCGTGCTGGAATATCAATTCGATCTGTGTTGGTCCCGCCTGCGCGAGCGCGACGCTGAAATTGATCTCGTGCGGCTGGCCGCGATAGCGCATCTTCTCAATCTGCAGGTTCTCCATGACAAAGAATGGACCCACGCCGCAATTCTCGATCCAGTGCCGCATCGCGGCTTCGAGATCGGCGACCACCCAGGCCGCCTGAAATACGCCGTTGGCGCGTTGAAATTCCATCTCGTCCTCCCAGGGTTTTGTGTTATGTGGTTCGGCGCGCCCAGCGTGTCGCTCCGGCTTTCGGTTGCGGCGAAGGCATCAGCGCGATTTCAAAGCCGCACCACACGCCGATGTTTTCCCCTGTTCGCCCGCCTGATCCTTCAGCAAGCAGTTCGACAGCGAGGCCGCAGACTTCGTCGGGATCCATCCAGCGCGCTTTGTCGCTGTCCGAAACGTCGGGACCGGAAAAATGGCGCAGCATCGGCGAGTCGGTCGCGTCCATGCAGAAGGCGTTGACGCGGATGTTGTGCGGCCTCAAGGCCTTCGCCCAGGTCAGCGTCAGGCCGACCAGGCCCCATTTTGACGTATCGTAGAGGTCCATCATGCCGAAGCCGTTTGTGGGCCGTCCAGGAAACGTATGCACGTGATCGGTCGCGATATTGATGATGTTGCCCGATCCCTGTGCGATCATATGCGGAATGACCGCACGCCCGAACATGAAGGGGCCGCGCAGATTGGTTCCGATCAGGGCATCGTAGTCGTCGAGCGATTTGTCCAGATCGTCTGTCGCGTAACTCAGGCGGCAAATGCCGGCATTGTTGATGAGAACATCGATCCGGCCGAATATCCGCGTGGCGCTGTCGACCACGCGCGCGACATCCGACGCACTTCCGACATCGGCAATATGCGGAATGACGCGGACGCCTGTTTCCGCCAGCGTTCGCGATGCGTCCTCTATTTTCGGATCGATGTCGCAGATGACAAGATTGCAGCCCTGTGCAGCGAGCGCTTTCGCATAGTGATAGCCGAGGCCTGCGGCTGCGCCTGTCACGATAGAGGTCTGGCCTTTCAACGCGCCCATGGCGTTCTCAACTTATCAATCGCCGTGGAAGGTGACGAAGTTCGATAGCGGCTCGCGTTCCGACACGAGCGCATTCACCGGCGCTTCTGGCTTTGTGCCGAGCGACTCGCGGCAACGCTAGCCAATGCGCGCCTCGCCTTCCGCGATATACCGGTCGATCATTTGATGATGGTGGCGGATGCGCATTTCGGTGTAGCGGCCGAAATGCACCGCGCCCGTGCCGGATGCGTGCAGCCCCTCCTGCACATAGGGCAGGTTTCCCATATCCTGTTCGAAGATGATCGTCAGGCCCGCGCCCAATTCCGGCGCGTTGCTCCAGGGCTCGTCGATGTCGAGCATGTGCACGGGAACCGGCCGGGGCCTCGGACCGTTCGCCGGCACAGGCCGCAGGATGATCACGTCCATGATCGCGCTTTCCGGATCGAGCCCGTTGGGTCGCCAGCGATAGGTGAGGTTCGAGGCATAGCCGGCCCAGAAGCTCATATGCGGGAACACATTGTAGAGGAGGGAGTCGAGCATCTCCGCGTCGCTCGCCGCGGAATAATCGCGCCCGGTCTGTTGCAGCGTCGCCTCGCGGATCCGCATCGCCGTGAAAGCGCGCGCGCTCATGCCTTCGGGGACCTCGCTGGAGTCACCGCCCATCGGCCGGCGCGTATCGCCGCGTCCGAGCATATAGTCGGCGATCTGCTGTTCCGTGAGATGTTCTTTCAACAAGGGGCTCTGCACGGCGCTGGCCGAAAATTGCCGCGACACATAGTCGTTCAGGATGTCGTACTGGCTGTTGCAGTCGCCGATGCCCGGCAGGATCTGCGGGTGGGTGGTGATGGAGTGATGGCTTTCCATGAAGGCCTCGGCCGTGACCTTCCAGTTTGCGCGCACCTTTTTGCACACATGCACGGCCTTGTAGCGGTTCGCGTAGTCGTAGCCTGCGAAATCGCTGATCAGGGGCGCCATGATCTGTTCGAGTGGCGGCGCATTGTGATCCATGTTGAGAAACACAAAGCCGCCCCACGTCGCCACTTTGGCTTCCGGCAGGCTCATATCCTTGTCAAGCCATTGCGGGAAATCCCAGCTGATGGGGTTGTCCTTGAACGTGCCGTCGCATTTCCACGCCATGCCGTGATACGGGCAACGGAATTCGGATTTGTTGCCGTTCAAGGTAACCAGCTTGCGGCCGCGATGGAGGCAGGTGTTGTAGAACGCCTTGAATTCGCTAGGCGCGGTGCGCACGACAATGAATGACTTCCCGAGATTCTCGTAGATCTGGTAATCCCCGACTTCCGGAATCTCCTCTTCGCGGCAGGCCATCTGCCAAACGCGCGGCCACAGATATTTCCGCTCCCGTTCGAAAAAGGCCGGATCGAAATAGCGCGAGGCCGCGACAGGCGCGGTTCCTATGTCGGGAACGCCGCGTTCGCGCAGGAAGTCAGGAGGCGCGATCAGATCCCGGTCGAGAATTTCCTCATAGGTGTCCGCCGGGTGACGGTCGGTTCGAAAATGACGTTCCGGCTTGTTCATTGCCTGCAACTTCCCTGTCTTGTGATCTTTGGCCGCGTTCGCCCCATTCCGAATAATATCCTCGCGACGAAATCATTTCGAGGCGTTTTGAACGCGCGGCTCGATCATTCTGCCAAAAGAATGGCCAAAAGTGCAACAAGATACACAATATTGCCGGATGGCTGTCCTGCTCCGCTGCGGAATAGGATCGTTTGGCGTTGATCCCTTAGCCCTTTGGGGGCACATTCGGCGTGACAATGTGACGTCCGGAAACGAAGACACCCTGTAACATCATGTCATTGGCTGCAGCCGAGAGAGCGAAACTTAGTCCCGGGGCCATGGCGCTCGCCGATGAGCGCATGACCATCAGTTGGGCCGAACTCGATATCCTTCTCAACCGCGTGACCAACGCGCTTCTGGGTGCGGGGCTCGGTGCCCATGATCGCATCGGCGTGTTTGCGCCCAACAGTTGCGAGACGGTTCTCGCCTACCAGGCCGGATTGCACGCCGGCATCTCCAGCGTTCCGATCAACTTCCATCTGACTGCGGAGGAAGTGGCCTATATTCTCACGGATTCGAACACACGCATTCTTTTTGTGGCGCCGGAGACGGAAGCGGTCGGACGGAGAGCTGCGGAACTTGCAGGCGTCGAAACCGTCATCGGCTGGCGCTGTCCGGCCCAACCGGGTTTGTTGGGCTGGACGGAATGGCGGGAAAGTGCGTCGGATGCGCCACCGCCCACCGACATGCCGCCGCGCCCGCATCTGCATTACACATCCGGCACGACGGGGCGGCCCAAGGGAACGGAAACCCCGCCGAACATGTTCCCCGGCGGCGCCACAGTCGCGGATTTTTTTGCAAATTTGCGAGAGATTTTCGCCGCCAACGGATCGCGTTCGCCGGCGCTGGCGGTGAGCCCGATGTATCATACCGGCTCCCTCGGTTCGGTTCGAGCGGTCGGCGGAGGTCAGGCACTGGCTATTCTCTCGCGTTTCGACGCGGAGAATGTTCTCAGGACCATCGACAGGCATCGCGTTCAGGGCACGTTGATGGTGCCGACACATTTCCAGCGCCTGCTGGCGCTGCCTCCCGAAACCCGGAGAAAGTACGACGTCTCAAGTTTGCTCCTTGTCGCGCATACCGGCGCCGCATGTCCGCGCGACGTGAAGCGCCAGATGATCGAATGGTTCGGTCCGGTTCTCATGGAGGCCTATGGCGCCACGGAATCCGGCACCACCAACTTGATCACGTCGGAGGAATGGCTATTGCGGCCAGGCTCCGTGGGCAAGACCCTGCCGCAATTCGAATTGATCGTGGTGGATGAAGAAGGGCGGCGGCTGGGCGCCAATCAGATCGGGAATCTTTACTTTCGCGACAAAACGGGTCGGGGGATCGTCTATCACAACGATCCCGAGAAGACGCGCGCGGCGCATCTGGAGCCCGGTGTGTTTACGCTGGGCGAAGTCGGCTATTTCGACGACGAAGGCTATGTCTTCATCACCGACCGCGTGTCAGACATGATCGTCAGCGGCGGCGTCAATATTTATCCCGCCGAGACGGAGCAGGTGCTGATCCAGCATCCCGGTGTCGCCGATGTCGCGGTCATCGGTACACCGAATGCCGACATGGGCGAAGAGGTGAAGGCGCTGATAGTGCCGCGCGATCTCGTGCAGCCGCCCCAGGCCGCCGATCTGGACCGCTTCTGCCGCGAACGCCTGGCCGGCTACAAATGCCCGCGCAGCTACGACATCGTTGACGACATCGGTCGAAATGCGATGGGCAAGGTCAACAAGAAAGAACTGAAACGTCGCTACTGGCCGACCGACCGCACGATTGGCGGCTGATCAGCGCGCGTCGAACTCCACCGGCAGGCTCCAGCAGGTGTGCATTTCGCCTATGCGCAGGGAACGAAGGGTCGGCGCTTCCCCTGGCTTCAGCCGCAGGTTCTTCAATGTGTCCAGAACGAGGTTGGAAGCCAGGACTGCCGTATCGCGGGTAATGGCGTAGAGCGAGCGCGGCCGGTCTTCGGGCAGCGCGGGGAATTTCGACGGCTTGCCCAGCCCGAACGCAATGCCCGCCGGCAAGCCGTCGGCGCGATATTGGCCACGCGGCTCGCGCGGACACAGGTCCTTGCGGGTAATGATGAAACGATCCGGATCGGCATAAATCCGCGGGTCGCGATTTCCCGCACCTGCGGCGCAGAAGATCAGCGCCCCCTCGGGAAACAGTTGTCCGAAGCGCTCGACTTCATGGCGCGCGAAACGCTTTGCCGTCAGCACGGGCGTCGAATGGCGCAGGGCTTCGAGATAAGCAAACTTCATCAGCCGCCGTTCCTGCGCGACGAGCCTGAGCTGGTCCGGATGCGCAAGCAGCAGGAACCACAGATTGGCGAGCGAGCCGTGCAGCGTTTCGTGATCCGCTTCCAGCAGTGTGGTGACAATGTCTTCGGCGGTCGTCGGACCACCTTCAATCTGCAGCGTCGCGATTGCCGAGATCAGATCGTCGCCCGGCGCCTCCCGCCGCGCCTCCAGCAGCGGCTGGAAATAATCCGTCAGTTCCTGAATGGCCAGTTTGCCGTCGCGCTCCGCCACCGGGTCCCAATCGAAGCCGCGCTGCATGCGCCAATAGCGTTCCGAAAAGACATCGAAATCTTCTTTCGGCAAATCGAGAACGCATGTCAGCAGCTCCAGCGGAAAGCGTGCGGCGAACTCCAATGCGAGATCGGCCTCACCGCGGGGCGCGATTTCCGCAAGAATGTTTTTGGCGATTTTCGCCGCATGAGCGTCGATGCGCTTTGCCTGGCTCGCAAGAACCGGCAGCGCCTCGCGCAGGTCGCGGCCAAAATTTTCGATGTCATAGAACCAGCGCTTCGAACGCGTTTCGTAATTGGCATCGTCCACGAAGACGGAGGTCACGTCGTCATAACGGGATATCCAGTACGAATTCCCGATCCAGTCGCGATAGCAGGGATAGTTCTCGCGCAGAACATCAAGCGTCGGATACGGATCGAGCGCAAATTCGGCCGAGACGAGCCTTAGCGGGTTGAGTTTCTCAGTCGATTGATGCACCCGCTGGCGTTGATGAATTTCGTAGCTCCGGTAGCCGCTGCCTTTGGTGATGGCCCGCGGAGCGATGGCGACGCCGTTGCGGCCGACCGTGAGCCGGCCCGCCCAGAGCGATTCTGCCCGTTTCTCGGCGACAGAGCTGTCTTCCTGAATCGTCATATGCGCAATGCCCTAGGCGAGGTCGTATTCGAGCCACAACTCGCGGATCGAAGCCAGTCCGATCGGCGCCAAAGACTTTCCGTCGATGTCCTTGGGCATCTTCGCGACATTGATACGCGGATTCTTCAGGCGCTGCGCGAGAATGCGGGACCCGACGACGGCTTCCTGATGGGCGATCCATGCGCCCGGGCAGAGATGGGGCCCTACGCCGAACGCCATGTGGCTGTAGCGTCCTTCATTGCGATAACCGCTGCGCAGCAGCTTGCCGCTATAGAGATCGGGACGGAAAATATCGAACGTTTCCGGGTCCTTGAACACCCGGTCGTCGTGATTGGCCGAAAAATCGACCATGTTCAGCAGTGAGCCGGCCGGAACGCTGACGCCATGCATTTCGATGTCGAAGCTGTTGTGCCGTGGTTGGCCGCCGATGGGCGTGGAATGGCGCAAGGTTTCGTGAAATACCGCATCCCACAGCGAGCTATCCTGATAGACGCGCGCCAATTGATCGGGATGCTGGAGCAGCAGGTACCACATGTTCAGGATGGCGCCGCGGGTGGTTTCGCCGCCGCCTCCGACGACCAGGGCGATGTTCGAGGTTATTTCCTCAGTCGAGAGATAGTCCCCGTCGACCTTGCTCTCGCAGAGCTTCGAGATGATGTCCTTGCTGACATTCTTGCCGTCGCGATCGTACAAATAGGTCGGCCGCACGCGTCGTTCCTCGACTATCCCCTGCACATAGTCCTCAAGGTCCTGACGGGCCTCAAGACCGTTTTTCTGCGTCTCAGAGCCGCCCAAGCCCAGCATCATGGAACTGTACCAGTAGAAGAACTGACCGCGCGCTTCGTCCGGAAATCCGAGGACGCCACACACAACCGAGATCGGAAACTCGTTGGCGAACGCCTTCGCGAGATCCACGGTACGGACGCCATTATGGTCGCGGACGACAGTGCCTTCTTTCGCCAGTTCGTCCCAGCCGGTGATCGTCTCGTCCGCCAGCCGTTCGATAACCGGTATGCGGTTTTCGAGCGATTGCCCCACCAGGTGCTGGCCGTACAGATTGCGCCGGCGTTTGTGTTCGACGCCGCTCAGCTCCAATTGCGTATTGCCGAGCACGCCGTTCGATGAACCTTTCGGAATCGTGTTGAACCCCTCATCGTCGAAGTAGCAATTCGTGATGTCCTCGTAGCGCGTGACGTAATAGCAATTGTGCAGCTTGTCCCTGTAAACCGGATAGTGGTCGCGCATGATCCGATAGTAAGGGTACGGATTGCGAATGAACTCGGCGCTGTCGAAAATGCGCGGATCGAGTAGCGGCGTGCCGTCGGCCGCGTGGCCCATATCGAAAGCCTCGCCGAGTGGCATGAGCGGAAAGTCCCTGGGCGCACCCGTAGATGCGACGCCGCTGTCGGCTATTCGCGTCATTGTTTTTGAAAAGGGGCAGGCTGAACTCATCGGTCCCTCCGCAGCGGAAACAAGGGGCGGCGTTTCATTGTTGCCGACGGATGCGGAACTCTTCCACCGAACAAATCCCGAACCGCGTTCCTGTCCCAGGTGCGCCAGCCCGACCGCGAACCGGCGCTTCTCTATTTCGCAGCAAAATCAATAGGCGCTCAATCGCATTCGGTCAAGAAAATCATAACATGTAGCACTTTTGGAGACTGGGATGATTTGGCCGTTGCTGCCGGGCCTTGGATCGGTCAGGGACGCCCGACGGCCAAATGTTCCACCGGCTCCGGCGCGTCCGTCCACGGCGGCGGGCCGAAATCACGCAAGGGCTGACCGGTGAAGTCAGCGCGCTCCCGCATCCTGACGTCCCAGCGTTTGCGCGGTCCCAGCTCGATAGGATGCCCGGACCAGATGCCGATGTTTTCGCCGCTTCGGCCGTCCTTCAGAAGGTCGATCAGCAGGCGCGCGATTTCGGCGGGGTTCATAAAAAGCGCCGCGATCTCCGGCGGCGGGCCGTCGGGGCCGCCCAGATGCGCGGCCTTGCCGCCGGGCATGAAAAGACCGCGCAACATGGGGGTATCCGTTGGCCCCATCGCCAGTCCGTTGACGCGAATATTGTCTTTCGCCAGATGTTGCGCGCCGGCGTCTGTCAGGCCGTTAAGCGCCCATTTCGATGCGTTGTAGACATCGCAATCCGGCTCGTTGACGCCTTCGCGGCGCGCCGGGAGCACGTAATCCGTGCTGATGTTCACGATGTCGCCACCGCCGCGGGCAATCATGTGCGGCACGCAGAGCCGACTCATCATCATGACGCCTTTGACGTTCACGTCCATCAGTGTGTCGAAATCGGCCAAGGCCTTGTCCCAGGGGTCCGTGACCGGCGTCGGGCGCCAGAGGGCCGCGTTGTTCACGAGTATATCGACGCCGCCGAATTGGGCGACCGTATGCGAGACGAACGCTTCGCAATCGCCGCGGCGCGAGACGTCTGCCACGCGCGCGAGCACGCCGCGCCCATGACGCTGCAATTGTTCTCCGGCTGTGGCGACGGATTGGGCAATATCGCAGATCGCGACGTTGGCGCCTTCGCTGGCGAGGCGTTCGGCAAAAGCTTGGCCGAGACCCTGCGCCGCGCCCGTGACGATGGCGGTCTTTCCATCCAGATAGGCCATGACTGTCTCCTAGGTGTTTACGGCCAAGGGCTTCGCCCTGGGAACAGGTTTCAGCTCAATTTCAAATCCCACCCAGACGCCGATGTTCTCACCAGTGCGTCCATCCGGCCCTTCCTTGATCATCTGGATAGCGAGATCGCAGACGTTCTCGGGCCGCATCCATGCGGCGACTTCTTCTTCCGTCGGCGCGAAATTGCGGAAACTGCGGAGCATGTAGGAATCCGTCGCCCCCATCGAGAAGCTGTTGACGCGGATATTGTGGGGCTTCAAGGCTCTGGCCCAGGTGAGCGTGAGGCCGAGGACGCCCCACTTCGAGACATCGTAGAGGTCCATGGCGCCGCCGCCGGCCGTGGGACGTCCAGGGTGCGTATGCACATGGTCGGTGGCGATGTTGATGATGTGGCCGCCGCCGCCGGCAATCATGTGCGGAATGACGGCACGCGCGAACATGAAAGGGCCTTTGAAGTTTGTACCGATTACCTTGTCGTAGTCCTCGAGCGACTTGTCGAGATCGTCATTCGCCGTGCTGCCGCGCCAGATCCCGGCATTGTTGATCAGGACGTCAATGCGTCCATGCGCAGCGACCGCATCGTCGACAACGCGACGAACATCCTCGGGAACCGATACGTCGGCGACATGCCCCGTCACCTGCACGTCGAACTGGCGAAGATCGCGAGCGACCTGTTCGATTTCGGGGCGCACATCGCAGAGAACCAGGTTCGCCCCTTCCTGCGCCAACGCTGCCGCGTATTGCCGACCCAGGCCCACAGCAGCACCGGTCACGATCGCCAATTTCCCGTCGAGATATCCCATCGGCTCGCGCTTTCGATCTAAATGGCGTGCAGTACGGTGTATTTCCGCGTTTTGAAGAGCCAGCGCCCGCTTGTTTTGGTGAGTTCGTCGTCATACCGGCCCCAGATCCGAAGAAGTTGGCCGTCTCTTTGAACGAGACTTTCCTGGACATGCACGCGATCTTGCGCGCTGTCGCCACGCACGACGATGAGGCCCGGGGTGGCCTGCAAGGCGGCGAAGGCGAACCGGTCCATCGCTGCGAGCCAGGCCGACACGATATTCTCCTTTCCCGTATGGGTGTCGTTACCCAGGATCCATGTCGCGTCGTGTGACCAGGTCGATGCCCATTGGGCGGCATCGCGCAGGATCACCGCATCGCCATAGGTTTCGATCAACTCGCGGATTTCAACCTTGTCGGCCGAAGGCCCGTCAAACGGCATGTTCATCGCTCCCTGGTTACGATGGCCGGTCTACATCCGCCGGCCTTATGCGTTTCTCCTGCGACACGCGCCAAGGCGCATCGCGGCATTCTCGGAGACACTCGCCAGGCTCAGTGCCGTCACGCGCCGGCTTCTTTGAGCGCGCTGGCTTTGGTTCGCGCTGCTTCCCGGTCTCTAAACCACAGCGCATTCACCTCTATGAAAGAACGTGCATCTGGCGGTGCATCTTTTTCCGCGTAGATTGCCGCGACCGGACATGCTTCGACGCAAACAGCGCAATTGATGCACTCGTCGGGCCGGATATAACACATGCGATCGTCGGGTTCGACGTAAATGCAGTCCACCGGGCAGACTGCGACGCAGGATTGATCTTTCACATCCATGCATGCGCCGGTAATCACATATGTCATTTTTGTTTTGTCCTGCGCCAGTCAGATCTTCCAAAACAGAAATACGTTACAATTTTGCCCCCGGATCGGCAAGCTGTCAACGGCCGGCACGCCCGCACCTGCTCGCTAGGCCTTGCGACGACCGTTAAAAACTATAACGTGTACGACGAATGGGTTCCGTTCGTGCAGGAGGCTTCTGGCGCCGCTTGCGATTGTAGGTCAAAAAAATGCCATAGGGGGAAATCATGGGTTCGC
>Ga0302324_100003900_pt1 | contig 33461 bp, 35 predicted proteins | sample Palsa_T0_1_FD_201949 | JGI IMG/M metagenome (GOLD analysis project Ga0302324, IMG submission 201949) | Peat permafrost microbial communities from Stordalen Mire near Abisko, Sweden - Palsa_T0_1 | ecosystem: Environmental > Terrestrial > Soil > Palsa > Peat permafrost | place: Sweden: Abisko...
AATTAATCAGCGTTTTCACACAGCCTCGACCCTATCCGGACGACCACCAATGACCGCTTCAGAGCAACGAAAACATGCGATGTCCGTGTCTAACCGCCTGACTCAAGCTGAGTAGTTTTCGATCGGATTGTCGCAAGGTCGATCAACAGCCACTGAATGTCGGGGCTGGCTGAAATCGCGCTACTTGTATATGAGTCCCGCAGGTCCGAATTGGCAACCCAAATATTTACCAAGCCGGTGCCGACTCCCCTTCCGACGGATTGGGAATCCGTCGTCCAAAATTAGGGGTGTCCAAATTGCACCGCGAGGACTCTTTATTAGTGAATCGAGGGCTTCGCACGACAAATACACATGTGGCAAGAGACGACATGGGGATGCCAAGTGAGACTTCGGGTTGGGGGGCATTTGCGTGCAGTGCTCGTCGCGGTAGCCGCCAGCGTCGCCGATTCGCGTCTATCACCGAGAGGGGATCAAGATGCAATCCGGTATCCGTAACATGGCTCGAGGCGCCGCAGTCGTGGCTGTGCTCACAATGCTTACAGCGTGCGGCGGTGGTAATTCTGGCCCACCCACGTACACGATCGGCGGCACAGTCACCGAGATTTCCGGCTCAGGCCTGGTGTTGCAAAACGAAAGTGGCGATGATCTCCCGATCAGCGCGTCGGGCGCCTTCACCTTTGCCACACGGATGCCCAGCGGCACGAGTTACGCCGTCACTGTAAAAGGCTCGCCGACTTCTCCCCTGCAGGGTTGCACGGTCTCAGATGGCGTGGGAACCATCGCAGCCACAGATGTGACGAATGTGTCGGTAACCTGCGAAAGCGGCTATACGGTCGGTGGCACGGTTTCGGGTCTGCAAGGCTCCGGATTGGTACTTCAACTTCTCGCACCGGGCGGTCACCCCTCTCCAGGCGGACACCCAGCTCATGACGTTGGCCCTCCGCTGCAGATCACTTCTAACGGGCCTTTCACCTTTGACTTTGTTTATACGGAAAGCCTTGGGTTTCCCACACTTGCCTTTGTATCGCAACAACCTGCCTCACCCATTCAGTTCTGCGTGATACGCAACGCTGCAATCAATATACAGGCCGCAAATGTCACAGACATTGAGGTGGGGTGCTCGCAGCACGCTTATGTCGCCAATGCTGGGGATAACACGGTCTCTGCGTACACCATCGACGCTACCAGTGGTGCGCTCGCAGCGGTCGGTACGCCGGTCGCGACGGGCACGTCGCCCCACGCGATCGTCGGTACTCAGGATAAGAAATATGTATTCGTGGGTAACGAGGGCAGCAACGACATATCGGCTTTCGCTGTCAACTCCGCGAGTGGCGCGTTGACCGCCGTGCCAGGCTCGCCGTTTCCCGCGGGCACCGATCCCAAGGCATTGGCGCTTTATCAGGGGGATAGTAATAACTATCTTTACGTTGCGAACGCAGGGTCTGACACCGTCTCCGCCTTCGCCGTCGATCCGACAGGAGCATTGACGCCACTGTCGCCTGCGACGTTCGCGACGGGCAAGAGCCCTTCATCGATCGCGGTTGACCACTATCTCGGATACATCTACGTCGCAAACAACGGGGGTTCTAACGATGTCTCGGCATTTTCGGTTGATACCTTTACTGGGCTCCTGACTCCCCTTGTGGGGTCACCGTTCCCCGCCGGAGCCAACCCGCTGAGTGTCGCACTCGGGGCAGGGGGCCAATTTCTCTATACCGCAAATCCTGACGCGACGAACCCGAGCATTTCAGGTTTCAACCTCATCGCCGCGGTACCTACGCCGCTGAGCGGTTCCCCATTTCCCCTGGTGGTGGGTCCCTACATCGCCACGGATCGCACGGGCGCCTACCTGTATGTCACGGCAGGCAGCGGTATCGTCGGCTACGGCATTGACGGCACGACCGGGATGCTCACCCCGCTTCCGGGCTTCCCCGTGGTCACAGGCACCGCTCCCCATTCGGTGACCTTCGATACCACCAACCAGTTTCTCTATGTCGCCAATGACGGTTCAGCGGATGTTTCTGGCTTTAGATTCGATGCCTCGACGGGCGGCCTCACCCCCATCACCGGCTCGCCGTTCCCCGCCGGTAACCACCCGGACTTCGTCACAGTGTTTTAGAGCGCGCCGGGTTTTCCAAGTCGCGACACGTATCGGCTAGCCATCCTTGTTGCATCGTCCGTTACGTATCCGCGCTAGCTTACCGGCGGATGTGAACGGTGGCTTTTTGGCATGCACGTTTCTTGACTAAAGTACCGCTATTGGCCGGTCTGAGCCTGTCGTGCCATGCCAGCGGGCGCGGCGCCGAAGTCCCGAGCAAGGAGGGTTCTGTTACTTGGTGGGTACCACCAGTGAATCGAGCGACGGGCATGGATGCTCGGGCGCTCGCGTGTCGCAGACCGTCACCTTGGCCAGGGCATGCATCACGCCATCTACCTCTTGGTCTGACGGCACGGCTCGCCAAGCTCGTTGAACCGAGTACAGCGCGTCTTTGCCTCTAATCACGCGAAAGGCGGTGGTCTCTGGCTTGCCAGTGCCGGGGTTCTTGGGGCACTTGAGTAGCAGCATCGAGGCGACATAGCCGTTTACCTGTCCAGTGTAGATGCCTTTGGCGGTGGTTCCCGGGCAGGCGTTCATGTATCGCCTTCCGACGCCCTCCAGGAAGCTTGCTGCTTCGACCGTGGCGCCGCGATAGATTTGAACCGTAAGCATCTGCGTCCAATCTTCTACCGTCTCGGTGGCTGGCACCCACTCGGTCATCAACCGGTTATCGCGATTGGATTGAAAGCCGATTTTGAAATCCTTGGGAGGCGAAAACAGCAAATTTTCAGCGTCTATCAGTGACTGCCCGAACGCGACGCTGGCGTTGAAGCCGAAAACCGTGATTGCAGCTAACTTCATCATTTCTCGCATGCACTCAAGTCTACCGCCCCCGACGAACGGCGGCTAATTGGCAGCCAATCCAAGACCGTCGGTGACGGCTCATGGCCGACAGCGCCAATTCGCGATCCCATTTCCAGCGGCACACGCCGAACTTAGTTGACTCGTTAGCCACTGCCAACTGATGGTCAGGGACTGTGGAACACTTCGCAGCACGCGCGGCCCTTACCTCGGACGCGTTTGCCCACTAATGCGGCGACGGCGATGCGGGACTCGGCGGCGCCGCGGGATTCTGCTCGCCGGGCCGAGGCGTTTCTTCGCCCGGTACAGGGACCCGAGGGCCAGGCGGGCAGAAACCATGCATTCGCCCGTGATGGCCACCGTGAGCGGCAGCGAATATCGCCCCCAAGACGACCAGCCCTCCCAGCGTGAACGCCCAGAAGCCGAGGTACCTCCCAAACCTCTGGAAAGTGCCTTCCGAACGGTTAGACAGATAGAGAACGAAATAGCCAGCGATAGTCAGCGCTGTCGCCGGAATCAGCGCTATGAAGTAAATCATTCCCGCCCCCTCAGTTCAGGTCTGCACGCAGCGCCGCGGAATTGCGGATGGTAGCGGAGTTAATTCTACGCGGCGCGGGGCAGGATTGCAGGCAATCAGATTGTCTTTGCCAAACTATCCATGCGTACCCGTTCACCGGGCCCGAAGGAATGATCACAGACTGAAATCGGACCCACAGCTGCCGGATGCCAGCGCGGCAGCTATCGGGCAGACCAGTGACGTACTGTCGCTTCGCTGCGTGTCTCTTTCCTCTCGCCGTAAGTTGAGTCGCTGCACAGCCTCCGGGACGCCAATACCCTGATGACAACGCTCCTGCAGCCAGGTTCCGAGCCAATCAGGCTGCCCGTGATTGATGTGCGGTTCCATATCTGAGTTGCTCGGCGCCATCAAAACGTCGCGATGAATTGCGGGTGATTACCTGCCGGAAAGGGTGAGCCGGCCATAGGGGTCAGTGCGCCGGTCGAGGCGTCCAATCTGAAGCCGGTAACATTCGCCGCGCCGTCATTGGCGACATAGAGAAACTGGTTGCCCGGATCAATGGTTATCGAATAGGCATTCACGCCGGAGGCAACCGGGAACCCCGGAAGCTCAGTCAGCGCGCCGGTGGTTGCGTCGATGGCGTAACCGACGATGTTCGTGCCCGACGTGACATACAGGTAGGCGCCGGTTTGGTCCGTGGCAATGTAATTGCTCACCGGTATCGGAAATGGGGGACCGCTCAGCGGCGTCAGTGGCCCGCCCAGATCGACGCTGAAACCGGAAATGCTCGAGCGACTCGCGTCAGGATTTGCGGTATAGAGAAACTTGCCCCCGGCCCCGAGCGCCAGACTAAGCGGGTTGCCGCCAGCGGGAAACGGCGATCCGGGCACTGCGGTCCCGTCGCCGGGCATGCCCCCGTTGTTATAAAATGCCGAAATGTCGTTCGAGCCCCCGTGGTTCGCAACGAAGACATTGCCATTAAAAAATACAATCGACGTCGGGCTCTTGCCCACTGCAACCGGGGACCCCGGCAGCGCCGTGAGCGCACCGGTGGAATAATCGATGGTGTAGACGGAAACGTTGTGAGAGCCTGCATTCGCAATGCAGAGGCTTTGCACACCACCACAGAGCGCCATGGCTTTCGGGTCAGTACCGGCGGGAAAGGGGGAGCCGGGTACGGCGGTCAATGCGCCAGTGGTGTTGTCGACGGCAAAGGCAGAAACGTCATTGCTGCCCTCGTTGCCGACGTAGACATATCTCTTGCCCGCGCCGGTATCCAGACCGACGATTGCGTAAGGAGTCGTGCCCGTGGCCGTCGGCATGCCGACGGCTGCGAGCGCCCCGGTGGTCGCGTCGACGCTATAGGACGATAGCGTATTGTCCGCGGCATTGGTGACGTAGGAATACGCGGCACAGGACACCACGACGCTGGTGTCATTCGCGGTTTGAATGCTGACTGCCGCGTTACTGAGCACGCAGCGCTGCGGAGGTGAAGAAGGCTGCTGGGTAACGGAGACGAAGTCGAAGCCCGAGTAACCCGCGGGATAATCAGAGTCCAGGGTGAACGCGCCGTTGGCACCGACCTGCAGCAGACTGTGGCAAGTTGGAGGCGGGGGCCGCCCGCCGTGGGAACTTACTTGGTGGCAAATGGCAAGTGTCAAACCTGAGCCCACCAGCCCCGATACCGTGCCTCCGACCGTATAACCGGTCCCGCAGGTCACTGTCACGTTCATCACATTCGCTGCCGCGATTGTTCCTGTGCCGTTTGCGACCTGGCAATACTGAGCAGGCGATGAAGTGGGTTGATTGCCTACCCCGACGTTGTATTCGCTGCCATCCGGGAGTGGTGTGCCGAACGTGAAGGAGCCGGAAGCGCTGACCGCCAGATCACCGCCGAAAACGCTATTCAATACCAGGCCGGAGCCCGCGAGCCCGGTGACCGTGCCGCCCACTGTGTAGGTGGCCGGAGGGGGTGGAGTGACAGTAGAGGCTGGGCCAGAACCGCCGCCGCCACCACCACAGGCGCCAAGCGATAGCCCGGTGAACAATGCCCAACATGTCCGGAGATGCACGCGATGCAGGCAATGCAGGTGATGAAGTCCTAAAGTATTAGGCATGAGCCCCCTATCGCTGTTCGTAACGACCGACCGGCCTTGTCCGTCTAGCCGCCGGCTGTGTTAAAGCGCCATCTAATAGGTTAAGAGTCCGCGGCGGGCGATTTGGCAACCACAATTTTTGTGAGCCGGGTGAACGGCACCTTTCGGGCAGGCATTTCGACCGAGCGTATGACCGTAGTTGGCCGACCGGGCCTGTCGCCAGCCCATTCGCCGTGGAGGGACTCGTGCCGACCCTCTGCGGACAGTTGCGACGGTCAGCTATCGGGCAGCCCCCTCAGATCGCGTGCGCCGCCGCTGCTTGCGCAGGCTGGCCGCAGTGTTTCATCTCCCATTACGACGAGCGCCGTTATTGGATCTGCGCGAGTCGAACCGCCTCCGGGGCGCTGTCCTTGAAGTCATCGCTTGAGGCGAGCAGCTTTCGATAACTGCGCAAATCGTCCTCGGTCAGGGCGGCGCTACGATTGGATTCGGGGCGCGGAACGGCACCAACACTCAGCGTCGTCCCCAATCCAGCGTAGAGATAACGGTCGCCGAACATCCTTTGCAGCGCGGCGAAGGTTGGTTCACCGGTGCAGTGACCGGGGGCGATGTAATCCACTTCGTAGGTATCATGCAGGCTCGTGGCAACTTTTTCGATTGCTACGTCCTGGGCTACTACCAGGTGGAATCCGCCCGCAATGAAGTGGATATGCGGATTGATCTTGGCTGCTTCGGCAACGATGGTCTCGATGCCCGGGTGCGAACAGCCAACCACCAGCACGATACCGTCGGGCGTGTTGATGGCAAGCGATAGCTCCTTCAGCTCCTTGGTTCCCGGCGCATCGGATACCAAGGCAATCAGCGTAATGCCTGGGGCGACTTCCGTGGTCTTGTCGATCAACTGAATGTTGGCGCCAGGAAAAACCGTGCCAAACCGCATAATCTCCGGCGGTGCGCCGTTGTAGTAGCGCATCTCGGCGGGCAGCGACTCATCTTTGCGATAGAACTTACTGGGCAGGTCGGAGCCAAAAATACCAAAGCCTTCCTTGGGCGCGTATATCTTGACCTTCGGATTCACGCTGAGCAAATAGGAAAATCCGCCCACGTGATCGCTGTGACGGTGCGATAACACTACGAAGTCAAGCTTGGTGAGATCGACGCCCTTGGCCTTCACGTTCTGCGCGAGAATCGCCGGGTCGTCGCCGGTATCGAATAGAATGCGCTTGCCGTTGATCTCCACCAGGGCGGCGTAACCCCAGTCTTCAGTCATCGTCGCATCCTTGCCAAAGGCATCGTAGAGCACCGTGATGCGCGCCGGTTCGGTTGCGGTCTGCGTCGGCCCCGTTGTGGCACAGCTCGGTAGTAGCCAGGCTGAGATAAAGGTAGTCACTAGGACAAAGAGGTGAGTTGTTCGCATGACCCTCTCCTTGGTCGGTGTGCCTAAATCGTACTCCGTATTCTGCATTGCCGATACGCAAGCCGAATCGAGTTGCAATACGTCTACCTATTAAGCTCGCCCTATCGCTAGGCGCGAGCGACCGCTTAAGCGCAATCATTTCGGCACCGGCACCGGCAGCAGTTGGCCGGTCAGCGCCCCTTGACGCCGACCGGCACTGCTTCCTGAAGCTACACCTCGGTCTGCTCGGCCATCTCCAGCGCGTCATTCACCTCAATGCCGAGGTAGCGCACCGTACTCTCGAGTTTCGTGTGTCCGAGCAGGAGCTGAACTGCCCGCAGGTTCTTGGTCCGCCGGTAGATCAACGTTGCCTTCGTCCGTCTCAACGTATGCGTCCCGTAACTTGCCTTGTCCAATCCAAGTTGCCTTACCCAAGAATCCACTATCCTGGCGTACTGGCGTGTGGACAGGTGCGGTGAGCTGTGGAGTCGGCTCGGAAAGAGGCTGCTCTCCGGCGACAGTGCTGCCTGACCGATCCAAACTCCAACGGCGTCCCGTGTCGGCTCGGTAATCTCAAATTGAACGGGCCTTTGAGTTTTCTGTTGCAGAACGATCGTCCGGGATGCCACGGTCTGGCCGTGACAGACATCCCGCACCCGCAACTTGACCAAATCGCAGGCACGGAGTTTGCTGTCTATCGCCAGGTTGAACAGAGCCAGTTCCCGATGTCGATTGGCGAGCCGCAGACGCACGCGAATGGCCCAGATCTCCTTAAGCTTAAAGGGTGTCTTCTGTCCGACAATCTTGCCCTTGTTCCAGGGCGGCCTGGCGGTTGAGTTGCATTTGGCTAGTTCCACGGCTGGCTCCTTTGGTGATGGAGCCAGCAAGTCTGCGCCGCAGCCAAGGGTCGCTCATCGGCCAATTCCGGACAGTCGATGGCAGCGGTGATTTGGTACAAAGCTGACGTTCAGAGATGTTGCGCAATCATGTGTTCAACTTCGGTTCGGACATGGCATCAGCTCGCGACGCAATCGCGAAGCAAACAGCAGAATCAGCAGTCCGCCGGCGACCACGATCGCTGCATGGATGAGCCAGAACTGAGCTGAGGAGAGGCGCCCATAGAGACCGCCGAGACGACCACTGATGATGCTGCCAGCAAAGATCGACAGATAATAAACGCCTATCATCATGGCGTTGATCGACGCGGGTGCCGTCCGCGAGAACACTGCGACCGCCACTGGCGCGAAATAAAGGTAACCAACGGCCGAGAGGAAGTGATAGGCAAGCGCCCAAACCAAAGGCGCCTTGCCCGTCGCATCAGCGGCCAGCTGGCCGGCCGCCAACCATGCAATCGCGCCGCCGAACAGTAAGCAACCGATGCCGAGTTTCGTCAGATCATCCGGTTCACTCGAACGACTAGCCTGCCAACGCCAGAACTTCAGCATTGGCGGCAACAGCACGACGACGCTGAGAGCGTCGACGGCCTGCAACCACGGGACCGGCATTTTCCAACCGCCGACCGCCAGGTCTACGTGATCCCTGGCCCAAAGGTTATAGGTATTCCAGATTTGTGATTGCGCGATCCAGAACAGGGTGAAGATAGGCAGCATTAACACCATGATCAGGGCGACGCGACGGTCCTTGGAGCTGAGCTTCCGACGCACCGCGCTCGCGCCTCGCACGGCGTCGGGTGGGAGATCTCGCCCGCCCGATAAGTAGACGACAAGACCTACAAGCATGCCGAATCCCGCGAATCCGAAGCCGTAATGCCATCCATACGTCTGCGCAAGAACACCGGTGATCAAGGGTGCAACGAAGGCCCCGGAGTTCAAGGCTCCGTAGTAGATCTGAAACGCTGTTTCGCGGCGGCGATCTTCATCGGAATAAAGGTCGCCTACCTGTGACACCAAGTTACCACGCAGCACGCCTGCGCCCAGGATCAGTAATAGAAGCGCTGCGAGAAACGACGCCTCGAACGCCATGCAGAAATGGCCCGCTGTCATCAAGAGCGCACCAAGCGCCACAGCACGTCGTCGACCCAGTACTCGATCGCCGAGCAGACCGCCAAACACGGGCACGAGGTATACAAAGCCGACATAAAGGCCGAAGATCTGGGACGCAAGCGCTTGTGACGAGAGTGGTCCGGTCACGCCCTCAATGGCTGCTCGAAATCCTTTAAATCCCACAATGTTTTCGACGTGGCCGGGTAGCAGCAGCTGTTCGACCATATAAAGGACGAGAAGCGCCTGCATGCCGTGGAAGGAGATCCGCTCCCATAATTCGGTGGCGCCAATAAAGAACAGTCCGCGGGGTTGCCCAAGTAGATCGCGGCCGTTCGCGAACCGCGCTGTCGGGGCGACGGCGACGGCATCAGTTGCCACTAAGCGACCCCCTCATCGACGCCCTCAAGCGTCGAATCAAGAACACCACCACGATCCTCAATCTGTCCATGAAGGTCTCACGCAGGGTGACTATCGTGAGGCCATCTTCACGGCAGGCGCGCTAATTGGCAAGATCGGGGGTAGCGATCGTGCAACCTAACCGGAATTGCCAGATAGCTGCCACTCATGAAGATCCGCAGAGGGTCGAAGGCGGAAGTACAACCGATTTTCCGGGCGATGGGCTGCACGTGGCCATTGATTGCCGGTCGCGATTGCGGAATGCCCGCCGCAAAGCTGCAATTGAACATAGCGCACCGGGATAGTTGACGCCGATCGTAATTCTGCTTCGTAACAGCGGAAACAGCTTCGCATGGTTTGCTCGGTTTGATACAAAAGCCGCCAAGGCAGATGCTGAATTAAACCCGCCAATTAGGAATTCGAAATGCGTCTTTTAGCGAACACGATTGCATTGACATCTCTGCTGGCCCTCGGCGGAGTTGCAAGCGCCCAGTCGGTAACCTGGAACTGGTCGTTCACCGATACCGTGTCCGGCGGAACCGACAGTGGCTCGGGCACTTTTACAACCGCTGCGCTCTCAGGAGCCAGTTATCAGCTCACGGCTGTGAACGGAACGTGGGATTCGGCGACGATTGCCGGTCTTATCGCCGCGGGCGGTTACGCGGGGAACGACAACCTGCTGCTCAGCGGCGCAACGCAACTGGACGTACCGGGGATATCGTTTGCAGTAGACGGGCCGGTCCAGCAGGTGAATTTGGCGTACATCACACCGGGAGATGGTGCAGTGTCTACTGGGTACGTGGTGGCGGCGACGAACCTGGCCGGTGGGTGCGTGTACACCAACTGCGTCCCAACCTCAAGTTTCGGTACTTTCACTGCGACGCAGGCACCCGAAATCGACCCCACCTCAGCCGCTAGTGGGCTGGCGCTGCTCGTCGGTAGCCTGCTGGTACTGCGCGGTCGCAAGCAGCAAGGCGTCGCTGCTTAATCTGACGACTGTTTGAACTGAGAGACCCGGCCATGCGCCGGGTTTTTCTTTTAAGCTTCCCGCGAAGAATTCGCTACCCGATAGCAGTCGGTCGTGAGTGACCGCAACGGGCACAAAGGGAGAATTCGCCAATGATGTTTATTCATGGGGCGGCAGCCGGCCATCAAGAGACATTGGAGTCAATGAAGCCCCGCCGTAAAGCTGTCATTCGACGTGAACGTGACCAACCGCATGAGCGATAAGTTTTCCGCTTTACCACTGATCGCGACAAGTCGTAGGATCAGCTTGGACCATCGCTTATGACTCGTCTCTGCGGAATTGCCGCGCAATGATAGTTGTGTCGTCCGTGCATGCCAAATGAACTTTATGCCCACAGCAATTGCAACATCGAGCTCAAGAGTCTGGGACATCAGAATCGTATCGGCTCTGATGATCATTTTCGGCATCGCCGAAATACATACTGGTTTCAGCCATAGCTTTTTCGGCGTTACTACAGAACCGACTGTCGCGTCCACTTACGCCGGCGCTGCTATTGGTCTCCTCTACGCCTTTGCCGGCGGTCTCTGTTTAGTCAGGAAGCGCTGGTCTACATGGGCTGCAATCATAAGTTTGACGGTGGTTGTGATCGGCCGCATCGCTATGGTCGTGCTCGGCTATTTCCCAACCACTACGTCCAGGCAAACATTCTCGATCTTCACCGGCACTGCAATAGCAGCCATGTTCACGGTCTACATATGGTGGCGGCGCAAGAGTTGCAATTAGCCGTGGTTAGCATCCTCCCTCTGTCTGTCGCAAACTCAACATCTGTGCGACAACCGTTTCGGGGCTACACCCCTGGTAATTGCCTGATTTAGCTGGCCGATACCCGCCGTTCGCCACGGTCAACAGTGGGTCGATCAGGGACGTTTATGAGCGAAGCGAAGCATAACGTCTGGAACGTATTAGCTTTAGCACTCGGCGCATGTACATTTATTTGCCTGGGGGTCTGGATCTATCTGTTGAGCACAATATGCTGGTCCCCAGTCGTGCTTAACCCGATCACTGGCAACGTGTTTGCTTACAACTGTCATGGCTCGATTGTTTTCATCTCGCAGACTCAACGTGTTTTGCTTTTCGGGCTCATTCCGGCGCTGGTAATTGTTGGGCTTTGCGGAAAGGCGGCGCGCATGAGAGCAAAGGCGCTTTGAGTCCTATGACGATCAGGCAGGTTTTGATTCGGCGATATTGGCTTGCTATGTCCGGCTTGGTACTGGTTTTGGCGCTGGGCCGTGTTTGGCACGCGACTGAGCAGACTCATAATCTCCGCGGAGGCGTATTGTTGGTGTTGGGGCTGTCCCTGGTTGCTGTCGTTGCGTTTGGGTTCCGGTGTCCTCGCTGCCAGACCCTGCTGGTGATGCGGGGCGCGTCGATCTTGAGCGGCCGCCCGATGGGATGCCCGAAGTGCGGCGTGGGCATGGACGAGCCGATGGATAGCCCAGGCAATCAGCGGTGAGCACATGCGGCAGTCCCCGTTACCGAGCCTGCAAACCGCCGCTCGTGACCGTCAACAACGGGTCGCGACCCGCCTTGGGCGCGGTCTGCCCGCATCGAACGTCTGAGGTCAATTCGGAATGTTAGAAAAAGCTCCTCATGCGTATTTCAAAGCGGAATTTCCATCTGCGGTTAGCGCTAAAGAAGAGATCTCCCACATATTAACCAGCCACCTTTCCTCGCGATTCGGAGCGGTGGAAGCAGGTCTGCGTTGGCCCTGGGCTCTACGGACAGTCCAATTCCGGCTGGACCAAAAATTGATTTGGGTAGGTTGGTATCGGAACCGACGAAAGATGGAGAATGGATTCTATTCGTCGGCCCTGGTGGTCGCGTCCCTATATGGGATGACCTATGGCGAAGAAAGCCAGGCATATACACCGAGAAGTTTTGCTGGTGTCTCGTGATATCCACGCCCTACTGGGATCGGTAAGTTGGGCGTCCAATATCTATTGGTACTTTCGCGGATTCCGTCGTGAGGCAAGAAATCGGTCCGCACTCCGGATGAACTACCGTGGACCGAGGCGTAGATGGTCGCGACCTGAAGGGACGTGGGCCATCCGAAATTGCCTGCTCCAGAGTGGACGGTCACATCGGTCAGCTTGGGGTCGAGAGTTCTCCTACGCGCGTCGGCGAGAGAGGGAAAGGGATGTTGCAGTTCTGGATAAAGGTTCGTTTTGCGGCCGGGAGACCGCGCTTCGCTCAACGCGGACGTCAAACACTATGACTCGTCGGCACGTATTTGCCGTATTCGCAGGCCTGATCGCAATGACTTTAACGCAATACTGTGGAGTCGAATTGCACCAGGTTGTTTATGAACATTGCTGCCAATCACCAGGTCCGGCTGCAATCTACGTCGGCGCTGGGATGAAGGTTCTCTCTGAGATTCTGTACCTGGTTCCCGGCTTCGTAGCTGGTTTTATCGCGCGCACGCGCGGAATTTTTACAGGTTTCGTAACGGGAATACTCGGTGGCGCCGTCGCTTCTGCCTTTTCAGCGTCCCTTCTATTAGGCGTAAGCGCGTGGACCGAGTTGTCTACCACGGCCGCGGTTGTGGGCATCCTTAGTGCGGGCATCGTGTCAGGTACCGTCGGTGCGGCGGCAGGCGGCGCCGCGGAATTGTTGCGTTCTAAGCGGGTCTGAAGCCGGAAAGCTGCCGGTCACCACTGGCCGGAAGGGGTCTATGTTGTTGAAAAACTCCATGTGCAGATCCAGCCAGAAAATTAAAAGGCTGTAGCAAAGTCTGAATTTTGAACGCGCCGAAGGACCAGCGGCTTCCGACGATCTCCAGACTCAAATGTTCGTACGAGGTTAGAGCACGCACGTATTTATGGCTGGTTTTCGCGTGCAATTTCATTCATCGGGAAAATCTCGAGTTCGCAGGAACCGAGTTTTCAACAGAATAGGCCAAATGCAGACGCTCGAGCGGGTAACCCCACGGCAATAAAGCGGCCGTCCGTCTCGTAGGGTACGCTTACGGCCTGCGAACGAAGAGCCATGTGCACGGCCGACCGCCTCGAACTGCAAAATCTTAAGCAACAGCACTGATCTGCCTTCCGTGGAGTGAAATATGCTTGCGCTGAAATTCAGGATTTGGGCGGTCTGCATGGTGTGTGGCGGGTTCATCGCTGGCGCCGACGTAACGAAAGCTCTTTCGGAAGGCCGTCAGGTTTTACCCCGTACGCTAGTGCCTGCGCACTATGAACTTACCCTGGTGCCCGATGCGAAGGCGCTAACGTTCAAAGGGACTGCACAAATCACCGGCGACGCATCGACGGGCGGTCGGCAGATAGTGGTAAACGCCAAGGGACTCAGTTTCGACGAGGTGCGCCTGGATGGTCAACTGGGCGGCACGGTTGCGTTGGACGATAGGTTGGGCCGGGCGGTAATCACGCTCCCTTCAGCATATGTCCCCGGACCTCACATGCTGGAAATCGAGTATCACGGGCCAATCACGAAGGGAACCCTTGGGTTTTTTGCGATGGATTACGATGCTCCCTCTGGTAAGCGTCGCACGCTGGCCACCAACTTCGAGCCTGCGGAGGCACGCACTCTACTGCCCTGCTGGGATGAGCCGGCTCTCAAGGCCACGTTCGCAATTTCCGTGATTGCCCCCGCCGACCAGATGGCCGTATCGAATATGCCGATCGCAGCCAGCACACCGATGGAAGGCGGCCTGCAGCGCGTGCGCTTCGCCGAGACACCGCGAATGTCGACCTATCTTCTGTTTCTAGGCATCGGAGACTTCGAGCGTGTCCATCGGGAAGTAGACGGCGTCGATGTCGGTGTGATGTTCAAGCGTGCAGATGCGAGCAAAGCGACGTATGCGCTTGAGCAGGCGGTCGCATTGCTTCACTACTACAACGGCTATTTTGGTGTGCCATTTCCTTTGCCGAAGCTCGACTTGATCGCCGCCCCCGGGGAGATAGTAGGCGGCTCCATGGAAAACTGGGGTGCCATCTTCTTTTCGCAGGACCATCTTCTCTTTGACCCTTCAACATCCTCTGAGCGCGAGCGGCAGAAAGTATTTCTTGTCGTCAGCCACGAGATGGCCCATCAATGGTTCGGGGACCTAGTTACGATGGCATGGTGGGACAATCTCTGGCTTAACGAGGGCTTCGCCCGGTGGATGCAGACCCACGCCGCGGACGCATTGCATCCTGAGTGGAAGACCGGTCTGCAGGCCGCACAAATTTTCGAGTCCGGCAAGCGTGACGATGCTCAGGTCTCTACCCACCCGGTTTTGCAGCCGGTTGTCAGCGCCGAGCAGGCGGCGCTGGCATTCGACAGGATTACCTATAACAAAGGCGCGGCAGTTATCACGATGCTAGAGGCCTATGCAGGTGCCGACAACTTCCGTAACGGCGTCCGCGAATACATGCGCAAGCACGCGTTCGGCAATACCGTGGACAGCGACCTTTGGCGCGAGATACAGGCGGCTGCAAACAAGCCTGTTCTCAAGATCGAGCATGATTTCACGCGCCAGGCGGGTGTGCCGCTGGTGCGCGTCGAAACCGCAGCACACGGGTCGCGGCTGGTCGCAGGTCGGTTTGCCGAAGATCCAGACAGCCTTAAGGGCGCACCGGTAACCCGGTGGCACCTGCCGCTCAGCATAGCTTCTTCCGGCCAAGCGCCCGCGACGATTGTGCTTGGCCGTTCAGCGCTTGTGCAGGGCACGGCGCCTCTGGTCAATGCCTGTGGGACTGCCTATGCGCGCGTAGCGTACCCGCCTGCTGCCGCAGCGGCCCTGGCTGATCGCATGGAGCAGCTGTCGCCGATGGATCAGGTGACGCTCATGAACGACGCTTGGGCGCTTGGGCAGTCCGGGTACGCTCCAGCGCAAAATCTGATGACTTACATAGCTAAGCTGCCGGCGGATGCTGACCCGGTCGTGTGGGGCCGCGCCGTGAGCTTGTTGGTGACGGTCGACAGGGCCTACGGCAAGGATCCATCTCGGAGCACCTTCCGTCGGGAGGCTCTGAAACTGCTTGAGCCGGTCGCCGGCGCCGTCGGTACGGTGCCGCGCGCAGGCGAGAGCCCCAACACGGCGACTCTGCGTTCTGACCTGTGGCTGGCTCAGGTTCGATTCGGCGATGTCGATGCGTTGTCACGCGCTCAGCGAATCTTTGCCAACGGCCAAGGCTCGATAGAAGAGCAACGCGCCGCGCTCGATATAGTTGCTCTGGCAGCGAACGATAGCGCGTTCGATGCGCTGATCACGCGCGCGCGAGCTGCTCACGACCCCCTCGAGAAAACCCGAATCCTGCGTGCTATGGCACTCGCCACTGATCCGAGCCTATCGGCGCGAATGGTAGACATTGCGCTGGGGCCTGATGCGCCAGCGGGCTCCAGTGGAAATCTGCTTGCGATTGCTGGCGCGGAAAACCCTGACTCAGTGTGGGGAGCGCTTGCTCCTCACTTGGCGAAGAGGCCGCTTCCGATGGACCAAATTGAGCGCTGGCATGTCATTCCTACCATTGCCGCCGCCTCCGCCGAGCCGTCTCGAATTGACGACGTGCGTCACTACGGCGAGGAGGACATGCCGCCGGACGCACGTCGTCCAGTCGATGCGGCCGTAGCCTCAATCAGGCTGAACGAGAGAGTTCAGGCTGGCGCGCTTCCTGATATTGACCGCTGGATCGCAAGCCAAGCCCGCTGACTCATGTCTTATAGGCTGCTCCGAAGCCGACGTTCGCATCAGGCGACTCAGGTCGATCTCGGCCGCTGATTCGAGAGGCTCGTGCGAGTTCCGCTGAATAACCATCGAAACGCGCACCCAATTCCCGCAGCGCCTACCGCATGATGGCGACATGAAGACCATCGCCCGACATGCAACGGAGGAGACAGCTATGAGCAGTTAGCTGTTGTCTTTCAAAGCGCCTATGGCAACTGCGAATACGGATTTCGATTCGCTATGGCACAAAAAGCGTTCAATGGCGCAACATCGATTTTGATCGATGCATGGGTGCTGCGTAAGTTCCTGACTACAAAAGCTTAAGATTTGGATCAGCTACCCTACCGTGAGTGCCGTCACCTAATCGCCTATCCGATAGCGATCTATGTCACGGACGGCACGAACCAGGACACCGCACTCTTCCACTCACAGCAACAGCGGATCGAATTGCGCTGGCTCTACGATCCCCACTCTAGGGGACACTACGTCTCCTTGCAGCGGCGCCACTGCATAGGCGAAGTTCTTTGTTCGTGCGTCGCGCGACGCTACAATTTTGAGGCCGTCAACCGGCTGGTCGCGATGCTTACGCAGCCAGTGCGCCAATCGCTTGGCGGAAAAGGGGCGGCCATCTTCCGCCGCTTCAACGGCCTCTCGGAGCTCCTCGGCGGCAGGCGTCGCAGCAAATTGGACCTCATTTAGTACCTGGGTCGCAGTGCGATGCCCGTCCCCAAAGACCTGGCGCCATGCGCGCATGAAGTCCCCCAGCGAATCCGAATGCAGGTCGTTGTCGATGTTTGCACGTGCAGTCTCGAACGGATCGCTTATCTGAACACCGTCCGTCAGGCCACTTCGCCCCAGCCATACAACAAGCTGTCTGACGAGAGCATCCCAATTTTCGAAGCTGCCAACCGTATCGTCCGTTTGCTTCGGGGCACCGCGACTGTGAAATGAGCGCAGGAGTGTGAGGATAGCTGACCGTATCTCGGTCCGGTTATTGCGCACATGCTGCGCTGGTGCGAGCTGAAACGAGCGTATCTCCGGGTGCTCGGTCCCTGCGTCGATTCGGCAAACTAGGACGCGCCGACATGCGTCCCCCTGCACGCGAAGATTATTGCCCGTGAGCAGCAACATTGCCCGGTTTGGTAGCGTTTCATATTCGCTATGCCCAAGGCGGCGCTGCGAGAACTGCGGAGCGGTGAGGAATGCGCAGATGGCCGAATTTCCGTACACAGGCTGCGTGAAGTTATCCCATAAAATGACGCGCGCCCCGTTCCGCAACGCCGAGAACAGAGTCTTGGCCGCTTCATCGTCATCCCTTGGCGGTGGATTGACGGGCGGGGGCACACCGCACACGGCGCAAACGCACTCCGCTGGCAGAGATTTGCCGCTGCCAGCCGTCGGAGCATCGAACGCAAAAGCCGGCGCGGTCCGAACCATCGGTCGCATTACGGCTGTCACCAGCGCGGCAGGCATCACCCCACGCGAAGCGGTATCAGCAAATGGAAACTCGGCAAATGCACGCCATGTCGTTTTAAAAGCTGCCCTGACCTGTTCATCCGTCGGCTCCAACGGTACGCGAGGCGGTTCAATCTCGTCCGACACAAACAGCAAACCGTCCTGGGAACTGTACCCCGGAGCGTCCAAAATCGAACCATCTAGCCGCATCACTGGGTCGGAAATGACGGCTTCGAGTTTTGGAAGATTACGGTCGCTGGTTCGACCCAGGATCGCTTTGACGAGTTCCGGCGGTACATCGGCCGACTCCCATGTCTTCGATCGCTTGTCGAGTCGCTCACACTTGACGAGCCTGCCAAGATAATCGCGCAGCCAAGCCTCGTCTGCGGGGATGACGAAACCTTCGCGAACATACACGAGGGCGTATCGTCCGTTGCCGATAGGTCGATCGTACACGTCCCCGGGGAGCCTCATTAGCTCGATCGCTCGATCGGCGAGTCTCGGCAGATCACCGCGCTGAAGCTGCAGTGTCCGCGGCTGTGGATACAGCTCGAAGCGCCGACCGCCATGCGCATGGCTGTAGATATACGGTCGGCCGCCACCATAGAGATTCGCATATGCGATGCGTCTATCGTTACCGTACTCGGGTTCCAGCGGATCAGCAAAGCGTGTTGCGTGGAACTTCGTCTTGTCCGCGAGCACCTCCGCCACCGTAATGCGCTCGCCGTTGCTTGTCGTCAGCTCAAAGTCGCCCAGTAGCGCCTTGTGATCTAGGGCCTGATCGATTATCTCCGCTGCCCGCGTGTCGTCAAGTCCCCGCGCGGTAAGCTCCGCTACGTGCTCTGAGCGATACTTAGCGCGTATAGTGGCGCGCGCATCCTTCACTGCTTCGCGTGCCGCTACTCGATGCGTCGAGGCTGTCTCTGCCTGCTCGGGCGTGAGATTCGCTATCCGGCGAGTATCGAATGGAGGAGCAGCGGCGTTCCAGAGCTGAACCGGCGGCCGTCGTTGCGCTATTGGCTCGATGCACAGGGCGCCAGCAGCAAAGTCTAGGCGCTCCGCCTGCCATACGCTCGCGTCAATGAGGTTGCGGTCGAGCAGTTGCCCAGATTTCGAGACTTTGTAGTAGCCTGGGCACTTGCCATCAATGTCAGCTCGCCAACAGTGCTCGTAAAGCGCTTTGCCGGCTCGCTCGATGTCCGATCCGTCAGCGACGAAGACGTACAGATGCCATCCACCAGCGCCGCGCAGGTCGCGCTCACCGTCATATATGAAGCTCGAGGCGCTCGCAAGCGCCACCATCGGCGCCCCTGCAAGTTCTGGGCATACTTCGATCAGCCAATTGCGTAACTGCTCAGCGGTGAGTGGCCGCGCATCGGGGGCGGGATCGTGATCGAGCAACATTATGGATGGCGCCGGTCGGAAACTGAAATACTTCCGTGTACGCGAGATCGCTCCGGGCTTATTGCGCAACGCCGTGTCGGTCACTATCTCTGCATCGCGATTGTCCGCAATCCCATGCGCGAGTGCTTGGTGTGGCTTCAACGACGCGAGCAAGTCCGCGAATTCCCGAATGCTCTCAACCTCAACGCGGTGTGCGCTGCCACGGACGAGTTTCGCTGAGGTGACCTTATACAGTTTGCCTGCCCTCAACTCGAATGTCTTCGTCAGCGGCGCCGCGTCCGCATTGTCAATCCGAGTCGCTGCGATCACGCATGCCGTCCTCGCCGGGCGACGCGTGGCTTCGCACGGCCTTTGAGCCCGAGGAACCAGGCGAGAAAGGCTGGCTCATGAATGAGGAGTTCTCCGCACGGTGAGTCGAAGACCGCGCCTGACAGGCCGTTTACGGTTCGGCGTCGGAGTGCCCAGACTAAACGGTTCGCGCTGAGCAGGTGTGAATGCCGGGCAGCGAGCTGCGCTTTCGTGAACAGCTCCGTCGTGGGCGGCATGGCGGGCGCTATGGGATTCATGACAGCTTCCGCTTTAGGTGTGCTGGGTCGTTCAGCTTCAGAAATAGAAACGCAACTTCTTCTCGAAGCCCCTGAATCTCTCTTGCGTTGAGTTCGAGCAACGCCGCTAGCGCTCTTAGCCGGGCATCGTCTAGCGCTTCAGCTCCTTCCAAGTTTTGAGCCCATTTCCGGTTGGTCTCAACCAATGCGTCCAGTCTATCTAGTTCATCCAGGCTCATATCTTAACTCCGGCGCTTCTGCGCTGTGCTTCCGTAATTAGCTCCGCTGGCGGCGGCCATGGTTAACATTAAAGTGGCCATTACGATTTCCTCATTGCGGTGTTCCACTCACGCGAATACGGTGGCATCGGCACGGCGAGCTTCTCGACCGCGGCGGTCAGAGCTTCGCGCTCGACAGCACGTGCACCTCCAGGCAACACGAACAACGTCAAGCCAGCGGCTTCGACGAAGCGTCGCCAGCCGGTGTCGGACCAGCCGTATTCATAGCGGGCACCCAGCTCGGAAACGAATCGCTGCACGTTCATGATTAAGTCTCCCACTCACGTCGTTTGATTTCCGCTCGGATGCTTGCCTGATCCGCGCGTACGCTCGCAGCCTCCGCCAGAAGGCGCTGGATACGCACCTTATTGCGCTCGAACAGCGCAGCCATCTCGGCATCATCGAGGTGGGCAAACTTTGTACGGGGTTGAAGTATCAAAGGTCACAGTTCTGCTCCTAGAGCGCTACCGCGCTGGTCAATCTACGACGCGGTTAAGCATGCCAGCGCCTTGCGTCGGGGAGGAGCGTTCCCGACGTTGCGCGGCCGGGCTGCTGAGGTCTCTGGTTGCTGCAGAAACCGAACTGTGCTACCGGTATTTGCGGTGTTATGCGGTGTTTGTTGCATCCCCAACGTGGCAAATTGGCAAGAGTATTAATGAGTACAGATGAGTAGAACTGATGACACTGACACTTGGCCCTATACCGACCTGCAGAAACACCGCGTAATACCGCAAACACCGCAAGTAGCGTGCGCGCTAAGTTGCGTTCGCGGCCCCGTACGCTATGCTTTCTATCATGGAAGCAGTTAGAAAGCGCCCAAAGACCGGCGGCAGGCAACGAGGAACACCGAATCGCGTCACCGCTGACCTGCGAGATGCGCTCCGCGACCTCGCGCAGGGAAACGCGCACCGCGTACAAGATTGGCTCGATCGCGTGGCCGAGAACGAGCCAGCGGAGGCGCTGAGGCTTTGGCTCGCTCTTCTGCGCTTCGTAACTCCCACGTTGCAAGCCGCAGCAATCGCCGACCTAGCGCCATCGAAATCAACGAGCTTGCGGCTTGCTGCTTTGGACGACGAGCAGCTTTTAGAGGCGATTGTTCATTCGGCGGAAGCCGCGGCGCTTGTCAGACAGGGAGTAAAGACGACGGATGAGTTAGTACGGTCCATCGCCGCGCCGGTAACAGGCCAACCGTCCTATTGCCGACCTGTCGGGGGCCGCTCGAAGAATGGGCTCGCGGAGCCGGAGATGCCGACGCGCCCGGCGAAAACCGACCCTTCCCTTCCAGACGAGGACGAGTAGTTGTTGCGATGAACGCAGAGAACTTGGAGACGCGATCTTGAAGGAGCTCAATGGCATCATTGCAGCGGCGTGGCTCGAAGGCCGCGCAATCGATCGTGATGGACCCCAACTGACGTGCGTTCTTCTCGTTGAGATACAATTCCCGGAGAACCTTTTACTCCGTGGGCTCTCGATTTCGAATCAATCGCCCGTTGCTCTGGATGAAGTACGATTTCACGGAGTCTGGGTCTACCGTGATTGGAAGTCCACCAGTCCGCTGGTGCGGCTAAGGATCGCTAAATTAGGGAGGTTGGTATGCGACGCCTGTTGCTTGCGTTGATCGCGAGTTGTATGTTATCGACGCCAGCGTTTACCGTAGAGCAGTTCGCCACCGAGGTTCAGGCTCAGCAACATTGTCCCAAGGACATAGTGGTCTGGTTAAATGTTCCGACGATGATTTGGCACTACAAGGGCCAGCGCTGGTACGGAAATACAAAGCACGGGGCATACGTGTGTGCGAAAGACGCGGCAACCAGCGGCGCACGGGCGACGCGCAACGGGGAGTAGGCTCCTTCCTACTTAGGGTTAGAATCGAGAAGCTTCGAACTCGGTGACGGTCGAAGGGCCAACCCTCGGGTATCCCCCTTTTTTCGGTCACCTAACGCAACGGTTAGAGATACCGCTAGGCGGTCGGCCTAATTCACGGGCTCTGCCTCCACGGACTCGTTCTCGTCGGTGTTGATTAGCTTCCCACCGCACACAACTATGTTAGTAGTCGGAAGCCACAGCGCGCTATCCACGGTATCAGCGGAATCAACCTGCCACAGACTACCGTCGTTGAGCTTAATAATGGCCCCGTCCCCCATGACCTCCTCGATCCAATGACCACCCTCGCAGGAGGATGATCCCAACATAGTCCTTATCTGCAATTGCGGAATCGGGGCTGCCGGAGACATACGTTTGACGGGTGACGGCAGTGGTCGGTTGGCTTCACCGGTCGCAAGTGTCCACTGCCGACGCAGTTCGTTAACAAGGATTGGCTGACCATGGCTTAAAAGCTCAGTTTGAGCACCGAGGTACGCTGGGCGAGTCTCGTCAACTCGCTCAGGGTGATACTTCAGCTCCTGCAGTTTGAGCGTCCAATACCTCAAGTAGGTTGTGGAGATCTGCTCATCTACGGTGAGCCCCGCGGCAACGCTACACCTCCGTCCAAGCCCGTAGATGAGGTAAGACTCCACATATTTGCTCGCATACTCGTTTGCCCTATCCGCGCAATCGGCGAATTTCCCGGCAGCCGCAGCCTCGTAGGCGGCGACGATAACGAAAAGGCTATCTGTGGAATTCAGGCACTGAATGCTGACGCTTCGGTGCTTGTGATTTCTCACCAATTCAAGACGCACCTTGTCGCTCGGCGAAAGCGCGTTGACAAGATTGAATACCGAATCGCTCGCTTGCACGACGTGTCCGTTCACGGAGATGATGCGATCGTCCACTTGCAAGAGCGGCTCGCGTGAACGCGCGATCACCGGCCCCAGGAGCGCATTTACGTCGCATCCGCCCTGCTTGTAAGCCTGAGTGTTGCGAAAGAACGCGGCCTCCTGTGCGGCCCCCGTTTTGAGCGCGTCGATCGACTCTTGGGATTCCGCCCAGCTCCCTAGTGGCGCGAGCATGCATGCAGCGAATGTAGTCACAACAATCGATAGGTGTGCAGCGCGGATCATGGGAGGTTCCTTAAGGCATCCTTAAGGTCCGGAATACGTACCCCAGGTAATCGAAGTGATTGCTCTGATTCCGCCTGGGCTCTAAGATCTTCCAGCTCTCCCAATTCTCTGACGTATTCTTGGACGAGCGTCAACGGCGTGGTCTCAGCAAGTGCGGCAGGATGGCTGATAGGTCCGAAAAATAGGCACGTGGCAACCCCTGCGATGAACATTCGCGAATCTCTCACCGTGCGTCTCGCCTCATAGCCGTGTTCGGGTGTATCCATAGGTTGCTAACTTCAGCCGTTAGTGAGGAAGTGTTACGCCGGTAGCGAACAGTTATTCGGAGACGATCGCGACATCGTCATGAAAGGCACCGGACGGCAATCGCACGCAGTTCGGTAGAGCATTGGCAGCTTTCGCGACCGTCCCCTACGTGGCGAGAGCGCAAATTCGATCCACTGGCGCGTACTTGAACAGCCCGTCGCTCCCGAGGAGAACGCGATTTCCGAGGCGTTCCACTTCAAACTCAACGGGCAGTGCTTCGCCAGAGCCGAGCAACGGCTTTCGGCGCTGCCGGGCCGTCAAGTCGGTCATCCCCCCCGGATGGGGCAATGAGCCAGGCCGAAGAATCACCAACGCTTGCACAACGGACGCGCTCGCCATCAATGAAAGCGACGATTCCTGTCGTCTGGCCGCTCATTGGGCGAGCGGATAGTTCATCGTCGAATGCGCAGAGCGCGTCGAACCAGTCCGTTGAGGCAGCTTCCTGTGACAGCTTGGTAACGAACGCGATCAGACGTTCGGCGGCAACAGCCCCACGACCCGTGCCGCCCGCTCCGTCGGCCACGGCGACCAAATAGCCTCCTGCGGTAGGGATCGCGATTGCGCGATCTTCCCCAGACATCGGCAGTACGTTGATAGCGGCTTCCATAGAAGTCCTCGCGTGGGGCCTACGGTGTGAATCTTCCTCACCTTCTGGAAGGCTCACAAATCCTCATGAGTCACCACCAGATTCCCCGATCCATCGGGCCGCGTCCTTGTTATAACATGTGCCGCGAGTAGCTCTTCGGGCTTGGGATACCAGATATCCTGGGGTTGTACACTGAAAGTCCTGCGAATAAAGGTTTCGTCAATCCCGCTTGCAATCAAGTAGCTCAAATATCTCTGGTTCTCACATTCGAAGTACCAGACACTTTTCCGGCACGCATGAAACCCCAGTCGGCCGCCGGGCAGCAAAATGCGTTGGCGGCCGGCGACGAACGAGTATGTACAGGCACTGGAGCATGCTGTTGCGACGCCGGTTTCTAGCCCGTTCTGCCTAATGGCGAGCCCAATTCTCATTGCCTCTTCAACGTCGCCACCGGGGCTCTCGAACACCACAATTCCAACGGAGGGGTTGGCCGCGAGCGACCGCTCAACCGCTTCCGCTATTCCTGGAGTGAACTCTCCCGTGACGATCAACACTCTGCGATCGACCGTTACGCGCCACGGCGGGCCGTGGAAGCCATGCGACAGCACGACTGGGACGGCGGGAACCTGCAAGAGGGAGCAAAAGAAAATCAACGGCAACGCGGTTACGAGGACAGATATTTGACCGAGTTCCATTACGTTAGCGGCTAGTACACCGCTGACGCGCTTGGCTCGAATCAGGCTGAAGTAAGCGCCCCACCCGGTCAATAGAAGACACAAGAATGGAATGATGGAGAGAACGGCAAACAACAGGGAGCCAGAGGCAGAATCCGTGAGCGTTTCGTCCCTTCGATTACACTCATACAACGCGATACACAGCATGGCGGCGGACACGGCGTATAGCGCAAACGCCATTCCGGGCGGACACGATCCAGCTGGGAAGCGCCGAAGTTTAATTCCACCGAATGTCACCATCTTGATCCGCATTGCGCAGCGCGCACATTGGATTTCTTCATCCGCACCCAAGTCTCAAGCGGACCGCGTATGAGTGGGTGCTTGTTCATTTGATAGTCTCCTCTTTGCAAGCCCAAAGATCTGCCTCTGGTTTGAAGAGCGGGGTTGCGACCTTATCCCTGGCCTGCTGAAGCTTTTGCTGAAAGGCTACGCATTCGGGTTGCGTCCTAAAGATTTGGTCCGCTTGCATCTGAACCCGACCGTCCTGTACGAACAATACGTAAAGTACCCAGACTGTCATGATTTAGTCCTCCCTATTGTCCGAAGGTTTTATCTCGCTCAGTGCGGTAGGGCACGTCGTCGTATTTGCACATTCCTCATTTCCTTTATCGGTAAACATTGTGCTGCGCTTACGGTAGCAACGAGACAGATTTCGATATCGTCTTCCCTTGCCGAATGATCGTAAGCTCAACTGTGCGGCCAGCCCGAGCCGAGATCAGTTCACTGAAATTCGCAAGGCCACCTATCCCCGAACCGTCAACGGCCGTAATAACGTCGCCGGGGAGAATGTCGCTTATATATGCCGGCGTTCCATCGACTATAGTCTCTACGTATATTCCGCGATTGGTCTGAAGCTCCTGGCGCTCGTGATCGGACAATTCTCGGCTCTCAGCTATCCCCAATTGGTATCGCCTTTTCACTAGATACGCCGCTCCGAATTGGTAGCGATTTACCGTCTGCGGAACATACGTGGTATTCGTGCCGTAGGTAGTAGTCGTCGAATTGCCGAACGCGACGGCAGACCCGCCCGTACCGTAGGCAGTTGCCATGCCGTTGGTATAGGAGGTCGTGGCCGTCGGCGTGGTGATTGGAACACTACTCGTAACTGAACTCGCATATTCCGCGTTAAAAATGACTACCAAGTCAGCGCCTACGCCCTTCGCCAGCTCAATAGCATCATCATCGTTCTGACGATAACCACTTGTGAAGGAGGAGTAGCCAATCACTGCGTAGCCTTCTCTCGCAAACTTGCGCTTGGTGTCCCCGTCGAAACGCCCAGCGTGAGCTACCTGTGGGATTGAGGCAGGAGGCGCAGCACGCGTCTCCGCGATCTTCTCCGGCGTAGCACCAGGCACAGGGGTATAGAACTGACGGTAGCCGTCCGTCGACGCGCAGCCGGCCAGAGTCAGCGAGAGGAATAACGCGCACAGACTATTCCGCATACAGAGCCCCATCCTTGTTGGGATATATCCGCAGCAGTTAACACCTCCGACCGCCCGCCGTACCGTGCGCTGTGTCCTAATCACCGGGGCTGTGTTGGTGCCCCAGTGCCCATCTTAGGCGTGCGACCAAAACGGAGGCACGAAAAAAACCGTGATTATGTAGCTGCCTCCATTTTGGGGGCAGCAAATTGAAGCACCTTCGAAGCGCACGTCACCGCGCGTTGATAGCGACAATCGTCCAGGCTCGAAAAGCAGCCGGACTGACTCAGCGACAACTCGCCAGCAAACTCAAGCGTTCAAACTCGTTCGTGTGGAAGATTGAGGCGGGAGAACGGCGGGTTGACCTCCTGGAGTTCATCGAGATTGCACGTTGTCTGGACCAAGACCCTTTGCAGATGTTTGCCCGAGCGCTTGGGTAAGGATGTTTGGTCGCGCGGACCAACGGATTGTTAGTCCACGCGTGACGATCCTATACTATTGATAATACAAGATATCTTGTACTCTATGCCGGTATCCGTGCAGTTTCGGTGCAATACATTCGAGACAGGAGCCGTTATGTCGCGGCAGTGGCAGCGGAGTTGTGTCGAGCCCCCCGCAAGCCATCGCCTCTATCGACACTTGCCGGCGATGCCACATCGACGGTGCCGCCGAGCCCGCGCAGGAGGGCCAAGCCCCCTCCCCCGTGGGAGCCCCTTTTTGGAGGCTCAGCCAAGACGGCGAGCGGGGGCTTTTGTTGCACGACCGACGCGAACCGGCCACGCCGCCCACCCTCATTTCGCGGACCGTCCACGCGCCGAAGAGCAACGGGCGGGGCCTCGTCATCTAACGTCGATTCTTCGCAGGCTGAGGAGTTTTGGATGCTAGCCTCTCGGGATTCTCGGACTGTCGCATGCGCTCTCGAAACCAGGCAGTTTCGGACCGAGGCGCGACCCCCTGTAGACCCGCCCTCCTATTTCCTTGCCAAAGTTCCAAATGATTGTCCTCCAGATGCTTCTTCGCGACAGCGCTTCGTTCGCCTCTCTTTGTCGGAAGCTGGATTTCGGCAAGTGCCTTTTCAACGTTGCGATTAAACTTCGCGCAATCACCCTTTGCCGCGCCGTCGCGCCCGCTGTCGCTATGCGACTCGAGCATGCCGATTACGGCCTCCTGCCAGCCGAGAAATTGCTGAACGCGATCCCGTGCCTCGTCAGGCGATGGGTCGCAGAGCATTTCGTCAAGTGGACGCTCGCCGTCGGAACGCACTCCACCGCGCAGAATTTTGTCCAACTGCAGCTGCTCCCGCTCACTCCACGGATATTGCAACTTCAGACTTTCCTTGGTCGCAAGTACGGCAGTCTGCATCGCGTCGTGAGCTGCCTTCAGCTTACCGGCTGCTTGAAACTTCACTGCGGCCGCGAAGGCTTCGCCTGCAGCCACACGTATTTTCGCAGCCTTCACTCTGTCCCGCGATAATCGGTCCCGCGACTTAGCCATTGCTGCTCACAACCCCTTCGCAGCCACCAATCGGTCGATAACCTTTGCCTTGTGATCGACGACGAGGTGCGAATAGCGCTTGACCATCGCGAGCGTCTTGTGTCCGAGCACGTCGGCAATCTCCAACAGCGAAGCGCCCTGTGCCGCCAACATCGAGGCAGTTGTGTGCCGGAGATCATGGAAGCGCATGTCCTCGATTCCGGCAGCCTTCAGCGCCGCGTGCCAATGCGCGTCGAAGTATTCATACGGACCTGGAAATCCCGACGGCTGCGGAAATACATGTTCATTGCGCGCTGACCCATGCAACTTCAGCTCGCGCAGGGCTTCTAGCGCTTTACCTGCGAGAGGTAGCGTGCGCTGCTCTCCGTTTTTCGAATCGCGTACCAGTGCGCGACCGGTCTTTACGTCTACGTCCGCCCATTTCAGGCCGATCAACTCCCCGCGTCGGGCGCCGGTCGTGAGAGCTAACAGCACGAGTGTTCGGAGCGTCGGCCATTCCGATTCGCCGCACGCTTTCAGCAGTCGCTCGCGCTCATCGTCGGACACAAACCGGGTACGGCCGCGCGACTCCTTTTTGCGGCTGATGTCACCGACCGGGTTACGATCGAGCAAGCGCCGTTCCTTGACCGCAAAACTGAAAAGATGTGAGAGGGCCGCGATGTAGCGGTTGACCGTTGCGCCAGAGCGCTTGTACGCCTTTGGCTGCATTATCTCGCCGGTCTTTTTGTCCATGCGTGCTTTGCCACGGGTGAAAGTCTCTGCGGCGCACGCGTCACGAGCTTTCGAAACGCGATCAGGCGTGATCTCCGCCAGGGTAAGACCCTTGAACTGCTTTGCCCACCATGCAAGCTGTTGCATGCGGTTGGCGCGCTGAACCTCATCGAACTCGCCAAGGACGGTCGCCGCATAGTCCGCAGCCAACGCGTCAAAGCCGGTGCGACGTGCTTGGGCGTGCGGGAAGTGGCGCCCTTCGCGGACTGCCGTCTCAATGCTGGCAGCCCAATCTTTTGCTTCCTTACGGTTTGGAAAGGTCTCGCTCTCCGACGCCCTGCCTTTAACTCGCACTTGCGCGCGATAGGAAACCGCTCCAGTAAGCGGTGAGAGGATGCGTTGTATCGACGCCATTTGTGCCTCCGTGCAACGAGGAGTTAATCACTGCACGGAGTCTGCACGAAACTGTGTCCCTCGGAAAGCGAACTGGTTCCGATTGGGCTTAACATACTGTATTTTAAGGGAATTTGGTGGGCCGTGTAGGGATCGAACCTACGACCAATTGATTAAGAGTCAACTGCTCTACCAGCTGAGCTAACGGCCCATCTAAAACCACTCAATCTTCCCCGATGCCCGTCCCCTCGCGTCGAGGGGTGGGGTGGACGACGGGATTCGAACCCGCGACGGCCGGAATCACAATCCGGGGCTCTACCAGCTGAGCTACGTCCACCATCGTCGAGCAACTCACCGACGGTGGCGCGCCCGGCAGGAATCGAACCTGCAACCGCCGGCTTAGAAGGCCGGTGCTCTATCCGGTTGAGCTACGGGCGCTTTCCAATCAATTACTTATAGCGCCGATCGTATCGCTGCCAGGCCGTGCTCGGTTCCGCAACCGTCGTCGGGAGCCCGTGATTATATAAGAATTCGTCCCGAGATTGCCCGCCCTTTTGTGAATAATTGGTCGGGGTGACAGGATTTGAACCTGCGACATCTACGTCCCAAACGTAGCGCTCTACCAGGCTGAGCTACACCCCGGTTATCGCGTGCCAAATCACCCGGCTTCGCTGATGAGCCAGCGTCGCCGGAATAGGTAGCGACCAATCGTCGCGCAAGCTTACGGGTTCGGTGGGCTAACAAGCAACGATACGCCGATGTATCTGCTTGGGCGATGGCGCGTCTCGGTCACCCGGCAGGTGAACGGCGATCTCGACCGCCGGGAAACTATCATCGAGCTCGCGGCAGACGACGATACTGCGGCGGCTCATTTCACTACCGCTCCAGAAAGAGGACGCACCTGCGCCCGTCGAAAACGGCGCCGCCGTCATCCGCGCGCCATGACCTGGTATCCGTAGCGATTCACGACTCCGACATCGCCAAAACAGTCGAAGGAGTGGTTCTTGAAGACGTCCTTCCATCGGTGCTCGATGAGCGCCGAGTCGTCTAGCTTGTCGAACGGCCGGTAGCGATGATGCTCCTGGCCTTCCTCGATGATCGGCGAATTGTCGATCGCGTTGTAGGAGCAGTGAAGCAGCGTGCGCGGAAAGTCGGTCGAGTTGCCGGAGGAGGCGTGCAAGGTGTTGCAGTGAAAAAAACACGCATCGCCCGGCTCCATCTCGACTGGCAGGGGCGGCGATCGGCGCTGGATGTGCTCGAGGCGCCGCGGATCGCAGCCGCTCGATGCACCGATCGGGACATGATCAATGCGCCCGTAGCGATGCGACCCCGCGATTAGATTGACGCAGCCGTTGGCGCGATTCACTCGATCGACCGCAATCATGCACGTTAGCATATCCGGACTGAGACACCCCTCGCCGTACCAATACGGATAATCCTGGTGCCAGTCCCAGCGGCCCACGCTATGAGGCGCCTTCATCGACAGCTTCGAATGCCAGTGGTAGACGGGCTTTCCGAGCAACACCTCCGACCCGTCGATGAGCCGCGCGAGCCGCGGCAACATGCCCAGATAGTCATCCGAGAACGTGGTCCACTCGACGATGTCCTGCGCGTTGCCGGAGCTGTCGGCCACGGCACGAAGCCGCCCGCCGATGGATGGATCCGCATGACAGGCCTCGCGCAGCGGCGCAATCTCCTCGCTGCTGAAAAATCCAGGAAGCATGACGAAGCCATTCCGCCCAAAAAAGGCGATCTGGTCCGGCTCGAGTTTCATCGCACTGCTCGTAGACTCCATAGTCACTTCCGGAAGCTCCAGGATCGTCGGATTTGACGGGGAATGATACCTTTGAAGCGCAAAGGGGGCGAGCGGCCGATGCCGGAGGATGTCGTGCAGGCCCTCACCCCTCGGCGGCGCAGAGCCGGAGCACACGCTCGGCGAGCTCGGGGCGGCAGATCAGCAGATCCGGCATATACGGATTCTCCTGATTGTACCGGGGCACCGAGCCATCGATGCGCGACACCCAGAGGCCCGCCGCACGCGCCACGGCCACCGGCGCGCAGCTGTCCCACTCGTACTGACCGCCTGCATGCAAATAAATGTGAGCCTCGCCGCGCACGACCGCCATCGCCTTGGCGCCCGCCGAGCCCATCGGCACGAGCTCCGCCCCGAGCTTCGAGGCCACCGCAACGGCCTGCGGCGCCGGCCGCGTGCGGCTGACGAGCATTTTCAAGGGGCCCGCCGCGACGAGCACCGGCGGCGGCGGATCCGTGGCGAGCACCAGGGGAAACCCGGGCAACGCGACGGCGCCCACCGTGGCGATCCCATCGATCGCGAGAGCAATGTGCACGGCCCAATCGGTGCGCCGTTCGCCGAATTCCCGGGTGCCATCGAGCGGATCGACGATCCAGACGCGACTCTTTGTGAGCCGCGCTGTATCCGCGGCCTCTTCTTCGGACAGGACCGCATCGTCCGGCCGGCCCGTCGCGAGCGCCTCCATGATGAATGCATTGGCGGTACGATCGCCCGCGCGTCCCAGGGCTTTGCCCTCGAACAGCTCGCTCCCCTGTAGCGCGAGCAATAACTCGCCGGCGACCTGCGCCACCCGGCGCGCGAGCGCCGTGTCGCCGCCGGTGTATATCTCGCCCGGGGCCGGCCCGCTCAAGCGGAGGTCTCCAGCAAATAGGCGACGATGCGCTCCGCGGCCTGTTCCGCGGTCATCTGCACGGTGTTCACCCGGATCTCGGGATCCAGAGGCTCGTCGTATGCCGAGTCGATACCGGTGAAGTTCTTGAGCTGCCCCGCGCGCGCTTTTTTGTACAGGCCCTTCACGTCGCGCTGCTCGGCAACGGAGAGCGGCGTCTCCACGTAGATCTCGACGAACTCGCCCGGCAGCGTCATGTCGCGCACCATCTGCCGCTCCGAGCGGAACGGCGAAATGAAAGCAGTCAGCACGATGAGTCCGCCATCGAGCATCAGCCGCGCCACCTCTCCCACGCGCCGGATGTTCTCGACGCGGTCCGCATCGGTGAACCCGAGGTCGCGGTTCAGCCCGTGGCGGATGTTGTCGCCGTCCAGGAGGAAGCTGTGCTTGCCGAGTGCGAACAGCTTCTTTTGCACCAGGTTCGCAATGGTGGACTTGCCGGCGCCGCTCAATCCGGTGAACCACAGCAGCCGGGGCTTCTGGTGCTTCTGCTTCGCGTGCGCGGCACGATCGATGTCGATCGCCTGCCAGTGAACGTTGCTCGCGCGCCGCAAGGCGAAGTGCAGCATTCCCGCGCCCACGGTGGCGTTGCTCAGCTTGTCGATGAGAATGAATCCGCCGAGCACGTGATTTTGCTCATACGGCTCGAATATGAGCGGCTTGTCCGTGGAGATGTTGGCGATGCCGATGGCGTTCAAGGCAAGCGTCTTGGCGGCGAGATGCTCGAGTGTGTTGACGTTCACTTGGTACTTGGGCTGCTGAACCGTGGCCGTTACGGTCTGCGTGCCGAGCTTGAGCCAGTATGGCCGGCCGGGAAGAAGTTCCTCTTCCGCCATCCACACGACCGTGGCCTCGAATTGATCGGCCGCCTCCGGAGGATGATCCGCCGTCGAGACCACATCGCCCCGGCTGCAGTCCACCTCGTCGGTCAGGGTGAGTGTGACGGACTCCCCCGCGGCCGCGAGCGGCACGTCGCCCGCAAACGTGACGATGCGGGCCACGCGCGACGTTCTTCCCGAGGGAAGAACGCGCACCGCATCGCCCGGCCGGATCTGTCCGCTGCAAATCATGCCCATGAAGCCGCGAAAATCCTGGTTCGGGCGATTCACCCATTGCACCGGCATGCGAAATGCGCGTCGCTGCGCGGCCGCGGCATCCACCTCAACCGTCTCGAGATGCTCGAGGAGCGTGGGTCCGTCGTACCAGGGCGTGCGCTCGGACTTGTCGACGATATTGTCGCCCTCGAGCCCGGAGATCGGGATCGGCAGAACTTGTTTGATGCCGATGCGGTCCGCGAACGACCTGTAATCGGCGAGGATTGCCTCGTACGCCTCGCGGTTGTAGCCGATCAAGTCCATCTTGTTCACGGCGAGCACCACGTTCGCAATGCCGATGAGGTGCACGAGATAGCTGTGGCGCCGGGTTTGCGTAAGCACGCCCTTGCGCGCGTCGATCAGAATGACGGCGAGATCCGCCGTCGATGCGCCGGTGACCATGTTGCGCGTGTACTGCTCATGACCCGGGGTGTCGGCCACGATGAACTTGCGCCGATCGGTGGAGAAGAACCGGTAGGCCACATCGATGGTGATCCCCTGCTCCCGCTCGGCGGCGAGACCATCGACGAGGAGCGCGAAGTCGATGCGCTGGCCCTGAGTGCCGATGCGCTTGCTGTCCGCCTGCAGTGCCGCGAGCTGATCCTCGAAGAGCATCTTGCTGTCGTAAAGCAGACGCCCGATCAGCGTCGACTTGCCGTCGTCCACGGAGCCGCAGGTGATGAATCGCAACAGCGACTTTCGCTGATGCTCGGCGAGATACGCATCGATGTCGGCGACGGCGAGCTGCGGGGCCCGGTAGGAGGGTGCGGTGGTCGGATCCGTCAAAAGTAACCCTCCTGCTTCTTCTTCTCCATCGATGCGGCCTGATCGTGATCGATCGCGCGGCCCTGCCGCTCGGACGTCGTGGTCAGCAGCATTTCCTGGATGATTTGCGGCAGGGTGACGGCCGTGCTCTCCACCGCCCCCGTGAGCGGATAGCAGCCGAGGGTGCGAAAGCGGATCGAGCGCATGACCGGCCGCTCGCCCGCATTCAAGCGAAATCTTTCGTCGTCGACCATCAACAGCAGCCCATTCCTCTGCACCGTCGGCCGCGAGGCTGCGAAGTACAGCGGCACGATCGGGATGTTCTCGAGATGAATGTACTGCCAAATGTCGAGCTCGGTCCAATTCGACAGCGGAAACACGCGAATGCTTTCGCCCTTCGCCTTGCGCGCGTTGTACAGGCTCCACAGCTCCGGACGCTGGTTCTTCGGGTCCCAGCGCTGCGCGGCGGATCGAAAGGAGAAGACCCGTTCCTTGGCGCGGGATTTTTCCTCGTCCCGCCGCGCGCCGCCGAAGGCGGCATCGAACTCGTATTTCGCGAGCGCCTGCTTCAACCCCTC